>SXGT01527384.1_pt1 | contig 15090 bp, 12 predicted proteins | sample 3176221 | NCBI WGS metagenome assembly SXGT01 (sample SAMN11356862, study PRJNA531348) | freshwater metagenome | isolation source: freshwater sample F1-120 | place: China: Fuxian Lake, Yuxi | collected 2017-12-25
AAGTACCGCGAGATGCTGGGCATCCTGGCCTCGAGCAAGCGGAAGAAGCACTTCTAGTTCCACGGTGAGAGGTCGGGCGTCGCGGACCGCGGACCTCACCCCGCGCGGAACCCGCGTGACGTCGCGTGCCCCACTCCCGCGCCGACTTTGTGGACGAGCTGGCGCTGGAGAGGGGATCGGGGTGAGGTTTCCGTGCGCCTCGCCTTGCCCCAGGCAGGAAGAAAAGGCTCCCCGATGTGCTTCTTTCCCCGTGGACAGGCTCGACAAAAGAGTATCCTTGACGATGCGGGGCGAGCTTGCTCGCGACCGAAAATGCGTGTGAATCGGATATCGTCGTCGGACAAGCTGTCGGCCTTGGCAGCCGACAGGTAGGAGGTCGGCAGCAATGAACATTGCGATCACGTTTCGGCAAATGGAAGCGACCGAGGCCGTCAAGAGCTATGCGAAGGACAAGGTCGCAAGGCTCCAGAAGTTTCTCCGCCAACCCATGAAGGTGCAAGTCACGCTCAGCTGTCAGAAGACGTTGCACCTCGCCGAGGTCGAGCTCCACTCCGGAAGCGACCATTTTCACGCCCACGAGCAATCGGAGGACATGTACGCTTCCATCGACAAGGTGACCGACAAGCTCGAGCGCCAGATCCGCGAGATGAAGGCGGTCGAGCGCAGCAGCCGCAAGGGCGCCGAGCGGGCGTCCGAACACCTGCTCCCCGATCCTGCCGAGGACTGATCCCCGGGCGGTGCGACCCCTCGGCGCATGTGGGGGCATGGCCGGGGGGGAGTATCGTCTCGCATATGCGAGCGTCAGGATCCCATGCGTCTCTCGGAACTTCTTAGTCAAGATCGCGTAGTTATCGTACGCGGCTCCCCCATCGACAAGAACAAGGCCCTCGGCAAGATTGCGGAGCTCCTGTCCAAGGGCTGCGCCATCCCCTCATCCACTCTGGAGCGGGTCCTCCGCGAGAGGGAGGCGGTCCAGTCCACCGGAATCGGCGAAGGCGTGGCCATTCCTCACGCGGCGCTGCAGGAGCTCGAGCACCAGGTGGCGGCGCTCCTCCTGGTGCCCGAGGGTATCGATTTCGGCGCCCTCGACGGGCAGAAGGTGCATCTCCTCTTTGCGATCGTCGGTCCCAAACACGCCAGCGGCGAGCACCTGAAGACCGTGGCCCGTATCTCCAAATTCCTGAGAAACCGGGATTTCCGCGCGCGCCTCCTTGGCGCGAGCGATCCGGGCTCCGCGCAAGTCATGGTCGTCACCGAGGAGGCGAAGTGAGCACGCCCCGCAAGCCGATCGTGGTGGTTGTGACCGGACTGTCGGGGGCGGGCCGCACGACGGCGATCCACGTCCTGGAAGATCTGGGCTTCTTCTGCATCGACAACCTCCCCACGGTGCTGGCACCCGAGGCTGTCGCGCTCTGCGAGCGCGGCGGCATGACGCGGGTCGCCCTGGGCATCGACGTCAGGGTGCGCGCGTTCCTGGGCAAGGTGGCGAGCACGCTCGCTCTCATGGAGGCGGGCGGGGATCGGGAGTTCCACGTCCTGTTCCTCGACGCCTCGGACGAGACGCTGGTCCGCCGCTTCAGCGAGAGCCGGCGGCCTCACACCCTGGCCCAGGAGGGCGACGGCGGGGGCGCCAGCGTCCTCGAGGGCATCGCGCTCGAGCGCGAGCGCCTGGCTCCCCTCAGGGCCCGCGCGACGCACATCATCGACACCACGCGCCTGAGCGTCCACGAGCTGCGGCGGGCGGTCATCAGCCAGTTCGGCCCCGAGACCACGGCGGCGCGCATGGTCCTGCGCATCGTGTCCTTCGGTTTCAAGTACGGCACGCCGGTCGACGCGGACCTGGTGCTCGACGTGCGCTTCCTCGAAAATCCTTACTTCGTCCCGCACCTCAAGGCGCTGCCTGGCACGGACCCCCGCGTCCGCGCCTTCGTCCTCGACCTGTCCGATACGCGCGAGTTCGTGGAGAAGGCCGTCGCGCTGCTCAACTACGTCATTCCAAAGTACGAGCGCGAGGGAAAGAGCTACTTGACCATAGGCATCGGCTGCACGGGCGGACGGCACCGCTCCGTGGTCCTCGCCGAGGAGATCGCCAAGGCCCTGGGCCCCAAGGTGCGGGTGCGCCACCGCGACGTCGCCCGGGGCGACGCCCCCCACCCCATCCAGCTCTCCACCTTCCCGGCGGCCACGCCACCCGAGCCCCCTCCGGACGAGGTCCCCCCCGACCTGGCCCCCACGGCTCCGCCCGAGGAATCCAAGCCCTCCTGATCTCCATGCTCAAGGCGCTCGCGATTTGGTAGGGTGAGAATCGCATGGGCACCTTCAAACGATTCGCCGCGTCGTTCTTCCTCGCGGGCGGCCTCTCCGTCGGCCTGGCTTCGGTGCCGGGGTGCGGTGGAGACGGCGAGACCCGGGCGAGCGCTTGCGGCAGCGCGACGGGCCTCTGCCAGATCAACCTCACCCTGATTCACACCTCCGACATCCACTCCCGCCTCTTGCCCTTCGAGCAGGTGATCACGCAGATCGACGCGGATCTCGGGCTAGGCTCGCTCGACTCGGTGGCCAACGTCGGCGGCGTCGCTCGCATGGCCTACGTGATCGGACGGGAGCGCGCGCGCAGCGAGCGCGTGCTCCACCTGGACTCGGGGGACTGCTTCCAGGGCGCCCCCATCTTCAATTTCTACGCGGGCGAGCCCGAGGTCAGGTCCCTGTCGACCATGGGCATCGACGCGGCGGTCATCGGAAACCACGAGTTCGATCGCGGCGCGCTCAACGCGGCGACCCAGTTCCAGCGCTGGGCCAACTTCGGTGTGCTCGCGTCCAATTACAAGTTCGAGACCCAGGACTATCCCAACAGCGGGCGCATGGGCACCGTCAGCAAGCCGTTCCAGGTGTACAACCAGGGGGGGCTGAAGATCGCCGTCATAGGGATGGCGAACCTGTCCTCCCTCACCTCGATCTTCGACCAGCCCAACCGCTCGGGCATCACGCCGCTCAACACGGCGGAGGTCGCGCAGTTCTACGTCGACCTCCTCCGCCCCCACGTCGACTTCATCGTCATGCTAACCCACCTGGGCCTCGAGATCGATCAGCGGATGGTGCGCAGCACCACCGGCATCGACGTGGTGCTCGGCGGGCACAACCACGTGGTCATCAATCCCCCTCAACAGATCACCGACTGCTCTGCCGACACCCAGAATCCAGGCTTTATATGGGTCGTGGACCCCAACGCCAAGATCGACACCGCCATCGTCCCCCCGGACGACCCCGACCCGGCGCTCAAGGGGCCCGCCGGGAACTACGATCCTGACAACCGCCCCTTCCAGGTGAAGAGGGCGTGCAAGCCGCGCCGCGTGATCATCGCCCACTCGGGCGCTTTTGCCAAATACGTGGGTCGGCTCGACCTCATCCTATCCAATGATCCCGCCCTCGTGAGCCCGACAGGCGATCCCGCCGACTACGACAAGGTCAATGGCTTCGAGCTGCTCTCCAATCGCTATCAGGCATTCCCCATCGACGATCGCGTCCCGGAGGACCCCGTCATGGTGGACATGCTCCAGCCTTACCGGCGCGGGCTCGACGTGGCGGCCGATCTGGACATCCTCGTCGGCTATAGCCCCGACGGCGCGCGCCGGATCGCGTCCAACGGAGGCGACTCGCCCCTCGGCAACCTGGTCGCGACAGGCATGTGGCTCCGGCTGGGGGTCCAGAGCGATTTCTCACTGACCAACTCGACCGGCGTGCGCGCGGATATCAACCCCGGGCCCATCACCATCGAGCAGATGTACAACGTCTTCCCCTTCGACAACTCCATCACCAAGATGCAGCTCTCCGGGCTGGAGGTGCAGGAGATGTTCGATTTCTCGGCGCGCCGGGCGGCCTCGCGCGGGTGCACCACCCAGGCCCAGATCGCCGGGGCGCGCGTCCGCTTCAACTGCGCGGGCTGCCAGACCGAGACGGACGTCGGGTGCACGACCGACGAGGACTGCGCCGCCGTCCGCGGCACCTGCGACGCGCAGAAGAAGAGGTGCGTGGTGGGCGCGTGCGCCGAGGAGATCTACATCGGCCACGCCAGGATGCCCTGCACGGGGACCGAGGACGGCTGCGTCCAGGGCACCAAGTACCGGCGCTGCAAGGTGGACGAGGAATGCTCCGAGGCCGACGGAAAGCTCCACAAGGGCCAGTGCGACCGGAGCGGCGGGCGAGAGCAAGGCATCTGCCTGTCGCGCATCTCGAAGACCAACCTCTACGAGCTGGCGACCAGCACCTACCTGGCGGGCGGCGGCTCGGGCTTCCGGGTCCTCCAGCGCAACACGACCCAGATCGACACCAAGATCCAGCAGCGCGACGCGCTCACCGATTTTCTCCGCCAGGGCAAGCCCTGCGGCTACAACCCATCGTACGGGCCGGACGGGCTCAAGGCCTGCAGCAGGGACGCGGACTGCGATGCCAGCTTCGTCTGCGCCTGCCCGGGCACGGGCGAGGAGACGGGGAGCTCGGACCCCGACGCCTTCTGCCGCACCCGCAAGCTCGAGGACGGCACCAGCGCCACCTGCGACGACGGCAAGGGTCGCTGCGTGCGCACCGACTGCCGCAGCCGCGTCGCCTCGTTCCACACCAAGTCCTGCGCGGGGACCCGCGCCCAGGACCGCGATCAGTGCCGGGCCAAGCTCAACGCGTGCTCCCTGGCAGGCGAGGAGTGCAAGATCCTCTCGTGCGTCGACGCGAGCATAGGAAACTACTCCGATGGTCGCGTGGAGATGATCGGCCGATGAACCGCCCGCGCCATGCCACACCCGCCACGCCCGCTCTGTCCGCGCTCGCTCGGACAGCGAAGCTGGCGCTGGGCCTGGGAGCCGTCTTCCTCTGCCTGGATTGCTCCGGCGGCTTTGGCAACATCGGCTCTGGCGCGAGGATCCAGGTCGACCTGATACCTCCCAGCAACCCCGGAGCGCTCTTCAATCGCCTCAAGCTCAAGTTCGACGGGCCTTCGATCTTCGTCGTCAACGTCAGCGCCCGGCGCCCCGACGGCACGGTGAACACCTCGTTCAACGGGTGGCTCCGCATCGGCGCCAAGCCCGGCAACGTCCAGACGCTCGCGGGCAAGAACGTCGACGGCCGCAACGTCAGGCTCGAGAACGGCGTGGCCGAGAACGTCACCGTCTTCGTCGAGAACGCCTACGGCGAGACCTATATCCTCGCCCAGGACGCCGGCTACGAGCCCGCGGATCCTGTGAGGGATCCCCCGCCGAAGTGCTCGGACGGCATCGACAACGACCAGGACGGACTCACAGATTTCCCCGCCGATTCTGGCTGCGCCTTCGCCAACGACGACACCGAGGAGAGCGGCACCTACGCCGAGGGGGCCAGCCCCACGCTCTACTTCGAGCTCCCCCGCATCGCCGACGTGCGCGGGGTGAACACGAGCGGCGGCACCACGGCCTACCCCAAGCAGCCCATACGCATCGACACCGGCTACCACCTGCGCGCGGACGGCAGCGAGGGCTTCGACTTCGACACCGTGGTCACCCGGATCGCCGCCAATGGCTTTTACGTCACCGACAAGAGCGATGGCCGGGGATATAACAGCGTATTTTCTTTCAACTTCAACGCCCCTCCAAGGATGCGAGTGTGCGATCGCATGAAGTCCATGGGCGGCACGGCGACCGAGTTCTTCGGCTTCACCCAGGTGAGCTTCCCCACGTGGACGCTCGAGGAGTGGAACCCCAAGCTCCGCCCCTGCGGGGTGCCCGAGCCCAGGCTCCTCCTGCCCGAGGACATCCGAACACAGACCGGCGCCGTGGACATCGGTAACCTGCTCGGCCTCTCCGGATCGCTGGTGCGCGTCGGGAGCGAGACGATCAGGGACGGGAACCGCGACCGCAAGCTCGAGATCCGCATAACGAAGTTCTTTGGCCCGGGACACCCCAAGAAGAACCCGGCGGCCGACTCCGATCCCACGCAGACGAAGTACCTCGTCTCCGACGAGGCGACCAACTGCGATATCAACGAGGACGGCAAGCTAAACTTCGAAGATCCGGCCGAGAACGCGTGCTCGGACTCTTGCACGAGGAGCGTCGAGTGCACCGAGTACTCGAACTTCCAGTCGCGCAGCACCTTCCGGCTGGTGGTCACCGACGGCGACCGGACGACCAACATCCAGGCCAACGGGAGCACCGCCTCCGAGTTTCGTCCCCTCGATCTGCGGGGCAAGAAGATCCGGGCCTTCACGGGCACGCTCACCTACTTCTCCGGGGGCTCGCAGTTCACGATCGAGGCGCGCTGCGTCGACGACGTCGTCACGGATCTCGAAAAACCCCCGCTCCCCTCCGACAAGGCCTGCGTGTTCCCCCGCACCTTCGCCGACGAAAATCCGCAGTAGATCGCGGCGCCGCCGCTGCCTAGCCCGTCCTGGACCCGCCACGATCAGGCCCTCGAGCCCCCACGGAGCCTCTCCCGATGCGTTCGCTTTGTCCCTTCTCGACCCTCGCCATCCTCCCGACCGCGCTCGCCCTCTGGCTGGCTCCAGGCGCCGCCGCCGCGCAGCCCGCCCCGACTGCTCCTGCCCCGACTGCTCCTGCCCCGACTGCTCCTGCCCCCCCGGCCTCGGGCCCCACGGATCCGACGGCGCCTCCTCCCACCCCCACGAGGTCCAGCGATCCTGGCTCGGCCGGCGCGTCGGTGGTCCCGGCAGGAGCCGCCCCCGGGACCGCGGAGCCGGCCGCTCCTGCCAAGGAGGAGCCCCGGCCGGTGGTGGACATCACGGGGACGGCGGGCGCCAGGGCCGCGGGCACCCCTCCTCCCAGCCCGTCCGGCAACTTCATGGACACCCGCCTCACCTGGACCTTCGGCGACGACGATTTCCTCCACAAGACCGGCGAGCTCATCCCGCTCTCACCCACCTTCAGCGTCGGAGAGCGCCCTCAGTACCGGCTCTTCTTCGATAACTTGAACTCCCGCTTCACGGGTCGAGAGAACCTCACTCACCTGGTGATGTACAAGAAGCTCCCGTCCTTCATCCCCAAGCTGACGACCGAGGCCTCGCTCGTCCTCCGCTTCGATCTGGGCGCGCTGGCCGCCAACACCGGCGCGCTCAACTCCGCGCTCTACGACTCGGGCTCTTACCTCAGGCTCTTCTACCAGACCGGCAAATCGGACAAGGAGGGCATAGGCGCCGTCTTCTTCCCTCTGGACACCGACCGTATGCGCCTCGGCTACCTCTACGACATCAGCTGGGGCGGCACCGCGGCGTCGATCAACCAGTCCATCTTCCCCCGGCTCCAGGGCGCCTCGCCCGGCCTGAAGATCCAGTACGACAGCGAGAGGTTCTACGCCTACGTCGGCTTCAAGACGGCGAACATCATCCAGCCTCAGCAGGTGCTGCGGCCCGGTGGCGAGAGCGAGGTCGAGGTCGTCCGCGTGGGCGAGACCAACTACGGCGTGCTCGCCGGCTTCGGCGTGGATCCCCACGAGATGTTCAGGGTCGACGCGGGCGTCGGCTATTTCCAGCAGGGCAGGTTCGACCTCGAGGATGTGCGGGGTCGTCCGGTCTACACCTACGGCGGCTCGGCGAGGGCGGTCGTGCACCACAAGATGCCCGTGCCTCGCTCGGTCGACTTCCTGCTCTACAAGAACGATCCCAACAAGGCGATGGTGCTCTTCGCCCCCGAGAAATACGTGGCCGACGAGCTGGCATGGAGCGTGAGCGCCGAGGGCGCGGTGCTGCAGCAGCACCTCAAGGACTTCGACGTGGCGGGCGCGCTCAAGGACCAGTCGGCCATCGCCGGGGCGCTCCAGGGCGTGCTGAAGGCGGGATACCTCCGGATGAGCGCCACGGGTATTTACCGCAACCTCAACTTCGTCGTCCGTAACGTGCCCGGCTTCATCCCCTTCGAGACCCTCCCCAAGGAAGCCAAGACCGAGCCGGAGCTCTTCGGCGCCCTCACGGCGGACTACCACTTTCCCTCGCTCAAGCTCACACCAGGGGTGGGCGGAGGCTTCCAGCTCCCCTCGACGTTCAAGAGTACCTTCACCGACGGCGGCGTCCAGGCCTCCCGAACCATCATCGTCCGCCAGCAGGGCGACGAGTCCATCCTCCCTTACAACAAGGATCGCAGCCCCGTGTTCCAGGCTCGAGTCAGCCTGAAGTGGGAGATCTCCGAGATGCTGGCCATGGTGCTCTGGGGGCAGTACGTGAGGGACAACAACGGCACCCTGGTCATCCGCGATCCTATCGAGGGCACGGCCTCGCTTCGCGTCTTCCAGAGCCCGGATCGCCTGGGCGTGGGCACGGCCATCCAGGCCCGCTTCTAGCACTGCCATGAGAGGTTGAGCCTTGAACGTTCGGCAGCGTCACCGCATGTTCGTGTGTCGGCCCAGCCCGCGAGCGGTGGCAGACAGGGCACCGCGGTAGCCAGCGCGCTATCGCTCGGGCTATTGCCAAACACAAGGTGATGAACGAGTCGGCGGACGGCACGCGTGATGAGGTCGAGCGCCAGTTCGGGCGACAAAGTGAGAAACAAACGACATGGACCTACCCAGCAACCCTGGGCGAGCTCACGTGACTGCCTCGACCTCTCGCAGGAGTGCTAATACCTGATCCTCGAGCGGTTCATCGCCCTGAACAAGGAGCGCGCTGCTGGCGCGCCGCACACGCGAGCGCGCGAGGGCTTGCTCCACAACCTTGCCCATCCGTCCCCGGCAGCGCTACGACCCTCGCCCGTGCAGAAGCCCTTCGACCCGTTCGCGAGCTGGCTGACTGACCCCGCCGGGAAGTGAGAACCCCGGAGGTCGGCCTGGCCAACGGGTCAGGCCGACCAGAGCTCGAGGGAGAGGGCGTCGAGCAGCGCCAGGGTTCGAGGCCTGTCGGGTATTCCCGTGGGAGCGGCCAGATCGGGATTGGGGGGCTGCTCGGCTTGCTCACGCAGCTCCCTGGCCGCCGATAGACGGGCGTTCGCCACCCTGCTCCGGTCCCAGGAAGGGAGCAGGGGCTCCACCCAGGAGGCGACCTCCCAGGCCAGCGAGGCGTGGCGGATCTCGTCCTCGGCCAGCAGGACCATCACGGAGCGAACCTGCGCGTCGGTGGACAGCTCGGACTGGACCATGGCCATGCACGCCCCGAAGGTCTCCCTGACGCAGCCCTCCACGGCGTTCTCCATGGCGATCTCGAGGAGAGGGCGAATCGGTAATTCGGGGAGGGTGACCTCCCGCAGGCGGCCACCGAAGCGAGTGGCCAGCTCGCCCGTCAGCCTGGCGTGAAGCACCTCGTCCTCCTGGGAGCGCCGAGCCAGCTGCACCAGGCGGGCCGGGGCTCCGTGGGCCTGGAGCTCCCTGGCCAGGCGATCGAAGGCAAAGACGCTGGCGGCCTCCAGCTCGGCCATGCTCGCGAAATACTCGCCAGGAGAGCTCCGATCGACCCTGGCCACGAAGGCCTCGGGGCGCCTGCCCACGATGCAGCTGGGATCGCCGTCCTTGATCTTCACTCGCTCGAGCGGCGATACGGCCCCCTCCGCCGTCACCTGGAGGCGGGACTCGTCCAGGCGCTCGCCCTCGCCGCACGAGGTCCCGCTCACCAGGATGACCTCGAAGCCCCCGGCCAGCTTCCTCGCGTGAGGAGCCCTCTCGCAGTCCACTCGAAACTCGCCGGATTTCCGTATCGCGAGGAGCGCCGCGTCCTTGGGGTTGTCCACAGGGACGATCAGGGGCCGGAGGGCCTCGAAGGTCGCCGCCACACCGACCTCGTCCCCGCGGGTAAATACGAAGTAACTCTCCAGGCCCTCCCCGACCGAGCGCCACCCCGCACTCGAGGTCGCGGCCCCGAGCTTGGTCTGGCAAGCTCTGAGATCGCCCGAGGTCTTGCAGGCCGTGCCCACGGACTCGATCGCCCTGGGAGGTACGTCGCCCACGTAGCGAAGCTCGAGGTAGTCGACCGAGAGGGTCACGCCCCCGAGGGTCCTGTACCGGGAGGCCGCGCACAGGTTCTCCGTGAACCCGGCGCGAGGAATGCTCCCCTCCCCGCAGCCCGGGACGGCGGCTGCGCCGATCAGGGCCAGGGTGAGGGTCCGAAAGAGAGCGCGGAGGGAGGCCTGGGCGTGCATGGGTCCGATCAATCGAGGAAGAAGCGGAGCATGTCGGTGAAGAGCGAGAGGCTCCTGGCCTCGCGGCGCGTCTCCCGGGTGGAGAGCGCGACGAGCTCGGCGTGGACGCGCCTGGCCTCGGCCTGCTCCCTCGCGGCGGCCTCCGCGTTGCGCTGGCGCTCCACCTTCTCGGCCCTGGCCAGGCCCCCGGTCGCCGCGAAGGCCACGGCCTGGGTGAGCTCCCCCGCGTCGAACCAGATCCCGTGCATCTTGCATACATCGACCACGATGCCCGAGCGCGAGCCGAGGTTCTTGCGGTTCATCATCGTGTGGCACTCGGGGCACGAGAGGTACCGGACCTCGTCGACGCGCCCGGCCATCGGCGGGTGAAAGGGCGCCCTCGGGGGATCGATCGGGTCGGCGCGGCGCTCGGCCATGATGCGGGCCAGGGCCTCGTGGCCGACGAACATGCCCCCGCACCTGCCGCACTCCAGCACTCCCTGCTCCTGGTCGGCGGTCTCCAGGGAGACGCCGCAGCGGGGACAGCCGAGAAGCGTGGGGCCCAGCAGGGGCTCGAGGTCCCGCTCGTGGCCGCATTTGCCGCACGTCGCGTGGCCGGGCGGCTCCAGGGCAAAGCAGTGCTTGCAGCGCACGCCGAGCAGCCTCACGCTGCAGTGAGGGCAGTCGCGGACGTCGGCCGGACAGGCTCCCCCGCAGAAGGGGCAAGCGAAGCTCCCTATCTCGCTGCGACGGGAGTCCGGGCTGCGGTACGCCATGACCACGGCCGGCTCCGGGCGGGGCGAGGACGGCACCGCCACGCTGGCGCCGCAGAGGCAGCCCACCTCGCCCCCCGGGAACACCCCGGACACGTCCGCGAGGTGGCCGCACTTTGTGCATTTCAGCTTGTCCATGTCGATCGCTCGGGGCCGCGGAGATCTAGCGCCTGGCCGAGGCTGTCTTCCCGGCCAGGCCCCGGAGGAAGAAGCCCAGGAGGGCCAGGGACCACGTGAGGACGAAGGCGAGCAGGTCCCAGGCGCCCGAGGCCGTGAAATCGGCCTCGTGCGCCAGGACGACGCACACGATCCGGGATAGCGCCCAGACCGAGGTGAAGCCCAGGAGCGCGAGCAGCGTCGCGGTACGGAGATCCTGGGCCAGCCTGTCCAGCTTGTCCTGGTCGGGCCAGATCGTCTCCCGGACGTGCTGGGCGCCCCGCGCGGCGATGGCGACGGCCATCCCCATGGTGAAGAGCGTGAAGAGGACGCTCTCGGCGAGCGAGAGCTCCCCGTCGTGCACGACGCGGGCGAGGCCCCCAAGACCGATCAGGACGGTCCCCGCCAGGAAGGCGAAGAGCCCTGCTCCGAAGGCGATGACCTGGGGCCGCAGGATGCGGTGAGCGAGGAGCGGGGAGTCCGGGCGAGGACCGGTGCCGAGCACGTGCTGGAAGACCCCCAGCGGCCCGGTGGTCTCGAAGGGGACGGTGGCCCGGGTGCTGAGCTCCTGGCCGCCGAACATCGGCAGGCCCCCGGGAGGGAAGGGGCCGAAGCTCGAGATCCGCGGGGCGATCTGCTCCGCGGGATCGAAGGCCGCGAGGGCCGTGTCCAGCTCCACCATGGAGGAGAAGCGCTCCTCCTTGTTCTTGGCCATCGCCCGGAAGATCACGGCCTCGAGCCCCGGAGGGACGGCGGGGTTCACGGAGCGCACCGAGGGGAGCTCCTCGGTGAGGAGCCTGATCAGCGTCTTGGTGGGCTCGTCCGAGTCGAAGGGGCGCGCCCCCGTGAGCAGGTTGTAGAGCAGCGCGCCCACCCCGTAGATGTCGGCGCGCTCGTCCACGACCTCGGCGCGCGCCTGCTCCGGCGCCATGAAGCTGGGAGTCCCCAGGATGACTCCGGCCTGGGTAAGATGGATATTGTGATCTTTGACCCGGCTCACGCCAAAATCCAGGACCTTGATACGAGGGACTCCCCTCTCGGTGGGCGACTGGCGCAAGAGAAAGACGTTGTCGGGCTTGACGTCCCGGTGCACGACGCCCCGCTCGTGCGCCGCCGCCAGCGCCCGACACACCTGGCGCGTCACCCCCACCGCGAAGGGGACCCCCAGGCGCCCCACCTTCTCGACGAAGCCTCCCAGCTCCTCGCCGTCCAGGAACTCGGCGGCGATGCAGGGGGAGCCGGCGGGGGTCGTGAAGACGTCGACCACCTCGACCACGTTGGGGTGAGAGATGCTGCTCGCGCTCTCTGCCTCCCTCCGGAAGCGAGCGACCAGCTCACGGTCCTGGGTGAACTCCGGCAGCAGCACCTTGAGGGCGAACCGGCGCTCGTGGAGGCGCAGGTGACGGGCCTCGTAGACCCGGCCCATCCCCCCCTCGCCGATGACCCTCACCACCTGGAAGCTCTGGTTCAGGATCTGGCCGAGCAGCGGATCTTCCTCGGGCTCGTCGTCGAAGAGCCTCGTGGAGTCGTGAGGGCAGACCAGCACCTCCCGCGGAAAGCGAGCGCCGCAGGTGCCGCACTGCTTTGCCGGATCGACGTGGACGGCCGAGAGAGCCGCTGCAGGAGAGGGAGCGGAGCCGCGAGAAGACGGCGAAGGCAGGAGCTTGGTGACCTCGGGATCCGAGTCGGCCGGTGGGGGAGGCACGGCGCTGGTGCGAGAGTCGCGAGGCGACTTCAGCTGCGTGGCGCGAAGATCGGGCGCTGCGCCCTCCCTCCAGGGAGCTCCCCGCTGCGGTATCGAAGCCATAACATGCCCACGCTACCACCCCCGCGACCAGGAGCGCCCCCTTTCAGCGTCTCGCATTGACGGGACGGGCGTCCTGCCTATACTGCGCGCCGTCCAGCCAGGCCGCCCACACGTCCCCTGGCGTTCACGAGCTCGCGCTCCCTCCCATCGAACAGGAACGATGAAGAGCGCGTGCAGCTGGCCCTTCGCGGTTCCGACTGCGTCCGGCCCCTCACTCGAGAAAGCCCCTTCATGCCGCTTCATTCCGAGAAAACCGTCGAAATCATCAACAAATTCCGTACCCACGAGAGCGACACCGGCTCACCCGAGGTCCAGGTCGCCCTCCTCACCGAGCGCATTGGCTACCTGACCGAGCACTTCAAGACCCACGCCAAGGACCACCACTCCCGCCGGGGCCTGCTCAAGCTGGTCTCCAAGCGGCGCAGGCTCCTCGGCTACCTCAAGAAGACGAGCCTCGATCGGTACCGCAAGACGGTCGCGGCCCTCAACCTCCGCAAATGATGTTTTTCCCCAGCGGGATGGCCTAGGCCATCCCGCTGGCGCTTTGTCTTTCGATCCCTCGCTTATTCCTCCCCGTCAGTCCCCGCCACTCCGAGCACGACGCCTTGTTCTTCGATTCCTGCCCACGAACGCAGAGCCTTCTGCGAGGTTCGCGGGCAGCAACCGAGGACCCAAGGCGCACGAGAGCCCGGCGTACCGGCTGAACGACAGCCGTCCCACGTCCCCTAGCGCCAAGGAGCGCCTCGAAAACATGTCCTTCGTTCGTGAATCCGTGATGGTCAACGGCAAGCCCTTGACCTTCGAAACCGGCCGTCTGGCCAAGCAAGCCCACGGCTCCGTCCTCATCACGTACGGCGAGAGCGTGGTCCTCGTCACGGCCGTGTGCGGCGACGAGCGCCCCGGCCTCGATTTCTTCCCCCTCACCTGCGAGTACGTCGAGAAGACCTTCGCCGCGGGCAAGATCCCGGGGGGCTTCTTCAAGCGTGAGGGCCGCCTCCGCGACGACGAGATCCTCGTCGCCCGCATGATCGATCGCCCCTGCCGCCCCCTCTTCCCCGAGGGCTTCAAGAAGGACACCCAGATCATCGCGACGGTGCTCTCCTCCGACAAGGAGAACCCGACCGACATCATGGCGCTCACCGGCGCGAGCTGCGCGCTCCACATCTCGGACATCCCCTGGGACGGCCCGCTCGCCGGGATGCGTGTGGCGAGGATCGCGGGGGAGTTCGTGGTGTTCCCCACCTTCGAGCAGCAAGCCCAGTCGGATCTGGACCTGGTCGTCGCCTGCTCCAGGAGCGCGATCGTCATGGTCGAGGGCGGGGCTGCGGAGGCCAACGAGGCCGACGTGATCGACGCGCTGATGTTCGCTCACCAGGCGGCCCAGCCCATCCTGGCGCTCATCGAGAAGATGCGCGAGGCCGTGGGCAAGCCCAAGCGGGAGTTCAGGCCCGAGGTGCTCCGGCCCGAGGTCGCCAGGCGGGTGGGCGAGCTGTCCGACGCGGGCATCCTCGATTCGGCGCTCATCCGGGACAAGAAGAAGCGCTACGAGGGCTACAAGGCCGTCAAGGACAGGCTCGCCTCCTCGCTCAAGGAGGAGCTGGGCGACGAGTATCCGTCCCTGGAGAAGCTCATAAAGCTCGAGTTCGACGAGCGCAAATACAACGTCGTGCGGGAGTATGTCCTCGGCAAGAACAAGCGGATCGACGGTCGCGACATGGCCACGATCCGCCCCATCATGACCGAGGTGGGCCTCCTGCCCCGCGTCCATGGCTCGGCGCTCTTCCAGCGCGGCGAGACCCAGGCCATCGTCACCACCACGCTGGGCACCTCCGCCGACGAGCAGAAGATCGACGGCCTCAACGGGGAGCGCTGGAAGCGCTTCCTGCTCCACTACACCTTCCCTCCCTTCGCCACCGGCGAGACCAAGCCCCTGAGGGGCCCGGGCCGCCGGGAGGTCGGCCACGGGGCCCTGGCCGAGCGAGCGCTCTTTCGCATGCTGCCCGAGCCCGACAAATTCCCCTACACGATTCGCATCGTGTCCGAGACCCTGGAGTCCAACGGCTCCGCGTCGATGGCGGCGGTCTGCGGCGGCTCCTTGTCGCTCATGGACGCGGGGGTCCCCATCAAGTAGCCCGTGGCCGGCATCGCCATGGGCCTGATCTCGGACGGCGAGCGGATCGCCATCCTGAGCGACATCCTCGGCGACGAGGACGCCCTGGGCGACATGGACTTCTAGATCTGCGGCACCGCCAAGGGCGTCACAGCGATCCAGATGGATATC
>SXGT01087967.1_pt1 | contig 15087 bp, 15 predicted proteins | sample 3176221 | NCBI WGS metagenome assembly SXGT01 (sample SAMN11356862, study PRJNA531348) | freshwater metagenome | isolation source: freshwater sample F1-120 | place: China: Fuxian Lake, Yuxi | collected 2017-12-25
ATCGTTTGGTCCACGCACCCGTAGCTCAATTGGATAGAGCATCGGTCTACGGAACCGAAGGTTGAAGGTTCGAGCCCTTCCGGGTGTAGTTTCGATTGGGCTTTCTGGGCCCGACGAACGGCCGCTACGCTCTGGTCATGACAGCCCAGCGTTCCGCGGCCGAGCACCCTTCCGAGCGAACCGGTCCGCCGCCGCGGCTGGGCGTCGAGCGGGTGGTCGGCTTCGACCCCGGCCTCAATGTCACCGGCTACGGCGTGGTCGAGTGCCAGGGGGGCACCGTGCGGCTGATCGAGGCCGGGACCGTGAAGTCGAAGGGCGAGGCGCTCGAGGATCGGCTGCTCACGATCCATGCCGGCATCCGCGAGGTGATCGAGGCTTTCAGGCCCACGGCGATGGCGATCGAGCAGGTCTTCTCCCACGCCAAGTTTCCCAAGACGGCGATTCTCCTCGGCCATGCCCGCGGCGTGATCTGCCTGGCGGGCGTGCAATCCGGCCTGGCCGTTCACCACTACCTCCCCAACCGCGTGAAGAGCGTGCTCACCGGTTCGGGACATGCCGGCAAGGAGCAGATCCAACTCGCGGTGCAGCGGGAGCTCGGACTGGCCTCGAAGCCCGAGCCGGCCGACGCCGCCGACGCGCTCGCCGTGGCCCTCACCGATTACCACCTCCGCCTGCGTCCGCTCTTCTTCGGCACGGGCGTCCCCCGCATCAGGAGCAGCCGCGCCTGACGGCTGACCGCACGACATGATCACGAAGATCTCCGGCACGCTCGACCGCATCGACCACACCGGCAACTGCATCGAGCTGGCCGTGGGTCCGATGGTGCACGAGGTGCTCGTCACCGAACTCGTCCGCCGCGGCCTCCAGACGAAGATCGGCCAGGCGGTCACGCTGCACACGATGGAGTTTCTGGAGGGCACCCCCGGCCGCGGCAACCTGGTGCCCCGGCTCGTCGGCTTTCTCTCCGAGGTCGAGCGGGAGTTCTTCGACCTCATCTGCGAGGTGGACGGCGTGGGCGTGCGGAAGGCCCTGCGGGCGATCATCCGCCCCGTGGGGGAGATCGCCGCCGCGATCGACGAGCAGGATGCCAAGGCGCTCGCCACGCTGCCGGGCATCGGCGCGGCCACCGCGGAGCGGATGATCGCGAAGCTCCGTCGCCGGATGCCGAAGTTCGCCCTCCTGATCGCCCGCGATGCCCCCGGCGAGGCGGCTGCCGGAGCGGGCGATGTCTTCAGCGAGACCTTCGAGGTGCTCCGTTCGCTCGGCCACTCCGACTCCGACGCCCGCCGCCTCGTCGACGTGCTCCGGGCCGAAAAGAAGAAGCCCAAGGACGTGCAGGAGGCACTCGAGTCGATCTACCGGCAGATCCACAAGCCGCGGTGATGCCCCTGCAGCCCAGCGAGGGGCCGCCCGTGCCCCGGAGCCGGCATCGAGCGATCGAAGCCGAGGATGGGCGGAGTGAGCGTCCGGCGACCGGGCATGGGGGGCCCCGAGCCGCGCACCACCAAGGCCCGCTGCCTCACCGCCGGTCGGCTTGCACGCTGGCGGGCTGAATCCGCTACCCTGTGAACCGGTGAACAGCATGGAATCATTCCGCCAGCCCAGCATTCAGGCCCCCGAGGAGCCGGCTCCGGAGGATCGTGCGCTGCGGCCGCAGCGGATGGAGGAGATGATCGGCCAGCGGGCCGTTCACGAGCGGCTCATGATCGCGATCGATGCCGCCCGCAAGCGGGGGGAGTCGCTCGGCCACATCCTGCTCGACGGACCGCCGGGGCTCGGCAAGACCACCTTTGCCACCTGCATTCCCCGGGAACTCGGTACCACGATCCAGATCGCCAGCGGCGCGGCCCTCGCGGCCCCGAAAGACCTCCTCCCCTATCTCACGAACTGTTCCGAAGGCTCCGTTCTGTTCATCGACGAGATCCACAGGCTGCCGATCGCCGTGGAGGAGTTTCTCTATCCGGCGATGGAGGACTTCCGGATCGACATCACGCTCGGCGACGGCGTGGCCGCCCGCACGATCAACATGCCGCTGCGGCCGTTCACGCTCGTCGGGGCCACGACGCGGGCCGGCCTGATCTCCGCCCCGCTCCGCGACCGGTTCGTGATCCGCGAGCATCTCGACTACTACTCCCCCGCGGAACTCGCCGCGATCGTGCATCGCTCGTCGGGCAAACTCTCGATGCCGATGGACGACGAAACCGCGAATGAAATCGCCCATCGCAGCCGCGGCACACCCCGACTGGCCAACAACCGGCTGCGGTGGATTCGCGACTTTTCCACCAGCCGGGCCGAAGGGCTGATGAGCGTGGGCATCGCGCGGACGGCCCTCGAAATGCAGGGCATCGACGAACTCGGCCTCGACGGCTTTGACAGACGGTATCTGGAGACGATCCAGCGGGTGTTCGCCGGCGGTCCGGTCGGCATCGAGGCGATCGCCCACACGATGAGCACGGCGTCGGACACGCTCGAGGATGACGTCGAGCCCTATCTGCTGCGGTGCGAGCTCGTGATCCGGACGCCCCGTGGCCGGCGGATCACCTCCAAGGGCGAAGAACACCTCGGCACCCCGCCAAAGGTCGGGCCTGGCAGGTTGTTTTGACCGCTTTCGCCGCTGCGGATTGACCGCCACCCCGCCTCGCGGCTACGCTCTGGGGCTCCACAGACCACGATTCAGGTGACCCATGGCCGTTCCCAAGCGACGTCAATCCAATCAGAAGACCCGGTCCCGTCGGGCCCACGACTTCCTCACTCCGCGGCAGTTGACGTTCTGCTCCACGTGCGGCAAGGCGGTGCCGACCCATCGCGTGTGCGGCAACTGCGGCACCTACATGGGCAAGACCGTCGTCAAGACGGACGAAGCCTGAGCCCGTGGGAACGATTCACGTGCGTGACGCGTCGGCTCCTGGTTCGACTCCGGGCGATGCCGTCGCACAGGCGATCGTTTTTCCCGGCCAGGGCGCCCAGGCCGTGGGCATGGCGGGCGACTGGGTCGAGGCGACGCCGAAAGCTGCCGAACTCTTCTCCCGGGCTTCGGCCGTTCTCGGCTACGACCTGCTCGAGGTCTGCCGCAGCGGCCCCGCCGAACGGCTCAACACCACGGCCGTCAGCCAGCCTGCCATTCTCGTCACGAGCCTCGCGGCCCTCGAGGTGCTCCGCTCCCGCGAAGGCCATCCCCTCGACGCGGCCACGATCACCGCCGGACTTTCGCTCGGCGAATACACGGCGCTCGTCTTTGCCGACGCCCTCGACTTCGACGACGCCGTGCGGATCGTCAACATCCGCGGCCGCGCCATGCAGGAGTGCTCCGAGCAGCGGCCGGGCAGCATGCTGGCGGTGCTCGGCGTGGAGCGTGAGAAACTCGTGGCGCTGTGCGACGAATGCCGGGGCGGCGACGTGCTGGAGGTGGCCAACGTGCTCTGCCCCGGCAACATCGTCGTCTCGGGATCGGCCGAGGCCTGCCGCCGGCTCGACTCCGCGGCGGTCGCGGCCGGGGCGATCAAGTGCGTGCCCTTGGAGGTGGCGGGGGCTTTCCACACCGCTTTGATGCAGCCCGCCGTCCAGCGGCTGGCGGCGGCGCTGGCCGACGCGTCCTTCCGCCCGCCGCGGATTCCCGTGGTCAGCAACGTCGATGCCCGGCCCCACGTCGATCCCGCGGAGATCCGGGCCCTTTTGGCGCGGCAAGTGGTCGGTGTTGTCGAGTGGAACGCCTCCATGGCATACATCCTCTCCACGGGCGCGCGATCGGTCTGGGAAGTCGGTCCCGGCCGCGTGCTTCGCGGGCTCATGAAGCGGATCGACCGGAGCGTCGCCTGCTCCGGGGTCTTCGACTGACACTCATCCTCCCGCACCCGAGAGACTCCTTCGGAGACAGACCATCATGGCCGACGAAACGCCGCAGGTTCGCAAGCAGTTGAAGGTCGACCTCAGCGGGCAGGTGGCCCTCGTCACCGGCGCCTCGCAGGGGCTCGGCCGGGCGATCGCCGAGACTCTTGCGGCCGCGGGTGCGACGGTCGCCATCGCGGCCCGTTCCGCCGACAAGCTCGCCCTGGTCGCGGCTGGCATCCGCGCCGCCGGCGGAAAGGTCGAGGAGGTGCCCTGCGACGTCTCGAAGGCCGAAGAGGCCCAGAGGGTCGTCGAGATGGTGGTGGAAAAGTGCGGCCGCCTCGACATCCTCGTGAACAACGCCGGAGTGACCCGCGACACGCTCCTCCCGCGGATGAGCGACGAGGAGTGGGATACCGTCCTCGACACCAACCTCCGCGGACCGTTCCTCTTCATGCGGGCCGCCAGCCGGCCGATGATGCAGCAGCGCTACGGCCGGATCGTCAACGTGGCCAGTGTTTCGGGTCTGATCGGCAATCCCGGGCAGGCCAACTACTCCGCTTCCAAGGCCGGTCTTGTCGGCCTCACGAAAACGGTTGCCAAGGAACTCGCGGGCAGGAAGATCACCGTCAACGCGGTGGCTCCCGGTTTCATCGCCAGCGACATGACCGCCGCCCTCGGCCCCGCGCTGCTCGATGAAGTCAAGAAGCGGGTTCCCGCCAAGCGGCTGGGCGAAGCCTGGGAGATCGCCGAGGCGGTGCTGTTTCTCGCGGCCCCGTCGTCGGGCTACATCACCGCCCAGACGCTCGTCGTGGACGGCGGCATGATCGGATGAAGCCGGGCTTTTTCCGCCATCACCGCCCCCTGCAGCACGGCCACCGGTGGTGGTCCCCCGGCCGGTTTTCCCGGGCTGGACACGTGCGGCTGGCAGCGGGTATATCTTCGACCATAAGTCAGGTAGGGTGCGCAGCCTCGGAGGGCTGCCGCCAAGAACGTTAGAACGCCCCGCCCCGCACGCCGACCTTGCCTTGGTCGGTTCGCAGAGGGGCCCCAGGAGGATTCATAAGGTGGCTTCAGTCCAAGAACGAGTGATCGACATCGTGGCTTCCCAACTCGGTGTGAGCAAGGATCAGATCACGCCCGAGACGTCTTTCATCAAGGATCTGGGAGCCGACTCGCTCGACACCGTCGAACGGGTGATGGAACTCGAGGAAGAGTTCGAGACGAACATTCCGGACGACGCCGCCGAGAAGATCCAGACCGTGGGTCAGGCCGTCGAGTTCATCGAAAAGCACCAGTCTTGATCCTGGGATTCGCGCAGCAGGGATGGCGGAGCGATCGATGAAGCGACGGGCCGTGGTGACCGGTTTGGGAGTCGTGACTTCCCTGGGCCGGAGCGTGGAGTTGTTCTGGGACCGGATCGTGCGCGGCGACAGCGGCGTGGGTCCGATCTCGCTGTTCGACGTGTCTGGCTACCGCGTTCAGTTCGGCGGCCAGGTGCACTGGGAGCCCGAGAACGAGGGCATCGCCAGTCCCAAGGAACTCAAGCGGCTCGACCGCTTCACGCAGTTCGCCCTGGCTTCGGCCAAAGACGCCGTCACCGATTCGGGGATCGATTTCTCGCAGGAGGATCCCTATCGCTGCGGCGTCGTGATCGGCTCCGGCATCGGCGGGCTCTGGGAGTTCGAGGTGCAGGAGGAGCGGCTGCTCCACAAGGGCATCGACAAGGTGTCGCCGTTCACGATCCCGAAGCTGATGGTCAACTCCGCAAGCGGCCATGTCTCGAGCCTCTACGGCATCAAGGGCCCCAACTTCGCCGTCGCCACGGCGTGCGCCAGCGCCGCCAATTCGATCGGCAGCGCCCTGCGGGCGATCCAATACGGCGACGCCGACGTGATGGTGACGGGCGGCAGCGAAGCGGCCCTCACACCCATCGGCCTGGCCGGTTTCCAGAACATGCGGGCCCTGTCGTTCCGCGGCGAAGCCCCGCAGCAGGCGAGCCGGCCGTTCGACGCCGACCGTGATGGCTTCGTGCTGGCGGAGGGCGCGGGGGTCGTGGTGATCGAGGAACTCGAGCACGCCAAGAAACGCGGTGCCAGGATCTACGCCGAACTCAGGGGCTACGGTGCCAGCGGCGATGCGGGCCACATCACCCAGCCCGACGATGAGGGACGGGGTGCGGGCCAGGCGATGGCGATGGCCCTCGCCGACGCCGGCGTGAACCCCGAATCGATGCAGTACATCAACGCCCACGGCACGAGCACGCCCCTCGGCGACAAGGCCGAGACCCGGGCCGTGAAGCGGGTGTTCGGCGACCATGCCCGACGGCTGGCGGTCTCGAGCACCAAGAGCCAACTCGGCCACACGCTGGGTGCCAGCGGAGGCATCGAACTCGTGGTCTGCAGCCTGACCGTCTCCCGGGGCGTGATCACCCCGACGATCAACCTCGACAACCCCGACCCCGACTGCGACCTCGACTACACGCCAAAGACCGCCCGGCAGGCGAAGATCGATGTCGCCATGAGCAACTCCTTCGGCTTCGGCGGCCACAACGCCTCCCTGGTGCTCGCCCGCATCTGACGCAACGCGGCTCGTCCGGAAGAGGTGCCGTTCGGCTCGCTGGCCCCGCCCAGCCGGGAATGCCGGCGCGATCCCGGGGATTCCCCCGCTCGGTCCCCTCCCCGCGGTTCGTTTCGGCTTGTGCGCTCGACGCACCCTCCCTACAGTCCCCGCCCTCCCGCGAGGCTCCCGGCCATGCTCCGGTCATCGATCTTCCAGTTTGCGGTGGCCTGTGTCGCATTCGTCGCCTCGGCGTGCGCGGCGGCGGAGATTCCCGCCGGCGGCGGACAGGTCTGGAAGACCTACGACATTGGGCCCTTCGTGCAGCAATCCGGCGAGGGAAGCCAGCGGCACATCGTCGACTGGATCCTCCAGGAAACCGGCTATCCGGCGTGGCACGGGGCCGCGCCCGCGTCGCTCTCGGCCGACGCCGGGCAAGTCTCGTGCTTCCACACGCCCGACATGCAGGCGAAGGTCGAGGAGATCGTGGCCAGGTTCGTCGCTGAGGCCGACACGCCGCATCGCTTCACGGTCCGCGTTCTGGGCCTCGACAGTCCGGCGTGGCGGACCGAGGCCCGCCCCTCCCTGACGGCGATCCCCGTGGCGACGCCCGGCGTGCAGGCATGGATCGCGCAGCGCGAAACAGCCGCCACCGTGCTGGCCCGGCTGCGATCGCGGGCCGATTGCCACGAACTGCCGACGGGCCCCGTGCTGGCCGCCAACGGACTCCCGGCGACGCTCTCCGGCGGCCGCAAGCAGGCCTACGTTCAGGATGTCGCCCCGAGGCCCGACGTCTGGCCGGGCTGGCAGACGCAGTCTTCGGCCTGCGACGAAGGGCTGGCGATCGACATCCACCCGCTGATCTCCCGCGACCAGACCGCCGTCGAAGCCGTCGTCCGCTGCCGGATCGACCAGATCGAGCGGATGGCGGCGGTCTCGCTCGCCTCCCCCGTCAGCCAGCAGCGGGTGCAGGTGGAGGTGCCCCAGGTCGCGGCCGTCCGGGTGGGGGAGCGGTTCCGCTGGCCCTCCAACCAGACGCTGCTCATCGGAATCGGGTTGGTGCCCTGGCCGGTGCCTGCGCAAAATGTGACCCCGGCGGCACTGCTGTCGGATGTGAAGCGGTGCGACGTGGTGATCGTCGTCGAACCCAGGCTCGGCGGCGGACCATGACCCACGACGCCGTGGCCATGGCCTCGCCACGGACAGACCGTGGCCGGACAGCAACGAACAGGAAGCGTGCATGAGCGGATCAACCGGACGTCGGGTGGTGATCACGGGAATGGGCGTCGTCAGCCCGCTGGGGCTTTCGCTCGATGACCTCTGGCAGGGTCTCGTGACGGGAACGAGCGGCGTCGGACCGCTCGATGCGTTTCCATCCGCCGGGATCCCGCTGCACCACGCCGCCGAGGCCCGGGGATTCACGGGCGAAATCGACAACTTCGGCCCGCTCGACGGCGAGCGGAAGAAGGCGATCCGCAAAGGCTGCAAGGTGATGTGCCGCGAGAGCCAGATGGCCGTGGCCGCCGCCCAGCGGGCTCTCCACGACTGCGGCGATGCCGCGTCGCACCACCCTCCCGAACGCTTCGGCTGCGTGTTCGGCTCCGACTACATGCTCACGCTGCCCGAGGACTTCACGGCGAGCGTCGCCAAGTGCCGCGGACCCGATGGGCTCTTCGACTTCCAGCTGTGGGCGGTCGAGGGCATGCCGCAGCTCACGCCGCTGTGGCTGCTCAAGTACCTGCCGAACATGCCGGCCAGCCACATCGCGATCTACAACGACCTCCGCGGTCCCAGCAACTCGCTCACGCTCCGCGAGGCGAGCGGCCACCTCGCCGTCGGAGAGGCCGTGGTCACGATTCAACGCGGAGCGGCCGACATCATGGTCGCTGGATCGACCGGCACACGGGTGCACCCCATGAAGACCGTTCATGCGTTGCAGAGCGAGCAGGTGGCCACCGGGAACGACGACCCGACGACCTGGAGCCGCCCGTTCGACAAGCACCGCCGGGGCATGGTGCTCGGCGAAGGCTCGGCCGTGCTGATCCTCGAGGAACTCTCGCACGCCCGGGCCCGCGGAGCCCGGATCCACGGCGAGATCATCGGCCACGCAGCGCGGTGCTCGACCAGCTTGTCGGGGGTCGGCCGATGTCGGCAGGCCATCGCGCACGCCTTGCGGCGGGCGCTCGAGATGGCCGCGGTGGCGACCGACGGGATCGGACACGTGCATGCCCATGGATCGAGCACCGTCGCCGGCGACCGCGACGAGGCCGGGGCGATGCACGATGTGCTTGGCGATGCCGCCGGCCGGATTCCCACCGTCGCCGCGAAGAGCCACTTTGGCAATCTCGGCGGGGGGAGCGGCCTCGTCGAGTGCGTGGGCAGCATTCTCGCCCTGCAACACGGCGAACTCTTCCCGCTGCTCAACCACGAAACCGCCGATGAGGCGTGCGGCATCCGGCCGGCCCGCCGGGGCGACCCCGCGGGGGACGTGTTCGTCTCCACCTCGGTCACCCCCCAGGGGCAGGCGGGCTCGCTCGTCGTTCGTGCATGGGAGGCGTCGGCCTGATCCATCGGGGGCGTCAGCCTGATCCGGGGGCAAGCGGACGGCGGCCGCTTCTTGACAGCCTCTCCCGGACGGCTTACCTTCCACGGGTTGCTTTCCTTTGTGAGGATGGCTGCTGGTTCGCGGATTCGCTTTCCAAACATCCGTGGCAGGGACCCCTTTCTGAGGGGATCCTGTGCGGATGTTTCGGCGCCCATGTCGTGATATGGCGTCGGCCGTTCCGGCTGCTCCATCCCACGGTCGGCATCCGAGAACCACATGAAGCCCGAAGAAATCCTCCGCATCGTCGACGCGATCCACCGCGACAAAAACATCGACAAGGAGATCGTGTTCCAGGCCATCGAAGCGGCCCTGGTCACGGCCCTCACGCGGCAGTACGGCGAGACCTCCCAGGTGACGGTCGCGATCGACCGCGCCGACGGCACGGTCAGCGGCACGCATGATGGCCAACCGCTCGACACCGCCGAACTCTCCGGTCGCATCGGCGCACAGACCGCCAAGCAGGTCATCATCCAGAAGATCCGCGAGGCGGAGCGGGATGCGATCCACGACGAGTTCGAGGAGCAGGTCGGCCAGATGGTCTCGGGGGTCGTTGCCCGGTTCGAGGGCGCCACGGCGACGGTCACCCTGGGAGGCCAGGAAGCCATCCTGCCGCGGAGCGAGCAGATTCCCGGCGAGTCGTATCACCCGAACGAGCGGATCCGTGCCACGATCTTCGAGGTGCGGAAGGTCGGCAGCCGGGTGAAGATCATCCTCTCCCGGATTCGTCCCCAGCTCGTGCAGCGGCTCTTCGAGCAGGAGATTCCCGAGATCGCCGACGGCGTGATCGAGATCCGCGCGATCTCCCGTGAGCCCGGCTACCGCAGCAAGGTGGCCGTCATCAGTTCCGACAACCGCATCGACTGCGTCGGCGCGTGCGTCGGCGTGCGTGGCAACCGCATCAAGAACATCGTCGAGGAACTCGGCGGCGAGCGAATCGACATCGTCCGCTGGAACGACGACCTCCAGGTGCTCGTGCCCAACGCGCTGCAGCCCGCCGAGGTCGATGAGGTGATTCTCTGTCAGATGCTCGGCCGTGGCATCGTGCTCGTCCGCGAGGATCAGCTTTCGCTGGCGATCGGACGCCGCGGACAAAACGTCCGCCTGGCGAGCAAGCTCTGCGGCTGGGACATCGAGATCATGACCCGCGAGGAACTCGACCAGCAGATCGAGCGGGCCATCGCGGGCTTCTCGTCGATCGAAGGCCTCGACGAATCGGTGGCGGAGCGGCTGGTCGGGGAGGGTTTCCTCTCCTACGACGACCTCTCGGTGATCGAGCCCGAGGACCTCATGGAAATGGGCGGCTTGACCGCGGAAGCCGTGGACGCGATTGTTGCAGAAGCGGAGCAGCGGGCCAGCATGGCCGAGGCTGCGGCGGCAGACGAGCGACGGAAGCAGCGAGAGACGGATCGGATCGCGAAGGCCACGGCCGACGCTGACGCCGCCGAATCGATCGTTGCCGGAGGAGAGGCTGCGGTCGAGGAGGCTGGTGTGGCGGAAGCCGCGCCGGAAGCCGCACCACACGTCTCCCCTGAGTCGTGATGGCTGGAATCGACTGTATGACGGAGTTCGGCGAGAGGCGTTGCGAGAGAGGTCCGAGTGGCTGTCCGAATCTATACGCTTGCGAAGGAACTGAAGATCGACAGCAAGGAGCTGGTCGATCTGTGCACCCGCGCCGGCATCCAGGACAAGGGCTCGGCGTTGGCGAGCATGACCGACGAGGAAGTCGGGAAGCTTAAGGAGTTCATCGCCAACAAGTCGCGGCCGCCTGAGCGGCCCGCCCCGGTGGCCCCGGTCAAGCCCGCGGCACCGACGACGACTCCGGCGGCTGCGGCGAAGCCGCCAGCCGTCACTGAATCGCTCAAGCGCGAAGATTACATCGCCCCCGCGGGCGTGAGCGGCAAGGCGAAGCCCGCGGAGCCCGCCCCCAAGCCGGCGTCCACCGAAGTGAAGCCGCGACCCATGGTGCGACCGGGCGGTGACGGCTCGAAACCGGTGCCGCGGCCCGCCTTCAAACTTGCTCCGGTGCCGGCGGCTGGTCGTGCGCCGATCACCCCCCGCGCCGGCTCCTCGGAGCCCGCCGCGCAGAAACCCGACGTCAAGCTCCCGCTCGACGCCATTCGCAGCGCGAAGGCCGGCGGTGCGAAGCCCCTCGCCGATCACATGCGAAAGCATGAGCAGCAGCGGGCTGCCGACGCGCAGCGGGCCCGCACGGGCGGGCTGCTCCGCGGTGCCGCGGGTGGCGGGCCGGTGGCAGTGCCCCCGCCGATGCAGCCCGGGGTGAGGCCGCGCCGCACCCCCTCCAAGACGGGAGGCCCAGCGGACGACACCCCCGGCGGCCGCGCGCTGCGGCAGCTCAACCGCAAACGGACCGATGGTCGCGGAATGGGCGACGACGACTACGCCGGCCGGCGGAGGCGCGGCTCGAGGCCGCGGAAGGGTTCCGGCGTCTCGACGGCCGCCCCGCGAAAGACCAACGCCTCGATCCAGGTGCCTTGCAACGTGCGGGCCTTCTCGGAGGCGATCGGCCTGTCGGCCAGCGACGTGCTCAAGAAACTGCTGACCTTCAGCACGGAAACCATGCCGAGCATGGCCACGGTCCTCGACCGCGACACGGTCGAACTGCTCGCGGCCGAGTTTGGCGTGCAACTCGACATCAAGACGGCGGAGGATCTCGAGAAGGAGCTCCTCGCCGGCTTTGACGCCATCGACGAGGATCCGAGCGCCAAGCTGCCGCGAGCGCCGGTGGTGACGTTTCTCGGTCACGTCGATCATGGCAAGACGTCGCTGCTCGACAAGATCCTCGGGATCGACGTGGCGGCCCGCGAGAGCGGTGGCATCACGCAGCACATCCGTGCCTACACGGTCAATCGCAACGACAAGACGATCACCTTCGTCGACACCCCGGGCCACGAGGCCTTCACGCAGATGCGCGCCCGAGGCGCCAGCGTCACGGACGTCGTCGTCCTGGTCGTCGCGGCCGACGACGGGGTCATGCCTCAGACCAAGGAGGCGGTGGCCCACGCCAAGCTGGCCAAGGTTCCCATCATCGTGGCGGTCAACAAGATCGACAAGCCGAGCGCCGATCCCGAGCGGGTGCGCCGCGAGCTCTCCGAGCTGGGGCTCGTGCCGGAGGAGTGGGGTGGGGAGACCATCTTCGCCAACGTCTCGGCGACCACGGGCCAGGGCATCTCCGAGCTCCTGGAGATGCTCGCCCTCCAGACCGAGGTCCTCGACCTCAAGGCCAACCCCAAGAAGCCGGCCAGCGGCACCGTCATCGAGGCGCTTCTCGACAGGGGCCGTGGCCCCGTGGCCCGTGTCCTCATCCAGGAGGGCACCCTCAAGGTCGGTGATTTCATCCTGGCTGGGGGTGGCTTCGGCAAGGTCAGGGCGATGACCAACGAGCACGGCAAGCCCGTGCACACGGCGGGCCCCTCGACCCCCGTCGAGATCCTCGGCCTGAGCGACGTCCCTGGTGCTGGTGATCCGGTGCACGCCGTCAAGGACCCGAAGAAGGCCCAGGAGATCGCGGAGAGCCGCAAGGGCAAGATGGCCAAGAGCCTCATCCCCTCGTCGGCCAAGGTCTCCCTCGAGGACCTGATGACCCGCATCAAGGACGCGGATCAGCAGGAGCTCAGGATCATCATCAAGGGCGACGTCCAGGGCTCGGTCGAGGCCGTGGCCGACGCGCTCTCCAAGCTCTCCACCGAGCGGGTGAAGCTGAGCATCCTTCACGCGGCCGTGGGCGCCATCACCGAGGGCGACATCAACCTGGCGATCGCGGCCAAGGCCATCGTCATCGGCTTCAACGTGCGCCCTGCTGGCAAGGCCAGCGCGCTCGCGGAGGAGAACAAGATTGAGATCCGCCTCTACTCGATCATCTACAACGCGGTGGACGACGTGAAAGGGGCCATGGAAGGCCTCCTCCCTGCCATCCACGTGGAGAAGCCCCTCGGCAAGGCGGAGGTCCGGGCGGTCTTCAAGATCCGCGGCGTCATCGTCGCGGGCTCCTACGTCATCCAGAACACCATCAAGCGCAACGCCCACGCCAGGCTCATGCGGGGCGGCGTCCAGCAGTGGGAAGGCAAGATCGCCGCTCTCAAGCGCTTCAAGGAGGACGTCAAGGACGTCAGCGAGGGCTTCGAGTGCGGTATCAGCCTCGACAACGTGACCGACATCAAGGAGCTCGACATCATCGAGTGCTTCGAGATCGAGGAAGTGAAGCAGCGCCTCTGAGCCCGCTCCCCGGCATGAACGCCGGAACATCAGGCTCTATGTAAAGTACATGTACGTGGGTGTCCTCAAGCTGGTGTTCCACATCCCCCACGCCCGCTCTCTCACGGAGAAGCGCGCCACGGTGCGGAGGTTCGGCGATCGCATCAGGGCGCGCTTCCAGGTGTCCATCGCCGAGGTGGGGGCGCAGGATCTCCACCAGCGAGCGATCTTCGGCGTGAGCGTGGTGTCGGGGGACGCCAAGGTGTGCGATCGGGTACTGCAGGACGTGGCCAGGGCCGCCGAGTTCTCCGAGGACGCGGTGCTCACCGACAGGCAGCTGGAGGTCCTCTCCATGGGGGAGGACCTCTACGAGGGGACGGAAGATGGCGGGTGAAGTCAAGCGAGCGGCGAGGGTGGCCGAGAGCATCCGTGAGGAGCTGGCGATGCTCCTCACCACCCAGGTCCGGGATCCTCGCCTCTCGGGCGTGCTGGTCTCCCGGGTGGTCCTCTCGGACGACCTGAGGAGCGCCCGGGTGTTCTTCCGCATGCTCTGTGGCGGCGATGACGAGGCTCGTCGCAAGGAGGCGTTGACGGGGCTCTCCCGGGCCTCGGGGATGTTCCGCAAGGAGATCACCAACAAGCTCGGGCTCCGCTTCGCGCCCGATTTCAAGTTCACCTACGACGCGGGCCAGGAGGCTCGCGATCGCATCGAGGCGCTGCTCGCCGAGGTGAAGAGCGAGAAGCGTAGCTGAGCGGCCAGGACAGCCGCGCCCGGCCCCGAGGAGGAGCTTCGATGAAGGTGATTCTCTTTGGATCGACCGGGATGATCGGCCAGGGTGTCTTGAGGTGGAGCAGGTGCTGGCCATCGTGCGAGGCCCGAGCGGCGTGGCGCACCCGAAGCTGCGCGAGCTCCAGCACCGCGATTTCACCGACTGCGCCGCGCTCTCGGGCCAGCTCTCTGGCTACGACGCGTGCTTCTTCTGCCTGGGCGCCTCGTCGGCCGGGATGAGCGAGGAGGAGTACACGAAGATCACCCACGGCGTCACCCTCGCGGCGGCGAGGGCGGTGCTGGCAGAGAGCCCTGGCGTGGCCTTTGGTTATGTATCGGGCGCCGGCACGGACAGCTCGGAGCGCGGCCGGACCATGTGGGCGAGGGTCAAGGGAAGGACCGAGAACGATCTGCTGGCGATGCCCTTCAAGGCGGTCTTCATGCTGAGGCCTGGATACATCCAGCCGGTCGACGGCGCGGTCTCCAAGACCCGCCTCTACCGGGTGGCCTACGCGGTCGTGGGCGCCCTCTTCCCGCTCTGGAAGGCGCTCTTTCCAAAGCACGTGACGACCACCACCGAGCTCGGTCGAGCCATGATCGCGATTGCCAAGAACGGCTCCCCGGACCGTGTGCTGGAGAGCCCCGCGATCGTCGCGCTAGGGCGTATTTCCCAGAGCGCCGACCGGAAAGTCTAGAGCCCCTGTGATATACGGGGACAAAGCAGGCTACTGTGACCTGGCCCCTGGATTTTACAGGGAGAAAGCAGCCGTCGCACACAGGTCCGGAGACTCGCCGGTCGGCGGTCTAGGTCGCGATGACCTCTTCGGCCGAGGCTGCGGTGGCGGCTCGGGCGATCCACCAGTCTAGCGTCGCCGGCTCCTTGCATGCCAGGATGCGAGCGCGGGCTTCGGTGCTGATCTCGATGCCCCTCGCCTCGAGGAAAGCGAGGATCGCCGCCGCCTTTCCGGCGGCCTCGCCCTCCTCCCGCTCGGCCAGGAACTCGGGGTGGCGCTTGGCGCGCAAGGCCTGCATCACCGCGTCGTCGGCCAGCGTAGCGCCGAGCAACGCGCTCGCAGGTAGAGGTCGGACGAAGCATCGATCTTCGATGGCCTCGAGC
>SXGT01182261.1_pt1 | contig 15084 bp, 7 predicted proteins | sample 3176221 | NCBI WGS metagenome assembly SXGT01 (sample SAMN11356862, study PRJNA531348) | freshwater metagenome | isolation source: freshwater sample F1-120 | place: China: Fuxian Lake, Yuxi | collected 2017-12-25
GATGCCTGTGACGATGACGATGACAATGACGGCGTCTTGGACGTGAAGGACAACTGCCCGTTGGTCAAGAACCTCGACCAGAAGGACAACGACGGCGACAGCCAGGGCGATGCCTGCGACGACGACGACGACAACGACACGGTGCCGGACGTGACGGACAACTGCATCTTCGACAAGAACGCGGATCAGCTCGACACCGACAACGACAAGAAGGGCAACGTCTGCGACACCGACGACGACAACGACGGGATCCTGGATGCCGTCGACAACTGCCCTCTGACGGCCAACGCTGACCAGAAGGACAACGAGGGCGACAAGATCGGCGACGCGTGTGACACCGACGACGACAACGACAACATCCCGGACACGACCGACAACTGCCCGCTGCTGGCGAACGCCGACCAGGCGGACGCCGACAACGACAAGAAGGGCAACGTCTGCGACGACGACGACGACAATGACGGCGTAAAGGACAGCGGGGACAACTGCCCAGTCACGCCCAACGCCGACCAGAAGGACTCCGACGGCGACAAGGCCGGCGACGCGTGTGACGCCGACGACGACAACGACGGCTTCGTCGATACGTTCGACAACTGTCCGCTCGTGCCCAACCCGGACCAGAAGAACACCGACGGCGCGGCCGACGGCGGCGACGCGTGCGACACCGACGACGACAACGACACGCTCCCCGACGTCTCGGACAACTGCCCGCTCGTGCCGAACCTCAATCAGGCCGACAACGAGAAGGACGGCGTGGGCGATGCGTGCGACGCCGATGACGACAACGACACCGTGGTCGACAGCTCAGACAACTGCCCGACCATCGCCAACACGACCCAGACCGACAACGACCTGGACCTCAAGGGCGACGCGTGTGACGACGACGATGACAACGACGGCATCAAGGATGGAACCGACAACTGCCAGTTCGTGGCCAACCTCGATCAGGCGAACAACGACAAGGACGGGCAGGGCGATGCGTGCGACACCGACGACGACAACGACACGGTGCTCGACGTCAACGACAACTGCCCAAAGACGGCCAACACGAGCCAGACGGACACGGACAAGGACGGCATCGGCGACGCGTGCGAGGACGACGATGACAACGATGGGATCAAGGACGTCTCGGACAACTGCCCGACGATCGCCAACCCAGGTCAAGAGGACTTCGAGGGCGACAAGATTGGGGACGTCTGCGATGACGATGACGACAACGATACGGTGAAGGATCTCCTGGACAACTGCCCGCTCGTCTCGAACGCGGCGCAGACCAACACCGACGGTGATCCGCTCGGCGACGCGTGCGACTCCGACGACGACAACGACACCTACATCGACGCCCTGGACTGCAAGCCTTTGGACGCCAACGTGAACCCGGGGATGAGCGAGGTTTGCTTCAATAACCTCGACGACAACTGCGACGGGCTGATTGACCTCTTCGTGAACTCGGACTTCTCGAGCCCGCTCGACACCAATATCTGGCAGCTCAACGGCTCGGCCGTACAGGACACGACCAAGGGCATCGTTCGCGTGACCCCCGCGCAGCAGAACAAGACTGGGTCCATCTTTACCAAGAAGAAGTACCCGGCCCTCGGCATCGACGCGACGGTCAAGTTCAGCCTGAACAACACGGGCGTGTCCACGGCGGGCGATGGCTTCGTGCTCGCCTGGATCAACGGCGGGCCGACGTCGATTGGCAACGCGGGCGCGTCGCTGGGCTTCTTCGGGCTCGACGGCTACGGCGCCGAGATCGACACCTTCATGAGCACCGTCGGCGGCAAGACGGAGCTCGGCGTGCCGCACGTGGCGCTCGACGAGGGCAACAAGTCCCCGACGGTCACGACGGTCGGCTGGGTCTCGACCATCAACGCGCCGATCGTCATCCACAACGGCGGCCTCCACACGCTGCGTGTGGCCATCAGCGACTTTGGCAAGGTCCTGATTTATCTGGACGGAGTCGAGCAGTTCCGAGTCGTGGTGCCGAACTACACGATGGTCAACGCCACCTGGGGCGTCACGGCCGCGACCGCGGGCGCCTCCGAGGTCGACAACCACGACATCTTCTCCTACAAGCTCGGCTGCTTCCAGTACGTCCCCTGACCGCGTGGCTGGCCCGGTGGCCAAAGCGATGGTCGGGAATTCTGGACCCACGGGAGTAACCATCCGAGAATGCCTCGGATCAGGGATCGGGGGCACCGCCCTCGTCTCGAGCAGAGGTTCAGGGAGACCGCCATGACCCCACGTTCGGCGCCACGCCGCAGCATCATCATCGCGCTTTCGGCGAGCCTGCTAGCAACCGCTGCCGCGGCCGACATGGCACAGGTGACGGCGGTGAGCGCCACGGTGAGCGCGAGCGGGATCTCGGGCTCGGTCACCGTCACGGTCCCGCCGAATCGGGCGGCCCTCGACCTCGACCTCCTCGTGCGCGTGTCGCAGCTTCCGTTGGCCGAAGGGCGCTCCGTCTTCGAGGACCTCGTCGGCGGCGCGGCGCTGTGGCAGTCGCTCCACTGGGAGAAGGTGCGCCTCGGCGGCGACACGCTCGAGCCGCACGTCTACAGCAAGCCGACGTCGCTGCCGCCCATCGAGCCGGGCAAGGAAGCGCTCGTGATGGTGCGCGACAAGACGGTCTTCATCCGCTTTCGTCCGTCGGCGGAGGTGTCGGTGGGCACCTCGACGCACAAGTTCGCCATCAACGGCAAGGTACCGGGGCTCGAGAGTGGCACCGAGGCCAAGGTGGACGCGGGCGTCGTTGGCTATCGCGTCAACCCGATCGCGGTCGTGGACTTCGATCAGATGGCCACTCAGAGCACGACCGGGCTGCTGGCGCTCCTGCGCTCGACAGGCATGACCGGCAGCGACGCTGAGCGTGAGTCCCGCATCGCGGCGCTCAAGGCGCGTGGCGAGTTCCTCGGTGACCTGACGGCCATGCTCTCGAAGGAGCTCGCCGGCGGCGGCACCGGCACGGCGCTGGGCATCGCGCTCGGCGCGTGGATCCTGCCGCAGATCGATCCGGCCCGGTTTACGGAGCTGAGCGTCGCGACCCTGGACAACAAGGGCCGCGCGTCGTTCGCCGAGCGATTCAAGCAGAACCTCGAGCCGCTGAAGTCCATCGAACCCATGCTCTACAAGGTCGCCGAGGAGCACGTCATCCCGCCCGAAGGCAAGGCGGACCTCGTCACGCGCATCCTGGCCAAGGCAGCCGGAGCGTTACCGCCCTCGGAGCTCGTCAACTTCGTCCTGACGGTGAGCTCGAAGGTGCCCGAGAGCGACGCCGCGGTCTTTGCCCTCGCCGCAGGGCCGTCGCTCCTGCGGGGCATGGCGTCGTGGGCCGTCGAGGACATTCAGAAGGTGCTCGGCCTATTGGCCAAGTGGAAGACGGCGACGGCGGTACCCTCGCTGCTCCCGCCCGAGACGTGGCCGGTGCTCGTCCAGAAGGTCGGCGAGGAGGCGCTGGCGAACGCGGTCAAGGCCATGACGCAGGAGGTCATGCCGATCGAGGTGGTACGGCTGATGGGCGACCACGCCGAGGGGCGCCGCAAGTTCGCCTTTGGCGTCGTGACCTCGGGTGGCCTGGGGTCGATGACGACCGTCGCCGGCGAGCTCACGAACCTCGGCTACCCGCCCAAGGAGCCGCTGGGCGCAGAGGCCTTGCAGAAGGACGCCAAGCTACTGGAGAAGCTCGCGGGCCGGCTCCAGGGCATCCAGCTCGTGCCCCTGGCCGCAGACTACGAGGCCAAGGCCGCGCGGCTCGAGCAGGCCAACACGGACTGCACCGAGACCTTGCTCGAGGCGCGGCGCGCCATCCACCCCGAGCTTGCGCTCCCCGAGCCGCTGTGGGCTCGCTGCCGTTCGCTGTCCGCGCGTCGACTTCTGGAGGAGGGCAAGGTCGAGGAGGCCGTCAAGCTCGTGCGCGAGGCCTTCGCCGACGCGCCCGAGGACGCCAAGGTCGAGCGGCGCATGAAGGAGATCCACAAGAAGCACGCGGAGAAACAGATCCGGGCGGGTGACTTCGCCGCGGCGACCGAGACGATCGCCGCCGTCGATCCGGCGCGGCGCGATCCGGAGTTCATCGCGCTGCTGGCCGACATCAAGTCGGAGCAAGGTCGCCTGGCCAAGGCGCGCGGCGATCGCGTTGGCGCCGTCGCGCTGTACTCCGAGGCGCATCGTCTCGATTACCGGCACACGATCCCAGACGATCTGCTCGCCGACCCCACGAGCGGGACGCGGCAGTTCGTGCTCGGTGCGCTGTGGGTGTGCCTCGCCGCGGGCGTGGCCGCTGGGCTCACGCGCTTTCGCCGGCGGCGGATCGCGCTGACCGAGTTCATGAACCTCGCCGAGGGCAACCCCCGGGAGTTCCATGGCCCCGCAGGGCGGCGCGTCCTCGTGGCGAGCCACGCGCTGCTGTCACTGCGCCCGTTCTCGCATCGCATCGTGCCGTGGTCGGAGGTCACCTCCGTGCTCAAGATGCCCGCAGGCGAGGGACACTCGGGCGGGCTGCTCATCTGGCAGGGCGGCGACGACGCGTTCTTCATCCCGCAGACGGCTGTGGGGCACTACGTGGACCTTGTCGCCGCCGTCAGCGAGTTCCTCAAAGACGAGAATGTCGACGTGACCGACGCCGGCGCGCTGGACCCGGAGAAGACCGTCGACAGCTTCGACATGGCACGCGAGGTCGCCAGTCGCGATTTGCGGCGCCGTCTCGGCGGCCTCGCGGCTCTGGGCATCGCCGGTCTCGCCTTCGCCCTTTTCGCGCTGCTCGACGTCGGCGCCGGGCTCGAGCGCTTTCACCAGCTGCTCGTGGGAAGCGGCCTGGCAGTTGGCGTCGGCCTCATCCTCGCCTGGGTCGTCGATCGCATGTTCCCATACAGCCGGGCGTAGTCGTCTTTAAGCCAGCTTAAGTCGCCGTGACTTCCGGTCTTCCCTACCTTGCCGGTGGACCTGGAGGATCACGATGCGACTTGCGACGACTGCTGCTGCTCTAACCGCCACGCTGCTCGGCTGTGCCGAGACCAACGCGCCTGGAACCTTGCTCACAAGCCCCGCGACGGCGTCACCCGACGTCACGTCGGCGCCGACCCCGGACACGAGCCCGGAGCCGCTCACCGGCTGCGCGGCGCTGGCGTGCCCTGCTGGCGCGCACTGTGTGGACTCCGCGTGCGTCACCGACGCGCCGCCGCCGTGCATGCCCGCGATTGACCGCGTCGTGATGCCCGCCTTCGCTCGACTGACGACCGATGTCGTCCTCCACGGTGACGTCGTGCTGTTCTCGACCGCGCTCGGGCTCGAGATCTACGCCAAAGACGCCGCACCCGACGCCCAGGGTCACGCGCCAACGCCGATCGCCTGGGTGGCGCTCGATGGCGCGGCGACCGCGCTTGCGGTCGAGGCCAACATCGTGGCGGTCGCGCATGGCAAAGACGGCGTCACGCTCATCGACGTCGCCACGGCAAGCGCTCCGGTCGTGCTTGGGCGGGTCCCCGTCGCCGTCGGAGCCGCCGGCGTCGCGCTCGTCGGACACCACCTCTACGTCGCCGACGGTGCGACGGGCCTCGTGATCTGGGACGTCTCGGTGCCGACGCTTCCGGTGTGGACTGGAGCGGTCGCGACCGGCCAGCGCGCGCAGAGCGTCCTCGTCCGCGACGGCGTCGCCTACGTGGCCGCCGCCACCGCGGGGCTCGTCTTGGTCGACGTCGCCGACGCTACGGCGCCCACGGTGCTCGGGACTTTCCCAACCAACGCGCCGCTCAACGCCGGCGAGGCCGTGCGCGTGCGTGCCGTCGGGACCCGGCTCTACGTCGCGGCGCGCTACGCGGGCTTGCACCTCTTCGATGTCAGCGAGCCCAAGGCGCCCACCAAGCTCGGGACCTACATCGTGGAGAACAACAACCTCATCGTGAGCGACGTGAGCGTCGACCCGACCACACAGATCGCGGCGGTGGTCGCGACCTACTTCCGCACGATCCACCTCGTGGACGTCTCCGACGGCGCCGCGCCCAAGCTCGTGTCCGTCTCCAAGTCCGGCGCGAGCGCGGTGGCCATCGGGCGCAGCGGAAGCACGGCCTGGCTCGCTGGGGGCGGCATCCTGCGCTTCGATCTCGCGGCGCCGGGCGGACCGGCGGAGCTCGCGAACTTCGGCCCGAAGGGCGGCGATGAGACGCGCGACGTCACCGCGGTGGACGGTCGCGTCTACGTGGCCCAGTACGTCTCGGGGCTCCAGATCATCGAGGCCGCGCCGGCGCCGCGCGTGATTGGTGCGCTCGCGATGCCGCTCCCCACCATGTCGGTCGCCGTGCACGGGAGCCGCGCCTACGTGGGCCTGGACGCGACGTACCCGATGATCCTGCGCGGGGAGCTGCACGTCGTCGATCTCTCGGTGCCGGAGGCGCCCGTCGCGCAAGGGAAGGTCATCTTCGCTGGTCGACCGGCCCAGGTGCGCTGGGTGGGGCCCGGGCTCGTCTACGTGACCACGGGCGAGCTCCAGGTCATCGACGTGAGCGACCCGAAGGCGCCCAGCATCGTCACGACGGTGCACACGAACCACTCGTTCGAGGGCATGGACCTCCAGGGCGATGTCCTGGCGCTGACGCGACGTTACAATGACGTACAGTTTTACGATGTGTCCGACCGCAAGAAGCCGGTGCTCCTAGGCTCCTTCGACACGCCCGGCCACGCCATCGACGTCGCGCTGGCGGGCACCGTGGCCTATATCGCGGACGGCAACAGCGGCGTGCGTGTGCTCGATGTCTCAGAGCCGAAGGCACCCAAGGCGCTGAGCGCCATCGCGCTGCCGGGTCACGTCGGCGCCGTGGCGGTCGCCGATCAGCGCCTCTGGTTTACGGGCGATGGCCTCATCCGGGCCTTCGACGTCTCGGACCCGGCGCGGCCGCTGCCGCTAGCGTCGATCCCGAGCGTGGCGCGCGCACCAGTCGGCCTCGCGCTGTCTGAAGCGACGGCGTGGGTCATCGACCGCGACATCCCGCTCGCGGGCCTGAGCCTCGCCTGCGTGCCAAGCACCTCGTCCATGGCGACGCCGACGGCGGAGCTCCCGTCGACCGTCCAGCTCGTCAACGTCCTCGCTGGCGCTGACGCGCTCGACGTCGTCAGCGACGCGGTACCCGTGGCCGCCACTCTCGGCTTTGCGCAGGGCGTCGCGGTGACCGTGCCCAAGGGCCCACTCGCGTGGCAGACTCCGGCGTCGGCGCAGCCGCTCCTCGTGTCGGAGCTCGCGCGCGAGACTGCGGTCGTCGTCGCCACGGGCATCGTCACGGCGCCGGCTCAGCTGCGACTCCCGGCGATTGGTCTGCCTGCGGCGGACGCCGCGCGGCTGCGGGTCACCAACGCGACCTCCACCTCCGGCCTGCTCGGCGCCTCGGTGCGGCGCGGCGCGCAGACCGTCACGCTCGGCAGCCCCGCGGCGGGTCAGAGCGGTCCGGCCACGGATCTGGTCGGCCCCGGAGCGTGGGAGCTGACCATCGCGTTGGCGGGTGAGACCCTCGTCATGCCGCTTCCGGTGCTGGGCCTCGGCCACACGACGGAGGCCATCGTGGCGCGCACCCCCGAAGGTCGCGCGTTCGTCGTCCTGCAACGCGACGACGGTCTGACCCGCCAGGTCGGCGCGCCAGACCACCTCGCACGCTGGCGGTTCGTGAACCTCACGGACGTGCCCGTCACCGCGCGTCTCGAGGCCGAGCCTCAGCCCAAGCTCGAGGCGGTCGCGACGCTCGGCACGAGTGGAACGGTCGGTCTCTGGCCCGGGACCAAGCACGTCGAGCTGACCCACGCGACCACGGGCGCCGCCCTCGGCAGCGTCGCGGCGCTTCCGCTGCCCTACAATACGCAGTGGACGACGGTGCTCGTGCGTAGCGCCGACGGCACGCTCGCGACCATCACGACGCGCGACTTCTCCGGTCAGCAGACGAAGAATTCGACGACGGAGATTCAGCTCACGCACGCCGTGCCTGGCGTTGGCGAGGTCGATCTCGTCCTTCTGGCCCATGACGGCAGCTGGGGGGCCACCCCGAAGACGCTCCCCTTCGCGACGGCCGTCGGCTTCGGTGAGGTCACCTCGATTCTGCACCCGAAGACCGGGAGCTACCACGTCGGTGTCGACCTCGACCGCGACGGCAGCCTCGATCACGTCTTCGACGTGGGCTACTTCCCCGACTACGGCATGTCGCTCATCCTAGCCCGCGGCCTCGACGGGCGGCTGCGCCTCGGCGTCCACTCTCCGGCGGACGGCCCGGTCTATTGGCGCTACGCCAACGACCAGCTCGCCAACGTCCGCGTCGTCAACTTGACGTCCAAGCCCAACCTCGAGGTCCTCGTGCCCACCTGGTACGAGCAGAGCTCGCCATCACTCGTCCCTGCCCAGTCGAGCTCGGGGCGCTATGGCGTCCTGGCTGGTTCGCTCACCGTCACGCTGCGGGAGCCGCAGTCGAAGGTCGAGTGGAGCTGGACGGGGGCCATCGGTGCCGAGCAGCGCCTCTCCGTCGTGTTCTGGGAGCAGGCGGATGGGACGATCACCACGCTCTCGACCGACGACACCCTCGTGAGCGGGACTGCGGTCCGCGTCGTCCACCTGGCGCCGAAGCTCGGCTCGGTGAAGGCGACGCTCATCCCGGCCGAGGGCACCGCCGGCATCGGGCTCGGTACCATGGCTCCGCTCGGGCAGTCGGCTGCGGTCGCGACCACGTTAGGCGTGACGGCCGGGCGTCGCGTGGCCCTCGATACGAACGCCGACGGCCAGGACGACCTCTCGTTCGCCGTCAACGAGGGCGCGGGCGATACGGTGACCAATGTCTATCTCGTCGAGGACGCGACCTGGCCCTTCGCCCGTGTCCATGGGCAGGACTATCTCATGTCCGCCTCGTACGCCGAGGAGCTACAGGCGCGCGTTCAGGTCGTCTACCTGCCGGACGCGCAGCTCAAGGTGACGGTCACCGCCGACGGCGCTGGTGACACGCCGACTCCCGTCGCGAGCTTCACCTCCAAGGCCGCGTATGGTGTCAAGCCGGCGGTCTTCTACGGCGTCGGCGGCGTCGCGTCGCTGCTCGCCGGTGAGCGAACGCTCACGGTGACGGTCGACGGCGTGGTCCGGACGCTGAAGGCCGCGCTCCCCGGTCAGTCACGCCACATGCTGCTGATCGCCGGGGCGAAGAGCGACCCCTGGGTGACGCTACTCTCCGAGCCCGACAACGGCGCCGACGCCGTCACGGTCGTCCACGCGGCGCTCGGTACGCCCGCCGTCTCGGCTTTTGCCCAGGTGCCCGGTGCGACGACCTTCACGGCGCTCGGCTCGCCCCTCGCCTACGGGCAGATGTCTCCGGCGATACCGCTCTCGGCGTCGGGCGCGGTGTTTGCCCTCGACCGCACGGGCGACGGCGTCCCGGACTGGAAGAGCAAGCCCATCGGTGGCAAGGGGCACACGTGGCTGCTCATCGCGGGCCCTGCGGAGGCACCAGCGCTCCTCCCCGTCAGCTTCGGTGGCTACGCGTGGCTGGGCGGTGACGTGCTGAAGTAGACGGCTTGGGCTAGGATTGCCCCGGAGGTCAATCATGAGCGAGCGGTGCAGCAGTGTGGTGGCCTTGACGGTCCTTCTGACGTTGAGCCTGGGCTGTGACGTCACGACGCCGACCACCACGACGGAGGTGCGTGTCGGTACCCTGGACGGGACGGACGGCATGGTCGCCATCGCGCGCAGCGGGACGCGTCTGCGCGTCTACACGTGCGGCGGGGCCAGCACCGTGACGACCCACACCGGCTGGACGGATGTGACGCTCGCCGGCGACGCGTTCACTGGCTCCGGGAGCTCCGGGCTGAGCGTCCAAGGCACCTGGAGCGCCGACGCGGCCACCGGCACCCTCACGGTCGCAGGCGGTGGCAAGGTGAGCTTCACGGCGCGCGCGCCGTCGGCCGGGACGCCGATGGGCCTCTACGTCGGGCCCGAGGCGCCGTGTCGGACGGGCCTCATCGTCGGCGGCATGCCGGGAAGCCTGGCTGCGGTCGGTGCGTGGTGCGACGGCGCGGGCGTCATCGGCCAGGTCGTGCCGATCCTGCCGATCGCCGAGGTCGCCCAAGGCGTGGCCGTGCGGCGCACGGTCGATCCCGCCACCGTTCAGAGCTTGGTCCAGCGTCTCACGTTGTAGGGTTCGGGCCCGTTGACCCGCGGCGGCGCATGCCGTACCGCTAGCACATGGGTCCGGCTGACGGCTTCATCGGTCGCGAGGTCGAGCTCGCCTGGCTTCAGGCGCAGCTTGCGGCCGGACATCGCCTCGTCTCCGTGATTGGCTCCGGCGGCGTCGGCAAGACGCGCTTGCTGCGCGAGCTCCTCACGCAAGGCGCGGGAGACGCCGTCTTTGTGGACCTCTCGACGACGACGAGCGAGGAGGCGACGCTGGCCTCCGTCGCGTCCGCGCTCGGACTCGCACCCTCGGCGGGCGGCTCCGCGGCCGGCATCGCCCGCTCGCTGGCGGACCGTGGCCCGTTGCTCCTTGCGCTCGACAACCTCGAGCAGATCGTGGACGCCGCGCGCGACGCGGTCAGCCTGTGGCTGGCAGAGGCCCCAACATGCGCCATCATCATCACCTCCCGCGAGTCCCTGGGTCACCCCGCGGAGCAGGTGCTGGCCCTCGAGCCACTCCCGGTCCCCGCCGAGGACGACCTCGACGTCAGCCGCAGTGACGCCGCGCGCCTCTTCCTCGAGCGTGCCCGCGCGACTTGGTCCGAGATCGCCGTTACGCCCGCGACCGCCGCGCGCGTCAGCGCCATCGTGCGCGGGCTCGACGGCTTGCCGCTGGCCATCGAGCTCGCCGCAGCGCACGTCGATGTCCTGGGCCTCGACGGGCTCGTCGCGCGGCTCCCGCGACATCTCGACGCGGTCGCATCGCTCGATCCGTCGACGCCGTCGCGCCACGCCTCCCTTCGTGGCGCCGTGGCGTGGTCCTGGGCGCTGCTCGGCGAGCACGAGCGGGAGGTGCTCGTGCAGGCCTCGGTCTTCGTGGGCTCCTTCGACGCCGACGCGGCGGAGGCCGTGCTCGGCACCGGCGCCATTCGCGTGCTCTCCGCCCTGCGGCGGAAGTCCCTGCTGCGCATCGTGAGCACACCGGATGCTCCGGGTCCCCCGCGGCTCGCGCTCCTGGCCCCGGTCCGTGACTTCGCACGTGAGCAGCTCGACCGGCTGAGTCCCGAAGCGCGCGAGGCGATCCATCGCCGTCATGGGCTCACGTTCGCTGACAGCGGCCTCAGGCGGGCGCGTCGCGTGGCTCAGACGGGCGATCTGGCCGAGCTCACGACGCTCAACGCCGACCGGGAGAACCTCGTCGCTGCGCTCGACGGTGGTCACGCCGACGACCGAGGCCTCGAGCTCGCCTTGGCGCTCGAGCCCGCGTTGGAGGCCCGGGGCCCGCTCTCGCTCGGACTGCGGGTCTTCGAGCGCGCGCTGACGCTGGCCTCGGAGCCGAGCTCCCTGCGGGCCCAGGTCCGGCGTGCGCGCGGCCGCTTTCAGCTGCTCTCCGGCCGCACGGACGAGGCGCTGACGTGCTTGTCGCTCGCCGTCGACGAGGCCCGCGCGTCGGGTGACCGCGTCGCGCTCGCCGAGGCGCTGCGCGACCTGGGGCTCGCGCATCACCAGAAGCGCGATGCCGTCGCGGCTCGCACGGCTTATGACGAAGCGCTGACCCTCGCGCGCGCTCAGGACGACGCACGCGCGGTCGGACGCCTGCTGGGCAACCTGGGCGCGCTCGAGCACGATCAGCGCGACCTGGACTCGGCGCTCGAGCGCTACCGCGAGGCGCTCGCCGTGCTGCGGGAGCTGCACGACGTGCGACTCGAGGGCCTGTTCCTGGCCAACCTCGCGCTGCTCGAGCAGGAGGCGGGAGCGACCGAGGAGGCGCGCGATCACTTCGACGCCGCCATCGCGAGCTTGCGGCTGGCAGGAGACCGGCGTCTCGAGGCCATCGCGCAGAGCAACCTGGGTGCGCTCGCGTCCGAGCAGGCGCGTGACGCGGTCGCACTGGAGCTCCATGGGGCCGCCGTCGCCGTGCTCCGCACCGTGGGTGACGACCGCAGCCTGGCCCTGGGACTCGTCCGACAGGCCATCGCCCTGGCCGGTCTCTTGCGCGTCGCCGAGGCCCGCGATCGCTTCGACGACGCCGCGCACGTCGCCGCGCGCGTCGGTGATCCGATGGTCCTGGAGACGCTGGAACTGGCCCGAGCATTCCTCGACCACGCCTTGGCCCTGCGCGCCCGCTCCGAGGGTCGGGGCGAGGCGGCCGAGGAGCATCTGGCTCGTGTGCGGCGACGAATCGCGATGGCGCGCACGTGCTCGCTTGGAGCCGGCCGGCTCGTCGACGCTTCAGACGACGTCCGTCTCACCCTGCGCATGCTGGATCGGCTCGTGCCGCCATCGGGTCCGAGCGTCGTGCCGCGACCGGGCGCGCTCAGCCTCGCCGCCGACGCGCGCTGGCTCATCCCGCCCAACGGCGCCCAGGTCGACCTGTCTCGGCGGCGCACGCTGCGCGGCATCGTCTTTGCGTTAGCCAAGGCGCAGGCCACCGGCGAGAGGCTCGATCTCGAGGGCCTGCGTGTCGCGGGCTGGGGCGATGAGCGCATGTCGGTGGAGGCAGCCACCAACCGCGTGCACGTCGCGCTCGCGGCGTTGCGGCAGCTCGGCCTGCGCGATCACCTGCACCACGACAGCGGTCGCTACTGGCTCTCACCGCCCGTGGTCTTCGCGTCCCCGGACTAGACTTGCATCGCCGCCGCGCGCGGACTATCTCCGCGACCATGCAGCTCGCTCACATCTCCGACCTTCACGTCGCCGACTTCGAGTCCGTCACCCTGCGCGACTTCCTCAACAAGCGCGTCACCGGCGGCATCAACCTGCTCACCGGCCGGCGCGGCGCCCACCCGCTCGACCTGTGTGAGCGGCTGGTCGAGGACCTGACGGGCCAGGATCTCGACCACGTCGTCGTCACGGGCGACGTCACCAACCTGTCGTTGCCCGGTGAGTTTCAGCGCGCTGCGCGGCTGTTGCGCCCGCTCGGCGGCTATGAGCGCCTCACGGTCGTGCCTGGCAACCACGACGTCTACACCGCCGGGGCCGAGACCCAGCATCGCTTCGAGAGCTACTTTGGCTACTTGTTGTTCGGCGCGGAGTCGCAGCCGGCCGATTGGGTCTATCCGGCGGTCAAAGACCTCGGGGACACCGTCATCGTTGGGCTCTCGAGCGCGCACAAGACGCCGATGTTCACCGCCTGGGGATGGGTCGGCGAGGACCAGCTTGGCCGCCTCGAGCAGCGCCTGGCCGAGGTGCCGCACCTCGAGCGGAAGACCAAGGTGGCGCTCGTGCACCACAACCTGCACCCGCGCGACGCCTGGCACGAGCACGCGGCGCAGCTCAAGGACCGCACCGAGGTGATCGCCGCGCTCCACCGCCTGCGCTTCGACCTGCTGCTGCATGGCCACACGCACCGGGCGCATCAGTTCGTCGTCGAGCGCGACGGCCACACGCTCGCGATCGTGGGCTCCGGCTCCAGCACACGCCAAAGCGAGGACCCCGGTCGGATCGCGCGGTACAACGTCTATTCCACGGAGGGTAGCCGAGTCCGACTCCGCACGCGCGTCTACGTTCCAAGCCAACGCAAGTTTGACTGGATGCCGTAGCTCACCTGCGATGCGGGGGGTCGTCCCCCACACCAGCTCGGGGGCGTGGGGGTCGTCCCCCACACCAGCTCGGGGGCGTGGGGGTCGTCCCCCACACCAGCTCGGGGGCGTGGGGGTCGTCCCCCACACCAACGCTACGCGGGGCGGAAGACGCGGCGCTCGGACTTGCGCTTGCGGCGAAGGGCCTCACGGTCCTTGCGCTTCTTGCGCTCCGAGGGCTTCTCGAAGTAACGCCGACGCTTGAGCTCTCGGAGGATTCCCTCCTCAGCGATCTTGCGCTTGAGCACCTTGATGGCGCGCTCAACGCTGTCGCCGTCGACGTACACCTCGAGAGGGCGTAGGTCGAACTCATTGCGGGGGCGAGGCGGTCCACGACGGTCTGGGCGACTGTCGGGACGACCATCGAAACGGGGCTGATCCATGTCGTGTCGGTTGTAGCTCATAGGCGGGCGCGGAACTTAGACGAGCGCGTCCCGGCTTGCAAGCACCATCGTCCAACTCGCGTGCCGAAGCCCGACTTTTTCCCCTCGGCTCCGCGAACTTTGCAATCGCGCGCCTCGCGTGCTTCGATTCTCCCATGCGGGCCTACCTCGAACACACGCGCCGTCTTCCCGTCGCCCTCGTGCTCGCCGTGCCCTTGCTGCTGCTCTACCAGGCGGGGCTGCTCGCCGTCGGCTTCGACGCGCTCAACGGCGCCGACGTCTTCACCGTCACCCTCATGGAGCGACTCGGGCACCGGGGCTACCTCATCGTCAACGGCGTGGTCGTCCTGGGCTTCCTGGGTGGCGCCTGGGCGTTGAACCGCAAGCGGCAGTTCCACCCGCGCTGGTTTCTGCCCCTCGTCGGCGAGTGCGCGCTCTACGCGGCGACCATGGGCACAGCGATCCTCTTCGTCATGGACAAGGCCCACCTGCTCGGGCCGGGCGAGGCCATCGCGAAGATGTCGCTCGCCACGCGCATCGTCATCAGCGCGGGTGCGGGCCTCCATGAAGAGCTGGTCTTTCGCCTGGCCCTCATCCCCGGGATGGCGCTCGCGTTCGCCCGCATGTTGGGCAGCAAGCGCGACGACGCGGTGCTCCCTGTGAGCCTTGCCGTCGTCGCCTCGAGCGTGCTCTTCTCGCTCGCCCACTTCCTGGCCGAGCCCTTCACGTGGTTTGCGTTCTGGTACCGCGGCCTTGCCGGCCTGGTCTTTGCGGCGCTCTTCGCCGCCCGCGGCTTCGCCGTCGCCGCGTACACGCACTTCCTTTATGACGTCTACGTTCTCGTGCTCGCGCGCTAGCGTGCGGCCTCGACGAGCTTCTGGAGCTCGCCCGACCGCTCGAGCTCGAGCGCGATGTCGGCACCTGATTCTCCGACAGTAGTAATCGTTTCGTAGGGACTAGTTGCCCCAGTAGTCACGCCACTACGAAGCCACTCCCA
>SXGT01015081.1_pt1 | contig 15083 bp, 16 predicted proteins | sample 3176221 | NCBI WGS metagenome assembly SXGT01 (sample SAMN11356862, study PRJNA531348) | freshwater metagenome | isolation source: freshwater sample F1-120 | place: China: Fuxian Lake, Yuxi | collected 2017-12-25
GGTGCACCAACTTTCGGCACGCCCGAACCTGCGATTGTTTTGTACACCATGGCTTCGTTGGCACGCCGACTTGGTGTGCCGTTTAGGTCGGGCGGTTCGTTGACTGCGTCGAAGTTGCCTGACGCTCAAGCGGCTTATGAAAGTGCGGCGACACTGATACCGACGTTGATGGCCGGCACGAATTTCGTGCTGCACGCCGCTGGCTGGCTGGAAGGCGGGCTTGCGATCGGATACGAGAAATTTATCTTGGATGATGATCAACTTGGCATGATGGCGACATTCGCCAAAGGTTTGGACATCTCACCGAACGGTCAGGCGTTAGATGCAATTCGTGACAACCCGCCAGGAAATCATTTTTTGGGCACGGCACACACGTTGGCGAACTTTGAGTCGGCTTTTTATCGCTCGACGACTTCTGATAACTCGAGTTATGAGCAATGGCTTGAAGACGGTGGCGACGACGCGGCCAAACGCGCCAACAAGATTTGGAAAGAGCGACTTGCGTCATATGTCGCGCCACCACTTGACGACGCAATTGATGAAGAACTAAAAGAATTTGTCGCCAAACGAAAGAGCGAGTTGCCTGACACCTTCGGTTAAATACCCTCTAGTATTGGGTCAATGTCAATCTTTTCACGCCTCAAAAAATCGTCAGTTAAGGTCACGCCCGCAGTAAAAAAACTCGTGGGTAATATGCGCTACGAGTTGATACCGATGAAAAGTGTCGAGCAGGCCATTCTCGATTTGCCAACCGGTGCGCCAGTTTCGGTGACATGCTCGCCGGCCAAAGGCATTGCTGCAACTCAAGAAATTTCCGCTCGTCTGGTTGCCTCGGGTCACGATGTTGTGCCGCATTTTGCAGCGCGGATGATCGAATCGCGGGAACAAGTAAGCCAGATTGCAGCATGGGTGCGCGAACAGGGGATCAAAGAGGTTTTTTTGATTGCTGGCGATGCCGAGAAGCCTGCTGGCCCCTACAAAGATGGGGTCGAATTGTTGCGTGATTTCTTGGACTGCGACAGCGGTGTTGATCGTGTTGGTTTTGGTTGTTATCCGGATGGACACGCCTTTATCAGTCGCGAAGATTTGAGCACGGCCCTGCATCACAAGCAAAAACTGCTGGAAGAAGCAGGCGTGCAAGGTCTGGCTTCGACACAGATGTGTTTCGATATTGCACTGATTCGTTCGTGGCTAGAACAGGAGCGCAACAACGGTTTCAAGATGCCGGTTGAACTGGGCGTGCCGGGCGTCGTCGATCGCACGCGTTTGATGACTCTTGGTGTTCGTGTCGGGGTCGGTCAATCGATGCGTTATTTGAGCAAGAACAAGACTTCGATCATCAAAATGCTTTCGCCCGGCGGCTATGACCCGACTGAACTTGTGGCGGGGCTGGCAAAAGACGCCCAGCGTTTGAACATCGTGGGTCTTCACTCATTCACTTTTAATAGCGTCGCGGACACGGCAGTTTGGCAGCGCGAAGTGATGTCGAGTTAGTGAAGCGAGATGTAGTCGTCATCGGTGCTGGCGTAATCGGCGGGGCGGTTGCGTTCGAACTCGCCAAATCTGGTCGTTCAGTCGTGATCGTCGACAAAGGTTCGGCGGCCGGTGCCGGTTCGACTTCGGCCTCATCGGCGATTATTCGATTTAGTTATTCGACCCTTGACGCGGTGTTGATGGCTTGGGAGTCTGCACCAAAATGGGAGAACTGGGCCGACTATCTGGGCGTCGTCGACCCTGACGGCATGGCGAAATTTATTCGCACGGGTTATCTCGTGTATCGCACCGAGGGTTATAGCGGTGAAGCCGTGCGTAAAATTTGGGAAGAAATCGGCATTCCGTACGAAATACTTAGCGCTGAGCAGTTGCGCAAGAAGTTTCCCGCGCTTGATGCCGGCAGTTATTGGCCCCCGAAAAAAATTGACGACCCGGCATTCGGTGATGACGCGGTTGGCGAGTTGTCGGGTCTCTATGATCCGTTGAGCGGGTTCATGGATGACCCGATGTTGGCGGCCCACAACTATGTTCATGCGGCCAAGAGTCACGGTGCAGAGACGAGATTTAAGTCCGAAGTTGTTTCGATCGACAATGATGGCAAAAAAATTACTGGCGTCACACTTTTGAGTGGCGAAAAAATTGAGGCTGCGATCGTCATCAACGCGGCTGGGCCACACGCGAGCAAGATAAATCGAATGGCAGGTGTTGCCGCGGAGATGAACATTCGTCATCGTCCGTTGCGCCAAGAGGTTTATGTTGCTCCAGCGCCGAATGGTTTCAAACTAGAAGACGATGCACCAGTTGTTGCCGATCTCGACACTGGCATTTATTTCAGACCGCACCCGGGTGGAACACTCAATCTTGGTGGCACCGAGCCGGCTTGTGACGAGTTGCATTGGGTCGAAGACGCCGATGATTGGCGCCAAGAAACGACCGTTGAAATTTGGGAGACGATGATGTTGCGCCTCGCGCGGCGAATGCCAGATTTTGGTGTGCCGGTTTCGCCGTCGGGTATCGGCGCGCTTTATGACGCCACAGATGACTGGGTACCGATTTATGATCGCTCGAGTCTGAACGGGTTCTTTATGGCGTGTGGTACGAGCGGCAATCAATTTAAGAACGCCCCGTTGGCGGCGATTTTCATCAGGTTGTTGATTGAGGCTGCCGAGGCGGGCAAGAATCATGACGATGAGCCAGTTCGTTATGTCGGCCCACGATCGGGCAGGGAGATTAACATCGGTGCGTTTTCTCGTTTGCGGCAGGCTTCGGTGACATCCGGAACGGTGATGGGCTGATTCGTCGATGCGAACTTCGTTGAGCGACTTACTCGCAACACGAAAAATCATTCTCGCCGATGGCGCAACGGGCACGAACTATTTTGCCCTCGGCTTAACTTCTGGTGAGCCGCCAGAGTTCTGGCTAGATTCACACCCTGAATGGGTTGCTGATTTGCATCGGCGTTTCGTCGACGCTGGTGCCGACATTATTTTGACCAACACATTCGGCTGCAATCGTCATCGCTTGAAATTGCATAACGCCCAGGCCCGCACATATGAACTTGCCAAAAAGGCTGCTGAAATAGCCCGCAGGGTTGCCGATACATGTGCACGCCCTGTTGTGGTCGCGGGTTCGGTTGGGCCGACGGGTGAATTGTTCGAGCCGCTTGGTGCTTTGACGCACGATGATGCAGTCGCAAGTTTCGAAGAGCAAATTCGCGGACTGAAAGACGGCGGTGCCGACGTCGCGTGGATTGAGACGATGTCGGCGATTGAAGAAGTGCAGGCCGCGGCTCAGGCGGCGATAAATGTTTCGATGCCGTATACGGCAACTTGCAGTTTTGACACAGCAGGTCGAACAATGATGGGGTTAAAACCAGACGGTCTGGCCGCAGTTTTCGCCGAGCTTGCGGTGCCACCGGTCGCGATGGGTGCGAACTGTGGCGTTGGTGCGTCAGATATTTTGGTGACTGCAATTGAAATGAGTGCGACATCGAGTCTCTCGCACCTGCCGATAATTACTAAAGGCAACTGTGGCATACCTCGCTTTGAAGGCGTTGAAATCAGATATTCGGGCACACCCGAATTGATGTCGCGTTATGCCAGTATGGCTATTGACGCCGGGGTGCGCATAGTTGGCGGATGTTGTGGCACTTCACCCGAACATTTGGCGGCGATGCGAGCAGCAATTGACAAACACATTGCCGGGCCACGACCAACCATTGAGTCGATTATCGAGAATATCGGTCCGCTGACGAACAAGCCACCGACTGACAATGATCCGAATCGACGCAGGTCGCGCCGCAGTTAGGTCGTTTTCGCGTCCGCAGTGTGCGACGTGGTTATTTGGCTTGAATGATTTGTTGAAGCCGAGTGTCGGCTGCTGGTCTGGCGCCCAGATGTTCGATCACCCATGCGGCAACTGCGGTGGCGAATTTTGCTGCTTCGATCGGCGAATTCGATTGCAGGTAGTGCGCAAGAAACGCACCAGCAAATGAGTCTCCGGCGCCAGTTGCATCAACCAGGTTGTTCGTCGCCGGAGGAATCTGAGTCGCGGTTTTGCCGTCAAATACGAGCGCCCCGTCGGCGTCAAGTTTCAAAATTATCAATGCGTCGGTGTAGATGTTGGCAAGTGCACGAACGATTGTCTCTGGTTCATCGCAACCGGTCAGAACTCGACCTTCGTCGTAATTCGGAAAGAAAATATCGATTGCCAGATCTTTTGTCCATGACAAAAATTGCTCGACACCCATTTCTGAAATCATTTGAAACGATGCAGGGTCGAATGAAATCGTCAGATTATTTTGTTGTGCAAGTTGTGCCGCTACGCGGGCTGCAGAGCGCGGTGGGTCGGTGAAAAAGCTCCAGGCGGTGAGATGCAGATGATTTGAAGTGGTGATGACGTTGCGAGGTAGCTCGGATGGAATCAAATAAAAGTCGGCACCGTGACCCGAGACCATGCTGCGCTCGCCGGTTTGATCGACGAATACGGCGACACTGCCCGTGAGATGAGCATCAGTTTCGACGAAGTGATGCTCGATGTTTTCTTTGATCAAGTCTTCGCGAGCCAACTGGCCGAAACGATCGCGACCGATTTTGCCGATGAAGCGCGTGTTTAAACCACAGCGCTTGGCCCAGACCGCCAAGTTGGCCGCGCTACCACCAGGTGTGAGCATCACTTCACCAAATGAGTCGCCGCCTTTGAGCAGGCTGTTGTTCGTGCGAATCAGAACATCCCATGCAAAATCGCCTATCACGCAAAGTGATGTTGACATCACCCCCAACGGTATCGGCAGAATTTACTGGTGAATGGTTTGTGTCGTATTTCGCGATTCGACGGTGGCGAGCACGCCGACTGCGCCGATAACGAATGTTGCACCAATTATGCGTGGAAGTGTCAATGGCTCGCTGAGAAAGATAACTCCAGCGATGATTGAAGCGACTGGTTCGAATGTTTGGATGATTGCCGACTTGCCGGTGCCGATCAGGTTCATGCCGGCATACAAAGTCGCCACCGGTATGACAGTTGCAACAATTGCCATCATCAGCACGCTGACCCACCCGGCAAGCGAGCCCGGGAACACGACAGAGATCGAATTTGGTGCGACTATCGAATAAATTGCAAGTGATGTTGCCGAGCCGAACATCACGATTGTCACGCCTGTAGGTAGATCGATTTTGGGCAGCACCTTCGAGCTGATGATCAAATAAAAGGCATATTCGACCGCGACGATAAGGACAAGAATGACGCTGATCGTGTCGGCGTTACCGACTTGGCCAGCGGCGATTGCAACACCGATCAGAGTCGACACAAGACACCAAACGATTATGGGGCTTGGCTTGTTGCCGAGCAGCCACCAAGAGAGGAGCACGACGATGACTGGGTTGCAATAAAAGATTGTGATCGCCAAGCCACTGTCGATGTTTTCGATTGCGGTGAAGTAAAGAATTGAAGCAATGAAGTAACCGAGGGCTCCTAGCAAAAACAGTTGTCCAAAAAGTTTCGGCGCCGGCCATTTGACTTTTTGCCGGTTTACCAAATAACTTTTTCGAGAGATGATCTTGCGAACGACAAGCATCAACAGTGTCGCAACTGAAAAGCGGGCAAGTAGCGTGCCGACGGCATTGGCTCCACTGTCGTATGAGAATTTGGCGAAAGTTGGTGCGAGTCCGAAACCAATGCTGCTGCTGATGATCAGCACGATTCCTAGAACATTTGGATTTTTACGCACCTGGAGAATCTATTACATCTTGAGATATCAGCTCGTGAAGAATGTCGAAATGGTTGCGTGATTTGAATTCTTTTTGTTTGGCTGGCGCGTGATTCGCAATAGCCGACCATGCGGCCGCAAACTCGTGCGACTGTCGTTTGAATTCATCGGTTTCGTTCTCGCCCCAGATGATGGCCATTGGTGTGTCTGGGGCTGTGGCGACGAAATGAACCGGCGACAACCCTCGGGCTGATTGTTCGTTGAGTCGGACTGCATCGTTGACCGAAGTATTGAGGATCGGCTCGAGATCAAAAATACCCGAGACCATAATTGCACCGCCGAATTTTGGCGATTTAGAGTTGCATAGTTTCATCGCCACAAGGTGCGCGCCTGCAGAGTGTCCAATCAACGTGATGTTTTGTGGTTCGTAACTTTGCAGCAAATAGTCGATTGCTTGTGACGTTTGTTCGACCAGTGTTTGAAGCGGCTCATTGGGGCACAGCGAATAGTTGATCGACGCAGCACTGAAACCAAGTTCGTGCCAGCCTGGTGTCAGAAAAGTGCCATCGTCGGCTGATAACCGTCGCCAGAACCCGCCATGCACAAAGACGATCAATTTTTTATTTGATTCTTTCGTTTTGGTATTCAAAGCGAGCCAAAGCCACGCGTCGTTATGTTGGCTGTACTGCAGTTTGGTGTGACTAATTGTTTGACGCGAACGGGCGCCGCTGGTTGCGTATTCATCCAAAAAGATTTGGATATTTTCAACGCGTGATGCGGGCGTGTACTCGCGCTCAAGATCGGTCGCGTTGTATCTCTGCCAGGTCATAACGAGTTTGCGATCATTGGCCCCTAGGTTTGTCAATTGGAGCGGGTGACGGGGATCGAACCCGCATAACGAGTTTGGAAAACTCGGACTCTAGCCATTGAGCTACACCCGCAGAGGTTTAAAAGCGTAACTAGGCAATAGCGTAATGGGCATGAGCGACGACATTCTTGATGTTGATTTGTTGGCCTTTGAGCGTGGTTCGGTGGCGTCACGCAAAGCCGTGGTTGACGGCGTTCGACGCAGTCTAGAAACTGGTTTCGTCTACACGAGTCACGATCTTTCGGAAGATTTGCTCGATACGGCGTATGGCATGCTCGCTGAATTTTTCTCGAAGCCAACTGAAGAAAAACAGAAATTCGTTGCCCATGGCACCAACGGCCAAACCGGTTACACCGGTGTGTTGCTCGAAACCGCCGCGTCCAGCGACAAACCTGACTGGAAAGAGATGCTCAACTGGGCAACGCCGATCCCGCAAGGGCACCCGTTGCGTCGCCGATATCCACAGTCATACCCCGAAGCACTGTTGCCCGAATCGGCCGTGCCTGGCATCACCGACGTGTTGTTCAAATTCCACGATGCGATGATTGATTTGCAAACGCGTTTCTTGCGCATCATCGCCGTCGGTATCGGCTGTCACGAGTCATTTTTTGATGAGATGGTTGGTTATGGATCAGCCCTAACGCGTGCGATTCGATATCCGCCGATGAAGCAGGTGCCGGGGCAGGGTCATGTTTGGGCCGCAGAACACGGCGACATAAATCTGATAACTGCGTTACCGCGAGCGACCGCGCCGGGACTTCAAGTCAAATACAAAGACGAATGGATCGACGCCGTGCCGCCAAAAGGTCGTGTGATCATCAACTCGGGCATCATGCTTGAGCGCATCACAAACGGCGTTTTACCAATCGGCTGGCATCGCGTGGTCGCCTCACCTGGTTTTGAAGGCGAGCGCTACAGCGTCGTGCAGTTTTGTCATCCGCAACCGAGCACGATGCTCGTGCCCGTGCCGAGTTGCGTCACGCCAGAAAATCCGTTGCGATTTTCAACGGTGTCGGCTGCTGATGCGCTTGACGAGGTTATTTACCAAATCAATTTGGTTGAAGATGCGCGCCGGATTGGCGATTGATGCGGCCGTGGTTGCGTCGATATTTTTTCAGCAATAAACCAAAACTCAGTGCGGTGGTCCGAACTGGCGATCTCCAGCATCTCCAAGACCGGGCACGATAAAAGCATTTTCGTTTAGGTGGCTGTCTACCGAGGCGGTGATGATGTGCAGTTTCATCCCGGTCGAGCGCAGAAACTCGATGCCCTCTGGTGCAGCCAGGACGCAAGCAATTGTCAGCGGCATCGGCGCGCCACGATCCGCGAGGAGTTTGCAACCATGGGCGAGTGATCCACCTGTTGCCAACATTGGGTCAAGCACCAAACAAGTGCGACCGTCCAGATGCGACGGCAACTTCGCAACATATTCGCTCGGTGCATGTGTTTTTTCGTCGCGCTGCACACCGACCACAGCGATATCGGCATCGGGCAGAAGTTCCATCGCGGCGGGCAGCATGCCAAGACCCGCGCGCAAAATCGGCACCAGCACCGGTCGGCTTGCAAGTGCAATGCCGTCTGTTTCGGCCAGCGGTGTTCGTACGCGCGTGTTAATGGTTGGTAAATGTCGCGAGGCTTCAGCGACAACCACTAAAGAGAGCCGTCGCAACTCGGCGCGAAAAAATTGATTCGACGTGTTCACGTCGCGTAAGTGGGTCAACGCTTCGGCGGCAACCGGATGGTCAACGATGGTTACTTCAACAGCCATGTCATCCATCATTGCCGAATAGATAGTGTTTATTCAAATGACGAGCGTCGAAATTGTTGATAGTCCACAGAAAGCCCAACAACTTGCCCAGGTGTTGACCTCTGTTTGGGGTGAGACAAACGCAATTTCGGTGGATGTAATCATCGCCGTCGTGCACTCTGGCGGTTATGCAAGCCTTGCCAGTCGCGAGGCAGGCACCGCGAAACAAATAATTGGCGGTTCGTTGGCGCTGGTCGGGCGTCATGAAAACATGTTGCATTCGCATGTAACCGGTGTAGTTGGTGATGCCGTGAACTCCGGGGTGGGTCGCGCGCTGAAGCAACACCAATGGGCATGGGCCAAAGAAAACAATTTTGCAGCGATCTCGTGGACTTTTGACCCGTTGGTCAGACGCAACGCTCATTTCAACTTGGTCACGCTAGGTGCCAAAGTCGTCAGTTATCACCGTGATTTTTACGGCGAACTCAACGACAAAATAAACGCCAGTGACAGCACGGATCGACTGGTTGTGGAGCGTCGCGTTGCCGGTTGCGATCTCGCGCCAAGTGCCAAAACCGTCACTGCTGATGCAGGCGACGAAATAATTAGCACTCCAGAAGACATCGTCGTGCTACGACAGAGTGCAAACCCGCCCGATCAGGCGCTCGTGCGCCAGTGGCGTCAAGATCAGCGCGAGAATTTCGAATCGGCATTCTCTGCATCAAAGGTTGTGCGAGGCTTCACAGCAGATGGGTCTTATGTTCTCAGTTCGAAGGCCGGTTAAATAGTGTTGCGAGCGATTGAGTTGTGGCGGGGTGAAATTGATTTAGTTTCACCGTTTCGCACATCGTTCGGCACGGACACGTCACGTGATTTGTTGTATGTTCGCGCAGTTGGAGACGAACATTCTGGTTGGGGAGAGTGCGTTGCCGGCACCGAACCGAATTATTCGTCCGAGTATCTCGAAAACTGTGTTGATCTCGTCTCGCGATTTCTCGTGCCGATGTTGCACGCCGACTCGACAGCGCAAAGCTTTGTCGCAGATGCAACGCCGATTCGCGGCAACTACATGTCTAAGGCTTGCGTCGAGGCCGCATTGCTCGATCTGCAGTTGCGCGACCAGAGGATTTCGCTTGCCAAATTTTTGGGTGCGACCAAAACTCAGGTTCCTTCTGGCGTCTCAGTCGGCATTCAAAACAGTTTGGAGGATTTGATTCGTGTCGTTGGCGAGTATCTGTCGCAAGGCTATGTGCGTGTCAAGTTGAAAATCGAACCGGGTAGCGACATCGAACTCGTGCGCACCGTGCGCAAAGAATATGGTGACGAGATTTTGTTGCAGGTCGACGCCAACGCCGCTTACACCGTGGCTGATGCCAAACATCTCAAGCGGCTCGATGCGTTCAATCTGTTGTTGATCGAGCAGCCGTTGGCCGAAGACGATTTAGCGGGTCATGTTGAACTTGCGCGACGAATCAACACACCAGTGTGTCTGGACGAGTCGATTACCTCTCTCGACAGTGCTCGCGGCGCACTCGATCTCGAGGCGTGTTCGGTGATCAACATCAAGCCTGGCCGTGTTGGCGGTTATCTTGAAGCAAAAAAGATTCACGATTTGTGCTTGTCGCGGGGCGTGCCAGTGTGGTGCGGAGGAATGCTCGAGACCGGCATCGGTCGTGCGGCGAATCTTGCACTGGCCGCGTTGCCGGGTTTTACGTTGCCAGGAGATGTTTCAGCCTCGGCCCGCTATTTTGCCCGCGACATCACCCCGCCATTCGTCATCGTGAATGGCCATATCGCGGTGCCGAACTCAACCGGCATTGGCGTCGAGCCGCTGACCGAAATGATGGAAAAATTCAAACGAGTCGCAGTGTTTGAAATTTCAAAAAATTAGTTCTCCAGTTCAAAAATAATGTTCGTTTCAGGTAGCCCGTCTTTTTTCTTGAACAGACCCGAGACGACCAAGTAAATCGAGAACAGTTTGTAGGTCAGGCCGTATTGCTTGGCGATTGCTTTGCGTACGGCTACAGCCTGCTCGCCGGTCACCAACCGCGCAACCCCCGAAAACTTGGGAGCATTCGTCTTGACTCGGCCTTTTACGTCACAAACTTGGACTTCGATTCTTGAGTTCGCGCGAACACGCTTGACCTTACCCACATTTGTTTCGGTGATCACACCGTACCCATTGGGGTTGTCTCCGAAGCGGGCGAACCAAACTGGGCTGCGCACCGGCTCACCAGATTTGCGAAAGGTGATCAACGAGACGTATTTCGCTGTCTGCAAAATTTGTGCCGAAGTTTTGTCGCTCGTTATGTCGCTCATTGTCGGGGAGGGGGGACTTGAACCCCCGGCCTCCTGGTCCCAAACCAGGCACGCTACCAACTGCGCCACTCCCCGGACTGAGTAATGCTACCGACTAACGAGCCCGCGAACAGCCGCAAGAAAATTATTTACATCATCATTGTCTACGTAGCGCACAATGCCTGCCCGCACGACACCGCCACTTTGCGTTAGGCCGAGTTGGGCGACAACCTCAACGGCATAAGAGTCGCCCGACCAAACCGCGATTTTTTTCGAGGCGAGTTCTTGTGCCACGCGGTCGGGCGTCATCGAGTCGATAGTGAACGACACAGTCGGCGCACGCGAACCTAAATCACGTGGTCCCCAAACATGCACGCCTCGCGTTTCGAGCAACCCTTCAAGCAGTGGTTTAAACACCGCACCCTCGATTGCATTTAGTTTTTGCATGTCTTCTTCGATCAAAAAGCGAGCCGCAGCCTGTGTCGCGGCGATGGCTTCAAAATTTGGAGTTCCGGTTTCAAATCTTCGCGGGCCGGTATCGCTGGCCGGGCGTACCTTGGCCACGGGCAGCGAATCAAGAAGCGCAGGTTCGATATACATCACCCCAGCGTGAGGCCCATACCATTTATATGGTGAGGTTGCGAGTGCATCGCAACCCAATTCACGAATATTTATTTGTTTGTGTGGTGCCAAAGCCACAGCGTCAATAAAAACTCGTGCACTGTGCTTATGAGCGACTTTGATTACGGCTTTTAGGTCGGGCATCGTGCCGATCAAGTTCGACGCACCTGAGACGGCGACCCATTTGGTGCGATCGTTTACTAATTGTTCGAAAGCGACCATATCGAGTCGCCCAGTTTGTGGATCAAATGGCGTGAGCACATGTTCTGCCCCCGAAAGTTCGCAAGCAATTCGCCACGGCGAAACATTGGCTTCATGATCTAAACGAGTGCCAACGATTCGATCACCAGGTTTGAGTGTTCGGGCTATCGCCCGAGTAAGTGCCATCGTCATCGTCGTCATGTTTGCGCCCAGACATATTCCGGCGGGGTCGGCGCCAAGAAACTCGCCGAGAACACTGCGCGTCGAGTCAAGTAATGCGTCGCAGGCATCGGCGGCTGCAAAATATCCGCCAGTGTTGGCGTTCGAGCCAGTCGCAGCCCATTCGGTCATCGCATTGATAGCAACATCCACCATTTGGGTTCCGGCTGGCCCGTCAAAGCGAGCCCAACCATCTCTCACTCCGGGGAAGTGATGACGCAGCGAATTATTTTGCGCGTTTGGCAATTTTCGCGAGTCGTTTGGCAGTCTTGCCGATTGGCTCGATGTTGCGCTGGTCAAGGTCGCCAACTTCGACTCCGTTAGAAAATCGCACGCGGTATCTCAACCAGTTGAAACCATTGGCCAGAATCACTTTGCCTTCACAGCCGACCGGAACCCCAGTCAGTTCAACTGTTGATCGCACCGTGTCACCCATGCTCAGGTCAATCTGATTGGCATGCGGATTCGCGAGGGCATGAGGTTTCCAGCCTTGCGGGGCAGAAGAAGATTCATTCGCATTTGCAGTCGTAGCCATAGTCATAGTTTGCCACAGATACACTGCTCGGCACTGTGAAAACGACACTCGAAGCCCTCGAAGGCAACAAAATCAAACTCTCTATTGAAGTTGAGGAGACCGAATTTGATCGTTATCTTGACGGCGCTTTCCGCAAGATCTCAATGCAGATCCGCATTCCCGGCTTTCGTCAAGGTAAGGCACCGCGCCAATTGATTGAGGCGCAAATCGGCTCAGAGGCGGCTCGCTCACAGGCCATCGAGGACGCGATTCCGGCGTCGTTGGCACTTGCGGTTCGTGAACACGACCTTGACATCATCGCCACCCCCGAAGTAAACCTCACAAGCGGACAAGAAAATGGCAACGTGGCATTCGACGCAACTTGTGAAATTCGCCCTGTTGTAGAAATTGCCGGTTACAAGAAATTAAAAGTAGAGATGCCATCACTTGTTGCTACCGACGACGACATTGAAGAAGTAGTGAAATATGAGCGCAAGCGCCACGCGACTCTTGCTGATGTAGACCGTGTGGCCCAAGTTGATGATCAGGTGACCCTCGATCTTGTTGGTTCGCGCAACGGTGAGCCACTGCCGGGTCTCAATGTTGACGACTGGCTCTACGAAGTTGGGCGCGGTTGGGTCGCCGAAGATTTCGACAAGCAAATCATTGGCGCCAAGACGGGTCAGAAACTTGAATTTTCGTCGCTTCCTTCGGGCATGACGGAGGTCGCCGACTTTGTCGTAACAATTAAAAAAATTCAAGAACAAGTTTTGCCGGAACTCACAGACGAGTGGGTAGCCGAACACCTTGCCGAACATGAGACTATCGAAGCATGGAGAACTGCAGCGCGAACACGAATCGAAGATTCACGCCTGAATCAAGTTCGCAACACTGTGGTCGAGAAAACGACGGCGGCGCTTGCTGCTCTGTTGGAGATTGAAGCACCAGAAGCGATGGTCACGAGTGACTTGCGTGGTCGCGTGCAGAACACTCTCAAACAATTTGAGTCGCAAGGAATTTCGATGGAGCAGTGGCTTTCTGTCACTCAGCAGACAGCCGAGCAATTCGTCGACGCACTCAAAGAGCAGTCTGTGCTGGCGACAAAAGTTGATATCGCGTTGCGCGCAGTTGCCGTTGCCGAAAGTCTTGAAGCCAGCGAAGAAGACCTCTCACGCCAGTTCGATCGCATCGCTACGCAACTCAAAAAGAAACCAGCAGCGATTCGCAAGGCATACGACAAGAATGATGCCATCGCCGATTTGGAAGCGCAGATCGCGAAGTCAAAGGCAATTGATTGGTTATTGCACAATGCCGAATTTGTTGACGACAAAGGTAAGCCAATTGACAACGAAACAATTTTGGGTGAGCAAAGTCACGACGATTTAGAGCATGCAGTTCATGAAGAGGATCAAGGGCACAAGCACTAAGACTTGATAAATATGGCTTGTTATTGTCCGCAAAAACCCAGGCTTACGAACTAGCGTTGTTAGCAATAAACAAAAGCATTAAAAACTGGTGCTTGAGTTACATAGTTTGACAAGAGGTGTTTTCCGTGGATTTTGTTCGCAATTATTATGTTCCCAACGTCACTGAGCAAACCAGCCGTGGCGAACGTGTCTACGACCTTTATAGTCGCCTGCTCAAAGAGAACATCATCATTCTCGGCACGCCGATCGACGACACGATAGCCAATCTTGTTTGCGCACAGTTGATTCACCTTGAAAGTGAAAACCCGGACAAAGACATCAACATTTATATCAACAGCCCTGGCGGTGACATCTCGGCGTTGTTTGCCATTTATGACACGATGCAATTCATCAAGAACGACATCGCGACTATTTGTTTAGGTCAAGCTGCGTCGGCTGCCGCGGTGCTTCTTGCCGCCGGAACAAAAGGCAAGCGCTTGGCGCTGCCGCACTCGAGAGTCTTGTTGCACCAGCCCTATGCGCAAGTGGGCTATTCACAGGTGACAGATCTTGAATTAGCCGCCCGCGAAATTTTGCGGATGCGAGACATTCTGGAAGAGATTCTCGCGAACCACACTGGGCAACCGATTGAACGAATTCATAAAGACACAGATCGTGATTTCGTGATGGAAGCGGCAGCGGCCAAAGAGTACGGCATTATTGATGAAGTGATTTCGACTCGGGCCTTTGCTGATCGTTCTGGACCTATTCGTTGAAAACTGAAACGAGGAGCTAATGGCCAAGTTCGGAGATTCGGTAGAACTCGTAAAGTGTTCGTTCTGCGGCAAGTCGCAAAAACAAGTCACTAAGTTGATCGCCGGCCCCGGTGTCTACGTATGCAACGAGTGCATTGATCTGTGCAACGTAATCATCGACGAAGAGAATACCGAACAGATAGAAGCCAGTCTCGAGAAACTTCCGAATCCACGTGAGATTCGCGCCTTCCTCGACGACTATGTGGTCGGGCAAGATGTCGCCAAAAAAGTTTTGGCGGTTGCAGTATTCAATCACTATCGCCGAATTCAGTACAAACAGAATTCATCAACTCGGCGCGACGACATTGAATTGTCGAAGAGCAATATCTTGTTGCTCGGACCGACCGGTTGCGGCAAAACCCATATGGCGCAAACCCTGGCGAGGCTGCTTAATGTGCCGTTTGCTATTGCCGATGCCACAGCATTGACGGAGGCCGGTTATGTAGGCGAAGATGTCGAAAACATCTTGCTGAAGTTGCTTCAGGCGGCTGATTTCGACGTCAAAAAAGCCGAGTCGGGCATCGTGTACATCGATGAAATCGACAAAGTTTCGCGCAAGAGAGAAAACCCGTAGATCACTCGCGATGTTTCGGGTGAAGGTGTGCAGCAGGCCTTGATAAAAATTCTTGAAGGCACCGTCGCTTCGGTACCACCACAAGGTGGGCGCAAACATCCCCATCAAGAATTCATTCA
>SXGT01689742.1_pt1 | contig 15083 bp, 12 predicted proteins | sample 3176221 | NCBI WGS metagenome assembly SXGT01 (sample SAMN11356862, study PRJNA531348) | freshwater metagenome | isolation source: freshwater sample F1-120 | place: China: Fuxian Lake, Yuxi | collected 2017-12-25
CGCCAGCCAAGAAGGCGCCACAGAACATTGATCTCGATGATGACAGCGGTCTGACCATCGAACTCGATGAGAACTCGGCTCTCATCAATCAGAAGAGCAGCTTTGGCAAGCCGGATGCGAACGAATCCGGGATCTCACTGGCGGGCGATTCAGGGATCTCTCTGGAACTGGCTGCTGACTCGGGCATCTCATTGATGGACGAAGACAGCAACTACAATCAAATTGCCTCCGACAGCGGGATCTCTCTGGAACCTGTCGATGAATCCGGTTTCACGCTGCCACCACTGTCTGACGATGACATCGGCGGCACGATCCCGATGTTGAATCTGAAAGGCGATGGGCGCGACTCGTCTGACAAGACAATCGAACTCAGCAATGATGATGACGATGTCTTCAATCTCGCTTCCGACGAAGACCACGACACCACTAACGTCATCATGTTTGACGACGATGACGCAACGACGACGAAAAAGGGTGGACAGTTCAAAGGCGATAGCGCACTCTACACCGACGAACTCTCGGAAGACGGCGAAGAATCAGTCTTCGACCTCAGCTCTGTCGATGATGACATGGGCGAAGAGTTCGACGCTGATGATTTGGAACTCTCCGATGACATGATCGGCGAAGAAGAAGAGCTCGATGTCTTCGAAGCGGACGAAGGGGACTTCGAAGATGGCTTCGAAAGTGGCGAAAGCCAGCCCAGTATCGCCACCGGTGGTCGACAAGTCGCTTATGTGGCAGCCGATGCTCCCTGGGGTGCGGGAACAATCAGCCTGCTGGCGATCTCGTCCATCATGATGCTGTTCTGCACGCTGTTGATGTTCGACGTCGTCCGCTCCATGTGGTCACTCGAATCACCGATGCCAACAACCAACATGCTCCTCGAACTGATGTCGAGCATGGGCCTGTAAACAATTGATCGCAAACACAAAAAGCGGCACCGACTGTTGCAGTTGGTGCCGCTTTTTTTATGCCCAAGGTCTTTACCCGTAGGGTCCGCTGTGAGGATCATTCTTCATCTGCGGCTGTCACCGAAACAATGCCAGCAGTGCGAGCGAGATTGACTTTGAACGACGTTTGACGGTCCGCACAGCGGGACCCTACGGAAGACTCTCAATCAATCTTCGTGCGGCCTTTGCTCAGGTTGTACAGCCACCAGATAAACAGCAGGATCAGCGAGCCAATAATCGCAGCGACAATTTCCTCTAACGATACCTTGATCTCGCCAAGGCCAAAGTTGATGCCGAACAGCTTGAAGATCAGCCCGCCCAGCAGTGCACCAGCTAAGCCGATTCCCAGATTCGTCAGCTTGCCGAATCCGACCTTACTGAATGTGACGAGCATCCCCACCAGCGAACCGGCGAGTGCTCCCACAATAAGCCACACAATGATTTGATAAATAGTAGGCATGTTGTCCGTCAATGTCGTAAGGAAGACTGATCGTTTCGTACCGCTATCATACCAATTCGCTCGAACCTTCGTCTCCTTAACCGGGGCGAACTTTTTTGAGTACTGAATAACTCACGGGAGCGGCGTGTGCATGAAGGTGTCAACCCTGGACTTAGACGCTTGTTGCGCGGTCGCACGGCTGGCACAGCCGTGGCACACGGGATTCGGAGGGAAGACTACGGGAACGTGCCCTGCTGGTTGGCATCAGGATTTTGCAGACGCACGAGGAGCCAGGTCTCGTAGCGGTTCGGGCTGTAGTGGACGAGGACCGGAGTCTGTTCCTGGGTCAGGTTGTACAGTCCCGTCTCGATCACGGTCTCAGACTCTCCAAGTCGAAATGCGACTCGCTGGGTGTCCTTGTCAACCTGGCCGAGGACACTCTGAGCCTCATCGGTGTCGTAGTTGTACAACGTCCCGCTGACCACGCCGGATTTATTGACAGCCAACTGAATGACGCGAGAAGGGTTCATGTCTTTCTCGCCGGACGACACGGCGAACGTGCCTAACGGCATCCATTCCGCGGCTGCTGCTTCTGCCTCGGATGTGGGAGGAGCGACAGTCGCTAACTGAGCGGCACTGGCGGCGAAATCGGTCGTGGATGCCACGGGCTGGCCAGACATGTAGACCGTGTTGCCCTGATAGTAAATGTTTCCGCCCTGGCCGTAGTCGTAGTAAATTGGCTGTGTGTAGGCTGCTCCGGTGTTCGACCAGTAGAACCAGTTGTTCAATGTGCTCCAGGCAGGAACCGTCCACCAGTAACTGAAGGGACGACTGGAGAAGTTGTTGTAGTAATGCCACCCGCCATATGAGTGATAATGGTTGTTCCACCAGTTGTTGTCATAGAAATGGTGGTGATCATGATAATGATCCCAGTTGTGGTGAACGTCGTTGGCCCAGTTGTTCCAGCGATCATTATTGGGACGATCCCAGCGTCCGGGATGGTAATTGTTGTTGATGATCGACTGCCAGTTGTTGTGGATATTGATATTGGTGCTGTTATCAATATTGGCCCAGCCCGGACGCGTATGGATCTTGTCGTTCCACGAGCCACCGGGGCGCCGATCAGGATCCCAGGGTCGATTACCGGGGCGATCATTCCCGCCAAAGCCAGGTCGATTGTTATCACCCGGTCTGTTATCTCCCGGCCAGGGACGAGTACTGCCGGGAAATCCCGGGCGATTTCCGTCTCCGGGACGTCCATCATTTCCTGGTCGTCCGTTGCCCGAGCCTGGACGATCGTTATCTCCCGGACGCCCTCCGCCTGGTCGGTCGCCTGGGCGAAAACCGGGTGGCAGCTTGTTTTCTGGATTGGCTGGAAGCGTCGTGGGCCGATCGGGGGCTGGCTTCAATACGGGAAAGTCAATGGATGGTCGAGTCCCGGGGCGCGTTGTGGGGCGGTCCATGCCGAGAAAATCACCCGTCGAGGGACGAGTCGTCGGGCGGCTATTGCCGTCGAAGCCCGGGCGAATGTTGACATCCGGATTGTTGATGCCGGGGCGAGTCGGTCGGTTGAGATCACCGATTTCCGGGCGGTTTCCTGGTCTGGTATTGCTACCTGAATCCGGGCGATTGCCGCTGGGCATGGTGGGACGAGTCATTCCGCCGAGGCTGGGACGCGAATTGCCTCCGCCTGCACCAAAGTCAGGCTTTTTCGTCGGGAGTTTTGTGGAACCAGAATTACCGCCAAGGTTCGGTATGCCAGAATTTGGACGCCCGCCTGCAGTCCCTCCGCCAATCGGAGGGCGAGATTGATTCGGCGAGGACGGTCTGCTGATGTTCGGGCTTGGCTTGGAAATGTTCGGACGCGCTGCATTGCCGCCTGGGCGCGAACCTCCACCGCCGCCACCGATATTCGGCAAGCCTGCATTCCCACGCGACGGTCCACCTCCGCTGTTTGGGCGGCTGGCTCCTTTACCGCCGTCCTTTTGGCCGATCACAGGTGCAGGAGCAGATATCACGAGCAACATTGCTGCGTATGTCAGCAGTGTTTTCATTCGGATCATGGTCGACCTCGGCAATCTGGAAATCAGCAAATGGACGCGTCCGAATGACAACTACTTTTCTGTTGCTTCTGCTGACTCGATGGGCTGGCGAGTCAGAGTAATCGGGTCCGCTTGAGGCAACGGCTGTCCATTGACGCTTTGTCCGATCAACGACAGGGTGATCTGATCGGTGGTCAAGCGTGTCATGACATAGGTGCCAGACGCTGCTCCGCCATCGGCTAAAGTCGTGGTGGTTTTGATCATCCATTCTTCACCCGTCTTTGCCCAGAAGGCTTCTCCGAAGGCCCCGTCCGAGCTGAAAGTCCACGAACGAATCTGCGACGCTCTGGGGTCCCAGCCGATGATCTGTGTCCCCTGAACGATTGGCTCGTCTTTATCCTGAGTGGTCAGAGCAAACGAGCGAATCAGAAACGTCTTCGTAGGTGAATAACGGTAGGTCGTTGTCAGACGAGAGGCTTCCAGTTGTCGGCCTGCGGTCTGTTCGGAGTCCAGGTCAGCGGCCCATTCTCCAAGAAGCCAGTCAAGCTGCGACAATGCTTCAGAGGCTGTCGGTGGTCCTGCCGGTGCCACTTCTTCCGCTGAGGCGATCACCCATTTGCCTTCGTCTTTGACGAAAATCGCAGTCATCGTGTTGTAGGTCGGATCTTGATCCGGAACGTACATGGTGACCGTTCCTTCCGCCGTCACGAGATCATCTTTCAATCGCGTGACCGAAGTGACATCGAGTCGCAGGCGAATGCCCGGTATTGTCTCGAATGTCTTTTTGAAGTTCGCAGTCAATTCCTCACGCCCAGTGAATTTCACGCCGGCGATGCGGTCGTGGTAGTTCGCGTCCTTCAGCCACATCTGCCCGATCTTCTCGACATCCTTGGCATTGAAGGCGGTTTCGTAATCGGTGAGCATCTTCTTGATCTCGACTTCCCAGTCAGCGGGGGCCGCCTCTTGGAAAGCATGCGAGCGTGAGACCAGGCTCATTAGCATCAGGGCAGCAACAAGAATCCGTGCAGATGCAAACATGGACGACCTTTCAAAGTCGAGGACGTGCCAGGATGTGTGTGATCAGACAGGAAATCGGACGTCTAGAACTCGACGCCGTACTTATTGGTCAACGTGCGGCGAAGCCTCGCGACGTCGGCGTCGATCTGGTTCCAGGAATCATACATCTTTTGGTAACCGGGTGTCTTCTCTTCTGCATTAATCGCGGACCGTTCGCTGACGTTCAGGTCGTCCCAGTTATTCAAATAGGCACTTGACTGAGCACGCCGAACTCCTGCATTGATTCCGCCAGTTCGCTTGGCGAGCGCAATGTCTCGAAAGGTATTGGCAACGGACTGTCCAAAATCAAGAAGCTGGTCATCGACGTTCAGAATCGGCAGTTTGTCGATCTTCTTGGCATAACGTTCGTACCACAGCATGTAGTTGTGAGTATCAACGTCTTTTTCCTTGCGCAGATCATCCATCAGTCCGGTGAGGGCATCGAAGTAGGCTTTCGAGGTTTTCAGCTGAATGTCAGCCGCTGAGGCCTTCGTCGGAGCAGGCTGCGGTTTGTCGGTTGGCAGGTCGGATTGAGTGTAGGTGTCATCGTACTGAGTGCTGGGGATCTCCATCAGACTCATGATGCGACGGAAGTTGTCGGTCGAAATTTTGCCGGTCGCAACGATTGATGTGCCATTCGTGCGGAAGGCCCATTGATCCAGATCAGAGATCCCTGCTCCGTAACGATCCAGGCTGGTCATGACGAGTTCCTTTTCATAAGGAGCAAGGATCGACGGGTTGCCTTCGAAATCGACGGTCAGTTCACCACTGATCTCTTTATCAACGGAGAGCTTCAATGTCATGCCTTGAATGCCCAGCATCAAGTCCTGCCACTTTTCGGTCTTGCCACTGTTTTCCTTGAGCATTGGCAGCTTGCTCAGAATCGCTTTCAGACGATGCGGCTGGGGGACGTCCTTCAGATCGAGGGCAATGACGATCTGCTGAGATTCTGTCACGCGTTCGGTGGCTTTCTTCAGATACCCGGACAGATTGCTGCCCGTTTGAGACTTCGTCCAGTCGAGCCATTTGGCAGCCAGTTGACGGTCGGCAGGATACAGGACACCTAACGTCTTCATATCGACAGAGACAAAATAGGCATTACCAGGAGACCAGACCATCTGACTGGATCCAATCCAGTCGATATAGCCTTGTTCTGCCTCGGCAATTTTGGTCAGAGGGATCGTGGACGAAGATGAGACCAATGCCAGGTCCCAGACAGCTGCCAGATGCTGCGAAGTCTCCAGTCGAGATGCGATGATGATTTCCTGAGCTGCAGAAGGAATCGCGATTTCCTGTTTGGGGCTGTCCATGATGCTGTATTTGGTCCAGCCATTCTGAATCGCCAGCGGCGTCTTCTTCAGCGACTCTGCATCAATGATGACCAGAGCATTCGCATCAGGGGGAACCAATTTGAGAAGGGGAGATTCTGCCTTCGTCAATGAAAGCGGCAGGCAAGTCAGCGCCAACAACATCAGGGCAAACCGGGATCGCATCATGAGACATCCAGTCAAATAAAGTGTCGATCAATAGAGAGGGTCCCTCCAACGTACCTATCACCTATTCATTCACCAAGCGAGTAATTTGAAATTCCCAAAAAGTTTTTTCTCATTTCATGAAAAAAGCCCGCCGTTCAAATCAATGAACGGCGGGCTAACCAAATTCTCAGGAAACGGGAGCTTTATTTGAAGTTGTAGACCGAGTTGTCTGGATCGAAGTCGGCAGCAACCATCGGAGCTTCGAACGTCGGGTTGATATAGCTGTAACTTTCGAGCAGGGTCTGCTTGTCGAGTTCGGCTGCGGTCAATTCTGAATCGCTGCTGCTGCCCCAGCCGAAGTTGCGGACGGTGACAGGCAGATAGGTTTCGCGATCAATATAAACCATTGACTTGCGGTAATCTTTCGATACCTCCGGGGTGGTATATTCCGTCACAAACAGAATGCACTTGCGACCGTATTCGACCTGATTGTCGAGGCAGTAGCAGTTCGAGCCCAGGCTCTTTTCTGCTTCCTTCTTGCGGTAATCGAGGACCTGAAGAACCAGGTTTTTCAAACCGACTTCCATGATGGGGTGACGAGACTCGCGCATCGCGAGCATCCCTTCTGGATCGAGCTTCAGAGTGCCAGTGATGCGTCCCTGGACACCTTCCAGGTGGACCAGCATCTTGTTTTCGTTTTGACCATCGACGTAGAGAACTTCGCGTCCTTCCATGCACTTGGTCCATTGCATGTAAACGCTGAATGGCTCTTGTTTGACTTTGATCTGAATTTCCTGCATGTCGGTCAGGGACCCCGAAATGCATTCCTGCTTCATGAAGACGGCGCGGTACTCGCTGGCTTTATCGAGCTTGGCGAGTCCCATTTCGAGCAGTTGAATCTGCAGCAGATTGGCCATCTGGCTGTTGAGGGCAGTTCCCTGACTGCCACCATTTTCATGGGTGACACCACTCGCGGCGAATGACTGTGTGCTCACCATCGGAGACAGGCTCATGGACATCGCAGCCTGATCGCGACAGACAGAGATGGGACGTGATTCAAAGTTGGCCATCAGCATTGTGGAAGCTGAAAGAGCAACTCCGCCGACCCAGGCGTGAACGGGAAGTTTTGTGAATTGAATGCGCGGAATGGATAGCTTTCGGATCGCTCTGAACATCGTGTGTCTGATTCCCGAGAGGCCACGCGACGTGTGACGGCGCGCAACGGGTTGTGGGGTCAGGCGTCCAAGCCTTTGAGAAGTGCAGGGGACCCCGGTGTGAATCATTCCGCAATCCGAGAGGGCCATTGAATTATGTCGGACGTTGACGTTCATAAACCGCACTCAATACAGGACATGCGAAACAACCATTACGACTGCTCGCGGACGCTGTACTCCTCAAAGTTTGACCAGTTTGTTCATTTTGGCTTCAGAGTGATGACTTCAACAGCAAGCCGTGTTCCAGTTCTCACCTTGACGGGCGAACAAGTCTTGTCATAGAAACGGGGCTCGAAAGGATAAGTCCCTTGAAGCTCATACAGTTACGTCGGCGGATCGAGTATCTGATTTTCCGGGCATTTGCCTGTTTGATCGGTGTCATGAATGTTCGTCAAACCACATGGGTCGCTGATCGACTGGCGGACGTGTTTGTCGGTGTTCTGCCGCGAAAGATCTCTCGTTATGCAGTCGCTGAGGCGAATCTCAAGCATGCCTTTGGGCAGGATTTGCCTGAGTATGAGGTCCAAAAGCTGATTCACGGCATGTGGAGTCACCTGTTTCGGATGGTCGCAGAGCTTGTGCAATCACCTCGTTACATGCACCTGGAAAACTGTCGCGAATCGATCGTCTTCCGTGATCGTGAGCAGATCCTGCGAGCATTGGGCACGGGACGCCCCATCATTTTTCTGAGCGGTCACTTTGGAAACTGGGAAGTTTCCACAACAACCTTCGGGATGTTCGGCGTCCCCATGGGGGTCATCGCTCGGGCGCTGGATAATCCCTACCTGCATGAGTGGTTCAAAGATTATCGCGAAGCCACCGGGCATCAAATGATCCTGAAAAAAGGGGGCTTTGACGATCTGCTTGATGTGATCTCGCGCAAAGGCTGTGTCGGGCTTCTCGCTGATCAGGATGCCGGTCAACGTGGTTTGTTTGTCGATTTCTTCGGTCAACCGGCCTCGACCTTCAAGTCCATTGCCTTGCTCGCGAAAGAATACGACGCCATGATCTGCGTCGGCTATGCCCGTCGATTGGAGGACAACTTCGTCGATGGTCGCTGGAGTCGCTATGAAGTCGGTGTGAATGACGTCATCGATCCACGCGAGTACAACAGCATGCACGAAATTCGCGAGATCACGCAGCGTTATACACTCTCTCTGGAGAACGCCATCCGACTCGCGCCGGAACAATACTTTTGGGTGCATCGACGTTGGAAATCACAGCCCAAGGCCAAGAAGCAGACGCACGTCGAAACAACTCCACTGGCGAATGCGGCGTGAGGTCATCCGTGTTGTTCAAACTTCTTCTCGTGGCAGCAGGCGGCGGTCTTGGAGCTTGTCTGCGTTATCTTCTGGCTGTGCTCGCGACACAGGTTCTGCATGTCTCAGTGATGTATGCGACATTGGCAGCCAATCTCCTGGGATGCTTTCTGATAGGTCTGCTGTGGGGGCTTGGCTCGACGCGGTGGCAACTCAGCGAGCACACGATGCTTCTGCTTGCGACAGGTTTCCTGGGCGGATTGACGACGTTCTCCACATTCCAACTGGAGCTTTTTAACGCCTATCTCCAACGTCAGTACATTACCCTCCTCGCCTATTTTTCCGCCAGTATTGTCTGCGGTTTTCTGGCGATTTGCCTCGGGTCTGAAGTCGCAAAGAGGATAGCGCCCCCAGCGACAAGCCATTTCGACCAGAGTGGGAACTCATCGGCTGATGATGAGGCTTTTGATTGAGCGCGAAGCGTGATTCCGGCAAAGTATTTAACGTATTTGAGTTCACAATCCGTCACGGGAACTCATGGCTTTGGGCCCGTTCTGATCGTTGATCGATCACTGCTTACAAATCAGTTGTGAATGATTCGCATTTCTTTCGACTCGCAACGTCGATTACTATTGAGAGAACTGATAGCACGCTTATCTTCCCTAAGATACGATATACCATTATGTTGAGTATGTCAGCTGTCATGCGGACAAATGAGACACTGAAAAATTTATCTTTCTTGCAAATAACGCATCATTTTGTGTTGATGCAACAAAAGCTTTGATTTACAGTCTACAAATGTTGACTTTTCAATTGTTGTTGATCTGTCCTAAGGGCCAATCAGGAAGCGAGTCACGACATGTCATCAGTCTCAGCGTCACCGCTTCAGATTCCAACATCGGCCGCTGTCACAGCGACTTCCGAAGCACGTCCAAAGGTTCTCCTGATGGTGGAGACCTCATTGGAATTTGGCCGTGCAGTTTTGCGGGGGATCAACAAGTATCTGGTCACTCATCGACAATGGTCGGTCTCTTTTGAGCCTGGTGACCTGATCAAGACGATTCCCGACTGGCTTGATCGCTGGAACGGAAACGGGGCAATTATCCGTGCCACCAGTCAGGACTTTGTAGACCTTTTGCGGTCCAAGAAGATCCCGTTTGTGAATCTGGGGGACTTCGTCAACTACGACGAATCGACTCGGATCTGGTCCGATCAGTATGCCATTGGGGAAATGGCCGCGACTCACCTGATGGAACGTGGTTATCGTAATTACGCCTGCTGTAGTTTCACCGGTCATTTATGGGCCCGACAGCGGACCCAGCGTTTCGCGGAGTACGTCACCAGCCGCGGCAGCCAGTGTGTCAGTTTTGAATCGCAGTGGGGAACATCGCGAGATCACTCCTGGGAACTTCAGCAGACACAAATCGTCAACTGGCTCATGAGGCTTCCTAAACCAGTGGGGATTTTCTGCTGCAATGACATTCGCGGGCTTCACGTCATTGATGCCTGTCAGCGAGCCAAGATCTCCGTCCCGGATGAAGTGGCAGTCATTGGTGTCGATAATGATACGCTGGTCTGCGATTTCTGCGATCCGCCCCTGACAAGCGTCATCCTCAACGCAGAACAAATTGGATTCGATGCTGCGATGCAGCTCGAGCACATGATGAGCGGTCAACAGTCCCAGCAACAGGAACTGTTGATCAAACCCCTGGGCGTCGCGACGCGTCAATCGACCGATACGCTGGCGATCGATGATCCTCTTGTTGCGGCATCTCTCAAGATGATTCGCGAGCAGTCCTGTAACGGGTTGACCGTCGAGCAGGTGATGGAAGTTGTCCCGATCTCGCGCAGCGTGATGGAGAAGAAATTCCGACGTTACCTCGGGCGTTCTCCGCAGCAGGAGATCCGCCACGTTCAGATCAAGCGGATCAAAGAACTCCTGAGAGAAACCGACCTGACGCTTCAGGAAATCGCCGAAAAAACCGGTTTTCAGCACCCCGAGTACCTCAGTGTCGTCTTCAAACGCGAAACCGATGAAACTCCCGGTGCTTACCGTAAACGCGTGACCGTATCATAATAGACTGTATCATAACATCGCCCAGCCGTGATATGATACAGCGGCCCATGAGACTTCGCAGAAACCTGGTGGCGAAGTAATCGATTCACCGATTTCTCACTCTGGTCTGGTTTTTGCGAAGTTGCTGGAAGTGAATATTCCTCTCAGGCTCCTCAACAAGAAGGCCGCTTTATGAAGTCGCTCATCACCGCTGGTTTGCTCTCGACGTTGCTCGTTTCCTCCGCGTTTGCACAAGCCGATGCGGATGGCAAAGGTAAGAAGAAAGATGGCAGTAACAAGAATCGTGCGAAGATGAATAAGGTCGAACTCTTCAAAGACGCCGATGCTGACAGCAATGGCAGTCTGAATCTGGAAGAGTTCACAGCCAAGATCATGGGCGCCAAGCAGGCTGAAAAGAGTTTTAAGAAGTTCGACGAGAATCAGGACTCGCTGCTGAGCCAGGGCGAATTTGACAAAGCGATCGAAGAAGTTTACTGGTTCAAAGTCACCCGCAAGACCGGTCAGGAGTGGCTGGCCGCTCTGGATGAAAACAAGAATGGCGAACTGAGCTTCGAAGAGTACAAGTCGCTTCAAGGCGGCAAGCCAGGCGAGGCAACCTTCGGTCGCGTTGACAAAGACGGCAATGGTGGACTCTCGGAAGAAGAACTCGACAAGCACATTCAAAACGTCGCCAAACCAAAGAAGGCTGATGGCGAGAAGAAGAACAAAGACAAGGAAACCGACCTGAAATAACAGGCGGATGAGACTGAATATGAATTCAAAACTGGCGGGTCGAGACCGCCAGTTTTCGTTTCGTCTTGCTTGGCAGAGTCCGGTCGATCCGCCATAATCGCCCTGTCTGATCTCCCACATAACAGTAAGGACCGACCATGCAAGGCAAACAGCGAGTCATCGACGCACTCAACGCTGGACTCACCATCGAACTGACCGCAATCAACCAGTACTTCATTCAGGCCAAGATGTGTAAAAACTGGGGCCTGAACAAGCTGGCCGCCAAGCATTACGAAGAATCAATCGGCGAGATGAAGCACGCCGAAAAGCTGATTGACCGCATTCTGTTTCTGGAAGGTGTTCCAGAAATCGCCCGTTATGACGTCATCCACGTCGGCGATCACGTCAAGCAGCAGTTCGAGTACGATCTGGCTCTCGAGACCAGAGGCGTCAATACCTACAACGACGCCGCCAAGATCTGCTTCGAGGAAAACGATGGCGGCAGCCGGGATCTGATCGAATCGATCCTCGTTGAGTCAGAAGATCACGTTGACTGGCTGGAATCTCAACTGGATCTGATCAAGATGACCGGCATCGAGAACTACCTGGCGACCCAAATTGGCGAGCACGCCGGTGGTCACGGTCACTGATCATCGTCTGGTTTTCCGGACGATCTGATTTTTGAAGTTAATAAAAAAACGCGGTGATGGGTTTGATCCCTGTCACCGCGTTTTTCGTTTGTCTGTTAACAAATACCTCAGCCGCCGGCTGGAACTGCGGACGAGTTTGCCCGCTGTGCAGCGAGGTGTCTGACGTATTCCGCGATCCGTCCTCGGCAGGACATACAACCTGTTCCTGCGCCACAGGAGGATCGTATCTGTTGTTGATCCTCGATACCGAGGTCTTCGACAAGATAACGCACGTCAGACGCCTGGACATTCAGGCAACGGCAGAGGACATGATCAGGAGGGTGCATAGGCGGGTGTTTTGTGTGAGTGGCAGGCGGGCGGTACTGAGACTCAGTCTCATCATTATTCAGGGTGTCACACACGCTGTCAATTCCGAAAACATCGATATTTTCATCAAATTGCCCTCAACCATCCGGACGACATTTCCACGATTGTTGATGGGTTACTATACTTTTTCACTATGCACACTTCGTCATCCATTCGGATTCCCACACATCTCGGCCATCATGGCCTCTGCAGAAAAGTGTCATGGTATTGGGAGTTGAACCCTTAATTGAAGATCGACGAGACCCGAAGCGATCTCGCGTTGCGCTCCTGATCGAAAGCTCGAATGCTTACGGTCGCGGGTTGCTCAGTGGCATCATTGACTATCTGAGATGTCACGAATCCTGGTCGCTGTATATTCCCGAGCAGGGACGAGGCGATGCCCCCAGCCCGAAACTGCAGGCATGGAATGTCGACGGCATGATTGCCCGCGTCGAAAATGAAGCGATCGCCGCTGCTGTGCGCGAGCTGAATATTCCCGTCGTTGATGTTTCTGCTGCTCGCCTGCTTCCGGATGCTCCCTGGGTCGAAACCGACGATTCTGCAATCGCCCAGCTTGCTTTTGACCACTTGTCTGAGCGTGGTTACAAGAACTTCGCCTTTGTGGGAGACACGAAATTCAATTGGTCCCGCTGGCGGGCTTTTGGGTTCCGGTGTTGTGTGGAAGCATCTTCTCATCGTCACTTCGAGTTCCCCCTCGGACACAGTGTAGGGGCACATAGACAGCCGCACCTGGGAACGCCGACTGTTCCTTCGGGAGATGAGTCTGAAGAAAGCCTTGCAGCTTGGCTGAAGAGCTTGCCCAAGCCGATTGGGATCGTCGCCGCGTACGACATCAAAGGGCAGCAGATCCTCAATCTGTGTCGTGATTTATCGATCAGCGTGCCCGAAGAGGTTTCCGTTCTCGGTATTGATAACGATCCGTTGATCTGTGAATTGTGTGAACCGACGATGTCGAGCGTTATCCCCGATGGCCGGAAGGCGGGCTACCTCGCGGCTGAACTGCTCGACGCACTTCTGTCAGGGCGAGCCGGTGAGACAACATCTCAACTCATCCAGCCTCTCAGCATTCATGCACGTCAATCAACGGACATTCATGCGATCGACGATGAGATCGTCGCCCAGTCGATGAAGCTGATTCGTAAACATGCCTGCGAAGGCCTGACGGTGACTCAGCTGATTGAGAGTCTGCCGGTTTCGCGTCGTATTTTCGAGAACCGCTTTCAGAAAGCGATGGGGCATACGCCTCATGCGGAGATCGTCCGGGTCCGCATGCAGCGTGTTAAGTATCTGCTCGCCCGCTCCGATCATTCCATCAGCGACATCGCCCGCATGACTGGCTATGCCCATGACGAGTACTTGTCCAGCTCGTTCAAGCAGCTCGAAGGCATCTCACCAACGCAGTACCGCCAGCAAAATCGCCGTGTGTAAACGGTGATATGCCCTGTTGATTCGCATCCTGAGGCAACATCGCATAGGATACCGGCTTGACTCGAATCCCCGCGTCTGTCTAGTGGACGCTGTCTCGAAAAGCTGATAGTTCCCTATGCCCCTGATTGGTCTGCGTAACGTCTCCTTCACCCACGGCGGTCCACTCCTGCTTGACCACGTCAACCTCGAAATCGAGCCGGGCGAACGCATCGGCCTGGTTGGTCGCAACGGAACCGGCAAGTCGACCCTGCTTAAGCTGCTCGATGGCACTCATCGCCCTGATGATGGGGAGATCTTTGTCACAGCGGGTGCGACGATCAAACGCCTCGTCCAGGATGTCCCACAGACGACCGTCGGAACTGTCCGGGAGATCGTCAAGTCTGGTCACACAAGCCAGGAAGAGAACGACTGGGACATCGAGAACGCAGCTGACAAAGTCATCACGCGTCTGGGGCTCGATTCTGATGCTGAGTTTTCCAAACTCTCCAGCGGGATGAAACGACGCGTTCTCCTGGGGCAGGCCCTCATCGATGAACCCGATGCGCTGCTGCTCGATGAACCGACGAACCATTTGGATATTGAATCCATCGCCTGGCTGGAAAAGTTTCTGAAGGGCTATGCGGGCACTGTCATCTTCATCACCCACGACCGTGAGTTCTTGCAGGCGCTGGCGAACCGGATCGTGGAAGTCGAGCGGGCCCGTCTCTTTGACTGGACCTGCGATTACAAGACATTCCTGGAACGTAAGCAATGGGCACTCGAAGCCGAAGAACGCGAACAGGCGCTCTTTGACAAGAAACTGGCTCAGGAAGAAGTCTGGATCCGACAAGGGGTCAAGGCTCGTCGGACTCGAAACGAAGGTCGCGTTCGTGCTTTGAAGGCGATGCGAGAACAACGTCGACAGCGTCGAGAAAAGCTCGGCAACGTCGCGATGTCGGTCGGAGATGCAGACAAATCGGGCCAACTCGTCATGGAGCTCAAGAATGTGACCTATTCCATTCCTGGTCGCACGCTGATCAATGACTTTACATCGCTGATCTCCCGCGGCGACAAGATTGGGATCATTGGGCCAAACGGGGCAGGGAAGTCGACCCTGCTGAAGATTCTCCTGAAGGAGCTGGAACCCGAAAGCGGCCACGTACGGCACGGCTCGAAACTCCAGATCACGTACTTTGATCAAGTGCGCGAGCAGATCGACGAAGAAAAGACCGTCGTCGAGAACATTGCTGACGGTGCAGACATTGTGACCGTTAACGGCGTCAATAAACACGTTTACGGGTATCTGCAGGAGTTCCTCTTTACGCCCGACCGGGCGCGTCAGCTAGCCAAGCTGTTGAGCGGGGGAGAGCGAAATCGGCTGCTATTGGCACGGCTTTTCAAGCGACCCACCAACGTGATGGTCCTCGACGAACCGAC
>SXGT01422977.1_pt1 | contig 15082 bp, 17 predicted proteins | sample 3176221 | NCBI WGS metagenome assembly SXGT01 (sample SAMN11356862, study PRJNA531348) | freshwater metagenome | isolation source: freshwater sample F1-120 | place: China: Fuxian Lake, Yuxi | collected 2017-12-25
AAAATGGGTATTTATTACACTGTTTAGAATGTACCGATAAATTTTTATCTTATTTATCTGATGAAATGTCCAAATTATGCAAACGGCAATTAGAGTTGGAATCATAGAAAACTATTTTATATTCAAATATGAAAACTGAAATTCAAATACTTGACGAAGCCAATCGCTGGCTAAAACAAAAAAATATACAGAGTATTAATATACGCAAAATTCATTTTAATAGAATTGCTTTAGAGTGCGAAATTGATAATGGAGCAATACTGCCTAGCGGTGTGCTTTCCAAACTTGAAGAACACCTTAAAGAGTTTGTTAAATCAAGTTAATTATCTCAAAAATTTAATAAGTAAATTCAGAATTTATAGGTCCGTAGGTTGGGTTAGCACCGCGTAACCCAACACTCGAAGCTTCGAACGTTGGGTTTCACGTTGTTCTACCCAACCTATGGGCAAATACCAGCGCCGAAATTATCAATAGCCTCCTAGCACCTATTAAATATTGTCAACAACAACTACCAACTACCCACTGGTTTTAAATGGCAGCAATGTGGCGCAGTCTTCCCGATAAGCCTCTACGGCTTGCTGCTCTTCAATTAAAAAACGCTGGATCGCTACAGCAAAGCGTTGATCTTGCAGCCAATGGGCGGAGTAGGTGGTGATCGGTTGAAAGCCACGGGCTATTTTATGTTCTCCTTGTGCGCCGGAGTCAAACCTTTGCAGGCCGTGGGTTAGACAATAATCTAGCCCTTGGTAGTAACAGGTTTCGAAATGTAAAAACGGATATTCTGCGTCACAGCCCCAATAGCGGCCATACAGGGTTTGATGGTCGACAAAACATAATGCAGCACCCACGGGAGTGCGTTGTTTGCTTGCGACAATGAGTAATATATTCTCAGGCAGGGTAGCTGCGATTTGTCGAAAAAAAGCTAAATTGAGATAGCCGTCCATGCCATGCTTGGCATAGGTGCTTTGGTAAAATTTATAAAATACTTGCCAATGTTGCTCTTGGATGGCGGTGCCTGAGAGATGTTCAAATTCTATACCTTGCTCAACGACTAGCCGTCGCTCGCGCAGTAGGGTTTTGCGTTTGCGTGCGGTAAAGTGACTGCAAAAGTCTTGAAAATCGCGGTACTGTTGATTAAACCATTGAAACTGCACGCCGCTGCGCAGTAACAGTCCTTGGTTTTGTAAAGCCTGATTTTGCTGCGGCGTACTGAATAAGCAGTGCCAGGACGAGTAGTGTTGCTCTACGCACTGCTGTTGGAGATGCGAGATCAGCTCAGCGAGCACCGAATGATTGTCTGCGCCCGCTTTGATAAGTATGCGTTGGCCGATACAAGGTGTAAACGGAACCGCGGTCAGCAATTTAGGGTAATACTCTAAGCCATGATGACGATAGGCCATCGCCCACTGCTGATCAAACACAAATTCTCCGCGTGAATGCATTTTTAAATACAGTGGGCAGGCTGCAATCAGTTCCTGGTCGGCATACAGCAGTAAATGTTGTGGATGCCAACCCGTCTTAGGTGATACCGAACCACTTTGTTCTAGGGCGGATAGAAATTCATGCCGCAGAAAAGGATAATCCGTGCCCGCCAGATGATTCCACTCGCTTGCGGCAATGTCGGTGATACTGCTAAGTTGTTGCACACGCATAAGATCGTCTCGGTAAAGCCTGCTGGCAAGATCTGCATCAACCCAGTGGTTTAGCTGTCTGCCAGCTGATACACCCGATGTCGTTTACAGCGGTCTTAGTTTAAAGCTAAAAACTCATCTAAGGTTAAATCCAATAATTTCGCGGCATCCTTCTCGGTCAGATAATTTTCGGATAATCCGCGATATAACAAGCGTAAAAATAAGACTGAAGTCTGATGTTTTTCAAGTTTATGGCTTTTATTGCCCGCATGATACGGCGAGGATTGATGATAGATGCACAGTTCTTCATGTAAGATCTTGGCATTTTTTGCCCGCCATAATAAATATTGGCTATTGATTCCAAACAAACCATGTAAAAAATCCAACTCGCGTGGGTCAATATTGCTGCGTTTATCGCCTAGGTAGCGTCTTAATAAATCATTAGGTAATAAAAATGCCGTGGCAAAATAATGATCCCAGTGCTCATCGAGTAACTTTTTTCTGCGATCTTCAGATTCTGGCAAGTGTTGTTCTGGATTGCTTCTGCGGTCACAGGGGATGCGAGCCATCACGTCTTTTAAATCGCGCGTGATGCGATCGTGCAATAAAATGCGGCCGAGTTCTTGTGCTAGATGATATTGTTGGCTTTCTAGCGTCAAGCGATGATCAACAATAATAAACGGCGTGCCTACTGAGTCGCTGATGCCTTCACCCTGAAGATAATATCTGCCATTAATTGAACTTAAAGCCGCATGGGGATGAATTTCGCAGACCACTACCAAAATTCCTTGATATTGCAACACTTCATCCACCTGATGAATAATGGTATGCGAGCCTAAATCCCAGGCACTGCGGATATCGTTCGCTAATTTTTCGATGTCTTCAAAGGTCCCAACAGGCACGGGTGACAAGGATTCGGAATCAAAGCTTTTAACCGGACAGTCAGGAAAGGCTTGTAACAGGCTATGCCAGCGTTTTGCCTCATGTTCGACCACTTTATTTAAAGCGAGTTGAATACTATCAGGCAGTACTCGGTATACTTCGTGATAGTGGGTGCTAATATGAAAATTATCAAAATCTACATGCATAAAATACCTTGAACGGTGAATAGGGTGTGAAACGTCGCGTTTGATTATGATACCAACGAATTTGGTATTCTATGAAGTGATCATTGACTTAATCTTAGCGCAGTGTAGCTTTACTGTGGCGCTTTAATTTTCTGCTGCAACGTTGCTCAAAAGATACGACTTGTATAAATTGTGAAATTTCCTTATTGTGTCTATGTTTTTTTAGTTTTTTAGGATGTATTGCATATGCGCGTTGCAGAAATTATGAGTCACAAAGTCCATACGGTTAACCAACATGAAAATATCAGCCGAGTCATGTATTTGATGAATTACGAAAAAATTCGCCATTTGCCAGTCGTGGAAAAAGGTCGCATCGTTGGTATCGTCTCTGATCGCGACCTCTACAAAGCATTGGGCACTCGTGAACATACTCTAGAGGTTGAGAGCGAAGAGCAATTGCACTCAAGTAACCGTGTGCAAAATATCATGCGTCGGGGGGTGGTGACCACTACGCCCGAGGCTTCGGTCTCAGAAGCAGCTGATCTTATGGCAGGACATAAAATTGGTGCTTTACCCGTCGTGGTTGATAATAAACTGGTAGGCATTGTATCGGCAGTTGATATTCTCAAACTGATGGCAAAGCAGGCTTAATCTGAGATTAAACAAATTGCACGCCCATTTGATCTAGGGCAGCAACCCGGCGAACTACGACTTTTTTAATCGGAGCTTCGGGAAAATCCATAGACTGCACTTCGAGTACATCGCCAATAGCGGGTAACGGATCCAAGGTACATTTGATCAACAGCCCGCCATCGGATAGATTCAACGTGTGTCCAATAATGGATTCTTTGGCTTGTCGAATCAGTTTAACGACAGCATGATGGTATAAGCGATCATGCTGTCTACGATCTTCACCGTCTAATGCAGAGGTATAAATTTTCATACGCTGTACTCCTAAGTTAATCTTAAATGCTTTCACACAAATTATAGCGGGTATTTACAATTTCGGGCAAAGCTCACATTTTTGACTGTAATCTTAGGTTTACTTTAAAGCTTTATCACTGCGACTCAGTTCATACAGCGCTGCTGAATTCATAATTTCTATGCTGCCGCGAGTTATTTTAATCCAGCCATAGGTTTCAAAGCGTTTCAAATGTCTGGAGACGACTTCGCGCGCAGAGCCTAATTCTGCCGCTAATTCTTGGTGGGTTTTATGAATAATGGGGGTATTTAACGTCAATAATAATTGGCTTAAACGCATATCAATGGGATTAAATACTATCGATTCTATACGTTGAATCACATGCGATAAGCGCGTTGCAAAATTTTTAAAGACAAATTCCCGAAAAAACGCGGATTGTTCCATGCCACGATAAAAAGCCTGAGCAGGTAACGCAAACGCTTTAACTTCGGCTTCTGTTACTCCTTCCGCCGGATAGCGATCACCACTGAGTAGGCACGAGGTCGTCAGCACACAAGAGTCCCCCGGGTGCACATGATATAAGAGCATTTCTCGCCCTTGATCTGAAATCAATTGGGTTTTGACACTTCCTTCCACCACTAATAAATACTTCTCACATTGGCTGCCGGGGTAAAAAAGTTGCTGATGTGCAGGCACCTTGACCAAACTAGCGGCATCCATTAAAGCTTGCAACATAGGCTCTTTCGCGGCGATAAATTGTGGGAAAGTGGCTTCCCATAAACTTTGATGACTGATCATGGTGTTTGCGTTGTTAGGAATGATTAATAAATTTCAGTGCCATAGCAAACATCTGCAAGCTATTCAGCACCTTGTGCGCTATCCATTACTTACGTTCTAGTGAATATGACCGTTTGCAATTAATTTTTGTGCGGGTGTGACTTGGTTACATACCCGGCGCCTATCGCTAGCTTATGATGCACTCGACTTAACAAAACGGCAATTAGTTGCCATTGTGAAATTCTAACCAAACGTTGGAGAGCACCCATGCTAGATTTTATCTTAAGTATTTTTTCTACTATTTTTCAAATGAATATGCGTAATCATCACGATATTCCGTTTGCAATGCCGTTATTAATGGCGGCCATTACAGGTTATATCATTGGTTTCGTAATTCTATCGTGGATTATGCGGGAACACGAAGAACGCAAATTAAAAGAAACTGCAATTGCAGCACAGGATGACTCGCATTCCAATATTTAGCTGTGTTGGCTGAGGATATGCGGTGACGATTATTTTTTAAAAAATTAGTATTTCAATATAGTCTAATATTAATTATCATAATATAAGATTAAAAATTATTTTTTTATTTGAAAAATGCATAGATTACAAATGAAAATTTTCATTGTGCTTGCTGAAAAGCATTGGCGCAATATAGCGGTGTAGGTGATGTGGGCTAGTGATCGCCGAGTGCAACAAATTCATGAGTTTCAGGAGGCCAGTAAGGCATGGATCGATGCGGTAGGAAATTTACTGATAGAGTTTTTCCATGCTTTGGCATTATTTGTTATGGGCGGCAGCATAGTTTGGTCCGCAATTGTGGCTTACACAGGCATGATTGCTCAGGGTCATGCCTCCATAGGCGACATTCTGCTGTTATTTATCTATTTAGAACTCGGGGCAATGGTAGGTATTTATTTTAAAACCAATGTGATGCCCGTACGCTGCATTATTTACATTGCGATCACTGCTTTATCGCGTTTATTGATTGCCGATACCCAAGCGCATCATGAAGCTGGTTTAGGCATTTTGATGGTTTCGGGGGCAATTTTACTATTAGCACTGTCCACGCGACTCCTTATGTATGAAGTCAGTAAGTGATTATGCAATTGCTCTAAACAGCGCATGGCAGGCAATTAATTACATAGAGTGATAAGTAAATCCCTCTCGGGGGTAACCCAGAGGCGTAATAGTTTTAAGCAGGTGGCGCAAAGGCAGGTTGCAGGATTGAGCTCAAGTCGCTACAGGGATCAAGTAATACTCAGGGGAGTGCAATGACCAACATAATTCAATCGCTATTAAAAACCCAAAAACTTGGCTGGGAAATTGCCTTGGCTTTGGCAGTCAAAATTCTGTTACTGCTAGCGCTGTGGTTTTTAATTTTTCATTGGCTGGATCGACCTGTTGCCAAATTTAGTATCGAGGAACGTTTTGCCTTGCCCCTGACGGCGGTAAAACCTTAAACACAATCAAAATTGTATAAAAATGGTGTCTATTTATGATCGGTGACGATATTGTCATGTTGTCTAGGCTGCAATTTGGCTTAACAGCGTTGTATCACTTTTTGTTCGTGCCCTTGACCTTAGGCATGACATTTCTGTTGGGCATTATGGAATCCGTCTATGTGATGACGGGACGTGAAGTTTACAAGGATATGACCAAGTTTTGGGGCAAATTATTTGGGATCAATTTTGCGATGGGGGTGACAACAGGTTTAACCCTTGAATTTCAATTTGGTACCAATTGGGCGTATTACTCACATTATGTAGGCGATATTTTTGGCCCGTTGCTGGCCAGTGAAGGCTGGATGGCCTTTTTTCTGGAATCCACCTTCGTCGGGTTATTTTTCTTTGGCTGGGACAAATTAACCAAGGTCCAGCATTTAACCGTAACTTGGTTATTAGCTGTGGGTACCAGCTTATCGGCTTTATGGATTTTAATTGCTAATGGCTGGATGCAACATCCTGTGGGCGCTGAATTCAATTATGAAACCTTGCGGATGGAAATGACCAGTTTCGCCGAGGTATTTTTTAATCCTGTCGCACAGGTGAAGTTTGTGCATACCGTTGCGGCTGGGTATGTCACGGGCTCGATGTTTGTTTTGGGAATAAGTTCTTGGTATTTACTCAATAAACGCGATATTGGTTTTGCGCGACGTTCATTTTCAATTGCCTCCGCCTTTGGCTTAGCTTCAATTCTCTCAGTCATTGTGTTGGGGGATGAAAGTGGCTATACCTCGGGTGAAACGCAAAAAATCAAATTGGCTGCTATCGAAGCAGAATGGGAAACCGAAAAAGCTCCAGCCAGTTTTACCGTGCTTGGCTTTCCAGATCAGCAAAATGAACGGACTAACTATGCGTTGAAAATTCCCTACGCTCTTGGCTTGATTGCAACCCGTTCGATAGATGAACCGATCAAAGGCATCAAAGAACTCCGCCAAGACAGTGCGGCACGCATACGCAATGGCATGCTGGCGTATGCAGAGTTGCAGAAATTGCGTAGCGGTGATCGTTCAGAAGCCACTAAAGCAGCATTCGAAGCCCACAAAGCCGATTTAGGCTACGGCTTACTGCTCAAAAAATATACTGAGCAAGTGGTTGATGCGACCCCAGAGCAAATCCAATTTGCAGCTAACGATACCATTCCGCAGGTTTCCTTATTGTTTTGGACCTTTAGGGTGATGGTTGCGAGTGGTTTTACCTTGTTATTTATTTTTGCAATGGCTTTCTACTACTGCGCGACCCGGGTCGCAGATCGAAAACCCTGGTTAATGCGCTTGGCTGTCTGGGCGATTCCGTTACCGTGGATCGCGGCCGAAACCGGATGGTATGTAGCTGAATATGGTCGGCAACCGTGGACGATTTCAGGGATTTTACCCACACATTTGAGTGTGTCCAGTATTAGCGCAGGTCAGCTATGGTTTAGCATCGGCGGATTTGTGTTGTTTTATACGGTATTGCTGGTGATCGAATTGTACTTAATGTTTAAGTATGCTCGCTTAGGCCCCAGCAGTTTACACACGGGCCGCTATTTTCATGAAAGTAAAGTACACGCAGGTGGAGTAGCTTATGCTAAGTCTTAAACAGCTTGGATTACGGCTACTGCTGTTAAGCGGTGTAACACTCCAGGTGCATGCCATGCCACCCGCCAGTGCTGATCGTTTAGATGCGGTAGCACAGCGTGGTGCACAGGTGATGCCTTTTAATTTAGAGCAAACCATGCATCATTTTAGCAAAACACAGATGGGTGGAATTCAGCAGGTCGTGGTTAAAAATCCACAGAATCAAGTGGATCTGTCTGCGATTCAGCGCCATTTATCCAGCTTAAGTACCCGATTTTCCGCAGGGGATTTCTCGGGTCCACAGAGTATTCATGGGCAAGACATGCCGGGGACCAAAATGTTAGAGCTCAATGCTCAGCGTATACGCTTTCAGTATCAAGATTTAGCGTTGGGTGGTCAGATAGAAATGATCAGTACCGAGCCGGAACTTATTTTAGCTATTCATCAGTTTTTAGATGCGCAATTGAATGATCATGCACGCCATGCGCAAGCTGGGATGCATGCACAGCATCATCCGTAGGGCCTTACTCAACTTCAATGCTCGCTTACGAGGAAGCTATCATGTTTGATTATGAAACAATCCGCCTGATTTGGTGGCTATTTATTGGTGTAGTGGCAATTGCTTTTGCATTGACTGAAGGTTTTGATTTTGGCGTGTGCACGCTTTTGCCATTTGTCGGAAAAACAGACCTGGAACGTCGGGTGATTATTAATACGGTTGGCGCAACGTGGGAAGGCAATCAGGTCTGGTTAGTCCTGCTCGGGGGCGCTATTTTTGCAATCTGGCCACCGGTATATGCCACGCTGTTTTCTGGTTTATACATCGCTATGCTGTTAGTTTTGTTTGCCTTATTTTTCCGGCCCGCGGGATTTGATTACCGCAGCAAAGTAGCTGATTCCAGTTGGCGGAATGCCTGGGATTGGGGTTTATTTATTGGTGGTACCTTACCTTCTATTTTGTTTGGGGTGCTGGCGGGTAATTTGCTTTTAGGCTTGCCATTTCACTTAGATCAAGATTTGCGTTCGTTTTACGATGGCTCATTTTGGGGGCTGTTACATCCCTTTGCTTTGTTGTGCGGGGTGATTGCGCTGTTGTGCACCACATTGCATGGTGCGTTATTTCTTAAATTGCGCACTGAGGGTCAAATTCGTCAACGTGCAGCGAGTACTGTAGGCACACTGGGTCCAGTGCTTTTACTATTACTGGTTATTGCCTTTGCTTGGGCATTCATGTTTATCGCTCGACCTGAAATTACGCAGATGGCGGGTAGCAATGCCCCGTCGAATCCTTTAAATAAAACCGTCATTGCCGTGGGTCCAGGTTGGCTGGCGCATTTTATGCAACATCGCTGGATGTTAATCGCACCGCTTTTGGGGTTTGTGGGGTTAGGTACCGCTTGGTTTTTGGGTAAAGGTCATAATGCACTAGCAGCATTTATCGCCAATTCTTTAGGCATGAGCGGATTGTTACTTACTCTGGGGTTTGGTTTGTTCCCATTTTTATTGATCTCGGTAACAGATCCGCAGTCAAGTCTGACGTTATGGGATGCTAGCTCTAGCCATTTTACGTTGTTGTTAGCGTTTTGGATTACGGTGATTTTTTTACCGATAGTGTTGTTGTACACCCGCTGGGTCTACAAAATTTTGTGGGGTAGCATTACCGAAGCTTCGGTAACCAATGATACCCATACTTTTTATTAATTAGGAGCTTATATGTGGTATTTCACTTGGATATTAGGCGTAGGCTTGGCGGCGGCGTTTGGGATTATTAATGCTATGTGGTTGGAATCAGTATGTGACATTGATACGCATGGCGTGGATCAATCCTGCGATACCTTAAAACATTAAGAGGGTCATTCTATGACAACACATCGTATCGTCCGCATCGTTGCTGGCACCTTTGTACTGCTGTCTTTAAGTTTAGGTGTAGAAGGCAGCCCCCTGTTTCAAAGCGCTAAGTGGTTATGGTTTACCACGTTTGTGGGCGCGAATTTATTACAAAGCGGTTTCACCCAATTTTGCCCGCTGGAAATAATTTTAAAAAAACTGGGCATCAAAGAAACGTGCCATTAGCACGACTTAAATAATGTGTGTATGAGGAAACTAACATGGCTAAGATTGTAATTGTGGGCGCAGGGATTGGCGGTATCCCCATGGCTTTTGAGATGAAGGAAAATGCCCGGGCAGACGATGAAATTGTGGTGATCGCGGATACCCCAACTTTCCATTTTGTTCCGTCTAACCCTTGGGTGGCAGTTAACTGGCGTAAGCCGGAAGATATTAAAGTGGAGTTAGAACCCGTATTCAAGAAGAAAAAAATTACCTTTATCCAACAAGCTGTCACCCAATTTTTGCCAGCTGAGAATCAATTAACATTAGCGAATGGCGAACGGGTGACTTACGATTACTTAGTGATTGCGACCGGGCCTAAACTGGCGTTTGAAGAAATCCCAGGGTTAGGGCCTCAAGGACATACCCAATCGGTATGTCATGTCGACCATGCGGGAGAGTCGGGCGAATTTTGGGATAAATTTGTCGAAGATCCAGGCCCAATTATTATCGGTGCGGTCCAAGGCGCATCGTGCTTTGGTCCCGCGTATGAATATATGTTCATTGCTGAAACTGATTTACGTAAGCGTAAAATTCGCGATAAAGTCAAAATGACTTATGTGACTTCCGAGCCTTATATTGGGCATCTAGGCTTAGGTGGCGTGGGCGATACCAAAGGCATGTTGGAGTCGGAGCTGCGCAATAAACATATCAACTGGATTTGCAATGCCAAGGTCGACAAAATCGAAAACGGCATGATGTATGTCACGGAAGTTGATGAAAACGGGCAAGTTAAAAAACAACACGAACTTCCCTTTAAACACAGCATGATGTTACCCGCTTTCAAAGGTGTTGATGCTCTCCAAGGCGTTGATAAATTAGTGAATCCACGAGGATTTGTGTTGGTTGATGAATATCAACGCAATCCAACTTTCAAAAATGTCTATTCCGTTGGGGTGTGTATTGCTATTCCGCCGCTGGAACAAACGCCAGTGCCTACCGGTACACCCAAAACCGGATATATGATTGAATCCATGGTGACGGCAACGGCGCATAATATTCGTGAACAATTAGACGGCAAAGAGCCCAGTCACAAAGGTTCTTGGAATGCCTTATGTTTAGCGGACTTTGGTGACTCTGGAGTGGCCTTTTTGGCGATTCCGCAGATTCCCCCGCGGAATGTACAATGGGCTTCTAGTGGTAGGTGGGTACACATTGCCAAAATTGGCTATGAAAAATACTTTATGCGGAAAGTCCGCAAAGGCATTAGCGAACCCTTTTATGAAAGCCTAACGTTAAAAATGTTTGGGATTATGCGCTTAAAAGGTAAATAAGCAAAACTCCGGTGGCCCAGACAGGGTTTTTAAGTTGCATCCCCGTATAGTGCTTGCAGTATACGGGTTAAAACTGAGTTCGCGAATAATACGATTATGGTCAATTTTTTTAGGTGGTTACTGCTCGGGTATTGTAGTTTTGCGCTGCAAGTTGTTGCCGCGCCCCCGGCGAAACTGAGTTTGCAACAGGCGATTGATTTTGCTTTGGAAAACAATCCTGAGCTCGATATTTTACAATCCCGGGTTGAACAAGCGCATGCCCAGTTGGGGGAGGCCTTGGCTAATTTTTATCCGCAGATTAAAACCAGTTTAGCTTATCAACATAGCGATAATCCGGCGCAAGCTTTTGCGATGATAATTGCGCAACGACGTTTGGATCTGAACGGAGGCGACTTTAATCACCCGGGCGGTATCGATAATTATCGTCCGCAAGTTTCGGCGAGTTATGCGTTATTTCGCGGTGGGCAAGATTATTATTTAAGTGAGGCGGCTAAATTAGGCATAAACAGTTCTGAACTGGAGAAAGCGTCTGCTCGTAATCGCTTGCTGAATCAAGTCACCTCTGCGTATTACGCACAACTGGCGGCGATTGCAGCGCATAAAGTCGCTCAAAGTTCGATCGCAGCGGTCGAAAGTGAGCTGCAATTCTCCAAAAGCAATTATGCGGCAGGTACCGTTTTAAAATCGGATGTATTGTCGTTAGAGGTACAGCTCGCGGAAGCAAAAGATGCAGAAATTCATAGTGCCAATGCTATAGAACTGGCGAATACCTTGTTGAAAACCCTGCTGGGTTTGTCCGCCAAAGAAGTGCTTACTATCAATACAGACTTGCAACCCAAGCTTCCCAAAGCCCCCGCTAAATTTGAAAAGTTAATGGATGAAGCCTTGAGTCAGCATCCAGAGCTGAAAGCAGCAGAAACTCGCATAGCCATTAGCGAGCGGCAACTTGCAGCCGCACAGGCTGCGCATTTACCCCGTGCCGACGCGTTCGTTAATTATGGTTCTGATAGCAAAGATCTCAGTTTTAGCACAAATCGTGACAATGTCAGCGCCGGGATACAAGTAGAAATGGAATTATTCGGTGGCTTTGCAAGCTCTGAAAAAGTTAAAAAAGCGGAGTTAGAGTTACGCATAGCCAAAACAGCACTTAGCCAAATGCAGCAACAATTAGAAAGCCAAGTTAAATCGGCGCAGTTAAAACTGCAAGAAGCTTTGAGCCGCGCGGAGGTCATCGATGTCGCCGTAGTGGCCGCGGATGAAGCTTTAGAACTGGTCAAAGCACAACGCCAAGCGGGGGTGGTAACGGTGACGCGTTATATCGAAGCTGAAGTTGCGCGTGATAAAGCGCATACCCGTGCGATCAGCGCTCGCTTTGAAGCCCTGCGCGGCGAGGCGGACTTAAAATTGGCCACTGGGTTTTGGCAGTAATCATTTCCCAATCCTGCTTCAGGACTCACGTATTCATCCTTACTTTAGGACTTGTTAATTTGGAACATGCATATGACGCACTCAGCACCGCAGGGTAACTGGTTCAAGCAATGGTTAATTCCGGTAACTGCCATCACTGGTTTGCTATTGATCATTTTTTATGCTTTGGGCGTGCTCGGTGGTGCAGAGAAAATTGCCCCCGGTACGACGGCGAATTCTGCGCATTTATTGCCCCAGAATGCCGCAATCTTGACTGTATCTTCGGAAACGGCAAGTCACTCGCTGGCTTGGCAAGGAACTGTGCGCTCGCGTGTACTTAGCCAAGTCGCACCTAAGTTAAATGCACGTATTCTGGAAGTGCGTGTGCATCCGGGTGACTTTGTGCATAAAGGTGATGTTATCGCCGTGTTGGATGATCGGGATTTACAGGCGGCCACTCAGGCGGCCAATGCAGGTTTAGCCGCAGCGCAAGCACAGGCGGCGCAGGCAGAAGCAGAAGCACAACGTTTTGCTGATGTATTGAGTAAACAAGCAGCAACCCCGCAAAATTACGCAGCTATGCTAGCACAGGCCAAAGCGGCACGGGCGCTCGCTAACCAGGCCGCCAGTAAATTACAACAAACGCAAGTTACCCAAGGAGAATATCAACTCCGCGCGCCCTTTAGTGGTGTGGTCAGTGAGCGTTTGCAAGAGCCCGGAGCGATGGGAGCACCCAATGTGCCAATCATCAGCTTGCAACAACCTGACGATTTACGTCTGGAGGTAGCGATTCCCAATAGCTGCACAGACAAAGTGAAATTAGGTATGCAGGTTGACGTACGTATCGATGCTCCGCAGATGAGTTTAAAGGCCGCGGTGGATGAGATCTCTCCAGAAGTTGATCCCTTGACCCGCACCCAGTTAGTCAAAATGCGTTTACCCGCCACTGCAGATTTGCACCCTGGGCAATTGGGTTGGTTGGAATTAAGCTGCACAGAAGCGGGACAACATGTATTGATTCCAAAGACTGCGCTAGTCAATTATGGCCAATTGCAGGCGGTGCAGGTAGTCGTCGATACTCACTGGCAAATCCGCTATGTGCGTACCGGTAAAGTTTTTGGGGATCGCGTGGAAATATTATCTGGGCTCAAGGCAGGGGAACAGCTGCTTAGCCAAGCCGAGTTACAACCATGATGCCGAAAGTTCCGCCCAAAGACAGTTTAACGGTCAGTATCGTCCGGCTGTTTACGACCTCGCATCTGTCCTTGTTGTTTCTATTGATTTCGTTGCTGGCGGGTGCGGCTGCATTATATTTGACTCCGCGCGAAGAAGATCCACAAATTGTGGTGCCAGTCATGGATGTGTTTGTGCAAGTTCCGGGCGCCAGTAGTGCGGAAGTCGAGCAGCAAGTGACCGCGCCATTAGAAACCTTGTTACGGCAAATTCAGGGCGTGGAGTATGTGTATTCAGCATCGCGTCCGGGTGCGGCAGTGGTGACGGTACGCTTTTTTGTCGGTGAAAATCGCGAAAATAGCTTAATTAAAACCCGCGACAAATTATTAGCCAACCAAGATCTTATTCCGCCGAATGTTAGTCAATGGTTGGTAAAACCCGTCGAAATCGACGATGTGCCCATCGTGTTGCTGTCGTTGTCGGCGCAAAATCAGGCGTTGGACGCCATGGCACTGAGACGTATTGCCGATGAGTTAATCGAACACTTGCGCGTAGTGGAGAACGTGGGCCGTAGCTGGGTAGTAGGCGCCGCGCCGCGCCAAATTTCGATACGACCAGACAGCGGTAAACTGCAAGCCTTGCAATTGACTTTGCAAGATTTACGGCAGGCATTGCAGCAAAACAATGTCAATCAGCAGGTCGGGAGTCTATTACAAGCCAATCAAGAGATCTTACTAGAAGCAGGCCCGCAGTATCAAAATGCTGAGCAAGTCGCGGCAACTGTGGTCAAATCCTTGGGCAATCGCTTAGTGTATTTACGCGATGTTGCTGAAATTTTGGATGGTCCCGCTGACACCGAGTATTACACGCATATTGGCTTTGGTCCGGCGGTCGCACAAATGCATACACTAGGGCAGCCGCAAACGCTGCCGCAAGCAGGCGAACAACGCAGCATGGCGACCATCGCCATTGCCAAACGTCGCGGTAGCAACGCCGTGAGTGTTGCTGAACAGGTGCTGCAATTGACCGAGCAATTACAAGGCACCCTGATCCCCGAGGAAGTTTTGCTGACGGTGACACGGAATTATGGGGAAACCGCCGACCATAAAGTCAATGAACTGGTCATGCATTTGTCGATTGCTATTTTGACTATTATCGTTTTGCTGGCCTTATCTTTGGGTTTTAAAGAATCGTTAATCGTGTCGTTAGCCGTGCCGATGACGTTTGCGATTACCTTGCTGTGTGATTTGATTTTTGGCTATACCATCAATCGCGTCACGATGTTTGCGTTGATTTTATCCTTAGGTTTATTAGTCGATGATCCAATTGTGGATGTCGAAAATATTCATCGACACTATAAAATGCGCAAAGAACCGCCTTTGCAAGCCTTGCTGACTGCCGTGAATGAAATTCGTCCCCCGACGATTTTGGCGACTTTCGCGGTGATCATGTCGTTTATTCCGATGTTTTTTATTACCGGAATGATGGGGCCTTATATGGGACCGATGGCGTTTAATGTTCCCATCGCCATGTTATTGTCTTTAGTTATTGCCTTTACGGTGACACCCTGGGCGAGCTATCGTTTATTAAAAGGCGATTATGGCAAAGATCATGGGCCAGAATTTAAATTGCAGAATACCCGGGGATTTAAATTATATCGT
>SXGT01780456.1_pt1 | contig 15081 bp, 10 predicted proteins | sample 3176221 | NCBI WGS metagenome assembly SXGT01 (sample SAMN11356862, study PRJNA531348) | freshwater metagenome | isolation source: freshwater sample F1-120 | place: China: Fuxian Lake, Yuxi | collected 2017-12-25
CGGGAGCAGCGGCCGGTGCTCCCCGATCCCGCCGCCGCCGCGCTGCTGGCCGCCGCGCGGGCGCGTTTCTGCGACTGGATCGAGCGCGAGCACGGCGCGTCCCATCGGCCCGACCGGCGCTGACGCCCCGGCTTCCGGAGCGTTCAGCGCGACGCGTGCAGCCAGTCGACCGCGAGGTGCGCCAGCGCCAGCGCGCCGCGCGGCAACGCCGACTCGTCGACCTCGAAGCGCGGCGAGTGGTTCGAGTCGGCGGTGGCGAGCTTCGGCTCGGGCGTGATGCCGAGGAAGACGAACATCGCCGGGATCCTGCGGGCGTAGAACGAGAAGTCCTCGGCGCCGGTCACCTTGCGCGTCTCGAAGACGTCGGCGCCGGCGAGCCGCTCGAGCGTCGGGATCATCTGGTCGACCAGCGCCGCGTCGTTGGCGGTGACCGGGTAGCCGCGCTCGATCACGACATGGGCCTTTGCGCCGGACGCCGCCGCCGTCTCCTCGGCGATGCGGCGGATGCGGTCGTGGATGTCGCTCTGCATGTCGTCGGCGAACGTGCGCACCGTCCCGACCAGGCGCGCGCGCTCGGGGATGATGTTGTTGCGCACGCCCGACTCGAACTGGCCGACGGTGACCACCGCCGGCTCGCGCACGATGTCGATCTGGCGGGCGACGATGGTCTGCAGCGCGGTCACGATCTGGCTGCCGACCACGATCGGGTCGACGCCGTGCCACGGCTTCGAGCCGTGGGTCTGGCGCCCCTCGACCGTGATCTCGAAGCGGTCGGCCGCCGCCATCATCGGCCCGCGCCGCCACCCGATGCGGCCGCTCTTCGTGCCGGCCATCACGTGCAGCCCGAAGATCGCGCTCACCTTCGGCTGGTCGAGCACGCCGGCCAGCACCATCGCCTCGGCGCCGGCGGGGCGCTCGCTCTCCGGCACGCTCTCCTCGGCCGGCTGGAAGATCAGCAGCACGTCGCCCGGCAGTTCGTCGCGGACCGCCACCAGCGCCTGCGCCGCCGCCAGCAACATCGCCGTGTGCGCGTCATGGCCGCAAGCGTGCATCACGCCGACCGTCTTGCCCTCGAACGTCCCGGTCGCGGTGCTCTTGAACGGCAGGTCGACCTCTTCGGTGACCGGCAGTGCGTCCATATCGGCGCGCAGCGCCACCGTCGGCCCCGGCGTGCCGCCGCGGATCAACGCCGTCACGCCGTGGCGCGCGATCCCGGTCTTCGGTTCGAGCCCCATCTCGCGCAGCCGCGCCGCGACGAACTTGGCGGTCTCGACCTCCTGGTTCGAGAGCTCGGGGTGCTGGTGCAGGTGGCGCCGCCACTCGATCAGCCGCTCGGCCGGCAGCGCGGCATCGAGGCGCGCGAGCAGCGGGGCGGTGCGGGCAGGGTCGAGGGGGAGGGCGATGACTCCCCGGTTCGCGGTCGGCCGCGCGGCTCCGCCGGGCGCGCTGCTTCGACAGTTCGCGAGGAGCAGCGAAGCGACGGCAGCGACGGCGTAGAGAGATTTCATGCGCGGCATCTTGCCGGCGTCGAGTCTCCCGACTTCGAGCCAGGCTCCCTGGCGCACGGAGGAGTGGACGTTCTGAATACGAGCTTCTGAATGATCGGATTAAGCACTTGTATCCCCTTTGTCGGACGGATTGTTTCAAGTGGACGGTACCAAATGTTTCAATCAGCCGATATACAAGGTTGCGATTGGACGGTGCAACGGGCTGCGAACAGCCGTTCTTTCTCCTGGCGGAGGCGCGGGCCGCTCATTCCATGGAACTCACGCCGAACGCCACCCTGCATGAGCGGCTCGCCGTGCCGCGGCTGCTCGAGGCGCTCGACGACTCGCCGTCGGTGTTGGTTCACGGCCCGCGGCAGTGCGGCAAGTCGACGCTGGCGCGCAACGTTGGTGAGCCGCTCGGCTACGCCTATCGCACCTTCGACGATCCGACCGAGGTGGCGGCCGTTCGCGAGGATCCGGTCGGCTGGGTCGAGCGGCTGCCCGAGCGGGTGATCCTCGACGAAGTCCAGCGCGTGCCGGAGCTGTTCACGACGCTCAAGGCGGCGATCGACCGGCGACGCGTGCCGGGGCGCTTCCTCCTGACCGGCTCCACCAACGTCCTGCTGCTGCCGAAGCTGGCGGACTCGCTGGCCGGCCGGATGTCGATCGTCCGGCTCCATCCGCTCTCGCAGTGCGAACTCGAGCGCGCCGTGCCCTGGCTGATCGAGGCGCTCTTCTCCGGCGCGTTCCCGCGCCGACGCGGATCCCGCGACGGGGCGTCGTTGCCCGAGCGGATCGTGGCGGGCGGCTATCCCGCCGCGCTCGCGCGCGCGGACGCGCGACGGCGATCGGGCTGGTACCTCGACTTCGCCGAGACGATCGCGTCGCGTGACGTGCGCGAGATCGCGCGGATCGGTGCGCTCGATGCGATCACGCGTCTGCTGGGCGTCGCGGCGGGGATGACGGCGCAGCTGCTCAACCTGAGCGATCTCGCCGCGCCGTTCGAGTTGAGCCGTCCGACCATCGCCGATTACGTCACGCTGCTCGAACGGGTCTTCCTGATCGATCGCGTCCCCGCCTGGCACACCAGCTCGCTGCGCCGCGCGGTCAAGACCGCCAAGCTCCATGTCGGCGATACCGGACTGGCGTGCGCGCTGCGCGGCATCGAGCCGGGCGCGCTCGAGCAGGACCGGAAGCTGCTCGGCCCGCTGCTCGAGACCTTCGTCCTGCAGGAGCTCCGTCGCCAGGCCGGCGCCGGTCAGCGGCCGGTCGCCTTCCATCACTACCGCGACAAGGACGGCGTCGAGGTCGACCTGGTCCTCGAAGGCGGCGTGCATGCGGTGGCCGGAGTCGAGGTCAAGGCGGCGCGGTCGGTCGCAGCCGCCGACTTCCGCGGCCTGCGTCGCCTGCGCGAGATCGCCGGCGCCCGCTTCACTGCCGGCGCCGTCCTCTACGACGGCGAGCAGTTGCTCCCGTTCGGCGATCGGCTGTGGGCGGTGCCGATCAGCTCGATCTGGGCGAACGGGTGACTTCGGCTTCCTCGGCGCGCCATGCTGCGTACGCCGACGCAGCCTGAATGTCCTCGCAGGCGAGGAACGGATGCGCCTTCAGCAGGCAAGCGTTCGACTTTCCTGTCGCCAGGAGTCCGACGACCGTACCGACCGTGACGCGGAGCCCGCGGATGCAGGGGCGGCCACCCATCACGGAGGGGTCATGGGTGATTCGATCGAGGAGGTTGGGCGTCAGGGTTCCGCCTGATGCTGCTTCGACGGACTGGCCGCCAACGCTGCAGTCGGCCGGTCTTCAAGGTCGCGATCCGCTGGATGGGCGGTGATCGGGCGAAGGGCCGGATTGCGTCGGCGACTCGCGTCGTCGACCGACGGGTGCCGACCCACGCAGCGGAAAGACCTCTACGCGGTCGATCAGCTCCACTCCGAGCCATGCCCTGATCTCGTCGATGCCGTCGTCCGTCTCGACCACGAACGCCGAGAAACGCGTGTCGCTCCACGGCACCAGCACCAGCCAGGAACCGACCGTCGGTTCGTTCAGCAGGTTGAACTGCCGGCCGAAGCCGGTGAGTCGGCAGAGTGCGCCCGCGCCCTGTCCACTCCACTTGAGGACCGCCGGTGTTTCCGTGCCATCGTGCCATCGAACGGTTGCAGCCGAAGTTGCGGCCGCCGGCGGGCGTGGCGGGCAGGATGCGAACAACCGCCAGGCGATGGCCGGCAGGTCGAAGCCGCGGCCACGACGCCCGCTGACGCCGACGACTCGCGCCGAGACGCAGGTGACGATCGCGCGTCTGCAGGCGAATGCGGCTTCGATCGCGGCCTCGGCGGCTTCATCGCGCATGGCGTGAACCTCCTCGGGCGTCCGCTGCGCGATGCGGCGAAGGTGTCGCGCTCGGGCGGATCCAACCCGCCACCATCCTGGTGAGGCAGATTCGAGGCGTCGAGCTGCGGTGCACGGCTTGCGCCGGCGCGGACGGCGCGGGCCGTCGCTCACTCCGCCTTGCGCAGCTTCGACCTCGACTCGAGGAAGACGCGATCGCGGTGGTACTCGAGGAATCGGCGCTGGCCAGAGGTGAAGCTGCCGACGTCGACGGTGCGGTCGACCGCCACGCCCATGCGGACCAGCGAAGGGCGATCGGCGACCGGCGAAACCAGCAGGCGACCGTCGTCGTGGAAGGAGATGAAGCCGCGATCGAACAGGTGGTCGATGCTCGGCGTCAGCAGCAGGCCGTTCTCGCCAGAGAGACGTTCCTCGTTGCTGGCATCCCGCCACGGCTTGCAGTGGCTGGCACGGAGGTGCTCGGGGCGGTCGACGTGGGTGATGCGGCAGCGCTTCTCGACGCGCTGGACGCGTGATCGGAAGGTGCCTTGTCCTCGGCGCGCAAGCACGAGGTCACGCTTGTCGGTCACGGTGAGTGCCGCATTCGACTCGATCGTCTGCAGCAGATGTTGCTCCCATGATGCGGTCTCGCTTGGGAGCGATGCAGGTGACGCGAGCACTTCATCGCGGACTGGAGCCGCTCGAACCAGTTCAGGGAGGCCTTGGCCAATCAACTCGGCGAGAGCGAGCGCGAGGGGCTGATCGAGTTCGGCAAGGTAGATGTTCTGAAGTCCATTGCCGTTCCTCCGCAGCGGGGAGTACTTGTTCGGCAGCAGCGGTGCCAATCGAGGCATCCAGTCCTTTGGACGGAACTGCGTTCGGAGTTCGTGAAAGGCGACGTCGACGCGCCAACCAATGTCGCTCCAGCGATCTCCGGCCGCCCCGAATGCCTCTGGTTTGGGCGCCTCATAGGCATGCGAGCGAGCAATCCCGAAGTATCGAATCACCGTTGCCGCAAATGAAAGCACGAGATCTCCGGGCGAGACCTCGCGCATGAACTCGTAGTACGGATTCAAGTGGTCGTTCGCCTTGCGCTTCGGCGACCAAAGAAATCCGCCCTCTACTTCGTGGCGAATCGTCTGCTTGTGGTTGACCCACCAGTAGCGCATGCGCGGGCCAGGATAGGCCTGATGGGAAGGTCTCTGTCGCTCTCGTATCGTCCCCCGCCTCGCTTCCGGCCGTCTCGCCGGAGTGGGCGGAGGCGCGGCGATGCAGCGGATCGGCAGGTGGCAGCCCGTTCAGTGGTGGGGTCGTCGCGGCGCGCGTTTGGCCGTCGTGGTGCTAGGCGCGAGCGCTTGGGCGACGCCCTGCATCGTCACCGCTCAGGACGCGGCGACGCCAGCAGGCGCTCCGCCTGCGCCTGCCCCCGACGCCGCTGCTCCCACCGCCGCTCCCGACGCGTCGGCTCCCGAGCCGCGCGGCCTCATCTCCCGCACCGACGCGGCGTGCCCCAGCTACACGCTCTTCGCCCCGTTCAGCGACACGACGACCTACCTGATCGACCTCGACGGCAACGTCGTGCACACCTGGCAGAGCCGCTACACGCCGGGGCTGCTGGCCTACCTGCTGCCCGACGGGCGGCTGCTGCGCGGGATCTCGGTCGACGCGAAGCTGCCGTTCAAGGACAACGGCGGCGATTCCGGCGGCGTGCAGATGTTCTCGTGGGAGGGGGAGCTCCTCTGGGAGTTCCACATCGCCACCGAGTTCGGGCTGCAGCACCATGACCTCGAGCCGCTGCCGAACGGCAACCTGCTGGCGATCGTGCGCGAGGTGAAGTCGCGCGAGCAGGTGCGCGACGCCGGTCGCCTGCCCGACGCGATCGGCGACGACGGCATGTGGCCGTGCGCGGTGCTCGAGATCGAGCCGCTGCCGCCGACCGGGGCGCGCGTCGTCTGGGAATGGCACGCCTGGGACCACCTGATCCAGGACATCGATCCCGACAAGCCCGCCTACGGCGTCGTCGCCGACCATCCGCAGCGGATCAACATCAACGGCGACCTGCCGCGCGCCGAGGAGCCGGAGGACGCCGAGCTCTCGCCCGAGGAGCGGGCGCAGATGCAGGCGGTCGGCTACCTCGCCGCGGATGACACCGGCGACGACGCCGAGAAGAAGCGGCGCAGGAACCCCGACTGGCTCCACCTGAACGCGGTCGACTACCACGCCGAGCTCGACCAGATCGCGCTCAGCTCGCCGCGCCTGAACGAGGTCTGGATCATCGACCACGGCACCACCAGCGCGGAGGCGCGCGGCTCGAGCGGCGGCAAGCGCGGCAAGGGCGGCGACCTGTTGTGGCGTTGGGGCAATCCGCAGGTGTGGCAGCGCGGCAAGAAGGCCGACCGGCAGCTCTTCTTCCAGCACGATGTGCAGTGGATCCCGGCCGGCTTCCCCGGCGCCGGCCACCTGACGATCTTCAACAACGGCCGCCAGCGCGAAGGCGGCGATCGCTCGGCGGTGTTCGAGGTGGCGCCGCCGCTCCTCGCGGACGGCACCTACGCGCGCGAGCCCGACGGATCGCTCGGGCCGGCGGCGCCGTGCTGGAGCTACGACCCGCCGAAGTCGGCCGGCTTCTTCGCCAGCTTCATCTCCGGCACGCACCGGCTGCAGAACGGCAACACGCTGATCTGCGACGGCCCGATCGGTCGGCTGTTCGAGGTGACCCCCGACGGCACCGTGGCGTGGGACTACAAGGTGCCGTTCGGCCGCGCCGACGGCGACGACGGTCCGCGCATGAGCCACTCGCTGTTCCGCGGGACCCGCATCCCGTCCAGCCATCCGGCCATCCTCGCCCACCTGCCGAAGGGGCAGCCAACCCTCGCCGCGCTCGACCCGCAGCCGAAGACGCTGGCGCAGATCGAGGCCGAGAAGGCGGCCAAGGCGCCGCCGACGCCGGTCGGCTGGCAGCCCCTCTTCCGGCTCGAGGACGGCCTCTCCGGCTGGGTGCCGGTCAACGTCGCGCGCGGCACCTTCACCGTCGAACCCGATGCCGACGACGCCAAGCGGCCGCTGGTGAAGTGCACCGGCAAGCCGACCGGCCTGCTGCGCAGCGCGCGGATGTACGAGAACTTCGTCTGCGAGTTCGAGTGGCGCCACCTCGAGGAGCCCGGCAACGCCGGCTTCTTCGTCTGGGCCGATCCGCTGCCGGCGCAGGGCGGGCCGTTCACGCGCGGCATCGAGGTGCAGGTGTGCAACCTCGGCAACGGCGACTGGTTCACGTCGCACGGAGACCTCTTCCCGATCTGGGGCGCTTTGATGACGCCCGATCCGCGCTTCCGCATCTCCGGCTCGCGCTCGATGCCGAAGGAGGATGCCTTCCACGCGCGCAAGACCGGCGAGTGGAACCACTACCGGATCAGCTGCGTCGACGGCGCGATCGCGCTCGAGGTGAATGGCCAGCTGGTGACCGCGGGAAGCGGCTGCTCGCCCTGCAAGGGCTACCTCTGCATCGAGTCGGAGGGCGGTCCGGTCGAGTTCCGCCACATGCGGATCTGGGAGCTGCCGGCCGGCACGCACGCCGCCGACGCCGCGTGCACGGCGCGCGAGGCCGGCGGTCACCGGCCGCTGTACGACGGCGTCTCGCTCGAGGGCTGGAGCGACGGTGTCGGCGAGTGGAGCGTCGAGGACTGGCGCCTCGTAGTGAAGGCGGGTGCGCCGGCGCGGCAGGTGGCGCGCGCGGTGAAGGGTGCGCGCGAGTACCGCTTCGACTGGAAGCGCGCGGTGGTTCCGGCCGGGGGAGCGCTTCCGGTCGCGCTCGGCGAGGCCACCTTCACGCTGGCCGTCGGCGCCGCGGGCGGCGAGCGAGCCGGCGAATGGAATCGCCTGATCGTCCGCCGCGACGGCGCGCAGCTCCGCTTCGAGCTGAACGGCGTCGCCGTCGAGCCGCAACTCGCTGCCGGCGCGCTGCCCGCGCTCGAGTCGGGGCTGCCGCCGCTGGCGCTCAGCAGCGACGGCGCCGCCACCGAGTTCTGCAGCGTGATCGCCGCCGGAGAGTGAGGGACGCGCGCGCGGACCCGCGGGACCTGTTCACTCCGGCGACCTCGGGTTGCTTTCGCCCGCTGCCCAGTCGGCGGTCCCCGGTCGGGATCGCGGGGTGAGGAGGTTGCCATGCGTTCCCACGTCGTGCTGGTTTCCCTGTTTTCCGCATCCGTCCTCGCTCCGGTCGCGCCGGCGCAGCAGCGCTAAGAGCGGGTCACGGTGTCGAGCTCCGAGGTGGAGGCGAACGGCACTCTCGGGGGCGGGCGGGTGATCATGTCGGAGGACGGTCGTCATCTGGCATTCGACCACTACGCCAGCAACCTGGCGCCCTACGACCTCAACAACACGCTGGACGTGTTCGTCCGCGACCGTGTCAACGGCACGACCGAGCTGGTCAGCGTCGCGCTGACCGGCTTGTCCGGGAACAACTTCAGCTTCGTCCACGGAATGTCGCGCGACGGGCGCTTCATCGTCTGCCAGAGCAGCGCCTACGACCTGGTGAAATACGACACGAACGGCGTCGCCGACGTCTGCCTTCTCGACCGCGATCCCGACGTGGAGGGCAACGGCGCCTCGAGCGGCGGCGGCGTCAGCCTCGACGGGACGAAGGTCGTCTTCTCGAGCGTGGCGACCAACCTGGTGGCGGGCGACAGCAACGGCTTCGACGACGTCTTCATCCGCGACCTGGTCGCCGGCACGACGACGCGGGCCAGCGTGACGACCTCGGGCGCACAGGCGAACCAGGGCTCGTTCCTGCCGCAGATCAGCGACGACGGCGCGATCGTGATGTTCATGAGCTACGCCACCCATCTGGTCGGCAACGACAAGAACAACCGCCTCGACGTCTTCGTGCGCGACCTCGCGGCCGGCACGACCGGACGCGTCTCGGTCGGCACCGGCGGTGTCGAGGGCAACGGCGACACCCAGGCGTTCGCGATGGCCGCAGACGGCCAGAGCCTCGCGTTCGACAGCTACTCGAGCAACATCGTCTCCGGCGACACCAACAACTCGCGCGACATCTTTCGGCGCGATCGCACCAACCAGACGACGACGCTGATCTCGATCTCGGCCACGGGCGTGCAGGCTCCGTTCGGTGCCTACGACCCGCGGATCTCGCAGAACGGCTCGTTCATCGCGTTCAACAGCGCCGGCAAGGACCTGGCAGGGGTCGAGCCCAACAACTCCTCCGACGTCTTCGTCCACGACGTCGCGACGGGTGAGCTGAAGAAGGTGAGCGTCCACGTCTCGGGCGCCGAGGGCGCCGGCGGCAGCTTCGGCTACGCCGTGTCGGATGACGGCAACCCGTTCGGCTTCTACACCGTCGGCGTCCTCTGCGCCGGCGTCCAGCAGCAGTCGCTGCCGACCGGCTTCGGCGGCACGCTGCGGGTGGTGCCGGCCTACTTCGCGGCGTTCCTCGTCGACAGCGCCGGGGCGACCATCAGCGAGGACCTGCCGCTCGACGACGAGCTCGCCGGCGCGCTGATCTACGCCCAGGTGCTGGAGCTCGACCCCGGCGCCAGCAAGGGGGTCTCCTTCACGCCCGGCATCGAGCTCGTGCTGGGGGAGTGACGCGGGGGTTCACGCCACCTCCTCGAAGATCCCGTTCGCGCGGTTCTTGCGGACCTTGCGACCGTCGAAGCAGCGGCCGTTCATCGCCACCCAGGTGCCGGGCGGGAGCGCCTGGGCGAAGGCGAGCGCGCTGCCGAGGTTGAACAGTCCGTCGGAGCTGCCGAAGGTCCACGGCACCATCGCGCCGGTGAGGACGATCGTCTTGGCGAGCCCGGCGGCGGCCAGCGCGCGCGCCGTGAGCTCCATGGTGTCGGTGCCATGGGTGATGACGAGCCGCGCTTCGGGCGCGGCGCGGCAGGCGGCGACGATCCGCTCGCGGTGCGCGTCGGTCATCTCGAGGCTGTCGATCAGCATCAGCGTCTCGACCGCGAGATCGATCCGGCTGCGCCCGAGCTCGAGCATCTCGGCGAGGTGCGTCTCCTTGAAGAAGAGCCGCCCCTCGAGCTCGTGATACTCCTTGTCGAACGTGCCGCCGGTGACGAGGACGCGCAGGGAGGGGAGGTCCATCGGTGGCCGTGCTCGCGGGAGGGGGGGAAGGCCGTGCGCGGCAGCGATTCGCCGCGCGGTCGCGTCTTCAGGTCCGGCCGTCAGTCGTCGGAAGTCGCAGGGGGCAATTCCTCGACCGTGAGGCTGCCGCTCTCGACTTCGACGTTGGGGACGATCTCGAAGACGCCGTCGCCGAGGGACAGGACGAGATCTCGCCCGATCGTGAGGTTCGTCGTCGTGCCCGCGCGATCGTGGCAGGCGATGCACGACGCCGGGACACTCAGCGCGACCTGGTCGAGTTCGGCCTGCCGCTCGGGGGGCATGCGGAGCGCGACGATCAGCGGCTGGAACTGGCCGTGGCGCAGGTCGAGCGGCAGCTCGTCGCTCGCGTAGCCGCCGCAGCGCACGATCACGGTCAGCGGCGCGCGCGGCAGCGGCGTGATCTCGAAGCAGTCGGGACGCACTCGCAGGAGCTCGAGCGCCACCCCCTCGAGCCCCGGTGCGGCGAGGTCGACGAGCAAGCCGTCGCCCTCCTCGCGGGCGCGATCGATGCGCTTCGCGTCGGGCGGGACCTCGAGGTCGGAGCGTGCGCCGCCGGCGGGCCGGCCCCAGCTGATCGCCCCCAGGTCGAAGCTGAGCTGCAGTCCGCGGGAGAGCTCCTCCCACGAGCGGCCGCCGGGAGCGGCGTCGAGCGCGGCGACGAGCCGCGCGGTGTCGGGCAGGAGCGGGCCGCCGATCGTCGGGCGCACGTCGTCCGGTTCGGGGACGAACGACGTGGTGCCGACGGTGGCGCCGTCGCGGCGCAGCTCGAAGACGATCTCGGCCGACCGCTCGTGGTGGACGTGGTTCCAGTCGCCGGTGAAGATCCCGCCGCGCTCATGGCGCAGCTCGAATCGGGCGACGGTGGGGGCGCTGACTTCGAGGAGCTGCCACGCCGTGCCGCCGCGGCGGAGCTCGATGCGCACCGCGTCGACGATGCGCTGGGACGGCTCGCTCGCGCGCAGCCAATAGACGCCCGCCGCCAGCGCCGGGAAGCGGAAGCGGCCGTCGCCCGGCAGCGTGAGCGTGCTGACGGCGTCGCCGAAGCCGCAGCACGAACCGGGGGCCTCGGCGCCGACGCAATCGCCGCAACGCGCGCGGCCGGCGCCGAAGAGCTCGACCAGCACCGATTCATCGCTCGTCAGGTGGCGCGCGATCACGTCGCCTTCGATGGCCCCGGATCCGCGGCCGAGCCCGACCGTCCCGAGCTCGGTGAACTTCCCCGGCACGACCACGAAGCGATCGAGCTCCACCGGCTCGAAGCCGCGCGCCGTGACGACCGCGTCCCACGCTCCCGGCGTGAGCGTCGCGGCGATCGTCCCGCCGCCCTGCTGCTCGGCGAAGCGCGTCTCATGGAGGAAGCGCACGGTGACGTCGCCCTCGAACGGCAGGCGCGTGGCCGCGTCGACGACGAGGAGGCGTGCACCGCCGGGAGGAGGCAGCGGCGGCTCGACGGGGGGTGCGCCGCCTTCGTCAGCTTCGCCCGGCAGCGCGGTGCGCTCCGCGGCGAGCGGCGCCTGCGCCGCGACCGGGTCGGCCAGCGGCATGGGCGTGGCGCCGTCGGACGGCGCCGCGCGAAATCCGGCGACCTCCCGCCCAGTCCGCCATGGCCGGCGTTCCGGCGCGATCGACAGCAGCACGGCCGACGTCACCGTGACGCCGATGGCCGCGATGGCTGCGCTGCTCCTGCCGGTCATCTCGCTGCTCCCGCCGTCCTACTTTCCGTCCTCCGCCGCGTTGCGCAAGAGTGGCTCGATCGCGGCGTCGACCACCTGCGCCGCGACCTTGCCGGCCCATTCGTGCCGGATCACGCCCTTGGCGTCGAGGAGGAAGAAGGTCGGCGTGGGCGGGGAGTTCCAGCGCTTCGCGATCGGCCCGGCCGCGCGACTCGCTGAGCGTGAACTTCACGCCGTGCTGGTCCTCGCCCTCGATCTCGGGAGCGGTCGCGCCGACGCCGAGGTGGCGCAGCTCGAAGAGCCCCGCAGCCGCCGCATCGCCGACCGTCCCCTCGTCCGGGGGCTCGATGCCTCCGAACTCCTTCGCGGCGCGTTCGAGCAGCGCCTCGATTGCGCGGCTCGCTTCCGCGCGGTCGATCCGCAGCAACGTGTCGAGGTCGTCGACCCCGTAGCCGATCCGGCGGCAGAGCGGCACGAGCTCCGCGCTGCCGACGTGATCGCGCAGGGGAGCTCGAGCGCCGGACGAGTGGCGCGATCCTCGCCGATCAGCTCGACCGGCCACATCGTCGAGCGCACCTGCCAAGCGGCCTGGATCAGGGCGCGGACCGCGACCGGGCTCTGCGGGTGGCGCTTCGCCAGCTCGATGAAGCGCAGCGCCACCTCCTGGTGGTGCCGGTAGGAGCGACCGACGTGCTGCACGCGCTCGGCGTCGGTGAGCGGGTCAGGATTCGACCCGCCGTGGCAGGTCGCGAGCAGCGCATGAAACTCCTGGTCCGGCGTGGCCGCCGCCTCCTGACCGCGTGCAGCGAGAGCGGCGGCCAGCACGAGCAGCGTCGTCGCGGCGAGCGTCCCGACGCCGCGCCCGGCGTCTCGTCTCGTCACGTCTGCCCGCTCCAGTCGCTCTTCGCGACCGCCTTCCAGCGTGCGCGGATCGAGTCGGCGAGCGCCGTCGGCAGCGGGCCGGCCTTCAGCAGCTCGGCGTTCTGCTTCCAGCGGTCGGGCTTGGTGGTGCCGACGATCACCACGTCGACGCCCTGCTGCATCGCGGTGAACCGCATCGCCACGCCGGCCGGGCCGTCGGCATCCTCGCGCTTGCGCGCCTCGCCCGACGCGAACTCGTAGCGCAGCTCCTGCAGGCGCTTCCAGTACTCGAGGTGGTAGCCGTTCGACGGCGCGGCGTCGTGGCGCCAGACGGCGTTGGCGATCGGGCGCTTGGCGATGACGCCGATCCCCTTCTCGGCCGCCAGCGGCAGCAGCAGGTCGATCGACTCCTGGTCGCAGAGGTTGATCGAGGTCTGCAGCGCGTCGAACCGCCCGCACTCGATGGCGTGGCGTGCGGCCGCGGAGTCGCCGCTGTAGCCGATGAAGCGCGTCTTGCCCTGCTTCCGCGCCTCCTCCAGCGCCTCGATGCAGTCGCCCTTCCGGAGCTCCTCGAGCGAGCAGGAGTGGAGCTGCACGAGGTCGACGGCGTCGGTCTTCAGCCGCTCGAGGCTCCGCTCGATCGAGCGGAGCAGCGCCGCCTTCGACCAGTCGGCGCCGCCGCCGCCGCCCTCGACGAAATGGCCGCACTTGGTGAAAAGGAAGAACTCCTTGCGGCGATGGCCGATCGCCGCGCCGATCAGCGCCTCCGACTCGACGTAGCACTCGGCGGTGTCGACGACGTTGAGTCCCGCGTCGAGCGCGCCGTTCAAGAGCTTCGCGACCGTCGTCGCATCGGCCCGCTCGAAGCCGATCTCCGCGCCGCCGAAGCCGAGCAGCGCGACCTCCATGTCGGTGCGGCCGAAGCGGCGCCGCTCGAGCGGGGAGGCGGGCGCGGCAGCGGGCGCGCCGACCTGCGCCCGCAGCCGACCGAGCGATCCGATCGAGCCGAGCGAGAGCGCGGCCGTGGTGGTGGCGGCCCGCTGCAGGAAGTCGCGGCGGGAAGTACCGGATCGCGGCATGGGTGCACCCTAAAGGAGATCGGCGGAGGCACGCATCGTGTCCCGGTCCGCCGCGAAGTCAATCGCGCGCGGCGTGCGTGCGTCGGCGGTCCCCCGAGTACGCTGCCCGCCATGAGTCCCCTCGCGCTTCCTCACCTCCCCGGCGTGCTCCTGAGCCTCCTCGTCGCCTGGACGGTCGCGGCCGCGCCGTCTCCTCAAGCCGCTCCCTTCCCGGCGGGCGAGTCGCGGCAGCAGCTTGAGGGGTTGCGCTGCACGGTGGTGATGCCGTCCGCCTTCGACGTCGCGAAGGAGCACTCGCTGGTCGTGATCCTCCACGGCAACGGCGGCAGCGACGACGGGATGGCGCGCTCGCTGATGCACCTGTGCAAGAGGGACTTCGTCGTGGTCGCGCCAAAGTCGACCGGGCAGGGCTGGAGCGCGCCCGACGTCGAGGCGGTGCGCCGCATGACGGCCGACCTGAGGAAGCGGCTCCACATCGGCGAGCGGCGGCTGCACGCGATCGGCTTCTCGAACGGCGGCTGGAACCTGGCGCCGCTCGCGTTCGACGAGGCGCTGCGCGTGCAGAGCGCGTGCTGGATCGCCGCCGGCTGCCAGGGCGGCAGCGTGCCGAAGCATGCGAAGAAGGAGATGGGCGTCCTGGCACTCGCCGGGAGCAACGACGCCAACCGCGACGCGGCCGAGAAGACCGTGACGCTGCTCGACGAGAAGGTGCGCACGGTCGAGTGCCGGCTGCAGCCCGACCTCGGGCACGCCTGGCCGGAGAAGCTGGTCCCGTACCTCTCCTGGTGGCTCGAAGTGCAGGAGGGGCGCCACGTACCCGGCGACTGCGCGGCGTTCGAGTGGCAGGCGTCGCCGCCGGCGGCGCTCGCGGCCGCCGCGGCCGCCGAGCCGCCGACCGGCGCATTCGTCTGGTGGTACTCGACGGCGGGCGACGTTGCGAACGAGAAGGCGAAGGCGTTCCAGAACGACGTGACGCGCCACCGCCTGGTCCAGCGCTTCGGCCAGCAGCTGGTCGCGGCGAAGGCCGATCGCGATGCCGACCCCGACGGCTTCGCCAAGGCGGGACTCAAGTCGACGCCCGCGCTGGTCGTCTACGACGCCACCGGCAAGGTGAAGAAGGTGCTCGAGGACAAGATCGACGCGAAGTCGCTCGCCGCCGCGCTGCGCTCGGTCGCGGCCGACAAGTCGCAGCCGAAGGAGTGAAGGTCACTCGAGCGGCGCGACGGGTTGCGGCGCCGGACTGCGGCGGCGCGATCACCCCCGGCCGGCCGCGAGCTCGCGGGCGAGCCAGGCGCGGCAGAACTCCCAGTCGCGCTTCACCGAAGCCGCCGAGCGCTGCAGGATCTCGGCCACCTGCGGGACGGTGAGGCCGGCGAACCAGCGCAGCTCGACCACGCGGGCGCGCTCGGCGAGGCCGGGGAGCTGCTCGAGTCGCGACAGCGCCGCGTGCAGCGCCTCGACGTCGCCGGCGCCGTCGGCGTCGAGTGCCGCGGTCATCGACCCGGCCAGCGAGTCGAGGGCATC
>SXGT01245026.1_pt1 | contig 15080 bp, 12 predicted proteins | sample 3176221 | NCBI WGS metagenome assembly SXGT01 (sample SAMN11356862, study PRJNA531348) | freshwater metagenome | isolation source: freshwater sample F1-120 | place: China: Fuxian Lake, Yuxi | collected 2017-12-25
CCTGGTTGCCGGACGCCCATGTGGAGGCGCCGACAGGCGGCTCGGTGGTGCTGGCCGCGATCACGCTGAAGGTGGGTGCCTACGGTTTCCTCCGTTTCACCCTGCCCATCGTACCGGATGCCTCGCATGAACTTGCCTGGTTCATCATCGCCCTGTCGCTGATCGCAGTGGTGTACATCGGTCTGGTGGCCCTGGTGCAGTCGGACATGAAGAAGCGGATCGCCAATTCGACCATCGCTCACATGGGCATTTTCACCCTGGGTATCTTCATGTTCAACAGCTGGGGCGTGGAAGGCGGGCTGGTGCAGATGATCTCGCACGGCTTTGTCTCAGGCGCGCTGTTCCTTTGTATCGGTGTGATGTATGACCGACTGCATTCCCGGCAGATTTCGGACTACGGTGGTGTGGCCAATTCCATGCCCCGGTTCGCGGCCCTGTTCATGCTGTTTGCCATGGCCAACTCCGGCCTGCCGGCGACCTCGGGTTTTGTGGGTGAGTTCATGGTCATCCTGGGCGCCATCCAGGTGAACTTCTGGTATGCGGCCCTGGCCGGCACCACCCTGATCTTCGGCGCGGCCTATTCGCTGTGGATGTACAAGCGGGTCGTCTTTGGCCCGATCACCCGGCCTGAGGTGGCGAACATGACGGACATCGACTCACGCGAGTTCCTGGTCCTCTCCATACTGGCCGTGTGTGTCCTGGCCATGGGCATCTATCCCTTCCCGGTCACCGAGGTGATGCATGTCTCGGTCAACAATCTCCTCGAGCATGTGGGCCATAGCAAGTTGGTTCCCCTCGTTGCGCACTGAAAGCTGCCATGACGCTGATTGATTTCCTGCCCATCGTTCCCGAGATTCTGGTGCTGGTTATGGCCAGCCTCATCCTGTTGCTGACGGCGGCAAACAAGTGCCCGACGGCGGGTTATGTCCCGTCCATGCTGACCCTTCTGGGCGCGGCCGTGTTGACGATTGCCACGGGCGGTCTCGGGACGGATGCCTTGGTGCGTGGTCTGGTGGTCGTCGACCCGATGGGTGATGTGCTGAAGTTGGTGACCTACCTCGCGGCCATGGCCTCGTTTGTGTACGGACGGGCCTATCTGCGTGAGTTCGGCCTGTTGCGCGGTGAATATTTTGCGCTGGCCCTGTTTGCCGTGCTGGGCATGATGGTCATGATCTCCTCCGCCAGCCTGCTGACACTCTATCTGGGGCTGGAGTTGCTGTCCTTGTCGCTCTACACCCTGGTGGCCATGCAGCGGGATTCGGCGCAGGCCTCCGAGGCGGCGATGAAGTATTTTATTCTCGGTGCATTGGCCTCGGGCCTGTTGCTCTACGGCATGTCGCTGCTCTACGGCGCGACGGGCACCCTGGAATTGTCCGGGATCGCCAACGCCCTGCACGGTCAGACGGGAAATACGATGCTGCTGACCTTTGCACTCGTGTTTATCGTCGCCGGTATCGGCTTCAAGCTCGGTGTGGCCCCGTTCCACATGTGGGTGCCGGACATCTATCAGGGTGCGCCGACTGCGGTGACCCTGTTCCTGGCCTCGGCTCCGAAGTTGGCGGCCTTCGCCATTGTCATGCGTATGCTGGTTCTGGGTCTGCCTGAACTCCTCCATGACTGGCAGTCTATGTTGGCGGTGATGGCGGTGGCCAGTCTGGCCATCGGTAACCTCGCGGCGATCATGCAGACCAATATCAAGCGCATGCTGGCCTATTCGACCATTTCACATATGGGCTTCCTGCTCCTTGGTGTGTTGGCGGCCAGTATTGCCGGTTTCGCCGCCAGCATGTTCTATGTGATTTCCTATGTGATCATGACCTGGGCAGGCTTCGGTCTGATCGTCTATCTATCGCGCAAGGATGCCGAGGCCGATACGCTGGACGCCTTCCGCGGCCTGAACCGTGATCACCCCTGGTTGGCCGCGATGATGGCCGTGGTGATGCTCTCCATGGCCGGTTTGCCCCCCTTCCTGGGTTTCTATGCCAAATTCTTCATCCTCCAGGCCTTGGTGGGTGGTGGTTGGATCGCCTTGGCCGTGGTAGCTGTCATGTTCTCGCTGATCGGCGCCTATTATTACCTGCGCATCGTCAAGCTCATGTATTTCGATACCCCTGTCGAGGGGCCAGGTCAGATTGCCCCGGCGGGCGATGCCATGGGCCTGCTCAGCTTCAACGGTCTGGCCGTTCTGGGTCTGGGCCTGTTTCCGCAGGGTCTGCTGGCCCTGTGCGTGATTACCGTTCAGGCCTCGGTCTAGCCACCGTCTTCCCCGTGGCCACTGCCTGAGCTTGCGGCAGGGGCGGGCGGGTTTGATAGGCATCCTCCAGTACATCGATAAAACGCCGCGCTTGGGGTGATAGCCCCCCGCCTCGGCGCAGCACGAGCCCGTAACTGCGTTGCGGGAAATAGCGCTTGAGGGGAATACGCGCCAAGCGTTCTGAACCATCAAGGCAGATGTCGGTGACGATGGAAATACCCATCCCCAATTCGACATACTTTTTGATCACCTCCCATCCACCGGCCTCAAGCGTCACCGTAAAGGTCAGATCGTGTTGCTGGAATACATATTTGACGATGCGCCAGGTTGATAGATGGGCCGGCGGCAGGATGAGGCCGTAGGCGCTGATGTCTTCCAGGGTGAGCTCGCGCGTGCTCGCCAGTTGGGCCAGGGGATGCTCCAGCGGGGTGATGAGCATGGGATCGAAGGTGGCGAAGGGGCGATACTCAAGGTCTTCGGGGACCTCCAGCATGGAGCCGACGGCAAGGTCGATCTCGTTGGCCCGCAGCATCTTCATGCCATCTCGTCCCGTCACATTGTGCAGCTTCAGTCGCACGCCCGGGTGTTGGTCGACAAAACGGCGAACCGGTTCGGGCAGGACATAGAGGATGGTTGATTCGCCAGCCCCGATGTTGAGGTTGCCGGAATTCACATTGCCAAACAGGGCCGCGAAGTTTTCCTGAAGTTTGTCGATGCCCTCTACCAGCGGTTCTGCAAGGTGGTAGAGGGTTTCGCCTTCTGGGGTTAGACGCAGATTCGGGCCACGGCGCTCGAACAAGGTGATGCCCATCTCGCGCTCAAGGGCCTGTATCTGCAGGGATACGGCGGGCTGGCTGAGTGACAGTCGCTCGGCCGCTCGCGAGATGTTGCCCGCTCGCACGACCTGGTGAAAGGCCCGCAGCTGCTTGATGCGATTGTTCTTGTAGTACATCGGGGAGGCATGGTCAGGGTCAGTCTTGGGCACGATATATTCCTGTCTGTGGGGTAGGCCTGAAAAGTATTCTAATTATTAATGCTAACGATTGAAATATTTTCAAACTCATGTATTTGCAAATATGTAGACTTTGTTAACGGTTTATAAATTTCATTGGCGCAAGAGGTGGTGTGTGAGCGAATCCTGGACTGTCATACTCATGGCGGGGGTCTTTATGGCGGCCCTGGGTGGTGTGCTGGCCTGGTTTCTGTCCTTGGCCAGCAAGCGCCTTTATGTCTTTGAGGATCCGCGCATCGATGAGGTGGAGTCTTGTCTCCCTCACTCCAATTGCGGCGCTTGCGGGACCGCTGGATGCCGCAACTTTGCCGAACAGGTGGTCTCTGGCGCTATCGTGCCGGCGCGGTGTTCGGTCAATCCGCCGGAGATGAATGCCTATATTGCCGGGATGTTGGGGGTGTCCATGGGTGAGGTGGAGAGACAGGTCGCCCGTCTGGCCTGTGCCGGCGGACATCATGTCGCCCGTATGCGGGCCCGCTATGCCGGCTTGAAGCGTTGTCGCGCGGCTGCGGCCGTAAGTGGCGGTGGTAAGGATTGCACTTGGGGCTGCTTGGGGCTTGGTGATTGCGAGAGCGTTTGTGAGTTTGATGCCATCCGGATGAATCGCTTCGGCCTGCCGGAGGTGGATGTGGCCCGGTGCACGGCCTGTGGTGATTGTGTCGATGTCTGCCCCAAATCCTTGTTCTCCCTGCAGTCGATACATCACAAGTTGTGGGTGGCTTGCAAGAACCAGGCTGATGGTGATACCGCCGAGGCCCAGTGCGCCGTGGCGTGTACCGCGTGTGAAAAGTGCGTAGCCGACTCGCCGCCAGGGTTGATGCATATGGAGGGTGATCTGGCCGTGATCGACTATGCCCACAACGACCTGGCCAGCCGTAAATCGATTGAACGCTGCCCAACCGGTGCGATTGTCTGGTTGACGGATGGGCAGGTGACGCGTGGCCCGGCGGCCAAGACCATTGTGCGCACAACGCCCCTGCCGTTGGCGGCCTAGCGTAGAGACGGAGGATGACCATGTTCAAAAATCTGTTTGCACCCCAAACGAATGCGCAGACCTTATCACCCGTGAAATATCCCGGCATGCGCGATGCAATTGATGGGAATACGGCCGTCATCCTGGTGGAACGCGAGGCCTCCGACGCCGCTGGGGCTTATCCCATAACACCGTCCACCAATATGGGCGAGTACTGGTCTGAATCGGTCGCGGCGGGGCATATTAATATTTCCGGCCGACCGCTGATCTTTGTTGAACCTGAATCCGAACATGCCGCCGCCGGCGTGACTGCGGGCATGGCCATGACCGGTCTGCGCGCGGTCAATTTCACTTCGGCCCAAGGGGCGGTGTTCATGCACGAATCGCTCTACGGCGCGGTGGGCAAGCGTTTGCCCTATGTGCTCAACATGGGCTGTCGGGCCATTACCAAGGCCACGCTCAATGTGCATTGCGCCCACGACGACTATCACAGTGTCGATGACACGGGCTTCATTCAGGTGATGGCGGCCAGCGCTCAGGAGGCCGCCGACCTCAACCTGATTGCACGCAAGACCGCTGAACTGTCCCTGACCCCGGCGATCATGGGCATGGATGGATTTCTGACCACGCACTTGATTGAGCCGGTGCAGGTCCCGGAGCGTGAGCTGGTCGCCGAGTTTTTGGGTCAACCGGGTGATTTGGTCGATACGCCGACACCGGCGCAGGTGATCCTCTATGGGCCCATGCGGCGTCGCATCCCGGCACTGTGGGATGTCGATGCGCCGGTGGCCTCCGGTGCGGTGGCCAATCAGGACGCGCACATGCAGGCCGTGGCGGCGCAACGCCCCTATTTCTTTGAACACATCCCGGCACTGTTCGATCGTTGTGCCCAGGAATACGCCGAGTTGACCGGGCGTCGCTATTCCCGTGTGGCCTGCTATCGATGCGAGGATGCCGAGTACTTGATCCTGGGCCAGGGCAGCATGACGGTGCAGGCCGGGGCGGTGGCGGATTACTTGCGTGAGACGCGTCAGATCCGGGTGGGCGTCGTCAATCTGACCATGTTCCGTCCCTTCCCCGGGGATCTCTTGGGGCATGCTTTAAAAGGAAAAAAGGGCGTGGTTGTCCTGGAGCGCACGGATCAACCCTTGTCCGAAGACCTGCCGTTGATGCGCGAGGTGCGCTCTGTGGTTTCCAAGTGCATCGAGAATGGGGTGGCCGAGTTGCATCGCCGCCATCTTGAACGCGGCCTTTCGTCCGTCCCGCATCCGGGTTATGCGGACTACCCTCCGGAGGCCGGCCTGCCCAGCCTCTACTCGGGCTGTTATGGGCTGGGTTCACGCGACCTTCAGCCTGAGGCGCTGATCGCTGCGGTCGAGAATATGCTGGAAGGGAGCAAGACCGAGAAAAGGGGGGCTCAGAAGCGATTCTTTTATCTGTCGATCGATTTTGTGCGGGACCCGGCCGTCACTCCCAAGCAGGAGTTTCACCAGCAGGGCTTGCTGGAGGCCTATCCGAAGATCCGCGAGCTGGCCCTGCGCGGCTCTGAAAACCCCAATCTGATGCCGAAGGGCGGGATCGCGGTGCGCATGCATTCGGTGGGCGGATGGGGCGCCGTGACGACGGGCAAGAATCTCGCCATGACCCTGTTCGAACTCCTGGGTTGGGACATCAAGGCCAATCCGAAATACGGTTCTGAAAAGAAGGGCCAGCCGACGACCTACTACCTGTCGGCGGCCCCTGAGCCGATCCGCGTCAACTGCGAATACAGCCATGTCGATGTGGTGCTGTCGCCGGATTCGCATGTCTTCTTGCATACCAATGCGGTCTCCGGTCTCTGCGCCGGGGGGGTGTTCATTATCCAGAGCAATCTACCGGAGGCGGCAGACTTGTGGGCGACATTCCCGCTATCGGTCCAGAAATATATCGTCGAGCAAGGGATCCGCGTCTTTTATCTGGATGCGTTCACGATTGCGCGCGAAGAGTCCTCCAATCCCGACCTGCAGTTGCGTATGCAGGGCAATGCCTTCCAGGGGGCGTTCTTCCACGCCTCTGACATCAAGGAACGGGCGGGCTTGTCGGAAGAGACCCTGTTCAAGGCGATCGAAAATCAGTTACAGGCGAAGTTTGGCAAGAAGGGCCAGCGCATCGTCGAAGACAACCTGCGGGTCGTGCGGCGTGGTTATACCGAAATCCATGAAATCCCCGCCGAGGTCATGCAAGTGGGTGCCCGCCAGGTGACACCGCCTCGGGCCCGTGCCACCTTGCCCATCATGCTGACCCAGCAGCCTGAGACACCGGCAGAGCGCGGTTCGAAACAGGCCGACATACACCGGTTCTGGGAGCAGACCGGTCATTTCTATATGTCGGGCCGTGGTTCGGACAGCCTGGCCGATCCCTTCATGGGGATGGCCCTGATCCCGGCGGTGACGGGCGTGTTCCGTGACATGACCCAGATCCGTTTCGAGCATCCGGTATGGATCGCAGAGAACTGCACGGCCTGCGGAGATTGCTACACTCAGTGTCCGGATTCGGCGATCCCTGGCCTTGTCTCGACGGTTGGCGATGTCCTGAACAGCGCAATCGCTCGCATTGAGAAGGGTGGGCGCCCGACCCGCTTCCTGCGCAAGGGGGCCCGGGCGATCGAGAAACGCCTGCGTGGCGCCCTGGACCGCGATGGCGTGGATGTGCGCGCTCACCTGAAGGTCGCCATCGATGAGACGCTGGGGGAGGCCCGTGCCACCGCCGGTGTCGACGCGGAGCCCTTGGCGGATGAGTATCGCTTGCTGACCGATGCCCTGGGTGATTTCCAGTTTGCGACCACCAAGCCCTACTGGGTCAACCTCGAGAAGAAGGCGAAGGGCACTGGGGGACTGTTCTCCATTACCGTCAATCCCTATACCTGCAAGGGCTGCGCCCTGTGTGTAACCGTTTGCGATGACAATGCCCTGAAGATGGTGACCCAGACCCAGGACAGCGTGGATGTATTGCGCCGCGACTGGCAGTTCTGGCTTGACCTGCCCACGACCCCTAAGGCGTACAGCCGCATTGACGACCTCGACGAGAAGATTGGTGCGCTGGAAACGCTGCTGTTGACCAAACATAACTACAACGCGATGGCTTGCGGCGATGGTGCCTGTCTGGGCTGTGGCGAGAAGACCGCCATTCACCTGTTTACCAGTACGGTAACCGCCCTGATGCAGGCGCGCGTTCAGACCCATCTGAAAAAGGTTGATGCACTGATCGTGGGTCTGGAAAGGCATATCCGCATGCGCCTGACCGAGACGGTGAACCTGACCGATACGCAGGCGGTTCTACAGTCCCTGGCGGTACATCAGGGCGATGACCTGACCTTGGCGAACCTGTCCGAAGACCTCGATGCCCATCATGCCGCGCAGCCAATTGACCAGTCGTGGCTACGCTGGGTGACCCAACTCCTGGAACGCCTCAGGGACCTCAAGTGGCGTTATCTGGAGGGGCCGACGGGGCGGGGACGCGCCGCCATGGGTATTGCCAACTCGACAGGGTGCACCTCGGTGTGGGGCTCGACCTTCCCCTTCAACCCCTATCCGTTCCCGTGGACCTCACACCTGTTCCAGGATTCGCCCTCCGTTGCGCTGGGGCTGTTTGAAGGGCACATGACGCGCATGGCTGACGGGTTCAAGGCCATCCGCATGGCGGAGATTGAACTCGAGCGTGGTTACGATCCGCATACGGAGGATGACGAACTCACCTATTACAACTGGGAATCCTTTACGGATGAAGAGTGGAAGCTGTGCCCACCCGTGGTGGCGATTGGTGGCGATGGGGCGATGTACGACATCGGTTTCCAGAACCTGTCGCGCGCCTTAATGATGGGTAAGCCGATCAAGATAGTGGTGGTTGATACCCAGGTGTATTCGAATACCGGTGGTCAGGCCGCAACCTCTACCTTCGTGTCCCAGGTGGCGGATATGTCGCCGTTTGGTAAACGGGCACAGGGGAAGACAGAGATCCGCAAGGAGATCTCGCTTATCGGTATGGCGCACCGTTCGGCCTATGTGGCACAGAGCAGTCCTTCCCATCCGACGCATCTGATCGAGAGTTATATCGACGGCCTCAATTCACGCCGCCCGGCCTTGTTCAATATCTATGCCGTGTGTCCGCCCGAGCATGGCGTGGGCGATGACCGTGCCGCCGAGCAGGCGCGTCTGGCGGTCGAGTCGCGGGCTTATCCCTTGTTCCGTTACGACCCGGACCTGGGCACGACCTTTAGTGAGTGCGTCAGTCTGGAGGGCAATCCGGCCATGGAGGGTGATTGGCCCGAGTACACCCTGGCCTATGTCGATGATGCAAATCAGGCGCAGAAGATGACCTTGCCGATGACCTTTGCCGACTTTGCCCTGACGGAAGGGCGCTTTGCCAAGCAGTTCAGGAAGGCCCCGCCGGAGACCTGGAGCGACGACATGGTGCCGATGGGCGATTTTCTCCGCTTGCCTGAGGCCGAGCGCGAGGGTCGTTTTCCGTTCATTTGGGCGGTGGACAAAAAGAACCGCCTGATTCGGGTTCTGGCCTCTCAGGCCCTGGTCAAGGCGACCGAGGAACGCCTGTCGTTCTGGCATCAACTCAAAGATGTGGCCAAACGGGCTGCGGTGCAGGCCGATGAGGGGGCGATCGCCGAGAAGGCGCGGGCAGAAATCCTCGCACATCTGACGGCCAGCCTGGTGGGGTTGGGCGCGGGGGCCGTGCCATCCGCATCCATCGAGCCTTCCCAGGCAAGACCTGTGGTGGCCGTTTCCGAGGGCTACGAGCCGGTCTATGTCGACACGCCGGAATGCTCGGCCTGTGACGAGTGCACCACCCTTGCGCCCAAGGTCTTTGCCTACAATGACCAGAAACAGGCCATTGTGATCAATCCGCAGGGTGCCAGATTTGCCGACCTGGTCAAGGCCGCAGAAAAGTGCACCTCGGGTTGCCTGCATCCGGGCACGCCCTGGAACAGGGATGAACCGGGCATTGAGAAATTGATGGCTCGGGCGGCGAAATACAACTGAGTCATGCCATCGCCATGAACAGTCGATCGATGACGGAACGAAACGGGGGGGCGGAGGGGCCGCGCCCACGGCCCTCCCGGCCAGATGGAATGGCCTCTGGACGCCTGTCCATTCCTGAGTACATGGCCTCGTTGTTCAGACGCAAAAGTTTCGCGCGCGGGGTTCACCCCGACACGCAAAAGAATACTGCCGGCAAGCCGATTCGTCGGTTGCCGTATGCGCCGCGCATTTTCCTCCCCCTCGCGCAGCACATTGGCAAGCCGGCAGTACCCCTTGTCCGACCCGGGGAGGAAGTAGTTCGCGGTCAACCGGTTGCACGGGCTGACGGATTCCTGTCCGTCCCCTTGCATTCCCCTGTTACGGGCCGTGTGGAGGCGATCCGCCTGCACCCGTCAGCCTCGGGTGCGTGGGTGGAAAGCATCGTCATTCATGCCTACGAGGCCTCTACCCAAGAGGTGCTCTGGTGTGAGCCGCGCGACATGGATGCGCTGTCACCTGAAGAGATCATTGCCGCGGTCAGGGCGTGCGGAATGGTGGGATTGGGGGGCGCGGCCTTCCCGAGCCATGCCAAGTTGAGCGTTCCCCCCGAGCGGCGCATTCACACCCTGGTGGTAAATGGTTGCGAATGCGAGCCGTATCTGACCTGCGATCACCGTACCATGATCGAATACCCTGCCGATCTGATGCGCGGGATTGGCTATGCAATGCGTGCGGTAGGTGCGCAGCACGCCATTCTGGGTGTCGAGGACAACAAACCGGATGCCGTGGCGGCCATAACCCCATTTCTACCTGCGGACGGACGGGTGACGATCGAGATGGTGAAGACCAAGTATCCCCAAGGCGCTGAAAAGATGCTGATCAGGTCGCTTCTGGGGCTGGAGGTGCCGGCGGGCGGTCTGCCTTCTGAAATCGGCGTGGTGGTCAATAATGTGGGTACCCTGACTTTGCTGGGTCGTTTGCTCCCGGCGGGTGAGGGCTTGACCGAGCGGGTGGTGACGGTGACCGGTCCGGCCGTCAAGCGACCGGGTAATTTCTGGGTTCCGTTGGGCACACCGATCCGTCATGTGCTGCAATGTTCGGGCGCGCTGGAGGGGGATGTCGACGGGTTGGAAGTAGTCCTGGGCGGTTCCATGATGGGCCAGGCGGTGGCCTCGCTGGATTCCCCCGTGACCAAGGGTGTAACGGGGATTCTGGTGTATGACCGTGAATGGGTGCTGCGGGAAACGCACGCAAAGGTGTACCCTTGCATCAAGTGTGGTGAATGCGTTCAGGCCTGTCCCATGGGACTCAACCCGGCCTTGCTTGGGATGCTGGCCGCGAAACGGGACTATGACAGTATGAGCACGGACTACCATCTGGCGGATTGCTTTGAGTGCGGTTGTTGTACCTGGGTTTGTCCGTCTGCCATTCCCCTCGTGCAGCAGTTTCGCGTTGCCAAGGGTTTGTTGCGGGCGCGTGCCGCCTGACGCCCGATGACGGAGCTGCGCAGCGCCCCGCATGAACGTCTGGGACTCAGCGTCGAGGCCATCATGCTTAATGTGGTGCTGGCCTTGCTCCCGATCGCACTGTTCTCCATCTGGCTATACGGTCTGTCTGCGCTGGCGCTGCTGCTGACCTCGGTCATTGTGTGTCTGGCGACCGAGCGCGTGTTCAACCGCCTTTCCGGACAGGCCTCGACCTTGTCGGACTGGAGCGCGATGATCACCGGCATCCTGCTGGCCCTGGTCCTGCCGCCCGCCTTCCCGCTCTGGATGACGGCCGTGGCGGCCGTGGTGGCGATGGGCTTGGGCAAGATCCTGTTCGGTGGCCTGGGCATGAATGTATTCAACCCGGCCCTCGTCGGGAGGGCCTTTGTGCAGGCCGCCTTTCCATCGGCGATCGCAACCTGGGTCCCGAGTTATGCCCCGAATCGGTTCCATGAATTTATCCCCACGACCCTGACGCCACCCTTGATGATTCCGCCCGATATCACGCTCTGGGTCAGGGCGGCCTCGGCGGATGCGTTTACTGGCGCGACCCCCTTGGCCCTGTGGAAATTTCAGCATCAACTGACGGCACCGGAAGACCTGCTGTTGGGTGTGGCCACTGCCTCTGTGGGTGAGACATCGGCCATGCTGATCCTGGCTTGCGGGCTTTATCTGGCCTTGCGCGGCATGCTCGACTGGCGCATTCCGGTTGGCATGATGGGTTCGGCCGCCGCCCTGGCCTACGCCTTCCATCTCTATAACCCGGATTTCTTTCCACCCCCCGTCTTCGTCCTGTTGTCGGGCGGCCTGATGCTGGGTGCCCTGTTCATGGCGACCGACATGGCGACCTCGCCGGTGACGCCGCTGGCCGTCTGGGCCTACGCGATCATCATCGGCACGGTGACGGTCCTGATCCGATATTTTGGCGGTCTGTCCGAGGGGGTGATGTACGCCATCCTGTTGGGTAATGCACTGGTCCCCTTGCTCGATCGCATCTTGCCGACGCGGGTCTTTGGACGGCGATGGGCAGGGGGGAGGCGGACATGAGCAGATCGTTGCCGAACCCCGCTGCGGAGGTCACGGCTGGCCGGCGCCTGATCGCGGTCCTGGGGGGTGTCGCCCTGCTGTGTGGGGTGCTGATTGTCGCGGCCTATCAAAGTACGCTGGATCCTATTGCCAAGAACCGGCGCATGGCCCTGGAACGATCCATCTTTGCCATCATCCCTGAAGGCGTGACCTTGCATGTCCATGCGGTGAGTGCGCAAGGACGGGTCTCGTTGCAGTCGGGCCAGGTGGTGCCCAAGGGTGCCCAACGCGTCTATGCGGTCTACGATGCCCACGCGCGTCTGCGCGGCCTGGTCGCCGAGGCGGGCGCGGTCGGCTATGCCGATGTGGTGCGGGTGCTTTATGCCTACGACCCGCAGCGGCAGGCGATCGTTGGTTTTGCCGTGGGGGCACATCGCGAGACGCCGGGCATTGGCGACAAGATCCGCACGGACGCGGCCTTCCAGAAAAACTTTGTTGCCCTGGATGCCCGACTGGACGCCGCCGGAGAGGCCCTCGCGCACCCGATCCGGACGGTGAAACAGGGCAGCAAGCGCAATCCCTGGGAGATCGACGCGATCTCTGGCGCGACCATCACCTCACGCGCAGTGGGGCGTGGCATCAACGACAGCGCCCGCGTCTTGCTGCCGCGCCTGCGCCCGCATCTGAATGACCTGGAATCTCCGCCATGAAACCCGGTGAACACACCCTGACCGCTTTCGAAAACTTTATGGAAGGGATCTGGAAACAGAACCCCGTCTTCGTCATGGTGTTGGGCATGTGTCCGACCCTGGCGGTGACCGTATCGGCGACCAACGCCTTGGGCATGGGCCTGGCGACGACCTTCGTACTGGTGTTCTCCTGCCTGCTGGTGTCATTGATCCGGAACTGGGTGCCGAAGGAGGTGCGTATCGCCACCTACATCGTCATCATTGCCAGCTTTGTGACCGTGGTCGATTATGCGATCCAGGCCCTGAGTCTGGCCTTGTACGAGGCGCTCGGCGCATTCATTCAGTTGATTGTGGTGAACTGCATCATCCTGGGGCGCGCGGAGGCCCATGCCTCCAGACACCCGCCTCTGATCGCCGTGGTCAACGCGCTCGGCATGGGGATCGGTTTCACGATAGGCCTTTTCGCTCTGGGTGGCGTGCGTGAGGTGCTGGGGGCCGGGACACTGTTCGGTGTTGCGTTGTTCGGGCCGGGTTTCCAACCCTGGATCGTCATGCTCCTGCCGCCGGGGGGATTCTTCGTCCTGGGCGGCTGGTTGCTCCTGTTTGCCGCCTGGAAGCAGCGCAAGGAGGCTCGTCATGGAACATGAATCGCTGTTCCAGATTTTCATCGGAACCCTGTTGACCAACAATTTTGTACTGGCCATGTTTCTCGGCCTGTGCCCCTTCCTGGGTGTGTCCGGGCGACTCAATACGGCACTGCCGATGGGGGCCGCGACGACCTTCGTAATGCTGGTCGCCGCGCTCTGCGCCTATGGTCTGAATGTGTTGCTCACGGCACTGGATCTGCAGTTCTTGCGCCTGATTGCCTATATCGTGGTGATCGCAGCAGCCGTTCAGTTGGTGGAGATGTTTCTCAAAAAGACCAGTCCGATCCTGTTCCGCGCCCTGGGCATTTATCTGCCGCTGATCACGACCAATTGCGCCGTGTTGGGCGTGGCCCTGTTTCAGACCACGCGTGAATACAGTTTTGCCCAGTCCATGGTGTTTGCCTTGGCGGGCGGTGCCGGTTTTACGCTGGCGCTGGTCCTGATGGCGGGTCTGCGTGAGCGCCTGAACCTGTCATCGGTCCCGCAAATGGTGCAGGGAACCGGCCTGGCCTTGATGCTCGCCGGCCTGCTCTCCCTGGTGTTTATGGGCTTTGCCGGGCTCGGAGCGAGCGCGGGATGACGATCTATCTCGTTACGGTCAGTCTGATCCTGATCCTTCTGCTGGCCGGTCTTGGCATTAATCGCCTGTACCAGGATTTTGCCCGCCGCAACCCGCAGCTAGGCCCGTTTCGTAATCCGGACGCGGGCGGCTGCGGTGCTTGCAGCGGGGGCCATGGCTGTTCCGGTGACCGTTGTACCAAGGAGTGATTAGCCACACAGCCGGCAGCTGGCCACCAGCAGCAGTTCCTGAGCGGCACGGGCGAGCTTGGGGCTGAGGGTTTTCAGTATCTTGAAGGGGGCCGGGTGGGGATGGCCGTCAAGCAGGCCACCGGCCATGGCCGTCAGCATCAGGGCGAGGGGTGAGACGCCGGGCGGGCTTGTCAGGCCGGCGCGGTGCGCGAGGCGTGTGGCGGTAAGCGCCGTGTCATAGTGCATCAGGGTGCCGTTTGTTTCCAGACTCAGGGCCCCGCCCTCCGCAATCGCCCAGCGTTCCTGTTCACTGAAATGGGGTTCTTCCGGCCGCGCTGTGGTGGCGAAGAAATCGCCCAGGATGCCGGCAGGGCCGCTCCCCGGCAGGGTGAGCAGTTGCTGTGCCAGTTCGTCCCATTCGCGCTGCCCGGTCGTGCCGGAGGTCATCGCGGCTCGCCCAGAAAACAGAAGACGAAACGGCCGCGGTCGAAATCAATCATCAGGGTGCCGCCCCGGTTCACGGCGTAATCGACCCAGCCGGGCGTGGCACAGCCTTGGTGACATTCGGAGACGCCGTTGGGCGATTCCAGGTCGCGCTCGCGATCGTAGAACGAGAGCAGCATGGGGGTGTCGAGCAGGCCGTCGGCGAGACGGTCGGCGAGTCGGTGGCAGCTTGCAAAGTCGGCGGCCCATTCGCCGCATTCAAGGTGCAGGGTTTTCATTGGCGATGGCCTTCAGGGTGTAGAGCGCGTCGAGCGCCTGTTTGGGGGTGAGTTGGTCAGGGTCTATTGCAGACAGCGCAGCGGTGAGTGGGGAGGTCGGGCTGTTCCCGGCCGTGGGTGTGTCGAGGAAGAGGTCACCCTGGCCCTCGCTGCGGACTTGTTGTTCTTCCAATTCGGTGAGTTTGCGCCGCGCCTGCTGGCAGATACTGTTGGGCACACCGGCCAGTCGTGCGACCTGCAGGCCGTAGCTCTGAGAGGCGGGGCCCTCTTCGACGCTGTGCAGGAAGGTCAGTTTTCCGTTGTTCTCGATGGCGTCGAGGTGCACATTGGCCAGCAAGGGGTAGTGCTGCACCAGTTGGGTCAGCTCGAAATAATGGGTGGCGAACAGGGTTGCGGCGCGTGTTTTGCTGGCGAGATGACGGGCGACCGCCCAGGCGATCGAGATGCCATCAAAGGTGGAGGTGCCGCGACCGATCTCGTCCATCAGGATCAGACTCTGTTCGGTCGC
>SXGT01902328.1_pt1 | contig 15079 bp, 14 predicted proteins | sample 3176221 | NCBI WGS metagenome assembly SXGT01 (sample SAMN11356862, study PRJNA531348) | freshwater metagenome | isolation source: freshwater sample F1-120 | place: China: Fuxian Lake, Yuxi | collected 2017-12-25
GGACATCGGCGAGATGCATAGCGAGACTCTAGCACTAGACTCATGAGGTGCCACGGAACGACCTTCAGATACCGCGACCGACTGCGCATCGCCTCAGTCTTTACCTACGCGAGATGCAAGTGCTGATCGCAGCTCAACTACCTGTGGAACGAGAGCGGCGCGCTGTACGAGCACTCGCTCAAGCTCTGGGAGGGCCTCACCGAGGACCTCGGCATCAACCTGATGTTCAGCCAGCGCGGCGTGCTGAACCTCGCGCACAACCTCGGCGACGTGCGCGAGGCCGTGCGCCGCGTCGAGGCCAACCGCCTGAACGGCATCGACGCGGAGTGGCTGACCCCGGAGCAGGTGAAGGCCTTCTGCCCGATCGTCAACATCTCGCGCGACGCCCGCTACCCGGTGCTCGGCGCGACGCTGCAACGCCGCGGCGGCGTGGCGCGCCACGACACCGTGGCCTGGGGCTATGCGCGCGCGGCCGACGCGATGGGCGTGGACATCCTCCAGAACTGCGAGGTCACCGGCATCCTGCGCGAGAACGGCGCGATCACCGGCGTGCGCACAACGCGCGGCACCATCATGGCCCCGAAGGTCGGCGTCGTCGCCGCGGGCCACACCTCGGTCGTCGCCTCGATGGCCGACGTGCGCCTGCCGCTGCAGAGCCACCCCCTGCAGGCGCTCGTCTCCGAGCCGATCAAGCCGATCCACCCCTGCGTGCTGATGTCGAATGCGGTGCACGTGTACCTGAGCCAGTCGGACAAGGGCGAGCTCGTCATCGGCGCCGGCATCGACGCGTTCAACTCGTACTGCCAGCGCGGGTCGTTCCACATCATTGAGCACCAAATGGCCGCGCTGATCGAGCTCTTCCCGATCGTCAGCCGCGTGCGGATGCTGCGGACCTGGGGCGGCATCGTCGACGTCTGCCCGGACGCCTCGCCGATCATCTCGAAGACGCCGGTGAAAGGCCTCTACCTGAACTGCGGCTGGGGCACCGGCGGCTTCAAGGCAACGCCCGGTTCCGGCTGGGTGTTCGCGCACACCATCGCGACCGGCGAGCCGCATCCGCTGAACGCACCCTTCGCGCTGGAGCGATTCTCCACCGGCGCCCTGATCGACGAGCACGGCGCTGCCGCCGTGGCCCACTGATGCTGCCCGCCCACTGATGCTGCGCATACGCTGCCCGTGGTGCGGCCCGCGCGAGGAGCTCGAGTTCTCCTACGGCGGGCAGGCGCACATCGCCTACCCGAAGGATCCGGACGCGCTGAGCGACGAGGAGTGGGCGCAGTTCATCTTCCTCAGGGACAACCCCAAGGGCTGGTTCCGCGAGCGCTGGGTGCATTCGCAGGGCTGCCGGCGCTGGTTCAACGCGCTGCGCCACACCGCGACGCACGAGATCGCCGCCACCTACAAGCCCGGGGAACCGAGGCCCGAGGAGCCGCCCGCAAGGACGCCGGGAGACCCATCGTGAGTCGCGTCGCCGGCCTCGGTCGCGTGGATCGCGCGCGCGCGCTGCACTTCACGTTCAACGGCCGCGCGCTGCAGGGCCATCCGGGCGACACGCTCGCCTCCGCCCTGCTTGCGAACGGCGTGCACCTCGTCGGCCGCAGCTTCAAGTACCACCGGCCGCGCGGCTTCCTCGCCGCGGGACACGAGGAGCCGAACGCGATCGTGCAGCTCGAGCGCGGCGCGCATACCGAGCCGAACCTGCGCGCCACCGAGATCGAGCTGTACGAAGGTCTCGATGCGGCGAGCGTGAACGTCTTCCCAAGCGTCGAGTTCGACCTGCGAGCGGTATTCGGGATCGGCGCGCCGATCATGGTCGCGGGCTTCTACAACAAGACCTTCAAGTGGCCGAAGGCCTTCTGGCAATCGGTCTATGAGCCGATGATCCGAGGATCCGCCGGCCTCGGTCGCGCGCCGACGGAACCCGACCCCGACACGTATGACCGCATGCACTGGCACTGCGACGCGGTGGTAGTGGGAGCCGGCCCCGCGGGGCTCGCCGCCGCGCTCCCGCTTGCGCGCGCGGGGCTGCGCCTGGTCCTCGTCGAGGAGGCCGCGGAACTTGGCGGCACCCTGCTCTCGCGGCCGGCGCAGGTCGAGGGCGCGAGCGGCGCCGAATGGGCGGCGCGGACTGCGGCCGAACTTGAATCGCTCGGCAACGTGCTGGTACTGCGCCGCACCTCGGTCTTCGGCTACTACGACCACAACTACCTGATGGCGGTCGAGCGCCGCACCGACCACCTCGGTCCCGGCCGCGCACGTGGCGTGGCGAGGAAGCGCCTGTGGCACCTGCGCGCCGCACGCGTGGTGCTCGCCACCGGCGCGCACGACCGGCCGATCGTGTTCGGCAACAACGACCTGCCCGGCATCCTGCTCGCGGGCGCCGCCTGCACCTACGCGCACCGCTACGGCGTGTCGCTCGGCCGCGCCGGCGTCGCCTTCGTCAACAACGACGCGGGCCTGCGGCAGGCGCTCGACACGCAGGCCGCGGCGAAGAACCTCACGCACGTGGTCGATGCGCGAGCGCAGCCTGACGCTGCGCTCGCCGCGCGCGCGAAGGAGCTCGGCCTCGAGTTGCTCGCCGGCCATGTCGTCGCCACTGCGCACGGCGGCAAGCGCGTCGCCGCTCTCGAGGTGTGCCCGATCAGCGGAAGCGGCGCACGGCGCCTCGACTGCGACCACGCGCTCGTCTCCGGCGGTCTGAACCCGGTGGTGCACCTCTACAGCCAGTCGCCCGGCACGCTCGAGTGGGATGACACGCTTGCCTGCTTCCTGCCGCACCGCACGGTGCAGGCGGTCGAGGCAGCGGGCGCGCTGCGCGGCTGCTTCGCGCTCGAGCGCGCGCTGGCCGACGGCGCTTCGGCCGCCGCGCGCACGCTCGCCTCCCTTGGTCGCGCCGACGCGGCGCGGGGCCGCGGCGGCGAAGTCGCGCCCGCGCCGCGCGACGACCTGCGGCTCGCGAAGCTGTGGTCGGTGCAGGCGATGCTGGGCCGGGATCTGCCCGGCAAGCACTTCGTCGACTTCCAGAACGACGTCACCGAGCGCGACATCAGGCTCGCCGCGCGCGAGGGCTTCCGCTCGGTAGAGCACGCCAAGCGCTACACCACCACCGGCATGGCGAGCGACCAGGGCAAGACCTCGAACGTGGTCGGCCTCGCGCTGCTCGCGGACGCGCTCGCCAAGCCGGTTCCCGAGGTCGGCACCACCACCTTCCGCCCGCCCTTCACGCCGGTGACATTCGGCGCGCTCGCCGGCCGCGACCTCGGCGCATTGTCGGATCCCGTGCGCACCACGCCGATCCACGCGTGGCACGTGGCGCAGGGCGCGCGCTTCGAGGACGTCGGCCAGTGGAAGCGCCCGTGGTATTTCCCGAAGCACGGCGAGGACCTGCACGCCGCGGTGAGGCGCGAGACGAAGACGGTGCGCACGACGGCCGGCGTGATGGACGCCACCACACTGGGCAAGATCGACATCCAGGGCCCGGACGCCGCCGAGTTCCTCGAGCGCATCTACACCAACGCGTGGAAGAAGCTGCCGGTGGGCGCCTGCCGCTACGGCCTGATGTGCAAGGCCGACGGGATGGTGTTCGACGACGGTGTCACCGCGCGCCTCGCGCCCGACCGCTTCCTGATGACCACCACCACTGGCGGCGCCGCGCGCGTGCTGGACTGGCTCGAGGAATGGCTGCAGACGGAGTGGTCTGGGCTGAAGGTGTTCTGCACCTCGATCACCGAGCAGTGGTCGACGGTCGCGGTGGTCGGCCCGAAGTCGCGGGAGATCCTGAAGGCGCTCGCGCCGGAGATCGACTTCTCCAACGCCGCGTTCCCGTTCATGACGTGGAAGGACGGCGTCGTCGCCGGGATGGACGCGCGCGTCTTCCGCATCAGCTTCAGCGGCGAGCTCGCCTACGAGATCAACGTGCCCTCGTGGCACGGCCGCGCGATGTGGGAGGCGGTCTGGGTGGCCGGCCAAGCGCACGGGCTAGTCGCCTACGGCACCGAGACCATGCACGTGCTGCGCGCCGAGAAGGGCTTCATCATCGTCGGCCAGGAGACCGACGGCACGGTGACGCCCTACGACCTCGGCATGGAGTGGATCGTGTCGAAGGCGAAGAAGGACTTCATCGGCAAGCGCTCGTTCACGCGCACCGACACGGCGCGCACCGGGCGCAAGCAGCTGGTGGGCCTGTTGCCGCGGGACAAGGCCTTCGTGGCGGTCGAGGGCTCGCACCTCGTTGCCGACCCCGCGCGCGCGCGGCACGACCCCGCGACCGGCAGCCCCTCACTAGGCCACGTCACCTCGAGCTACTTCAGCCCGAACCTCGACACCGGCTTCGCGCTCGCGCTCCTGCTCGACGGTCGCGCGATGCACGGCAAGACGGTGTGGAACGTGACCGCCTCGGGCCTCGTGCCAATGACGGTCTGCGACCCGGTGTTCCTCGACAAGGAAAACAAGCGCCGTGACGGCCTCGACTGATCGCACGAGCCCGCTCGTCGCCCACGCTGCGCTGCTCGCTCAGGCCAGCAGCGACCCGTCGCGCCTCGCGATGCGCGAGGTCGCGTTCCTCGCGCAGCTGAACCTGCGCGGCGATCCGTCGGAGCCCGCCTTCCTCGCCGCCGTGCGCGACGCGCTCGGCTTCGACCTGCCGGCGGTGCCGAACACCTGGTCCGGGACGCCGGCATGCTGCGCCATATGGCTCGGCCCGGACGAATGGCTCGTCGTAGCGCCGGACGCCGAGCGCAGGTCGCGGGAGTCGGCGCTGCGTGCGGCGCTCGCCGGCCGCCACCACTCGCTGGTCGACGTGTCGGCCAGCCGTACCGTGATCGAGCTCTCCGGCGCCGACGCGCGCGCCGTCCTCGCCAAGGGCTGTTCCCTGCCGCTGCACGCGACCGCCTTCGCGCCGCCGCAGTGCGCGCAGACCCTGCTCGCCAAGTCGCAGGTGATTCTGCAGGACTGTGAAACGCCCCCCGCCTTCCGTCTGTACGTGCGCAATTCCTTCGCGCACTATGTCGCCCAGTGGCTCGCGGACGCCGCGGCCGAGTCGGCGGTATCGAAGGCGCTCGATTCGGACCGCATCGCCGCGCGCCTCGCCTGAGCAGTTCCCCCTTTCCCCCGAGGAGATCGAGCATGAGCAAGATCACCGTGTACGTCGCCCGACGCATCCGTACCATGGACCCCGGCCGCCCGGTCGCCGAGGCCGTGGCCGTGATGGACGGCCGCGTTCTCTCCACCGGAACGCTGGCCTCGATGAAGCCGTGGCTCGAGCGCCACGAGCACGTCATCGACCGCACGCTCGAAGGCAAGGTCATCCTGCCCGGCCTGATCGATCCGCACACGCACTTCTCGGCCTCCGCCGGCTACATGTCGCTCACCTACATCGGGCCGATCGAATCGCCGGGGCCGCACGGCATCAACCCGCCGCTCGGCACGCACCAGGACATCATCGACAAGCTGAAGCGTACGCACGCCGAGGAGAAGGACCCGAAGAAGCCGCTCCTCGCCTGGGGCCTCGACCCGGCGATCCAGGGCGGGCACCTGCATCGCGACGAACTGGACGCGATCACGAAGGACCGGCCGATCTGGGTGATTACCTACGCGCCGCACTTCGTCTACGTGAACAGCGCCGCGCTCGCCATCTCGGGCATCCAGCCGGACACCACGATCCACGGTGTGGGCCGGTATCCTGATGGGCGCCTGAATGGCGTGTTCGTCGAGATCGAGGCCAAGCGCGCCGTACTCGGCTCGATGCTGGTGGTGATCCAGAAGGGCGGCGGGCTGGACGGCCTTCGCATGATGGGCGACACCGCGCGGCGCGCCGGCGTCACCACCACCGCCGAGCTGGTGTTCGGCATGATGGACTTCAAGCTCGAGTGGGAGATGCACCAGCAGGCGGTGAACGACCCCGCGTTCCCGGTGCGCATGGGCCTCGTGTCGCTCGAGAACCCACTCTACAAGACGCACGGCGAGAAGGCCGCCGAGTTCCTGCTCGGGATGTCGAAGCAGAACAACGACAAATTGTTCTTCCACGGCATCAAGTACCTCTCGGACGGCTCGTTCCCGGCGATGTCGCTGCGGCTCAACTTCCCCGGGTACCTCGACGGCTCGAACGGCGTGAGGAACGACGTCCCCTGGGACGAGCTGCCGGCGCGCATGCTGCAGTTCTGGAAGGCGGGCATCCAGATCCACTGCCACGCCAACGGCGACCAGGCGATCGACGCCTCTCTGGACGCGCTCGCCGCCCTGCAGGCGGCGCACCCGAGGTTCGACCACCGCTTCACGATCGAGCACTACTGCATCAGCAACACCATGCAGGCGCGACAGCTCAAGGCGCTCGGCGGCGTGGCAAGCGTGAACCAGTACTTCGCGCACTACCGCAGCCAGATCCACGACAAGGAGGGCTACGGCCCGGACCGCGCTGAGGCCGTCGGCCGCCTCGCGACGCTCGAGCGCGAGGGCGTGATCTTCGCGCTGCATTCGGATTTCTCGCTCGTGGTGGTGCCGATGCACCCGCTCACCGCCGCATGGGTGGCGGTGAACCGCATTGCTGCCGACGGCAAAACCGTGGTCGCGCCGGGCGAGCGCATCGGCGTCGAGCGCGCGCTGCGCGCGGTGACGATCGACGCCGCCTACGTCATCGGCATGGAAGACAAAGTCGGCAGCCTGGAACCCGGCAAGTTCGCCGATTTCGCGATCCTCGAGGAAGACCCGTTCGAAGTCGATCCGATGAAGCTGAAGGACATCCGCGTCTGGGGCACGGCGCTCGGCGGCAAGCTGCAGCCCGCATGAGCCTGCAAAGCCCCATCGCGCGTCCTGCGGCCGATCCGCACGCGGCCAAGGCCGAGGCGTGGCAGATGGTGACGGGGCTGCTGGAAGCCGCGCGCCTCATCCCGGGGACGCTGCGCGCTGCGCCGGACTCGCTGCCGCTCACGGTGATCGGCGGCTTCCTCGGCGCGGGCAAGACGACACTGCTGAACGAACTGCTCGTTGCCCCGCACGGCCGGCGCCTCGCGGTGCTGGTGAACGACTTCGGCCGCATCAACATCGACGCGTCGCTCGTGCGCTCGCGCACAGAGGACATGATCAGCCTGGAGAACGGTTGCGCCTGTTGCACGGTGGCGGGCGACCTGACGCGCGCGCTGGTGCAGCTCGCGCAGCGTGAAGACCCGCCCGAGGCGATCGTGCTGGAGGCAAGCGGCCTCGCCGACCCTCGCGGCATCGCCCAGGTCGCGCTCGCGAACCCGGCGCTGCGTCTCGACGGCCTGCTGGTGGTCGCGGACGCCGAGACGCTCGCCGATCGCGCCGCGGACCGCGCCACGGGCGCCGCGTTCCGGGCGCAGCTCGACGCCGCGGACCTCGTCGTGCTCTCGAAGCTCGACCTGCTCGACGTCACCGGGCGCGAGGCCGCGCGCGCGTGGATCGAATCCGAAACACCCGGCCGCCCCGTGGTCGAGGCAGACCGCGGGCGCATCCCGCCGGAGGTTGCGCTCGGCATCCATTCGGCGCGCGACCTGCGGGCTGCGCAGCCCGTGCCGCCGATGCATGCCGCGGGCATCGCGAGCTGGAGCGCGTTCTGCGAAGGTGCGCTCGATGGCACCCGGCTCGAGGCGATGCTCCGCGAGTTACCCGCGACGCTCCTGCGCGCCAAGGGTCTCCTGTACGTTGTGGACGACCCCTTGCATCGCATCGTCTACCAGCGCGTCGGCACGCGGTCAAGCCGCACGCGCGGCGACCCCTGGTGCGCCGACACGCCGCACTCGCGCCTCGTCTGCATCGGCCCGGCCGGCGCGCTCGCCGACGGCGATCTGCAGCGGCGGCTCGAGCGCTGCCGGACCTGAGTCAGCGCAGCGCGCGCGGTAGCCGCGACGACACCGCGATCCCGGCGGCGTAGATGCCGGCAGAGATCAGCACCGCGGCGGCGTAGTCCTGCGTGTGGTCGTAGAGCCAGCCCGCGAGCACCGGCAGCGACACCGCCGCCACGCACCACGCGATGTAGAGCCGCGCGGCGACCACCCCGACCTGCGCACGATCCCACCAGCGGGCGATGGCCGCGGCGGTGAAGCCGGAGGTGAAGCCGTAACCCATGCCGATCATCGCGAGTGCCGGCACCGAAACGAGCGGCCCGGGCAGCAGCGTCAGCAGCACGCTGCCGGCGAGGCCGCAGGCGTTGGCGAACATCGCGACCCACGGCACCGGAAAGCGGTCCACCAGCCAGCCGCCGGCGATGCGCGAGGCCGCGATCGCGCCGGTGATGAAGGTCGTCGCCCAGACGGCGAGCGCGGTGCCACCGCCGTATGACGTCACCATCGCCGCGGCCTGGCTCATCACCATCAGGCCCGCCGACGCAGCGAGGAAGAACGCCGTGCCGAGCGTCCACAGCGCGCGGGCATTGCCGCCCGCTGCAACCTCGATAGAGGCCCCCGCGCCGCGCACGTCCACCCGTGCGCGGGCGAGCAGCCCGCCCGCCGCCGCGCCGGTGACGAAGAGCATCGCCGCGATCCCGGCGAGCGTCGACTGCAGCCCGTGCGCGGCGATGCTCCAGCCGAACACCGGCGCGCCGATCATCGCACCGAGCGGGTAGTGGCTGACGAGAAATCCGTTCACGATTCCGCGCTGCCGGGTCATCACTGCGTTGACGCAGTGCTGCATCAGCGTGAAGGCCACGCCCGCCGAAAACCCGAACAGCACGCCGAATCCGGCCAGCACGTGCGCATAGCTCGCAACGCTTGCCGCCACGGCGATCCCCGCGCCGCCGACGCCGCCGCACCAGAGCGCGATCCACGACGGAAGGACGACACGATAGATGCGCGGCGCGAGATTCATGCCGATGGTGAGCGTGATCGTCGCCAACCCGAAGACAAAGCTCATCTCCGCGCGGCCGACGCCGAGCATCTCCTCCATCGGCTTGAGGAAGACGCTGAACGCGTACAGCGTGCCAAAGGGCAGGTTGAGGATGGTCGCCGCGACGATCGCGGCCGCCGTGCGCTGGCCGGGCGTCATGGCGGCGAAGGTATCATGCGAAGGCGATGATGCAGAGCCGGCAAACCGAAGTGCTGATCGTCGGCGCCGGCATCGCGGGCGCCTCGGCGGCGCATTTTCTCGCGCCCCACTGCAAGGTGACGCTGCTCGAGCGGGAGGACCAGCCGGGCTACCACACCACCGGGCGCTCGGCGGCGCTGTTCACCGAAACCTATGGCAACGCATCGGTGCGCGCGCTGACGCGGGCCAGCCGCGCGTTCTTCGAATCGCCGCCCACCGGCTTCGCCGCCTCGCCGCTACTCTCGCCGCGCGGGCACCTGGTGTTCGCGCGCGCCGACCAGGTTGGCCTGCTGGAAGCAACGGCTGAGGAGTATTCCGCCACCGGCGCCGTCATCGAGCGGCTGCCGGGCGCGCAGGTTCGCGCACTGGTGCCCGCGCTGCGGGGACCGAGCGCCCATGCCGGCATCATCGATCGCGCCGCGAGCGACATGGACGTGAACGCCATCCATCGCGGCTTCCTGCGCGGCGTGGACCTGGTGCGCAACGCCGAGCTGCGCCGCGCGGAGTACGCCGCAGGGCGTTGGCGCGTCGAGACCAGCGCGGGCGAATTCCACGCTGATATCGTCGTCAACGCGGCGGGCGCCTGGGTGGACGAAGTGGCGCGCGCCTGCGGCGTGGCGCCGATCGGCATCCAGCCGATGCGGCGCACGGTGATCGTCTTCGACTGCGCGCGCCACAACGGCGCGGCGGACTGGCCGATGGCCATCGACGCCACCGAGGATCTCTACTTCCGCCCCGAAGCGGGGCGCTTTCTCGCCTCGCCCGCCGACGAGACGCCCTCGCCGCCTTGCGACGCGCAGCCCGACGAGATGGATGTCGCGGTGCTGCTCGAGCGGCTGCAGGCAGAGACTTTGTTCGACATCCGGCGCGTTACCGCGAAGTGGGCAGGGCTGCGCAGCTTCGCCACCGACCGCACGCTGGTGGCCGGGTTCGACGCGCAGCAGCCGGCGTTCTTCTGGCTCGCGGGGCAAGGCGGCTACGGCATCCAGACCTCGCCGGCGATGGGGACGATTGCGGCGGCGCTTCTCTTGGGGAACGCTCTGCCAGGGTGGTTACGAGACCAGGGGGTCGACGCCGCGATCCTCTCGCCGCGGCGTCTGTCCGCATGAGCGGGAACAGCCCCTTCGCCGCAGCGCTTCTCGCCGGTCTCGTCGCGGCGGGAGTGGCGCATGCAGACTGCGTGCGCCACAAGCCGGCTCCGCCCGCCGCCGGGACTGCGCCTGCCTTCGACGGACCGGGCTCGTTCGGCGCGCTGCACGATACGGTGACGCTCGATTGCCTGCGCTACGTCGGGTCGCTCGAGCGCGGCGGGCAGGAGCACGTGCTGATCCGCGACGAGACGGGCGTGGTGCACCGCCTCAAGGCCGGTGACTACATCGGCGAGAACGCCGGCGTGATTCGCCGCATCGACGCGGAGTACATCCATATCGAGCAGATCGTCAAGCGCGGCGCCGAACTGCAGTCATTCGTGGTGAAATTCCCCAAGCGCCCATGAGCAAAGCACCCCGCAAGCGCGCGCCGGCTTCCGCCACGCGCAGCAAGGCCTTCCGCGACGCGCTGCGCGAGGCGCAGGCGTACGCCGCCGATCCCGAGCGCCTGCGAGCGCTGATCGACGAGGCGGTGAAGAAGGCCAAGCGCATGCCCAAGGGCCCGTTCAAGGAGAGCTGGGCGTATTTCCTCGCCATGCTGCGCCTCCTGCGCGCGTACTACGCGGGCGCGTACCGCCGGATCCCGTGGCACACCATCCTGCTGGTGATCGCCGCCGTGATCTACGTCGTGAACCCGCTCGACTTCATCCCCGACGCGATCCTCGGCATCGGCCTGCTGGACGACGCCACCGTGGTCGGCTTCACACTGCGCACGGTGAAGGCGCACCTGGACGCCTTCATGGCCTGGGAGACGACGCGCGCCCCCTGACCAGGGCCAGCACCGCAACGCCGAGCACCCCGGCCGCGACGCAAGCCCACTGCAGCGCTTCCACCGTGATCCAGCCCTGCATCGGGTTTCCCGGGTGCAGCGGCCAGAACGGCCGCACGTCCACGTGCATCACCGCATCGAGCAGGATGTGGCTGATGGTGCCGAGCAAGGCGCCGGCCCATGCCGCCGTGCGGCCGATCTGCACCGGCACGCCGAGCCAGCGCGCCTGCGCGGGGCTGAGCTGGCGGTTCCACCAGCCGAGGAACCATTCGCACGGCCGCCTGCCCAGCGTCGCAGCAATCACCGCCACCGCGATCGCGCCGGGCGCGGTGTGCAGCCACGGATGCGCGGGATCGCCGGTGAGGAAATAGAGGCCGATCGGCTCCAGGTCGATCAGCACGTTGGCCAGCGCGAACACCGTCCACGAGACGCGGCCGGGCGCCGCGCACTTGAACAGCGCGCCGGGCCCGAAGTGAAACGGCGTGATGGGCATGGCAGGCGACAGTATGCACCGCCGTGCGCGGTAGAATTCGGCGACCCACGCCGGAGGCCCGCCATGCTGCGAGAGCGAATTCCCGACCTGTCCAAGTACGTCGAGCCCGACCGCGTACGCAAGGAGGTTTATACCGACCCCGGCATCTTCGAACTCGAGATGCAGCGCATCCACGAGACGGTGTGGATCTACTGCGGCCACGAGACCCAGGTGCCGAAGGTGGGCGACTACTACACGGTTCAAGTCGGCCGCCAGCCGATGATCATGGTGCGCGGCAAGGACGGCAAGGTCGGCGTGCTCTACAACCGCTGCCCGCACCGCGGCAACATGCTGTGCGGCGACCGGCACGGCAACACGGGCGAGTTCTTCCGCTGCTCGTACCACGCGTGGACCTTCCACCACGACGGCAAGCTGAGGAACATCCCGATGATGGAGTCGGGCTACAAAGGCACGCGTTTCAACCGCGAGAACCCCGACTGCAACGTGAAGCGCGCGGCGCGCGTCGAGTCCTACCGCGGCTTCGTCTTCGCCAGCCTGGCGAAGGACGGCCCCACGCTGAAGGAGTTCCTCGGCCCCTCGATCGTCGCCTTCGACGACATGTGCGACCGCGCCCCCGAAGGCGAAGTCGAGGTGGTGCCCAACTGTTTCCGCGTGATCCAGCACTCCAACTGGAAGCTGTTTCTCGAGAACCAGCTCGACGCCCTGCACCCCTCGGTGACGCACCAGTCCACGGGCCGCGCCGCGCACGAGGTCGAGCTCGAGATCGCGAAGAAAAAGGGCCACGCGCCGCTCTCGTACCACATGCTCTCGGCGTTCGCCACGGTGACCATCGACAAGTGGGACGCGTTCCAGACCGTCAACTACCCGCACGGCCACTGCGTCCTCGCCGGCTACATGGGCCTCAGGCCGCAGGACCCGGATACGCTGGCCTACGAAAAGGTGATGCAGAAGGCCTACGGCAAGAAGCGCATGGAGGAGATCTTCGGCGTCAACATCCACCACGTGCTGCTCTACCCGGGGCTCTCGGTGCAGTCGCCGCTGCAGCAGCTTCGCGCCGTGCGGCCGCTGGGCGTGGACCGCACCCTCACCGAAATCTGGCATTTCCGCCTCAAGGGCGCGCCCGAGCCGATCTACCGCCGTTCGCTCGCCTACTACAACCTGGTGAACTCCCCCGCCACGCTGATCAACGCCGATGACCTGGAGAACTTCTGGAAGTGCCACACCGGGCTTGCCTCGGACGGCGGCGACTGGGTGAGTTTCGCCCGCCACTACGGCCGCGACATCGAGAAGGACGGCGTGGTCGAGACCGGCCCCAACATGGGCACCTCGGAAGCGCCGATGCGCAACCAGATGAAGGCCTGGGCGCAGTACATGGGGGGCGCGCGGTGACCAAGCTCGAACTGCAGCACGCGGTGGAGCAATTCCTCTACCAGCAGGCCGAACTGCTGGACGCCAGGCGCTGGCAGGAGTGGATCGACCTTTTCACGCCGGACGGCGTGTACTGGATGCCCGCGGACCCGGCGCACAAGCACTGGGACGGCGTGCCGTCGATCTTCGCCGAGGACCGCAACCTGATGACCGTGCGCATGAAGCGCGTGCTGCACCCGGACGCCTGGTCGCAGGTGCCGATGTGGGGCACCAACCACGTGGTCGGCAACGTGCAGGTCGGCAAGGCGGCGAAGAACGGCGACGTCGTGGTGCGCTCGCGCTTCCACATGCTCGAGCTGCGCCGCGACAACGTGCGCCATTTCGCCGGCTCGTACACGCACCACCTGAAGAAGACCGCCAGGGGCTGGCGCGTGAAGCTGCAGCGCGTCGACATGACCAACGCGCAGGCGGCCTACGACTACGTGCTGCAGGTCTGGGTATAGCGGCGCGCGGCGCGGGTGCTCTCCGAATATCTGGCCCGGTACTGGTACGAGATCCTCGCCGTCGCCGCGTACGCGGCGTGGGCTGCCTGGGTCACCACGGTACTGCTGCTGGCCCGCCGGCCGCCGATGTCGACCATGGCCTGGCTGCTCGCGCTGCTTTTCCTGCCCTACGTCGGCGCGCTGATCTACTTTCTCTTCGGTCCGCGGCGGCTGCGCCGCAAGCGCCTGCGCTACGCCAAAGGCCGTTCCGCGGTGAGCGGCCAGGCCGCCGTCATGCTGGCGCCGCCGGCCAACCTCTCGGAGGATTTCTTCCTGCGCTATCGGCAGCTCGCCACGCTCGCCGAAAGGCTCGAGCAGCCGGCCCCCGCGCGCGCTACCTTGACACGGCTGTACATGGACGGCGATGCCCTCTACGACGCGCTGATAGGGACCATCGGCGCCGCGCGCCATCACCTCCACCTGGAGTACTACATCTGGCGCCCGGACCGCGCCGGCGCCCGGCTGCGCGACGCGCTGGTTGAGAGAGCGCGCGCAGGCGTGCAGGTGCGCCTGCTGCTCGACAACGTCGGCTCGAATGCCACGCGCGACACGTTCTTCGCACCGATCGAGGCGGCCGGCGGCGAGGTGGCGTGGTTCAACCGCCCGCGCCTGAAGCGCCTGCGGCTGCGCCACCAGAACTTCCGCACGCACCGCAAGATCCTGGTCGCGGACGGCCGGGTCGCGTTCACCGGCGGCATGAACGTCACCGACGACCACAGCCGCGCCGCGGGCGGCGCGAGTGCCTGGCGCGACACGCACCTGCGCTTCGATGGCGCGCCCGCCGCGCAATTGCAGCGCGTGTTCCTCGACGACTGGGTGTTCGCGCGCGGGGCCTGCGAGGTGCTGCCGGAATTCTTCCCCGACTGCCCGCCGGGCGACGGGCCCTTCGTGCAGGTGATCTCCTCTGGCCCGGACCAGGACACCTGGGCGATCCAGCGCGTGCTGTTCAACGCGATTGCGAATGCGCGCTCCAGCATCCGCCTCACGACACCGTACTTCGTGCCCGACGAATCGATGCTCGCAGCGCTGGTGGCCGCGGCGCTGCGCGGCGTGTCGGTCGCCATCCTGCTGCCCAAGCAGAGCGACTCGCGCCTGGTCTCCGCCGCGGCACGCAGCTACTACGAGGAGCTCGCGGGCGTCGGCATCGAGATCTGGGAGTACGGCCCGCCGATGCTGCACGCCAAGACCTCGGTATTCGATGGCATCGTTTCCCTGGTGGGCACCGCGAACCTGGACAACCGCAGCTTCCGCCTGAACTTCGAGGTGGTAGCGATGGTGTATTCGGCGGACACCGCGAAGCAGCTCAACTCCCAGTTCGACGCCGATCTCACGCTCGCGACGCGCTACATGGCGCCGAAGCGCCCCCTGCCGGTGAAGGAACGCCTGCTGATGGGCGCGGCGCGGCTGTTTTCCCCCCTGCTCTGAGTTCGAGGAGGCCCCATGCCGCGCAGGTTCGTCGACCTTTCCATCTTCCTCGAGAACGACGTGCTATCGGATCCTCCGGCGTTCGCGCCGAAGATCCAGTACTTCACGCACCACAACACCTTCGAGCAGATCGCGCCATTCTTCCCCGGCCTGCAGAAGTCCGACCTGCCCGACGGCGAGGGCTGGGCGGTGGAAACGGTGCAGCTCTCGACGCACAACGGCACGCACCTGGACGCGCCGTGGCACTTCCACTCGACCATGGATGGCGCGCTGGGCGAAAGGAAGCCCGCGATCGCGATCC
>SXGT01230915.1_pt1 | contig 15078 bp, 16 predicted proteins | sample 3176221 | NCBI WGS metagenome assembly SXGT01 (sample SAMN11356862, study PRJNA531348) | freshwater metagenome | isolation source: freshwater sample F1-120 | place: China: Fuxian Lake, Yuxi | collected 2017-12-25
CCGAAGCAGGCCGCGCCACCGGGCACGAACAGGCCGGCGACGACGATCGTTCCGCCGAACAGGTACAGCCAGTAGCTGAACATGTTCAGGCGCGGGAAGGCGACGTCGGGCGCGCCGATCTGCAGGGGCATGATCACGTTGGCGAAGCCGAAGAACAGCGGCGTCGCGAACAGCAGCAGCATGATCGTGCCGTGCATCGTGAAGGCCTGGTTGTACGCCTCGTCGCTGAGCACCGAGGAGCCGGGCTGCGCGAGGTTGGCGCGGATCGCCAGGGCGAGGATGCCGCCGACGATGAAGAAGAAGAACGACGTGATCAGGTACATGTTGCCGATCACCTTGTGATCGGTGGTCGTCAGCAGGATCACGGCGCGCTGGCCGAAGGAGGCCGAGCGGTCGGAACGGGGCGTCGCCTCGGTGCGCGACTCCTCGAAGGCAGCGGTGGTCGCCATCAGTCCTCAACTCCACTCTCGCTGTCGCCGAGGCCGGCGACGGTGTCCGCGCTGACCATGCCGGCGGGCGAGCCGGTCTGGCCGCGAGCCTGCAGGTCGCGCAGGTGCGCCTGGTACTCCTCGGGCGAGACCACGTTGACCCGGAAGATCATCCGGCTGTGGTAGAGCCCGCACAGCTCGGCGCACCGACCGGTGAAGGTCCCCTCGCGCGTCGGCGTCATGTCGAAGCGGTTCTTCTGCGGGCCCTCGCCAGGCACGACGTCCATCTTGAAGTAGAACTCCGGGATCCAGAAGGAGTGGATCACGTCGGGGCTGCGCAGCTCGAAGCGGACCGACTCGCCGACGGGCAGCGTCAGCTCGGGAAGGTTCTCGGTGTCGCCGAAGTCGAAGACCGCCTCGCCGTTCGTGGCCTCGGGCTCCAGGTAGTTGAAGGTCCACTGCCACTTGGACCCGACGACCTGGATGGTGTGGTCGGGGTTCTCGACGTCCGCGGTGATCTCGTTCTGCGCGGTGACGGTGTGGAAGAAGAAGACTGCGACGATGACGATCGGAGCGATCGTGTAGAGCGCCTCGATGGGCAGGTTGTAGCGGACCTGCGTGGGGATCTCGTCGTCGCTGCGACGGCGGTAGCGGATCGCGGCGTAGAGGATCAGTCCGAAGACGAGCAGGAAGATCGCGAGCACCGCGATCCACGTGCCGAGCCAGAGGTTCCAGACCGCGTCTCCGCGATCGCTCGCTGCCTGCGGCAGGGCGAGGCGCATAATCTGACTGTCGTCCATCTTGCCGCACGCGCTGAGCACGACGGCGGCCACGGCGAGGAGTACCGCGAGCTTTCTGCGACCCACGAGGCGCCTTTCTTCTCTGGGCGTTCCGTTGTCCGGAGCACCGCCCGTTGACCAGTTCACTGTATCCCGAGGCGTGCCGCTCGGCTCAGGTAAGGGCACCCTTGCCTGGCGCCCCGAGGAGGGTGCCGTCACGGCAGGCTCAGCGCGCCGTCGACCTCGTCCGCGGCGCTCTCGCCGTAGGCGTCGCGGATCCGCGCGACGAAGCCCTCACGCGTCAGCGTGTACTCCTGCGTCCCGGTGGTCTCGACGACTCCTGCGGCGATCGTGCAGCCGACCTGGGCCGACCGCTCGAGGCCGAGACCGGCCGAGACCCCGGCAAGGAATCCGGCACGGAAGCTGTCGCCGACGCCCGTGGGGTCGACCGCCTCGACGTCGGGGATGGCCGCGACCTCGATCGCCTCCCCGTCGGACGGGTAGACGGACACGCCGTCCTTGCCGCGGGTGACGACGCGGATGCCCACCCGGGACTGCACCTCCGCGGAGCTCCAGCCGGTCTTCTTCTCGATCAGGGCCGCCTCGTAGTCGTTGCTGAACAGGTAGGCGGCGCCGTCGATGAGGTCGGCGATCAGCTCGCCGTCGGCCCACGCGAGCTGCTGGGAGGGGTCAGCGGCGAAGGGGATCCCCTGCTCGCGTGCCGTCCGGGTGTGACGCTGCATGCCGGCCGGGTCGTCCGGACCGATCAGGAGCATGTCGATCGGACGGTCGGCGTGGATCGCGGCGACGTCGATGTGACGGGCCTCGGACATCGCACCCGGGTAGAAGGTCACGATCTGCGCGTGGGCGTCGTCGGTGGTGATGGTGCACAGGGCGGTGTGCAGGGTGGGCGAGACCCGCAGGAGGCTGCAGTCGACGCCGGCGTCCTCGAGCCACGTCCGGTAGCCCTGGGTGGCGAAGTCACTGCCGACGGACGCCACCAGGGTGGGTCGCAGGCCGAGGGACCCGAGCGCGAAGCTGATGTTCGCCGCGCACCCACCACGGCGGACGTCGAGGTCCTCGACCAGGAAGGACACGGCCAGCTTGTCGAGCTGGTCGGGTACGAGGGAGTCGGAGAACTTGCCCGAGAAGATCTGCAGGTGGTCCGTCGCGACGGACCCGGCGATGGCGAGGTGCACCTGCAGTACGATAGACGACGGCCTCCCGCGGAGGCGGGAGGCCGTCGTCGCTCGAGCGTCAGGTCTCAGTGGAAGGAGTCACCGCAGGCGCACGACCCCGGGGCCATGGGGTGGTCGATCGTGAAGCCCGGCGTCTCGATCGTGTCGACGAAGTCGATCGTCGCGCCGTGCAGGTACGGCAGGCTCATCCGGTCGACGACGACGTTGACGCCGTCGAAGTCGCGGATCTCGTCGCCGTCGAGCGAGCGCTCGTCGAAGAAGAGCTGGTAGCGCAGGCCGGAGCAGCCACCGGGCTGCACGGCGATGCGCAGGGCGAGGTCGTCGCGCCCCTCCTGTGCCAGCAGGCTGCGCACCTTCTCGGCGGCACCGCCCGTGAGCACGATGCCGTCGGCCGGCTTCTCGGTCTGGACTTCGGTGGTGCTGTCGACGCTCATGTCATCTCCGTCGCTTCGGGGGTTACGTCCACGGGCGTCAACGTGCCCGGGCGCGAGTCTGTTCCCATCGTACGTGCCCTGACGAACGGGTCCACCCCGCGTTCACCGTGCCGTGGTCAGCGGGCCCACGTACGGGCCACACGCTCGGCGAGGTCGGCCAGGGCCGCCGCGGGATCGAGGAGGGCACGGTCACGACCCAGGAGGTCGACCGTCCCGTAGGCCGACTCGACGCCCATCGCGCGCATCTCGCGCGACCCGACGGTCACCTCTCCCGCCAGCACGATGCACGGCCGGGCCCGGGCGGCGGACCGCGCGGCGACCCCGTGGACGACCTTGCCCGCACGCGACGTGTGGTCGTACCGACCCTCCCCGGAGACCACCAGGTCGTGCGCGGCGCAGGCGGCGTCGAGACCGACGACGTCGCCGACGAGCTCGACGCCTGGACGGAGCTCGGCTCCCAGCAGCGCGAGTGCCAGCGCCTGTCCGCCGGCCGCCCCGGCGCCCTTGGCGTCGGCGATGCGCCGCTGCGACGGGCTCGTCCCGCACAGGACGTCGACCCACGCGTCGAGGACGCCGTCGACCTCCACGACGTCACCGTCGTCGAGCCCGAGGTCGGCCCCGGTGGCACGGGTCGTGCCGAACATGCCGAGCAGCGGGAGGTCGACGTCGACCGCCGCGACGAGCCGGACGCCGTCGAGGCGCCTGCGCACCGCCTCGAGGTCGACGCTGCCGACGCCGCGGAGGGCGCGTGGACCGTGGTCGAGCGGGACGTCGGCGGTGGCCCCGAGACCGGCCAGCAGGCCCGCTCCCCCGTCGAGGGTCGCCGTGCCGCCGAGTCCGACGACGACGGTGGCGGCTCCTGCGTCGACGGCCGCCCCGATGGCCCGCCCCACCCCGAAGGACGTCGAGCCCCACGGGTCCACGTCCCCGGCCAGCTGCGGACCGGCGACCTCGGCGGCCTCGAGGTAGGCCGTGTCCCCTGACCGCAGGAGGGTCATCGGTGCCGACCGGCCGGTCAGGTCGGGCACGGTCAGGACGTCCAGGTCTCCCCCGACGACCGCGTGCACCGTCTGGGTGAATCCCGGTCCGCCGTCGGACATCGGCATCGCGAGCAGCTCGTCGAGCGGCGACGTCCGGTGCCAGCCGAGGGCGATGGCGCGTGCCGCCTCCGGTGCCGACAGGGTGCCCGAGAACGCGTCCGGTGCGACGAGCACCTTCATGGGTGGCGAGCCTCCGAGCCGACTCAGGCTCCGAGCCGCTGCTCGGTGGCCGCCAGCAGCACGCACGTGGCGAGCCCCTCCATCGCCGCGCGGAGGTCGGCCATGGACGGGAACGACGGCGCGATGCGGATGTTGCGGTCCCGCGGGTCGCGACCGTACGGGAAGGACGCGCCGGCCGGCGTCAGGGCGATGCCGGCCTGCTTGGCGAGGTCGACGACCCGCGACGCCGTGCCGTCGGGCACGTCCAGGCTCACGAAGTAGCCACCGGCGGGATCGGTCCACGTCGCGACGTCGTGGGCGCCGAGGCGCTCGTGCAGGATCTCCTGCACGGCCGCGAACTTCGGAGCCAGGATCGCGCGGTGACCGTCCATGTGCGCGTGCACGGCGTCGGCATCGGGCAGCAGTCGGGCGTGGCGCAGGTGGTTGACCTTGTCCGGGCCGATGGTGCGCTTGCCGATGAGAGCGGTGTACCAGGCGACGTTCTCCGCCGAGGACCCGAAGAAGCTCACGCCGGCGCCGGCGAAGGTGATCTTGGACGTCGAGGCCAGGACGAACGGTCGGTCCGGGTGACCGGCACGCTCGCACAGGCCGAGGATGTCGGCGGTGGGCGTGCGCTCCTCGGTGAGGTGGTGCACGGCGTACGCGTTGTCCCAGAAGATGCGGAAGTCCGGCGCCGCGGTCGACATCTCCGCGAGGGCCGTGGCGACCTCGTCGCTCACCACCGCGCCCGGCGGGTTCGCGTAGGTGGGGACGATCCACAGGCCCTTGACCGCGGGGTCGGCGACCTCCCGACGGACCTGGTCGACGTCGGGACCGTCCGCGTGCATCTCGATCGGGCGCATCGTGATGCCGTACTGCTCGCAGATGGCGAAGTGCCGGTCGTAGCCCGGCGCCGGGCACAGGAAGACGACCTCGTCCTCCTCGCCCCACGGCCGAGGCGATCCGACGACGCCCTTCAGCAGCCCGAAGACCACGAGGTCGTGCATGATCGCCAGGCTCGCGTTGTCGCCGGCGACGACCTGCTCGGGCGGCACGCCCATGAGCGGGCCGAAGGTCGCCCGCAGGTCGGCGTTCCCGGCGAGTCCGCCGTAGTTGCGGGTGTCGGTCCCGGCGGAGTCCCGGAAGTCCTGACCGGGCTCGTCGAGGAGTGCCGACGCGAGGTCCAGCTGGTCCGGCGAGGGCTTGCCGCGCGTGAGGTCGAGCGTCAGCCCCGCCTCCTGGAGCGCGGCGTAGGCCCGCTCCAGCTCGGCGTGGAGGGTGCGGATCTCGTCGGTGCTTCGGCTCTGCAGGCTCACGCCGTCACACTATCGGCCGCGACGTCAGCGGGCCGTGTCGAGCCCGGGCGCTCCCCACAGGGCGAGCCAGCGCTCGAGGCGTGGCTCGATCGGCACGTCGCGCTCGGCGAGGCTGCGCAGCTGCAGCTCCGCGGCGTTGTCGCGGCGCTGACCGGCGAGGGGCACGAACGGGTAGAACGTGCCCTGCTTGAAGAGGTAGACCAGCGCGGCCGGGCCTCCGGCGGGCGTCGCCAGCAGGACCGTCGAGCACAGCAGCGAGGGACCGTAGCCGGCGTCGGCGAGGGCGGAGTTGGCCGCGTGGAGGTCGGTGACGAGTCCGGTCACGTCGGGACCGGGCCGGGTGACCGTGAGCCAGCGGTACCCGTGGGCGTCGGTGGTGAGGGCGGTCCGTGCCGTGACGTCGGTGGCGATGACCTCGAGCACCCCGTCGACGACGGTGTCGTCGTGGGTTCCGTCGACGTCGCGGAAGCACACGGCGCCTTGGCCGGTGGCGGTGAACCCGCCGGCCTGGAGCGTGATGCCGGCCTGCGGGAGCCCGAAGAGGACGTCGAGGTCGGCCTGCGGCGGCTTGGTGCGCCCCAGCAGGGAGTCGAGCCAGCTCACATCGGCTCCGACAGCTCGGCGCCGACCTTCGCCAGGTTCTGCAGCCGCTGCTCCAGCGGCGGGTGGGTGGACATGAGCGCCCCCATGGACTGGCGGTTGATCGCCGGGGTGATGAAGAAGGCGTTGAGGGACTGCTTGTCCCGCAGGTCGTCGGTGGGGATGCGGCTCATCTCGCCGCTGATCTTCGTCAGGGCCGAGGCGAGCTGCGACGGCCGACCGGTCAGGTAGGCACCGCTGCGGTCGGCGCTGAGCTCGCGGTAGCGGGACAGGGCACGCGTGAGCAGGTAGCTCACGAAGTAGACGACGACGCTGACGAGGAAGACCACGATGAACGGCGCGCCGTTGCGGTTGCGTCCCCCGAGGTAGAAGCCCCACCGGGTGATGAAGCCCGCGAGCAGGCCGATCGACGACGCGACCGTCATGACCGAGACGTCGCGGTTGGCGCTGTGGGCGAGCTCGTGCGCGAGCACGCCCTCCAGCTCCTCGGCGGTGAGTCGCTTCATGATGCCGGTCGTGACGCACACGGCCGAGTGCTTGGGCGTCCGGCCGGTGGCGAAGGCGTTCGGCATGTCGGTCTGCGCGACCGCGACCTTCGGCTTGGGCATGTCGGCCAGCACGCACAGCCGGTCGATCATGGCGTGCAGCTCGGGGGCCTGCTCGGGGGTGACGACCTTGGCCCCCATCGACTTCAGGGCCAGGGAGTCCGAGAAGTACCACTGCCCGAACGACATCGCGATGACGATGACGAGCCCGAAGGCGAAGTTCGTCGCCGAGATCAGCACGGCGCCGAAGATGACGTAGAGCAGACCGAGACCGAGCCCCACGCCCCCCATGCGCAGGCTCAGGCCGCGGTCACTGCGAAATCTGGTGCGGGCCATCGTCGGTCCCTCCGTCCAGCTCGGCGTCGAAGCGACGCTTCTCGATGTCCCCGATGCTCTCGCCCGGACGGGCGATGACCCCCTCCGCGACGAGCTCGTCGACCGCGTCGGCCTTGGCCTCGAGCTCGCGCGTGTGCCGCTCGGCCTCGGCCATCTGCTGGTTCACCTGGCTCAGCGAGGAGGTGATGCCACCGCCGGCCCCCGTGACCTCGGCGCGAGCGGTGGCCGCCGCGTGCCGGGCACGGAGCGTGTCCTTGCGCATGCGGAAGTCCTCGATCCTGTCCTCGAGGGTCGTGGCCGCGTCGCCCAGCGCCGTCTCCTCCGCGGCGAGGGCCGCGTGGCGCTCCTCGAGGTCGGCGATCCCGGCCTCGAGGGTGACCTTGCGACCGAGCACGGTGCGTGCGGCGGCGTCGTCGCCCCGGGTGACGGCGTCGGCGGCCTGCTGGTCGAGCGACTCCGCCTGCGTCTGCATCTGCCGCAGCCGGACCTCGACGCGCTTGCGGCTCGTGGTCACGTCGGCGACGCCCCGACGGACCTGCTGGAGCTGGGCCAGCTGGCGCCGGTAGACGCCGTCGAGGTCCTCGGCCAGGTTCGCCTCCGCACGGGCGCCCCGCTCGGCCCGGAACACGGCTCTCAGGCGCGCAGCGATTCCCATGGCTCGAGGATACGGGGCCGACGGGAGGCCGGCGCCGCCCTAGTACCCTTGCCGCGTGAGCGAGGAGAGCAGCAACGCCAAGGGCAAGCCGACCCCGAGTCGCAAGGAGGCCGAGCTCGCCCGCAAGAAGGCCATGAAGCAGCCGCTCTCACGTCGTGAGCAGATGATGCGCGAGCGCGAGCGGCGCATGCGCGAGAAGCGCAAGACCCAGGAGGCACTGCGCTCCGGCGACGGCGACGACGCCTACCTCCCGCCGCGCGATCGCGGCCCCGTCAAGGCGCTCGTGCGCGACGTCGTGGACCGACGCTTCAACGTCGCCGAGTACCTGCTGCCGATCCTGCTGCTGATCATCGTCCTGAACCTCGTCAACAGCACCGTCATCCAGGAGCCGCAGGTCGACGCGTTCATCGTGCTGGCATGGCTCGCCCTCGTCGTGCTGACCCTCTTCGACGAGGTGCGGATGGTCCGCGCCGTCAAGCAGGCCGTCAGCGACCGGTTCGGCGACGACGCCAAGCGCGGCACCACCGGCTACGCCGTCCTGCGCTCGACACAGCTGCGACGCTTCCGCCTGCCGAAGGTGCAGATCGCCCGCGGCGGACCCCTGCGCGAGAGGTACTGAGCGCGAGGGACCGACCGCGAGCGTTCCCGGTCAGGAAGGGCCTCAGGCCGGGTGCAGCGACATCGGGCCGTAGACCTCGTCGGATCCGTCGAAGAGCCGCACCTGGTCGACACCCTCCTCGAGGAGCTCGCCGAAGGCCTCGCCGACCCACGACTCCGCGTCGGAGCGGGTCTCGAACTCTGCGGACCTCCCGGTCTCGCGTCCATCGGTCGTCTCGTACGTCCAGGTCCAGGCCATCGTCGTCTCCCAAGGTCGGTGGGCGGGGGGTCGGGTCGGGTCGGTCTCAGGCGGTCGTGTTGTCCACGAACGGGGGTCTGGTCACGATGAAGGGTTCCTCGCGGCGCCGCACCTCGACGAGGACCTGGTCGCCCTCCCCCACGGAACGGTCCAGCAGGGCGAGCCCGATGCCCTCGCGCAACGTGGGCGAGAAGGTGCCGGAGGTGACCTCGCCGACCACCTCGCCGGTCTCGCCGTCGGCCGCGACGGCGCGCACGGCCATGCCCGGACGAGGGATGCCCCGACCCTGCGCGCGGATGCCGCGCAGCAGAGGCCCGCTCTTGGCCTCGCGCTGCGCGGTGAGGGCGTCCTTGCCCCAGAAGCTCTTCTTGTCCCACCCCACGGCCCACGCGGCGCGGGCCATGACCGGGCTGATCTCCGCCGACAACTCGTGACCGTGCAGGGGGTAGCCCATCTCGGTGAGCAGCGTGTCGCGGGCGCCGAGGCCGCACGGCCTGATGTCGTGGTCGGCTCCCGCCGCGAGGACGGCGTCCCACACGGTCGCAGCATCCTCGGCGCGGACGATGAGCTCGTAGCCGCGCTCACCGGTGTAGCCGGTGCGGCACACGATGGCCTCGACGTCCGCGACACGCGACTCGACGAACGACATGTAGGCGTGGTCGACGGCGACGTCCATGGCCGCGAGGACGGCGTCGGCCGACGGGCCCTGCAGCGCGAGGACGGCGTACTCGCGGTGACGGTCCGTCACCTCGATGCCCGCAGGGGCGGCCGCTCGCAGCCGCTGCACGACGCCGGCGGTGTTGGCGGCGTTCGGGACGAGGAGCACCTCGAACTCGCTGCGGACGTAGGCGATGAGGTCGTCGACGGTGCCCCCGTCCTCGTCGCAGCACAGCGTGTACTGCGCCTGGCCGGCACCGACGCGCCGCAGGTCGTTGGTGAGGCACTCGTTGAGGAAGTCGATCGCGCCGCTGCCCTTGACGCTCGCCTTGCCGAGGTGGCTCACGTCGAACAGGCCCACCCGCTCGCGCACCGCGGCGTGCTCGGCGAGGACGCCGCCGTCGCCCGGGTAGTCCAGTGGCATCGACCAGCCGCCGAACTCCGCCATCTTGGCCCCGAGGGCCAGGTGCCGGTCGTGCAACGGGGAGTGCAGCAGGTCCATGGCCTCAAACCTAGGGCATCGGCGCCCGACCGCACCGGTGCGGTGACGTACCGTCGCGGGACTACAGTGGCGGTCATGTTCGAGGTCACCGTCAGCACGTCCAAGCCCAGCACCGTCCGCGCCGACGCCCTCGTCCTCGGGGTGCGATCCGACGACGACGGCGCCGACCTCTCCACGTCCCTGACGGCCGTCGGGTTCACCGGCAAGGAGGGCGAGAGCGCCGTCTTCCCCGCCGGGGACTTCGGCAAGGTCCGCACGGTCGTCGCCGTGGGCCTGCCGGCCGAGCCGACGGCCGAGCAGCTGCGCCGGGCCGCGGCGGTCGGTCTTCGCAAGGCAGGCTCGACGAGGGCGAGCACGGTCGCGATCGCCCTGCACCCCGCCGGGGTCGAGGAGGTCGGGGCGATCGCCGAAGGTGCCGCGATGGGCGCCTACCGCTTCGACCGGTACAAGACGGCCCAGGACGAGGACCGGACCGAGATCGCGTCGGTGCAGGTCCTCACGCCGTTCGGACGTCAGACGACGGCCACCGCCGCCGCCGAGCGCGCCGTCGTCGTGGCGCGCGCGGTCAACGCGGCCCGGGACTGGGTGAACACCGCTCCCGGCGACCTCCGTCCGCCGGCGTTCGCCGACGCGATCGCCGGCCTCGGCACCAAGGGCGTCGACGTCACCGTCTGGGACGAGAAGCGTCTCGCCAAGGAAGGGTGCGGTGGACTCCTCGGTGTCGCGGCCGGTTCGGAGGTCCCGCCGCGGCTCGTGCGGATGACCTACTCCCCCGCCGGCGCCGAGCAGCACCTGGCCCTCGTGGGCAAGGGCATCACCTTCGACTCCGGCGGCCTGTCCATCAAGACCGGCGCCGGCATGCAGACCATGAAGATGGACATGGCCGGAGCGGCGGCGGTGGTCGCGGCGACCACCGCGATCGCCGAGCTCGGCCTGCCGATCGCCGTCACGGCCTGGGCCTGCCTCGCCGAGAACATGCCGAGCGGGTCGGCCACCCGCCCCGGTGACGTCCTCACGCTGCGCGGCGGACGCACGGTCGAGGTCCACAACACCGATGCCGAGGGTCGCCTCGTCCTGGGCGACGGACTCGCCCTCGCGGCGGAGTCCGACGCGGACCACGTCGTCGACGTCGCCACCCTCACCGGCGCCTGCCTGGTGGCCCTCGGCGAGCGCACCGCCGGCGTGCTGGCCACCGACGACGCCCTCAGCGAGCGGGTGCTGAGCGCCTCGCGAGCGGCCGGCGAGCCGATGTGGCCGCTGCCGATCCCCGAGGAGATCGCCAAGGCGGTCACCTCCTCGACCATCGCCGACGTCCGTCAGCACAACCCCAAGCCGTACGGCGGCACGCTGTACGCCGCGGCGTTCCTGCGGGAGTTCGTCGGCGAGAAGGCGTGGGCGCACCTCGACATCGCCGGGCCCGCGTGGAACGACGGTGGGGTGCGCGACTACACCCCGACCGGTGGCACGGGGGCCGCGGTGCGCACGCTCGTGTGCCTCGCCGAGGACCTCGCCGGCGCATGAACCTGGCGCCCGGCACCGCGGAGGCACTGCAGCGCAGGCTCGCCGCGGAGCAGGCACGGCGACGGCTCCCGTCGGTGGCCGCCGCGCTGGTGCGCGACGGTCGACGGGTGTGGTCCGCCGCCGTCGGTCACCCGTCCGGTCGACCGGACTCGCCGGTCGCCGACACGGACACGCAGTACCGGATCGGCTCGCTGACCAAGACCTTCGTCGCGTCGCAGGTGATGCGCCTGCGCGACGAGGGCCTGGTCGACCTCGCCGATCCGATCGCCCGCCACCTGCCCGAGCTGGACCTCCCCGTGACGGTCGCGCAGCTGCTCAGCCATACCGCGGGTCTGCAGGCCGAGACCGACGGCCCCTGGTGGGAGCGCACGGCCGGTGGCGACTGGGACGCGCTGAGGGGGCAGCAGCCTCGATTGCTCTTCGCACCCGGCACCCGCTTCCACTACTCCAACGTCGGCTTCGGGGTCCTCGGCGAGCTGGTCGCCAGGCTCCGCGGGCGTCCCTGGCCGCAGGTCGTGACCGATGAGATCCTCCGCCCCCTCGGCATGGGGCGCACCACCCTGCGGCCCGTCGAGCCGGCCGCTCCCGGCCTGGCGGTGCACCCCTTCGCCGATCTCGTGCACGCCGAGCCGGAGCACGACGCCGGCGCCATGGCCCCGGCCGGGCAGCTGTGGTCGACCGTCGACGACCTCTCCCGGTGGGCCGCCTTCGCCGCCGGGCACACCGCGGACGTGCTCGATCCCGCCACCCTGGCCGAGTCGCAGCGACCCGTCGCCCTGTGGGACGACCCCACCAACACGTGGGCCACCGCCCACGCGCTCGGATGGCAGGTGAGCGTCAAGGACGGCCGACGCTTCGTCGGCCACGGCGGCTCGATGCCCGGTTTCCTGGCCCAGCTGCGGGTCGACGTCGAGTCCGGCGACGGCGTGGTGGTCCTCGCCAACGCGACCTCCGGGCTGGGTCCGCTCGCCGCCGACCTGCTCGCGCTCCTCGCCGAGCACGAGCCGGCTGCCGCGACGCCGTGGACGGCCGCTGCCGACCATCGCTACGACCTCGACCTGCTCGGGGACTGGTTCTGGGGCACCGCACGCTTCCCGGTCACCCGACGTGGCGATCACCTGGTCCTCGGCGAGCCGGGCGTCGGTCGCGGCGCCCGGTTCGAGCGGGACGGCGACGGGTGGCGGGGCCTGGAGGGCTACTACAGCGGGGAACGACTCGCGGTCCACCGCGACGAGCGGGGCGTCGCGCGACGGCTGGAGCTGGCGTCGTTCGTCTTCACACGGACGCCCTACGATCCCACCGGGGACGTGCCCGGAGGTGTCGACGGAGGCTGGACGTGAGCCTCTGGCAGGACTACACGCGGGCCCGTCCCGAGCACGCCGACGACACCCCGGCCCGCGGCCCCTTCGGCGACTCCCCCGCGCTGGCCGACGAGCTGCTGGCGCTCGTCGTGGCCGGCACCAAGCGCGCCACCGCCGGCCCGCCGGACCCCGAGGACCCGGTGCGGGTCGGCGGGCACTGGGTGGTGCTCGACGGCTCCGGGGACGAGCAGCTCGTGCTCCGCACGACCGAGGTGCGGACCGGACGCCTGGACTCCGTCGACGACGGGTTCGCGCACGACGAGGGCGAGGACGACCGCACCCGCGAGTCGTGGCTGCGCGAGCACCGGCGCTACGTGCGTCGCGTCCTCGGTCGCCCCGAGGAGGCCGACGTCGACGACGTCGAGATGGTCTTCGAGCGCTTCACGGTCGTGTGGCCCCCCGAGCTCGCCGACGCCTGAGCTCCGGTCAGGTGAGACCGAGGGTCTCCGCGGCCGACTCCACCTGGTCCCACTCGGTCCGGTCACCGCCGCGCCGGTCGGGGTGCGAGCGCACCCGCGCCTGCTTCCACCACTGACGCAGCGTCTCCTCGTCGGGTCGACCCGCGACGGTCGACTCCACCCCTGCGGAGACCTGGAGCGTCACGATCGCGTCACGCTCGGCCGGCGACGGCGGACGGTCCGCGGGCGGACGGGACGGGCGGCTCGGGCGCGAGCCCGTCCCCGTCGACGTCCCGGACTGGCGGGCCTTCTGCCGGACGGCGTAGTCACGCATGCGCTGCGGGTACCCGGTGCGGTTGGCGTCGTAGATCGGGATGGCGGCCTTGCGGGCGAAGTCGGCCGCCGCCTTGGGAGAGGCCACCCGACGGCGCAGGGACTCACCGTCGGAGGCGACGAGCACCACCGTGGTCTCCGAGACCGCCGTGCGGGGCTCGACGTAGGCCTCGACGCCGTGGCGCGACGCGATCCAGTCGCGCATGGTCGCCAGGTCGTCGCGGGTCGTGCGACGGTCGCCGGTGCCGCGTCGTCGGCCGAACAATGCCATGCGCACAGTGTGCCGGACCCTCGGTCGCGACCCGTCGTCGTCCCTACTCGCGAGTCGCTCACCCGAGTGGTGGGACCCACCACCCTGGTGACAAGATGACCGAAGACCATCCACGAGGAGGAACAGTGGCCGACGGCGCTGCGGACAACACTTTCGACATCGTCATCCTGGGGGGCGGCAGCGGTGGGTACGCGTGTGCGCTGCGCGCGGTCCAGCTCGGCCTGAGCGTCGCGCTCGTGGAGAAGGGCAAGCTCGGCGGGACCTGCTTGCACAACGGCTGCATCCCCACCAAGGCGCTGCTGCACGCCGCGGAGGTCGCCGACAACACGCGCGAGTCCGAGACGTTCGGCGTCAAGGCCTCCTTCGAGGGCATCGACATGCCGGCGGTCAACAAGTACAAGGACGGCGTCATCGAGCGCCTCTACAAGGGCCTGCAGGGCCTCATCAAGTCCGGCGGCATCACGGTCGTCGAGGGTGAGGGCAAGGTCGTCTCCGCCGAGGGCGGCGGCGGGGTCGTCGAGGTCGACGGCACTCGCTACACCGGCAAGAACCTCGTGCTCGCCACCGGTTCCTACCCGCGCACCCTGCCCGGTCTGGAGATCGGCGGACGGGTCGTCACGAGCGACGAGGCCCTCGGCATGAGCGAGGTGCCGGACAGCGTCGTCATCATCGGCGGCAGCGTGATCGGCGTCGAGTTCGCGTCCGTGTGGCGCTCCTTCGGCTCCGAGGTCACCATCGTGGAGGCGCTGCCGAACCTCGTCCCGCTGGAGGACCCGGCACTCTCCAAGCTCCTCGAGCGCGCCTTCCGCAAGCGCAAGATCGCCTTCAAGACCGGCACCAAGTTCACCGGCGTCGAGCAGAGCGACAGCGGCGTCACCGTGTCGCTGGAGAACGGCGACACCCTCGAGACCGACCTCGTCCTCGTGGCCGTCGGCCGCGGCCCCCGCTCGGAGGGCCTCGGGTTCGAGGAGGCAGGTGTCACCGTCGACCGTGGCTGGGTCCCCACCGACGAGCGGCTGCGCACGAACGTCGACGGCGTGTTCGCCGTCGGCGACCTCGTGCCCGGGCTGCAGCTCGCGCACCGCGGCTTCGCCCACGGCATCTTCGTCGCCGAGGAGATCGCCGGGCTGAACCCGATGCCCGTCGTCGACTCCGGCATCCCGCGCGTCACCTACTGCGAGCCCGAGGTCGCGTCCGTCGGCCTGACCGAGCCGCAGGCCAAGGAGAAGTACGGCGAGGTCGAGACGGTCGAGTACAACCTCGGCGGCAACGGCAAGAGCCAGATCCTCGCCACCGCCGGAGTCGTCAAGCTCGTCCGCGAGAAGGACGGGCCGATCGTCGGTGTCCACATGATCGGCTCGCGCTTCGGCGAGCAGATCGGCGAGGGCTCGCTCATCGTCAACTGGGAGGCCTACCCCGAGGACGTCGCCCAGTTCATCCACGCCCACCCCACGCAGAACGAGTCCCTGGGCGAGGCCGCGCTGGCCCTCGCCGGCAAGCCCCTGCACTCCCACGCCTGAGACGAAGGACCCACCATGGCAACCGAAGTCACCCTTCCCGAGCTCGGCGAGAGCGTCACCGAGGGCACCGTCACCCAGTGGCTCAAGAGCGTCGGCGACACCGTCGAGGTCGACGAGCCCCTCCTGGAGATCTACACCGACAAGGTCGACACCGAGATCCCCTCCCCC
>SXGT01681625.1_pt1 | contig 15078 bp, 15 predicted proteins | sample 3176221 | NCBI WGS metagenome assembly SXGT01 (sample SAMN11356862, study PRJNA531348) | freshwater metagenome | isolation source: freshwater sample F1-120 | place: China: Fuxian Lake, Yuxi | collected 2017-12-25
CGCTCGGTATCGATGATGTGCAGGACCGATTCCTTGAGTGTCCACTTGCCGGGCCCGTACGCCTTGCCGGCGCGGTCTTCCGAGACGCCGGAGAGCATGGCCAGCGTCTCACTGAGTTGCTGCCGGAGCAGCTGCCGCACGTCGCCCTCGGGGACGAGCGAGATGTAGTTGCCAAAGTAGGGCGCGTACTCGTCGGTGGCTGGACGTTGCAGCATTGGCCAAATCCTGGAGCGGGTTAAAAACAGAGGCGGAGAGGAATCGTATTCCTCTCCGCCCCAACTGCCAATGGCGACGCGCGCTGGGCTCAGCCCTGCTTGCGAATCGCCTCCATAATGGCGCCAGAGATTGGCGTGGGTGTCCGCATGCGGCGGCGGCGGTCAGTCTCCGCCTGCACCTCGCTCCAGATCTGGTAGCCTCCGGCTGCTTTCAACTCGCGATCGTCCACCTGCTCGCCGTCGAGCCAGGCGTGGATGATCGCCGGCGTGTGCGCTGCCGCGACCGGTACTTCACGGTCGGTGGCCGGCTCTTCGTGCCGGTTTGTCTGCGCCCCAGGGGTGGGCTCGACGTGTGGATCCAGGTTGTCGTGCATCATGCCGCTCGCTCCTCCAGCAACTTTTGCAGCGCCTCGCGGGCGCGGTGGACACGCATCTTCAGGGCACCAACCGTTGTCTCCAGCAGCTCGGCCATATCCTCGTACGAGCGGCCTTCAACGTGCTTCATGACGAACGCCTCACGCAGAGACGCCGGTAGAGCCGCGAGCGCCTTGTCCAGGTCGCCACGCAGCTCACCCCGCGCGAGCTCTTCATCAGGGGTCTCGTATCCAGACGGTTGATCGTCCTCTTCGTAACTGAGATGGGTCCGGCGGATGTTCTTCAGCCAGTCCTTGCACCCGTTGGCCACGATGCGGAACACCCAGGCATCGAAGCGTCCCCGCACCTCGCCGAGGTGCTGGTAGGCCTTGATGAAGGAGTTCTGGAGGATGTCGGCGGCATCGTCCGGACTGCCTGTCATCCCCACCGCGTGGCGGTAGAGGGGGTCGCTGTATCGGGCGATCAGTATCCCGAACGCATCGCGGTCGCCGGAGAGGATGCGGTCAATGACTGCCTGGTCGGCATCAATCTCTGGTTCCTGCGGATCGGCTGGTACAGTTCTCACGACGCTAGTGTAACCACGGTTGCGCCGTGAGGACAGACCCGATTTCGCCAAACGGGGTTTCACACACGATTGACGAACACACCCCGCGTGGGGTCACGGGCACGGCGGGACTCGCAACTCCGTCGTCGCCGCCGGGTCCACCGGCAGGCTGAATCCATATCGGCTGTTGACGGCGCCGATCACGGCGTTGGCTATCGCGCGCTGGCCTTCGACGCCCGGATGGATGCCGTCGAGCGAGAGTTTGTAACCGTACGGCAACAGGCAGCCCATCTGGTCGCGCGGTTTGTATCCGCCAGCTTCGATCGCCATTCCGGAATACACGGGATCCAGGTTCGCGAACGCCCAGCCCCGTGCTGTGGCAACCTGGCTCAGCCTGGCGTTCATCTGCGTGACGGTGCCCGCAATCAACGCAACGTCCGCGGGCGTCAGGACCTTGTCCGCCAGGCCCGGCATGTCGGCACAACTGAGGGATTGTGGCGCACCCGCCGCAATCGCGCGCAACGCCGCCGCAGGAACTGCCGCCGCCGCGTGAATGAGATTGGGACTCGTCGCGCAGTCGGCGGCGAGGGTCACACCAAACTCGGCGAGCGCGGCGCGTTCGGCCCACAGCGCCGATGCGGGCCGGAATGCCGGCATTGCGGTCACAGGCGGGACCGAAACGATCACCACCCGCGAGGTGGTCTTGGCGATGCTGTCGGCCACCGCGTCGAACGCCGTGGTGAACAGGGAAGCCGGGACGAGCGTCCAGGGCCCTGGCTGCGTGTACGATGCCGCGACAATCACCGATCCGGTCGTTGCCGCACGGATGACTTCGCCGAGTCCCAGCTCAATGGCCACAAAGCTCGGCGACTGCACCAGCGCCGCGGTCACCTGAGACTGCGTGGTGGCCAGCACCAGCGGATAACGCGCGCGGTCACTCGCATCGAAGGCTGCTGGCGTGGTCGCCACCAGCTTGGGCGTGAGGTTCACTGCGGACCATGCCGTGACACCCGGGAGCGAGAGGTTGTCCGCGGGAGGAGTGAACGCAGCGCCGGCGCCCGCGCACGAACTGTCCACTGCGGTGGCGGCCGCGCCGGAGAGCCAACGACCCAGGATGAGTGGAGCCACAAGGGGCGGCGAGCATCCCGGCGAACGAAAGACCGGTTGCCGAAGCGACGTTCCTGCTCGGGAGGCCATGATGGCCGGCCAGGCGACAGCCTGCGACGCTGCGACAATCCCGCCGGATTGCACGCCGGCGGCCACTGCACCGCCGATCACGGAGAAACGTGCGAGCGCGTCGGCGCCTTGTGGCGCATGAATCCGCGCGGCGGACGGTTCGCACGCCGTGGCGACGAGCAGCATCGCGGCTGCGGTCAGGGTGCGGCGACTAGGCACGACTGAAGGCCTCCCAGCCGTGCTCGCGAACGAGCGCATTGTGTTCACCGAGCCGCGGTGGCGGACGTCGAACCTGCGCGGGCAGTTGGGGCGCGATGCCGGTCAGCGGAGAGGTTTGAACGGTTGCCAACGCCTGCTGCACGGACCGGACGCGGCCCGCAGGCACGCCGGCGTCCCGAAACGCGGCGAGCACTTCATCACACTCGCGGCCGCGCATCGCGCCCGCGATCAGGCCAACGACGTCGGCACGATTTGCCTGTCGGCCCGCATTGTTCGCGAAGCGCGCGTCCGCCAGTGCCGGCACGCCCAGTACGTCAGTCAGGGCGGAGTACTGGGAGTCATTTCCGACGGCAATCACCACCGGGTCTGTGCGCGTATGAAAGAGTTCGTATGGAACCAGGTTGGGATGCGCGTTGCCAAACCGGCGAGCCGGCGCGCCCGTTGCGATGACGTTTTGCCCGACGTTCATCAGCGCACCCACGGCGGTCTCGTAGAGCGAGACCGTGACGTGACGGTCAACGGTCAGGCCGCCGCGCACACCAGTCACGGCTGCGAGCACGGCGCCCACCGTCTCTTTCCCGGTGAGGATGTCGGCCAGCGCCACACCAGCCTTCATTGGGTCACCCGATGGTTCACCCGTGATGGACATCCACCCCGCTTCGGCTTGCACGACATAGTCGTACCCGGGACGACTGGGTTCGCTCGCGAATCCGGCGATCGTGCACCAGACCAGGCGCGGATGCTCGGCCAGGAGTGTCGCGGCATCGAGGCCGCGACGGGCGAGCGCGCCCGGCAGGAAGTTCTCGATCACGACATCGGCCGATGCGGCGAGCCGCCGAATCAGCGCGACATCGTCGTCGTTTGCGAAGTCGGCGAGCATGCCGAGTTTGTTGCGATTGCAGCAGAGATAGTACGCACTTTCCCCACGTGCATCGAACGGAGGGCCCCAGCCGCGCGACTCGTCCCCGGCACCGGGGCGCTCGACTTTGAGTACATGGGCACCCAAGTCACCGAGCTGCATCGTGGCCAGCGGACCCGCCAGGACTCTGGTGAGGTCCAGCACACGCAGGCCGAGTAGTGGTAAATGGCTCATTTATGGCGTTATTGTGTCTTTATTATGCCGTGATTTATCTGTCGATACATGCCAAACTCAGGCAGAATCCGCACGAATTAGCAGTGAGAATTGGGTCGATCTGAGTGGTCTCAACCGCTTGCCCTGCAACACTATTTCCGTATACTTGCGGGTTCACGTTTTGTGGTTTTCTCGCGTCCTTACGAATGTATGCCCGATAAGACTCCGCCAGCTGCCCGCCCCGCTTCGGCAGCCGCACCAACTTCCCCTGCCGCCCCCGGCGGAACGACACTTCCCGTTCGCCGGCATCCCGGGCATCGAGGCGCTGACGTTCGCGACACCGTCGCCGAAATGGCGGCAAAGGCGCACGAGATCAGCCTTGAGGCTGGAAGCAAGATGGCGGCCGCGATGAAGGATGTCATCAACGCTGCAGCGGGAATCTCGGCGTTCTCCATTGAGAGTGCACGCGACCTCGCGCAGTTCATGGTGCGCCGCAGCCAGATGACGCAGGACGAGGCGGAGAAGCTTCTCGCCTCTGCCGAGGAAGCGTCGGCGAAGAATCGCAAGGCCAAGAAGCCCGCCGCCACGTCGGCCGCAGCGCCTGCGGCAAAGAAGTCTGCGCCAAAGACGGCGGCCAAGCCAAAGGCAGCCGCCAAGCCAAAGAAGGCAGCCAAGAAGCCCGTTCCGAAGAAGTAGGAACGGGCGCGGCGCCACCTGATGCAACCGGCGCTCGCACCTGGAGACGCCATCGCGCTCACCCGCGCGATGGTCGCCATCGATTCACGAAATCCATCGCTCGTCGCCGGGGGTCCCGGCGAGGGGGCCTGCGCGCGCTTTCTGGCCCGGGTGCTCCGTGAGTGGGGATTCCGCGTGGAGTTGCAGGAAGTCGCACCGGGGCGGCAGAACGTGGTCGCGCGCATCGGCACACCGGGCGGCCGGGCCCTCATACTGAACGGGCATCTGGACACGGTCGGCGTGGAAGGCATGGTGCATCCCCCCTGGGATCCCGACCTGCGCGACGGCCGCCTGTATGGTCGCGGCTCGGCGGATATGAAGGGCGGCGTCGCCGCGATGTGCGCGGCCGCCTGGCGAGCAGCGCAGGACGGCATCGCGGGTGAGGCAATCGTCGCCGCCGTTGTCGACGAGGAATACGAGAGCATCGGCACCCGCGCACTGGTAAACCACGGGCTCGTCGCCGACGCGGCCATTGTCACGGAACCGACGCGCCTCGCGATCTGCCCGGCGCACAAGGGCTTTGTCTGGGCGGACCTCGATGTGCGGGGCGTTGCCGCACACGGAAGCCGGTACGATGTGGGCGTTGATGCGATCGCACTCGCCGCGCTGGTCATTGCCGACCTCGAGGCGTATCAGGCGCGCGTCCTCACGACGCGCGCGCACCCGCTGCTCGGACGCCCGTCGCTCCACGCGTCGTTCATCCGCGGCGGCACCGGGCTCTCGACGTATCCCGATCGCTGCACGGTGCAGTTCGAGCGCCGCACGATTCCGGGCGAGCACCGCGCCGACTTCATTCGCGAACTCGAGGAGTCGATCGCGCGTGTTCGTGCGACGCGCCCCGAACTCGAAGCGACGGTGATTCCCGGGTTCTCACAAGAGCCGAATGATGTTCCCGCCGACGCCCCGATTGTCCGCGCGCTCGCCGGCGCCCTGCGGGCGCAGCATCGCGAGCCCACGGTGGACGGGCTCTCCTGCTGGACCGACGCCGCCATCTTCAGCGCCGCCGGAATTCCGGCCGTCTGTTTTGGGCCGGGTGACATCGCGGTGGCCCACGCCAGGGAAGAGTTCGGGCCCGTGAACGAGATCGAGGTCGCGACGACGACGCTTGCTGCCGTGGTCGGCAGCTGGTTCAGCGCCACCTGATGGCGCAGCTGACCGTTGCACAGTACGACGCGGTGGAAGATGCGATACGAGACCGGCGGCGCATTCTCGTGCGGCGCCTGCACCGCGACATGATCGTGGTGCCGGAGCGCCTGGTCCTGCGCAACCGTCGCGAAGCCATCGAGGCCCGCCACCCCACCACGGGAGAGCTGGTGGTCCTCTGGGTGGACGAGGCGGATTGGATCGAGGTGGTACGATGACCGCCACGCGGGATCTGGTGGCCATCTACGCGGATGAATCGTGCCTCGGCAACGGGAAAGAAGGCGCAAACCCGGGAGGCGCGGGCGCGCTGGTCGAGTATCAGCGCGCCGGCGGAACACTCGTGCGCCGCGACATCTGGCTCAGCGAGCCGGCGACAACGAACAACCGGATGGCGCTGCGGTCGGTGATTGCCTCGCTTGGCCAACTCGCGGCCAAGGGCACCGCGTTCGACGTCGTTTTCACGACGGACTCGCGCTACATCGTGGACGGAATGACCGCGTGGGTCCACGGCTGGGCCCGGCGCGGCTGGACACGCAAGGGCGGCGCAATCGAAAACCTCGGCCTGTGGGGCGACGCCATTCGGGCCGCAAGCGCTCACGCCGTGGCCTGGCGTTGGGTGCGGGGCCACGCGGGACATGCCCAGAACGAGTATGCCAATCACCTGGCCACCCGAGCGGCCGCAGACCAGACGTCATCGGATGGGTTGGTTGAATCGGGGTTCGATGCGTGGGTGGCTGCTGCTGGCGCAAAGCACGCGGCACCAAGTCCGTTTCCGGATCGCGACACCTTTCGCGCGCACCCCGCGCTTCCAGCGCCGCCGTCGCTCCTGCTCTGAAAGAGACAGCTGCGACACCCGCGTGACGCACCACGCGTATTACGTTGGAGTTGAGGAGACCACTGCGTGACTGCACCCGATTCCGCATCCGACGCGCTCGACCAGCTCTTCGCCATCCTGGTGCGCACTGTACGCGACCAGCGTCCCGAATATCTGGCGTCGGCTTTCGACGTCTCGGAACTGCTGGGCTTTGTGCCGTACAAGACGGTGCGCACGATGATCGGCGCCGACACCAACGACGATTATGGCCACACGGTGACTCGCCTGCTCGCGGGCGAGAAGGGCCTGCTGTTCGTGGATGACCTGATGCAGGACGACCTGCTTGCGGAGCTGAAGTCGAAAAACCCCGACCTGCAGGCGTACCGGTCGTATCTCAACTCGAAGGTGAAGCTCGCGCAAGAGCGCGTGCGGCTGGTGCTCGATGCCGCCGGACCAGCGCCCCTGCGCGAGTCGTCTGCCGCGCCCGCTGCCCCCGCGGCCCCTGCTGCGCCTGCTGCAGCGGCTGCACCGGTCACTGCGCTGAAGTCCCCCGCAGCAGAACCCAAGCCGGCAACAGCCGCCAAACCTGGCGCGCCCGCCGCAAGCGCGCCCCCGAAACCGCCCGCCGCTACTGCTCCGGCCGCGCCGCGTCCACCGGCACCGGCGCCAATACCGCCAAAGAAGCCTGCCAGCACCCGCGATCTCTCGATTGTGATGAAGCCGCGTGCCGTGCCCGATGCCACAGCCTCCGTTTCTGCGGGCGTGGATGCCCGGTCCGCCCGTCCGGGCTGCAAGTATTGCGGACAACCGCTTCCCCAGAGTCGCGACATCCGGTTCTGTCCGCACTGCGGACAAGACCTCACCGTGCATCGCTGTGCCGCGTGCAGCGCCGAGCTCGAGCCCGGGTGGAAGTTCTGCGTCTCGTGCGGACGCTCCACCACCGGATAGTGTCGGTGTCGGCCCCTTCAACGCAGCATGCGCTGTCCCGCACGCGATTCCATATCGCGGGATGTCTTGCGCTTGCGGCAGCGCTGGCCGGAGCGCCGATTACCCGCGCCTCCGCGCAATCTCCGGCGGCGCGTTGGCCCGTCAAGGTTCGCGAACACGTGGACCTCTGGCTCCACGCCTTCGCGCTCGTCAGCCGCGATTCGTCCGATGTGCCGATCTTCCGCAGCGGATACCGCGACGCCATGCTCGCCCGGCGCGCGTCGGCCAACATCGTCACGGATCTCGACGCGAATGCGGCCGCGCTCCGCACCACGCTTGAGAACCGCCCGGGACTGCTCGCCGCGCAGTTCCTTGCGCAGGAGTTCGCCAGCTGGACCGCCCTGGAATCGGTCCTCGAGGTCGTCGCGCAGTCCGACGAGCCGCGCCGCGCGCTGCCGCAGTCGCCCGGGCCCGGCAGTGCGCGCGTCGCCGCGGTCTTTCGCACGCGCGAGGAGCGCGATTTTCTGCGCCGCTTCCTCGCGGGGCTTCGCTCAGAGCGCGAGCAGTTCCATCACGAGTGGTGGGTGGCCGAAACGCGGCGGCGCGACGCGGCGCTGGCACGCGCCGACTCGCTGTGGGTGAACCGGTACCGATCCGTGTTGCAGCGGTTCCTGAACCACACGCAGCAGGCCGACGGCGAAGTCATCCTCTCCACCGTGCTCGAAGCCGAAGGGCGCACCACCAGCGACTCCAGGCAGCGCAATACCATCGTGGTCGGATTTCCGGTGGACGCAGCCCAGGCCGAGGACGCGATCTTTGCCCTGATGCATGAGCTGGTCGGTCCGCTCACCGGGGCGGCGGTCGAGGATCACGTGACCCCCGCGGAGAAACGCAGTGGCGTGGCCGATCGACTGCAGTCTGCCGCCCTGGTTCGCGGCGGTGCCATTCTCGCAGCGCGCGTGGGGGCGGACGCCGCCGCCGGATACATGCGGTTCTACCTGCGCGCGACCGGACGAAGCGCGGGGCCCGATCTTGCTGCCAGCTTCGCCTCGGCATTTCCGCTGCGCGACGGCATGCTCGAGTCCATCGACCGCCAGATCGCGGTCGCGTTCAGCGGAATCTGACCGTGCCCAACCTGCCTGAGAAATCTCCGGCCATCGCGCGCAACGCGGTGGAGCGCGTGCTGGCGCGAGCCGCAGAACTTCAGGCGCGCGGCGGCGGTGCCGACGAGGCACCGGCGCTCACCGAAGCCCAGTTGATCGAAATCGCCGGTGAGGTGGGCCTGTCGCGTGATCACGTGCGGCTGGCGCTGGCCGAGGAGCGCTCGCGCATTGACGTCGCCCCCGAGTCGGGATTCGCGCACGCCATGCTGGGTTCGGCGGTAGCGCAGGCATCCCGGGTGGTGCCCGGAGACGCACGGACGGTGCTCGCCCACATCGACGGATGGATGCAGCGCACAGAGTCGCTGCAGGTCAAGCGCCGATTTGAGGGGCAGCTCTCCTGGGAGCCGCGCGTCGACTTCCTCTCCTCCGTGAAACGCACGCTCAAGCTCGGCGGCCGCGGATTTCACCTGGCGGGCGCCACGGAAGTTCATGCCATCGTTGCCGACAGTGAGGCCAAGCGCAGCCACGTGCGCATCATCGCACGGCTCGACGATGCGCGATCCATGCGCGCGCGCGTCGCAGCGGGATTCGGTTTTGTGGGCGCCATGGTCGGTCTCCCGCTGTTCTGGATGGCGGCCGATGCGGCGCTCTGGGTGGGCGCCGGGCTCTCGCTCGTCCCGGCGCTGGCGGTGCCACTCGTCGCCGTATCGTTCGCGCGTCGCCAGTTTCGCGCAGCGGTCCGGCGTGCGCAGGTGGCCCTGGAGCAGGCGCTCGACAGCCTGGAGTACGGAGACAAGCCGCACCGTGGCGCCTGAACGGCTTCCCGGCGTCGGGGCATCGATTGCTGACGCCCACCGCTGGTCGGTCGGCGCGCTTCCGGCCGTGTCGCGCACCTTCGCGCTCTCCATCCGCTTCCTGCCGGGTACGCTCGGCACAGCCGTGATGACGGCATACCTCCTGGACCGCATCGCCGACACCGTTGAGGATGACGGCGCGATGGCCGCCCCGCGCAAGGCCGAGCTGCTCGATGCATTCCGGGCCGCCCTCGATGACGCCGCAGTCGCCGACGCCTTTCCGTCCCTGGCGCGCGATGTCACCGGCGACCGTACACACGTGGACCTCGTGCAGCACACCCACCTCGTGTGTCGTGTGCTGCGCTCGCTGCCGCCGGCCACGCGTGCCATCGTCATCAAGTGGGTCGCCGAGATGATCGCCGGAATGCGGAAGTTCGTGCTGCTGTATCCGCATGGCATCCGCATCCAGACGCTGGATGAGTATCGCGAGTACTGCTACTACGTCGCGGGCACCGTCGGTTGCATGCTCACTGAACTCTGGCGCGAACACTCGACGGCCATCGGCGACCGCGAGTTCGCGGGCCTCTGGGAGCGCTGCCAGAAATTCGGCGAAGCGTTGCAGACCGTGAACATTCTCAAGGACATCGCCTGGGACGCCGAACACGAGAACGCCATCTATATCCCGGCGCGCGCGCTGGCAGCGCACGGCAGTGGCCACGACACCATCCTCGACTCGAACTACGCCGAGGGCAACAAGGCGGCCGTGGACGGCTTCATCGCCTTGGCCTGGGCCGATCTCGACGCCGCGTTTGAATACCTCGTGCGCCTTCCACGCCGTGCGGTGGCGATTCGCGCCTTCTGCGTGCTTCCACTGCTCTACGCCTACGCCACGTTGCGGGAACTGTCGGCGTCACGCGCAATGTTGCAGACCGGCGGCAAGGTGAAGATCTCACGCGGCGAGGTGCGCTGGCTGATGATCGGCGGGCTGGCACTGCTCCCCAGCAACGCCGGGCTTGGGTGGCTCGTGCAACGCGTACGGGGCAACAGCAGGGGCTGAGGAAGTGGACGGGTACGGACAACGGAGGCGGGCGACGAAGCGTCGCTGCCTCCTTTTTTTGCGCGCGTGCCGAAGTGACCGGGCGGCCCGGTCAACTCGGCAAATCCGTTTGCCAGATCGGCAAACCCGGCGTGGCACATTGGTTGCGCCTCTCGGGGCCAACGGCGCAATGGGGCGCCGCACTCGCAATCATCCAACCGGAGGGCTTGTCTGATGTTCACCACGACCAACTATCCCACACTCTTCGACCGCATGCTGGACTGGAGCCGCCAGATGGAAGAGGCGACGCAAAATCGGTCCACCGCCGGCGTCTCCGATGCGCCGAACCGAACGCAGCTCTGGCTCCCGCCCATCGACCTCTACGAGACCGAGAAGGCGTTCGTGATCGAGGCCGACCTTCCCGGCGTGCATCAGGAGAATGTCGAGATCAACTTCGACCGGGGCACCCTGACGATCTCCGGCACGCGCGGCGCCACGCTGCCGTCGCAGGAAAACAAGGATTCCCAGCTCCGGGTGTTCAGCGCCGAGCGCATCAGCGGCAACTTCTCACGCTCCATCCGGCTGCCGCAGCATGTCGATGCCGACCGCATTGAGGCGACCTTCGCCCACGGTGTGCTCTCGCTGAACGTCCCGAAGTCACAGGGCGCGTTGCCCCGCAAGATCGCCATCACGGTCGAGAAGTGATGCCGACGCAGGCCCGCCGCAGAAGTCTGACAGCGCGCGGTTGAAGGGCCGGTCGCCGTTGGGCGGGGAGTGAGCGCGGGGCTCGCTCCCCGCCCGCATTTCGGGGATTAGTTTTCTCCCATGCCACAGTTCTATGAAGCCCCGGTGGTCACTGTGCTCTCGCGCCCGGCGTTCGCGGAGCCCGCCCACCTTCCCGTGCAATGGCTCGGTGATGCCACGGACGCGGAGAAGCTCTCGGAGTTTGCCGGCCGACTCTGCTACATGAGCCAGAAGAACCCGGCCAACCGCACCACACGGGACTACATCGAGAACATCAAGAAGCAGCAGCACGGGTCCGTGTTCGAACATGCCAACTGGTCGCTGCTGATCGAAGGTGTGAGTCGTTCGCTCACCCACGAACTGGTGCGGCACCGCGCCGGCTTTGCCTACTCACAACTCTCGCAGCGCTATGTGGACGAATCGCACGCTGCGTTTGTCATTCCCCCGGCGATCAACGGTGATGACGCATTGGTCGCCGCCTGGAAGACGCAGGTCGAGTCCGCGCAGGCCACCTATGTGGCGCTGGTGGAGCAGTTGATGCAGCGTTACGCCTGGGTGGACGACAAAGTCCACCGCCGCAAGATGGCGCGCGAAGCCGCGCGCGGCGTGCTGCCCAACTCCACCGAGACCAAGATCGTCGTCACCGCCAACGCGCGGGCCTGGCGCCAGACGCTTGAACTCCGCGCCGGCGAAGGAGCGGAGCAGGAAATCCGCCGCTGGGCCATCGCCGTGCTGCGCGTGCTGCAGGCCGAGGGACCGAGCTTCTTTTCGGACTTCGAGGTCTACGTCGCGCCGGACCGCGTCGAGGCGGCCCGGGTGACGCACCACAAGGTGTAGCTAACGACAACTACGAGTGCACGGTTGACGGTTCACAGTTTTCGGTTGACCGTCCGTTGACCGTGAGCCGCCAACCGCTCACTCGTCCTTGTCCTCCACGCGATTCTTTTCGTAAGCCGCAATCACCTTCGCCGCATGCTCATGCGGCATCTGCTCGTAACCGTGGAACCGGTGCGTGTACGATCCGCGCCCGTGGGTCAAACTCGACAATCGTGTGCCGTAGAGGTGCAAGTCGGCTTGCGGCACGATGGCTTTCACCACGGTGCCCGCGCCGTTCCCTGACGGCTCTGTGCCGTGCAGCTTGCCGCGACGGCTGCTCAGGTCGCCCATCACGTCACCGAGATATTCGTCCGGCGTCAGGACGTCCACTTCGTCGAGCGGCTCGAGGAGCACCGGCCGGCACTTGCTCGCCACCGCCTTGAAGGCCTGGATGCCCGCCATCTTGAACGACGCTTCGTTCGAATCCACGGAGTGGTAGCTGCCATCAAAGCACTCGGCGACGAAGTCCACCACCGGGAACCCGGCGATGAGCCCGCGCGCGGATTGTTCCTGAATACCCCGATCCACGGCCGGGATGTATTGACGCGGAATTGCACCGCCAACGATTGAGTCCACGAACTGATAGCCCGCGCCGCGCTTGTTGGCACGAATCTTCACCCAGCAGTCGCCGAACTGACCGCGCCCGCCGCTTTGCTTCTTGTGGCGCCCCTGCCCTTCCGCAGCAGCCGTGAGCGTTTCCCGATACGGGATCCGCGGCGCCGTCAGCTCCGCCTTCACTCCCCACTGCCGAGCCAGGCGCGCCATCGCGACTTCGATATGCCGCTCGCCGAGCCCACCGATGATCGTCTCGTGCGTCTCAGAGTTGTAGTGCACCTGAAGGGTGGGGTCTTCGTCGTGAATCCGATGCAGCCCCTGCTGCATCTTTTCCTCGTCGTGGCGAACGGCCGAGCGCACGGCAAACGTGACGAGCGACTCCGGGAAGGTGATCTGCGGCATGCGCACCGGATGCGCTTTTGTGGAGAGCGTGTCATTGGTGTGCGTGTTGTGCAACTTGGCCACGCAGCCGATGTCGCCGGGGTGGATGCGCGGCACCTCGATGCGCTCCCGCCCTTGCGGCACCCCCAGATGGTTGAGCTTCTCGCCGATGTCGCGCGTGGCGTTGTACACCTCCTGCCCCGACGCGACGGTACCGCTGAACGTGCGGAAATACGTCACGTCGCCGACATGCGGCTCAGCCGTCGTCTTGAAGACAAGCGCCGTGAAGGGCGCGTCATCCTTGGGGTGAATCTCAACCGTCTTGTTTCCTTCGGCGCCCTTGAAGGCGTGGAGTTCTTCCATCTCGTAGGCGTTCGGCATCAGTGCCATGAGAAAATCGAGGACGGTGCGAACGCCAATCATGAGTTGGGCGGAGCAGCAGAGCACGGGAAAGAGATCTTCGCGCTTCATCGCTTCCTTCAGCGCATCCATCTCTTCGTCGCCCGGCAGATCTTCACCACTGAAGAAGCGCTCCAGGAGCTTGTCGTCCGTGGCCGCGACGGCCTCCACCATTTCCTGGTGGTAGCGCTCGAATCGCGCCTGCTCCGACGCCGGGATCTCCGCCTCGTCGTACTCGCCGGCCCTGCCGCTCTTGCGCGGAATGTGGGCCTTCTTCGTGATGAGGTTGATCACACCACTGAAACCGGAGGCCGCACCGATGGGAATCTCGACGGGCACGATTTTCGACGTCAGCCGATCCTTGATCGCCTGATACGCGCGGTCAAAATCGGCGTGTTCCTTGTCCATCATCGAGATCACGAACAGCACCGGATCGCGGCGGGCGATGGCCTCGCGGAACATCCGCTCGGTGCCCGCCTCGACGCCGGTGGCCGCTCCCACGGACACCAGCGCGCCGTCCGCAGCCGTGAGCCCGGCAATGGCATCGCCCTGAAAGTCGAGGAATCCGGGCGTGTCGATGAGGTTGATCTTGGCATCCTTCCACTCGGCGAACGCGCACCCGAGCGAGATGGAATACTTTCTTTCGATCTCCTCAGGCGACGTGTCGGTCAGGGTCGTGCCATCCTTAATTGATCCGTGTCGTTTGGATGACCCAGACACAAAGGCGAGCGCGTCGACCAGTGTGGTCTTCCCGCTCGCCCCATGTCCCACGACGGCGACATTTCGGATGGCTTCGCTCCTGTACTCCCTCATTCGGATACCCTCCATCAGGCTGGACTCTGACCTTGCTTCCCGGCTGAATGGGCGTCAAGGGTGATTAACAGGACGGCCGTGTAGGGCGTCTGAGTAGTACGAACATCCCGGAGGGCGATATGCGGCGTTCACGGCTCACGATGGCGATGCTGGCGGTGGGTCTTTCGGCGGGGCTCTCCGCCTGCGCCGGAGCAGGCCGGCAGCCGTCGGCATCAGCACTCCCGGGGCCTGCCGCACCCGATCGCGAACAGACAGCGGACCAGCAGGTCGTCCACCTCCTCAATCGCCTCGCCTTTGGCCCTCGCCCCGGGGATGTGGAACGGGTGCGAGCGATAGGCGTGGACGCCTGGATCGAGCAACAACTCCACCCCGAGCGGGTGGACGACTCGGCGCTCGAGCACTTCATGGCGGCGAACTACAAATACCTCAACGAAAAACCGGCGACGCTCGAAGTGCAGTTCCCGCCTCCGGGTCAGATCCAGAATCAGGCGGCGGCACGAGGCGGAATGAACCGCGCGGACAGCACACGTCTTGCAGCGTCGCAGGCAGCCCTCCGCCAGATCTCGATGGAAGTGCAGAGTTCGCGCGTGGCGCGTGCCGTCATGAGCGAACGACAGCTTCACGAAGTAATGACCGATTTCTGGCTCAATCACTTCAGCGTGTTCGACGGCAAGGGCCCGCGCCAGCGCTACCTGCTTGGCGAGTACGAAAACCGGGTGATCCGACCGCATGTGTTCGGCAAGTTCCGCACCCTTTTGGGTGAAGTCGTGAAGAGCGACGCCATGCTGTTCTATCTCGACAACTGGCAGAGCCAGGCCGAAGCCAATCGGCCGCGCCTCGCCGCTGTGCCGGGACGAGGTGGACGCGGCGGACGCGCGGGGCGCGGGGCGCAACCGCAGCTGCCGCCGCAAATCAGGAACGGGGGACTCAACGAGAACTACGGTCGCGAACTCCTCGAGTTGCACACACTTGGAGTGGATGGCGGCTACACGCAGCAGGATGTGATCAATGCTGCCCGCGCGCTCACCGGCTGGACCTTCAGAGGCGCGGCCCAGGGGGGCGGATTCCAATTCGTCCCGTTCATGCACGACGCCGGGGAGAAGAAACTCCTCGGCCACACGCTGAAGGCGAAGCGCGGCATTGAGGATGGCGAGCAG
>SXGT01945105.1_pt1 | contig 15077 bp, 10 predicted proteins | sample 3176221 | NCBI WGS metagenome assembly SXGT01 (sample SAMN11356862, study PRJNA531348) | freshwater metagenome | isolation source: freshwater sample F1-120 | place: China: Fuxian Lake, Yuxi | collected 2017-12-25
AGGCTCCTCACCAACAGGTCCGAAACATGCGCGCAGATCCCTGTCCCGCTCTTCAGCCGAAGGTCGCCACGAACTGTTCAAGATTTACTACACCCCAATGCGGACTCCTTGAAACCCATTGGGGTGGTAACACCGTTCGATGACATAGGTTCCAGTGGGGCGCGCCAAAATATGGGCGATCTTGGAACCAAAGTATTACTTTAATGGGTCTGCGAGTAGAAAAATCTTTGGAACTAGGTCCTCGCAACCAGTCCAGCGCCAAAAGATCGAGGTTATAAAAAAGTGCGAGTAACGAGAGGGGAACTTGTGATCGGAGGTCCGGTTCAACATCCGTTCGGCGTGACATCTTCTGGAATTTGATTTCATTGATGTAATCAGCCAACGGCCGAGGTCGATTGCGTTATCCGCAGGTTGGGTCCATGATAGTCGGTATGGATCATACTTCCTGCCTTCCCCTTAGTGTTCTTCAAGATGCGGAGATCCAATTTGGTTGAATCGTCTTCCCTCCGCCACGCGCCCACGACCAAGCCCGCAGAATTCTCGATGGAACCACTATCCTTGGCATCGTTCAGAAAGATCTCCGGCCCTGCATCATCACTCTTACGTGACACTTGGCAGGCACAAATAACCACCGTGTTTGTGGCTTTCGCCATGACTTTTAGGTCCTCGGCAATCTGACTCACGCGGTCATATCTCGAACTGCCGATGCCGCGGATCAGTCCGATGTAGTCCAACAGCACCAGTTGTGGACGCTGGCCCATTATGAGTTCAGACCGGGAAATCGTCTGCTCGATCGTTTCGACGTTGAACTTTGATTCTGTCGAGACGTAAAGGTTTGGGAAAAAATTTGTTAGAACCCCTCGACCGATGCGCTCTCCAGCCTTGTAAGCGGCCTCCACATTGACGCACGGCATTTGGGACCGCATGGCCACGAGGCGTTCGAATAGAAGTGTCGCCGGCAGTTCCAGCTCAAAAAAGATCGTGCGCATTTGGCGTGCAGCCATGGCGATGTTTGAGAGAATCGCGGTCTTGCCGACTCCGGTAGCGGCGAGGAAGATCGCCAATTCTCCTGGCAATAGCCGTCTAACCCCTGCATCCGCGAATCCTGGCAACCAATCCGAGAGAGAGACTCCATCATTGTCGATCGCCTGTGCGTGACGGATGTAGTGGTCTTCCAGATCAGCGAAGTGCCGAATGGGGATGCGTATGCCCTTGTAGAAGACGGCGGCGGAATCGCGCATCGCCTTGAACCTGATGACCGGATCGATCGTGGCTGCAATCCAGTCCGAGACGTCCTTGAATTCTTTCGGGAGATTGACGAAGCGAACTTCGGCAACCTTGCCGGCCAACGATTCGAATACCATGTCCATGTGCTTCCTGCCCGCATCGTCGTTGTCCCCACAAAGAACAACCCTTTTACCGGCGAGCGAATCGGTGTAGCCATTCATCCACTTTCCTGCGCCCCCGACGTTGCACGTCGCGCAAAATCCAAGTGCCACAAGATTGTCAGCGTCCTTTTCACCTTCGACGACGACGATTTCCTCGGCTTGCATAATTTCTGGAAGGCGGTAAAGCACGCGCTCCACCCCCTCCATGTTCCAGACCCATGCGTCGCCTTTCATATGCCGTTGGCGGAATGTCTTTGGGACCATTCTAACAACTTGGTAAGCGTCTCGATTGAGGGCGTCTCGGTACTGGTAAATTGTTCCGATAGTTGCTTTTGTCACTGGCATCTCCTTGGGTTGACTACATTTCGCGCGAGAAGGCCCGCTGGCGCCTTCGGACGCCTCGGATAGCACTAGCCCTGGTGTCTTGTTCTCGAAGCGTGCTATTAAATCGATGACGCTTCCGCCGCCACAACCTGCGTGGCAGTTCCAGAGCCCGCGATCGAGGTCTAGGGAGAGACTTGGGGTCTTGTCCTCATGGAATGGGCATTTGGCCTTCAGCTTCGGTGCCTGCCCAATGAGTTTCACGCCCCGGCTGGTCAGCTCGGCGTCGAGCGGGTGTTTAGCGATAAAATCCTCTCGATTCATAGATGCTGATTTTTAGATGTTTGGTTGCCTGCGCTGTATGGTCTGTGCTCTAAACGCCAGGAGCGCCGACCAGTGAGTTGCGATGGCTGATGATGTCAGGGTGGCTTTGGGGTACTTCTGGCGGTACCGACCAGCCTGCAACTCGATCAAATCAACTGTGACGTCGGGAGAAACTGCAACGATGTCTTTCAGGGCCTTCCCCGCTCTGCCCCATGCGCTCTTTGTTGTCGTGGCAGGATCTGAGCCGTCTAAGGAGACAAGTGCTTCGAGCAGAACTTTGTTCGCTCGCGGTTTCTTTTCCGTCTGTCCGCCGCAGTTCCTCGTGATCTCCGGCGCCTCAGCGCAAGTTGCTTCTGCCTCTGCCTCTGCCTGTCCTAACTCCGCTAACCTTTCGCCACACTTGCTAACACCTGCTAACGGAGATCCGACGGCCTTTGCGCCAGAATGTCCAGTTGACCTCCTTTTTCGCATCAAATTGCGCATGTACTCACGTCGATCCTCCTCATCCTTTAGCTTCCTATAGTATTCAAGATTGACGATGCGCCACCCCCAATCGCGGTGTTCACTCATGCGGAGAATACGGCGGCCGTCCTCGTCTGGGCTCCTACTCTCAGGGTCTGGGGACTCTAGGGCGGCAATTGCTACGCGAACCTGCTCGATTGTTAATCCCGTCTCCTCTGCGATAGCTCGAAAGTGCCGGTCACAGAATTCCCCGCTTGCATTGGTCAGCAGGTTCACGAAGACGAGGATTTCGTCTGGCCTTCCGCGAAGGCTTCCTTCGAACAGGCTTTTGAAAATCTTGGCGTACATGGTCAGCCTTTGGTGTTGAGTTAAATGGCGAAGTCGCTTGTCGTCTTAAATCGGCGGCGAATGGATCCGACTCTCCAGATCAGCCGGTTGGCCTGGTCAAGCAATGGGTTCATTTGGACGACGGCGACCCGAAGAGGAAGGCGGGGATTCACTGGGAGATTCCTCCTCTTTGGAAACGCAGGAGCGCCCTTTCAACCGATGCCAGGTGGAACAGGAGTCGCCTCCCACCGGGCATCCTGATGCTCGGGATCCGTCCACTCTTTACTGCTTCCCTTAATGTGCGCTCTCCTAGTGGGATACTGGCCATTAGGCCTTTGAAGTCGGTAATCCCGGCAGGAAGTCCCGAGTCCTTGGAGCCGGTGATCTTGGAATCTACAGTTGTTGTTCCGCCTTGCTTCTCTTCGAATAGTGCCTGCATACGGTGACAACTAAGTCCCGTACGAACCTGTCTCAATAGCTTGAGATTGACACGGTATGTGTCAATCTCTCCTGTTTGACGCGTATTTCTTGAACCGAGATTCGGCAAGGCACACCGGATGATCTTCCTCTTCCTGAATAAGCGAGTGGAAACTGTCCTCGAACCGTCGCCGCGCCTCATCCAGCTTTTTCTGTACGGCCGTTGGCCCAGTATCAGATATTGTTTTGGCAATCTCCTTGTAGGCTGCAGGCATTTCTTTTTTCAATTGACCTGCGTGATAGCGAGCGGCGATACGAGTTAGGCCAAGGTCTTTTAGCTTTCCGCGCCATTCAGTCTTCCTTCCGCGTCCAGACTCCTTTCTCACACGAGGTTTAAAGCCTTTGGGTCTGGTACCAATGATTTTCGATGCTAACTTTTGGAATTCGTAACGGATGGCGTTGTCGTCGTACTGCTGCCAGTCAATAACCAACAAGAACGCTTCCCAACCTCGAAATGGATCCGGGAGAAGGGCTCGAGAGTCCGGATAGGCAAGTCCATCCGGGTGCGATTCCTGAGTGTAGGCCGCTTCCGCGATGGATTCTTTTTTTGTTGTTTCGCGAGCGAGGATACTGGCATGGCGGCCTCGGCCGATAAATGCGGCAGGATTGATGCGGCAAGGCTCGCTCAAGTGTGATTTACATGAGGCGGGCAGTTTCTGCCACGACACTCCCGATAGCCCCCCAAATCCGAAGTGTTGGCAGATCGCACAACTTGTGAATTCTTGTAAGTTAATCGAGAAATTAATGACCATTCGAAAGGTCCATGTCTTTTGCATGAGCTGAGTTTGATCAAATGAGGGGTCCTTTCTTCCGAACGCGTCTGCCCATTCTCGTCCCAACCGCTGAGCGGTCTGCGACTCTCGAAGGAATTCCCACAGGAGGCATGGGATCAACTCAGTATCAGGCACTTTTTTGAAGTCCCATTCGTCCACTGTCAGTGGCGGTCGGGTCTTTGGAATATTCATGGAAGTGTTTTCACGCTATAGCCTTAGGAAAGTTGATCATGGTTGAATACTTTGATGGCTTCACGTTGAACCACTTTTCCGCTTCAGACTTGGTTCCCAAGCCCTTGTAGTGCGCGTGGATCATTGCCGGGGAATTCCCGGCCTGGGCTGCCGTAAGATTTTCGTTGGAGTAAAGTGCAAAATGGTAGCTGCACCACGCATGTCGCAGGCCGTTCCGTCGGCTCGGGATATTGAGAGATTCCCGCACGCGGGCGAAGGCACTCACAAGTCCGTTCAAAGTCGCCGTCGCGGTCCAAACGTTGCCTTCGGAACCGCGGTATGACTCCAGCCATGCCGAAAGTGCGGGGCAAATCTCAATGAGCCTGCGTCTGCGAGTTTTTGAATCCTGCGCCCGGATCTCGATGTGGCCTTCGATGCCGAAAACGTTCTCCCACTTCAACCGCAATGTCTCTTCCAGTCGCAAGCCAGCTAGGGCTTGCAACGCAATCACGGCACGCATCTGGCCTTCAGCAGTGTCTAGGAGGTGTCGCAATTCGTTGGGCCGGTAGAAATCTGGTGGAGCCGTGTCGAGAGGCTCCTTCTGCATGGCATCCGCTTCGATCAAGCGCTGTGTCGGCGGCAGGTAGTTCTGGCGGACACACCATCTGAAGAACATCGCCAAAGCTGCCCTGCGGTCATTGCGCGACTTGGGTGAAAGTTGCGAATACGCATTGAGGTACAGTCCGAGCATTTGTGGGGCAATGTCGGTGAGTTGATGACCTGGAAAGGCGGTAGCAAACTCCCTGAGCCAACGTTCGATGTGGAGTGCGTATAACGGTGAAAGCTGAGGCCTCTTCCCTCCAGTCGCTTGGGCTTTCGGTGCACGCATGCCAAGGAACTGGTCTACCGCCACGCTTAAACTTGTCGTCTGAACGGTTGCGACAGTGCCCAAATAGCCGGCCACCGCTTCGGACAAAGGCCGGTCACCCAGTTTGCGCACAGCGGCAAGGTATTCGGTAACTGCTTGAACCGCAGAGATCGAGCGCCCGGTTTCCCGGCGAAATCCCTCGAGCGCGTCACGAAGCGCCAGCGCAGATCGAGCTTCGGCAGCAGTCAGGGAGGCCACTTGACTATCCTGGGCTAGTTCCTTAACCAGACCCTCCGCGAACTCTTTCGCACCCCCTCGACCGGAGAATTTGGCAAAACTGCGCATCATGCGCCGTCCGGACGCACGCCAAGCGACTCGAAAGGAGTTTCGGCCCTCGCAAGGCTGGTAGATTTTGGCGAGGACCGGCCCATTCTTCCGAGCGCGGACCGTTTGAGGCCATTTCATGTCCCGAGATGCAATTTCGGGCGTTTCTTGTGTCAGAACTGTGTCAGAAGACTGAGAATTCTCGTTTTCCTTAGGAAAATTGGCTCCAGAGGTAGGACTTGAACCTACAACCACACGGTTAACAGCCGCGTGCTCTACCATTGAGCTACTCTGGAACGTAGCGGGCGCGCAAAGTAGCGATCGGATTTCAACCCCGTCAACCGGAATTTGGTCGGATTTGGGTTTGATGACCGATTTGAGCGAAAAACCTCGGCTATTGGCGGGAATCACAGCGGGAAAGAAAAGCGGCAGAGGGCTGTAGGCACTCCATAAGCGGCAGCGGACTGCACGCTCTCTTCAAACTGGCAGCAGATGGCGACCGCACGCCGACAAAAAGCGGGGGCTTGATTGCAGCCGAACGCTTTTGGAGGCTTCTGAGCGTTGGATCTCCAATCGAAAACTCACACCGATAACCTGTCAGGCCTCGTCGAACGCGTCACGTTCTTTAATGAGGAGACCGGGTTTGCGGTCATCAAGGTCAAGGCCAAGGGACACAAGGAACTAGTCACCGTCGTGGGAGCGCTCCCTTCAGTGACTCCAGGTGAATGGTTAACCGCCGAAGGAAATTGGATCCAGGACAAGGAGTTCGGTCGTCAGTTCAAGGCGGTCATGCTCAAAGCGAGCGCACCGACCACGTCGGAGGGTATCGAGAAATACCTTGGCAGTGGCATGGTCAAAGGCATTGGCCCTGTTTATGCCAAGAAATTGGTGGCCAAGTTCGGTGAGAAGATCTTCGACGTCATCGAAACTCGCTCAGCGGCGCTGGAAGAGGTCGATGGGATCGGCCCCAAACGCCGGCTTCAAATCAAAGCCGCGTGGGGAGAGCAGAAGGTGATCCGGGATATCATGCTGTTCCTGCATTCCCAAGGGGTCAGCACGAGCCGCGCGGTTCGCATCTACAAAACGTACGGCGTGGATGCCGTCGAGCGGGTTCGCGCAAATCCCTATTCATTGGCCAAGGATATCAATGGCATCGGATTCAAGACGGCGGATCAGATCGCCCAGAACATCGGCATCCCGCATGATTCGGTGATGCGAGCGACGGCCGGGTTGAATCACACGCTTTTAGAGGCGACGTCGGAGGGACATTGCGCCTTGCCATTGGAGTTATTGAGGAAGACGGCCGTGATGTTGCTGAACGTGGAACCGCGTGTCGTCGATGACGCGTTGGCCAAGGCTTTCGATCAGGGGGACTTGGCGTTGGATCGTGTGACCGGCGACGATTGGGCCTTTCTTCCCTGGTTGCGCAATGCCGAGATCGGCATTGCTCGACGTGTCCAGGAGATGGCAGCCGGAGCTTCGACATTGCCGTCCATGGATGTGGATCGGGCGGTGGCGTGGTGTCAGGAAAAGACCGGCAAGGAACTGGCACCAAGCCAGCGCGAGGCCCTGCGTCAGGCGTTGACGCAACGGGTATTGGTCATCACGGGAGGGCCGGGCGTGGGGAAGACGACGCTGGTGAATTCCATCCTGCGGATTGTGATCGCCAAGAAGGTGCGTTGCCTCTTGTGCGCTCCCACGGGTCGCGCTGCCAAGCGGTTGAGTGAAACGACCGGGCTTGAAGCCAAGACCATTCACCGACTGTTGGAAGTCAAGGCTGGGTCCAATTCGTTTCAACGAAATGAATCCCATCCGTTGGAGTGCGACCTATTGGTCGTGGACGAATGCTCAATGGTCGATGTGCCCTTGATGAATCATCTGTTGCGCGCCGTTCCATCCGGGGCACATGTGGTGTTCGTCGGCGATGTCGATCAACTGCCGTCGGTGGGTCCGGGAACGGTTCTCATGAGTTTGATAGAGAGCCGTCGGATTCCGGTGGTGCGATTGACCGAAGTTTTTCGCCAGGCGGCACGGAGCCGGATCATTACGAACTCCCATCGGATCAATGCAGGGCAAATGCCGGAATCACCGACGAAAGATGAGCCATCGGACTTCTATTTTCTCGAACGTGAGGATCCGGAGCGGATTGCGGAGACCTTGTTGGAACTGGTTCGGGAGCGAATCCCGGCGAAGTTTGGTGTGGATACAATCCGGGACATTCAGGTGCTGTGCCCGATGAATCGCGGGTCATTGGGGGTGCGTGAGCTGAATGTCCGTTTGCAGGACCGGCTGAATCCTGTCCGTGAGGATGAACCTTATGTGGAGAAATTTGGCTGGCAGTTCCGCGTGCGGGACAAGGTGATCCAGACCGAAAACGACTACGATAAGGATGTGTTCAACGGGGACATCGGCCAGGTGATAGCGATGGACTTGGTAGAGCAAGAATTGACGGTCCGGTTTGAGTCCCGCGAGGTGGTGTATGAGTTTGGGGAATTGGATGAACTGGCGCTCGCGTATGCGATCACGATCCACAAGTCTCAGGGTTCGGAGTTCCCGGTGGTGGTGATCCCCTTGGCGATGCAGCAGTACATGTTATTGCAGCGGAACTTGGTGTACACCGGTGTGACCCGCGGCAAACGCTTGGTGATGTTGATCGGACAAAAGAAGGCGTTAGGGAGTGCGGTTCGGAACTGTGAGACCCAAAAGCGGTATTCTGGGTTGCTGGCGAGGTTGGTGGGGTAGGACGAGCGATGCCGAACGGCAGCAGGGCGTTGAACAGGACAATCCGGTTCTTTCCAAAGGAATCCTTCTAGCCTACGGTTCGGTTGTTGAATCCATGACATCCTGTGTGGTGCAAATTCTGGCTGGGAACTGCCGACGTCTGGCGTCGGCCGGGGCTTGGGCTGTGATGGTATGGATGGTGGTGGCTTTTTTGGACTGCTCGACGCACGGGGGCACGAACACGAGTTGGGCTTTCCAGCCGGTTGGCAATCCGCCACAGCCCCGGGTGAAAAGCATTGGATGGGTGAAGACTCCGATAGACCGTTTTGTGTTGGCGCGTTTGGAGGCGACGGGGCGCGAACCCTCGGCGGCTGCCGATAAGCGCACATTGATCCGGCGCGCGACGTTCGATCTGACTGGGCTGCCTCCAACACCAGAAGTGGTTGAAGAATTTCTGGCGGACGATTCTCCGGCTGCTTTTGAACGTGTCGTGAATCGGTTGCTCCGACAGCCAGAGTACGGTGAACGCTGGGCTCGCCATTGGTTGGACATCGCCCGGTACGCCGACAACAAGGGTTACGTTTTTTTTGAAGAGAAAACTTATCCGTGGGCCTGGACCTACCGGGATTATGTGGTGAGCGCATTCAACGAGGACAAACCCTACGATCGTTTTCTCTTAGAACAGATTGCCGCCGATCAGATCACACCGCCGCCGGAAGCTCGATCGTTGGCGGCGCTTGGGTTTCTCACGGTTGGCGATCATTTTTCGAACAACACTCACGACATCCTCGACGACCGAATTGATGTGGTGACTCGAGGGTTGCTCGGGCTGACGGTGGGTTGTGCCCGGTGTCACGACCACAAGTACGATCCGGTGTTGCAGGCGGATTATTACGCGTTGTACGGTGTGTTTCGGAGTTCCTCGGAACCGATGGTGCCTCCGTTGTTGGAGGCTCCCCCTGTCGGCAACCCGTACGAGTGTTTCCTCTGGGAGCTGAGCGAACGCGAGCGGCGATTGCGGGAATTCGTTGAGTCGAAACATCGCTCGATAGTGAATGATGCCCGAGCTCGAATTGCAGAATACCTGATGGCGGTGCATGCCCAACGCGGTCAGCCGACGACGGAGAGCTTCATGTTGCTGGCTGACCCGGGCGATCTCAACCCCACGGTGATCACGCGATGGCGGCGCTTTGTTGAACGAGATAACGACACCAACGGCGTGTGGCGGCTCTGGCATCGATTCTCTGAACTGAGCGCGACGAACTTCGCCGAATCGGCAACGGTAATTCTTCGAGAGACGGTTGCGACCCCGATTGGCGGCAACTCGACCGTTGCGGGGCGGGGTAGTCATCCAGGAATTGACACGGCATTCGCAGGGGAACCACCGGCGTCGATGACCTCGGTGGCGGAGCGCTATGCGACGGTGTTGCGGCGGGTGGATGCCGAATGGAAGACCCTGGTTGCCAATTCGGTGGTTGCCGGGCAGTCGCGCCCGGAGCGGCTGCCGAACCTGGACGATGAGGCTTTGAGACGCGTGTTGTATGGACCGGATGCTCCCGCCGATATTCCACTTCAATTGGATTGGGGCTTCCTGTCCTTGCTTCCAGATCGAGCGAGTCAGGGGGAATTTCAGGTGCTGTTAAAAGACTTGGAACAATGGCTGATGAATGGGCCCCATGCGCCTCCACGCGTGATGGCGTTGACGGATCTGCCGGTGGCTTATGAGCCGCGCATTTTTGAACGCGGCAATCCGGCTCGGCTAGGTGCTTGGGTGCCACGGCGGTTTTTGAATGTGCTCAACGGCCGGCCGTTCCAAAAAGGCAGTGGTCGACTCGAACTGGCACAGGCACTGGTTGATCCGGAAAATCCTCTGACGGCTCGAGTGTTAGTAAACCGGGTTTGGATGCATCATTTCGGTTCGGGTTTGGTCAGTACTCCCAGCGATTTTGGGACACGCAGTGAACCGCCGTCGCATCCGGAGCTGCTGGACTGGTTGGCCTGGGATTTCATGAGGCACGGCTGGCAGATCAAACGGTTGCATCGTCAGATTTTGCTGAGTGCGGTGTATCAGCAGTCCTCACGTGGAATCGAAATGACCTCGGCGTCAACAGCAGCGGCAAGTGCAGTGCGACCGGATCCCGAGAACCGTCTGCTGTGGCGGATGAATCGGCGTCGGCATGATTTCGAAGTGCAACGGGACGCCCTGCTGGCGGTTTCCGGCAGGTTGGATCTGCAGTTGGGCGGTCCGGCGATCAGCGCTGCGTCCCAGCGTCGCACCCTTTATTCCTTCGTGAACCGCTTGGATGTGCCGCCGGTGATGACCACATTTGATTTTCCCAGCCCTTCGGCGAGTTGCCCTCAACGAACTGCCACGACGGTGCCGTCACAGGCCTTGTATTGGATGAACAACGATTTCGTCGCCGATTGCGCAGCTGCAGTGGTGCGGCGGCCCGAGGTGACGCAATGCCGATCTGTCTCGGAGAAAGTGACGCGACTTTATCGTCTGATATACAGTCGGCCGCCATCGGAACGGGATTTGGAACGGGGTCGAACTTTTTTGGGAAGCGAGCCGGAAGAGAAGGTTTGGCAGCAGTTGGCTCAAGCCCTCTTGCTGGCGAATGAATTTGTGTTTGTGGACTGAATCCCTTGTGACATGAACCCACTGGAATCCCAACACCCCTGTAATCAATCGATGTCTCGACGACAGTTGCTGGCGCGTTGCGGGACCGGGTTTGGGCTGATGGGACTTGGGGCGTTGCTTGCCGACGAGGGTTTGTCAGCAGGAGTGGGTCTTCCCTTGGCCGTTCGGGCTCCTCATTTTGCCCCCAAGGCTCGGCGAGTGGTACATCTGTTCATGAATGGGGGTCCGTCGCAGGTTGATACGTTCGATCCGAAACCCGCGCTGGACCGGTTCCATGGGAAGCCACTTCCCTTGAACAATCTTCGAACCGAACGAAAGACGGGTGCGGCGATGCGATCGCCCTTTGCATTTCGGAAATACGGCCAATCGGGCATTGAGGTAAGCGACTTGTTTTCCAAGACCGCGAGCCAGCATATCGATGATATGGTGGTCATTCGTTCGATGCAGGCCGAGGTGCCAAATCATGAGCCGTCGCTAATGCTTATGAACTGTGGCGATTCTCGGTTGCCGCGTCCGAGCATGGGTTCGTGGGTTACCTATGGACTGGGTACCCTGAATCAGAATCTCCCGGGATTTATTGTGCTGTGTCCAGGTGGCTTCCCGATTGTTGCGACGCAGAACTGGCGTTCGGCCTTTCTGCCGGGATCGTTTCAAGGCACCTATATCAATACCCAGCATACCGACGTCGACAAACTCATCGCCAACATCCGAAACCCCAGGCTGAGTACCGCTGAACAGCGTCGTCAGTTGGATCTAGTGCGTGAACTGAATGTGGAACACGCTGCGCTCCGCGAACACGATCCGGCATTGGAATCGCGAATTGCGTCCTTTGAACTCGCTTATCGGATGCAGGCGGAGGCAACCGACGCGTTTGATATCCGCGGTGAACCGGAATCCATTCGGCAAGGTTATGGAAGTGGTACGCACGGACGCCAACTGCTGATCACTCGCCGGCTTTTGGAGCGTGGTGTGCGCTTTATTCAGCTATGGTCGGGCGACGGTCAACCTTGGGATAATCACGACAACCTGGAGAAGACACATCGTCAACTCGCGGGGGATTGGGATCAACCGATTGCGGCGTTTCTTGCGGACCTAAAACAACGCGGGTTGTTTGAGGACACGTTGGTTCTGTGGGGCGGTGAGTTTGGTAGAACGCCGGTCGCGGAATTACCTGGCTTGAGTGGTCGCGATCACAATCATTATGGATTCAGCGTCTGGCTTGCTGGCGGCGGTGTGAGGGGCGGGACGACATACGGCGCCACCGATGAGTTTGGATTCCGTGCGGTAGAAAACCCAGTCCATGTCCACGATCTGCACGCGACCATGTTACATTTGTTGGGGTTGGACCATGAACGGCTCACGTATCGCTATGCTGGAAGGGATTTTCGCCTGACCGATGTGGCAGGCAATGTGATCGGGAAGATTGTTGGGTAGAGTTCCGTTTGTTACCTTTGGTGCGGGATTCAGTTTTTTATGGTGTCAGCAAATTACTTTGAAACGCCATTATGGGGCAACGATGAGTCCTGAATCTCAGTGACTCGGTCTCTTGAGGATGCTCTTGAATGGCCGCTTCAAGGTTCAAGACGAACCAAACCTATGAACTGGATTTTTTGGATGATATTGGGGGGTGGGGCTGGAGCCGTATTGTTGATATGGCTTTTGATCCGATCGGCATCCAGGCGAGGAAGTGGGGCCCGGGGTGGTTCCAGTTCCGGATTGAGTTCGGATGGCGGCGGTTGGGGTTTGTTTGAATCTGGGGGGATTTCAGGTGGAAGCGATAGTTCTAGCGGATGTGATAGTGGATCGGACGGGGGAAGTGGCGGGGGGTGTGATGGTGGGGGCGGCGGAGGGGATTAGCAGGAGTTTGGCGCGGCTAGTTCCAGTGCATACCAAGTGTCTACTCGGTGGCGACGCCTTCGGGGCCAAAAGCGGCAGAGGACTGCGCGTACTCCAAAGAGTGTCGTCGTATGACTCGAATGACGGTGCTTCTGGAGCGCGGTGGCCCTCCACCGCTTTTGGGGAATTGCTGGGTGAGCTGGGACGGATGGAGAAAGCGGCAGAGGACTGCACGCACTCCAAAGGGGCCGCTTCTTCACTTTGGCGGCTATCTGGGGGGTCTACATCGCTCCTCAAGGTTGGGGTGCTGCTGACACGGGGCTGTCGGGTACTGCCAAGGCTGGATTGCGGTTGAAGAATGCTTTGGGTGTGAGGCGCATGCTGACGTGTGCCGAGGGCATGACGGGGAAATCCTCAGGTCGAGCGACATGAGTGACTCCGAGAGTCACCCACGTGACGAGGTCTTGCCTTTGGATAGACTCGTTATTTCGAGCATAGGTGGTCAGGTTTTGGAGCGGGTTGTGTCCTCCTGGATAGTTGCCTGCGGCGTACAACTCGGTTGGGTTGTATCGCGTGACGACGAACTGGTGATCAATGTATCCAGCACGACGCCGGACGGGCGAGTCTTTGGCAAGGAATGGAACCACGATCATACCGGGATCGATTTGGTAACCGGAAGGATGGCCGAGGGCCGATAGGGTGTCGGGATTGAAAATGGTCCACATGCGGTGGGTTGCCGGGTTCATATCTCGGACGGCCTGTCGTTCGGTGGAGAAAACGGTCTGTGCCAGAGAGAACCCATTGCCATGCGGGTTGGAGCGACCGAGTCGATCGGTGGTCAAGTTGTACTCCTTTACGCTGTTCGAAGTGCCGTCGATATCGAAGTCGAGCCGCACATTAAGAAAGTGCTGGTGATGGGGCGCCAGGAGGTTTTCAGCCACCAGAACTCCGTGCGCCTGTTCGCCTTGAGGTGTCGCGGTGCCGGATCTCTCTCGAAGAAGTTGGCAGGCGGCGCAATGCGTCGCATGAGTCCCTTTCAGTTGCATGATGCCGGTGAGATAAATATGGAGTTCGATCGAGCCGTCCTGGCGAAAACTCCATTGAAACCGGTAATCATAATTGCCGATGGTCGTGAGGTGACCAATGACGAGTTCTCGAGCGCGCGGTCCCACGGTTCCGGAATCGCCTTCCGTGTGTGACCACAGTATGCCTGCGTCCCGTTCATAGACATCCACAGCGTTCGTCAGGATCCGCGTTCCCCCGACACCGTCTGTGAGTGGTTCACTGATCAACGTTGCATAGGAGACCGTCGTGAATCCCGGTTTGAGCGGGGTGGTGAAATACCCCAGACCGAAATCGGCTTCGTCGAAGTAGGCGCGCCAAGACCACGCCTCATCCGTATCGGCGTAGGGAACCAGCAGGTCAGAAATGGAGGCGCGGTAAAGAATGGGGCGCACCTTTCCCGGAGCATCCTCCCAACCGATCTGATAGAGGATCAGTCCATCGCGAGGATGCAATGCGTATCGGAAACGCCATCGATTCCAAGTGATGGCGTGATCGTCGATTCGGAACGTGGGACCTTGTGGTAACGAAACCTGCAGGGGTTTCTGAGGAGGATCTTGCGGGCCGCGAATTGCTGGATCAAAAAAGTCCATTTTGCCGTGTGAGATGGGATAGACCCCTCGATCGATGACCTTGAGCACTTGACGATGCGACATATCGACGAACGCCGTGAGACCTTCGATGGGTTCCCAGGTGGTGCGATTGGTGGTGCGAAGAAACGGAACGGTAACCAGGGTCCGCGTGTTGGAATGACCCTTCAGCAATGGAACCGGGCCTATAGGAATAGCGCCGGTTTCGACGCTGGCCAGGTCGGTGATTCCCCGGCGAGTCAACGCCTCAATCCAAAGCGTGTTCGTCTTGAGGATCTTTCCGCTCTCGCCGAATTCCGCCCCGGTTTGCAGGGGTTCGGCACCAGGCACGAGTTTCCAGGATCGCGTTTTGTTTGCGAGCAGATCGACGATGCCTTCGTACGTCCTGTGGCGTTGGAGATCATATGCCACGATGGAGGCCTCCCTTGTCAATTGGGTGCCGGGTCGCCAGGCTAGAACTTGTTCCTTGCGGGGTTCGTGGAGGGCGACGATGGGAAAGTAGGCATTGGTGGCGACTTTACCTTCGTTGAGAACGATGCGCACCGCCGCTGCCAGCTCATTGGTGGACAATGGATCCAATGGATGTACTGCTGCGGACGCAGAACATTCCAGTATTAAAAGCGCGAGCCACAGAAAGGATGCTCCCGTTTTCAGGATTGAACGAAGCCGCTGCGCGGGGGGCTTCGCCGAAGTAGACGCCCGGGGTGGTCTGGAGCACACGCTCCGGACCTATGATCAAAACCTCGTTCATATCCAGATCGAAATCCACTACAGCTCCCGCGCAGCTGCCGA
>SXGT01657446.1_pt1 | contig 15074 bp, 11 predicted proteins | sample 3176221 | NCBI WGS metagenome assembly SXGT01 (sample SAMN11356862, study PRJNA531348) | freshwater metagenome | isolation source: freshwater sample F1-120 | place: China: Fuxian Lake, Yuxi | collected 2017-12-25
ACGAGGACGACGAGGACGAGGATCACGACGAGGACGACGAGGACGAGGACCACGAAGACGACGACGACTGAACCCAGACTTGTGGTCGGACGCACCGAAGATCGTCATCGGGAGGCCCGGACGCGCGCGATGGGCAGCGATGCCCACGTCATCGTCGTCGGCGGTGACGAACCCGGTCGTGTCGAGCCGATGCTCGAACGAGCGCTGGCCCGAATCGCCGACCTCGAGAGTCGCTGGTCGAGGTTCGTGCCCAGCAGCGAAGTCAGTCGCTTGAACTCGCGGCGAGGCGTTCCGACGATCGTGTCGGCCGACACCCGTTTGTTGATCGAACGAGCGCTGCTTGCCGCCGACCTGACCGATGGTCGGTTCGATCCGACGATGGTCGACACGATCGAGGCGCTCGGTTACGACCGCGACTTCGCCCAGGTGCGTGCTGATCCGCCGCCGCGACAGCCGACACGCGTTCGCGGGCTTGGCACCGAAGGCGCGGCCGGGATTCGCGTCGAACCCATGCTCGACGCGGTGACGTTGCCGGCTGACGTCGGCTTCGATCCCGGCGGGATCGGCAAGGGGCTCGCAGCCGATCTCGTCGTGAACGAACTGATGGAGTCAGGTGCGCGGGGCGCGATGGTGAATCTCGGTGGCGACCTTCGCGCCGAAGGCATCGCGCCCACGCCGGACGGCTGGGTGGTGGGGATCGAAGATCCGATCAACGCATCGACGAACCGCGCCCTTGTCACCATTCGACGGGGCGGTGTCTGCACGAGCAGTCGCGTTCGACGTCGCTGGACCTCCTCCGACGGCCATGACCTGCACCACGTGATCGATCCGAAGTCGGGTCAGCCGGTCGAACATTCGATCGCGACGGTCACCGTGGTCGCGGGTGAGGCGTGGTGGGCCGAAGCGCTCACGAAGGCACTGTTCGTCGAAGGAGTGGTCGACCGCGCCCGAGCCGAACGTCTGCTCGTCAACGCGTCGGCGTTGGTGATCCGAACAGACGGCAAGGTCGAGCAGTTCGGCAAGGCTGGCGTCTTCACGTCGATCGGGACTTCGCACTGAAGCCGTGAGATCGCCGGCGCGATCAGTTCAGGCTCGCGGTGTCCGGAGTCGGCCCGCGCGCGACGTGATCGTGTGCGTGCGCGACGGCCGCGGCGAAGTCACCGAAGAGGTGGTTCTCGTGGGCCAACCGATCGAGCGCTCCGACCGCAGCCAGCAACGCTTGGTGACGGGGACGCGGTCCGGCAAGTAATACCGTCACGCCCCGCGACTCGAGTTCGCCGACGATTTCTCCGAGTGCCTGCGCCCCCGTCGCGTCGAGAACCTGCAGCGTCGGCATGCGGAGAATCACGACCCGAACGTCGGACACCGCGGTCAGTTCGTGCAGGAAGCGTTGAGCCGCGCCGAAGAACAGCGCGCCATCGAGGCGATAGGTGACGATCTTGTCGGCGAACAACGCCGCTTCCTCGTCATCATCGATGATGCCGATCGACGTCGCGATGTCGTCGGTTTCGCCCAGTTGGGTCGGTCGTTGGAACATCGGCGGGACGACGTCGTCGACCGGTTCGACGACCGCGACCGCGGCTTGCGACATGGATCGCAACGCGAGCAACGCGGCCGCCGCGACCCCGATCTCGACGGCGACGATCAAGTCGAACACGATCGTCGCCGCGGCCGTGACCACGAGAACCAGCGCGTCCGAACGCGTCGACCGCAGAACCGAGCGCACGTTGTGCACCTCGATCATCCGCACCGCCGTGACGAGCAACACCCCGGCGAGGGCGGCGAGCGGGATCTCCCCGACGAGGTCGCCGCCGAAGTACACGACGAGTACCAGCACACCGGCATGCACGAGGGCGGCGAACCGCGTGCGCGCGCCCGCCCGCACGTTCACCGCCGTGCGCGCGATGGCGCCGGTTGCGGGCATTCCGCCGAACAGGGGTGACACGAGATTCGCGAGGCCCTGCCCGAACAGTTCGCGGTCGGGGTCGTGGCGCGTGGTGTCGGCCATGCCGTCGGCGACCTTGGCCGACAGCAGGCTTTCGAGCGCCGCGAGGAGCGCGACAGCGAGGGCAGCCGAGAACAGCTCGCTCAGCCTTGACAACGACGCCGACGGCAACGACGGTGTCGGCAACGACGACGGGAGCGACCCGATTCGAGCAACCCTGAGATCGCCAACCCCCGCAACGATCGTCGCCACGACCACACCGACGAGCGATGACGGGATCGATCGATGCAGACGCGGCGTCACGACCATCGCCACGGCGACGAGCAGCACGATGCCGAGTGCTTCGATCGTGGTGCGACCGGACGCGTCGCCGAGCGCCCGCAGCGCCACGACGGCGGTGTTGTCGCCCTCGGGCCTTGCGACGCCGAGCGCTGCGGGAACCTGTTGGAGAAAGATGATGACCGCGATCCCGACGGTGAACCCTTCGATCACCGGCCAGGGGATGTAGGCGAGATAGCGGCCCACTCGCGCGAGGGACGCGACGACGATCAGCGCGCCCGCCATGATGCCGACGACCGAGACGGCGTCGACCCCGTAGCGGGACACGATGGGCACGAGCACGACCGTCATGGCACCCGTGGGTCCCGACACCTGCACGTTCGACCCGCCGAACACCGCAGCCACAAAGCCCGCGACGATCGCAGTCATGAGCCCGGCGTCGGCGCCGAGTCCCGTCGTGATTCCGAACGCGAGCGCGAGTGGGAGCGCGACGACTCCAACGGTGATTCCTGCGATGAGATCCTTGCGCCAAGTGCTCGAGAACCCGGCGTAGTCGGATCGGCGCGGCATCAGGGCCGCGAGGCGAGTCGTTGCGGTTCGCGCCGTGGTCAACGGCCGGTCCGAACCGGGCTCGTCGCGCGGCGTTGTCGCTGCGACTGGCAACTCGGTCGGTCGATCACCACGTCGGCGAACCTACCGGTCGGTGTCGCGGACTCAGTGCTCCGGGGGCTCGGGCGGTTCGGGCGCCTCGGTGGGCTCGGTGGGCTCGGGGGCCTCGGTCGGCTCCGGTGGCTCGGGGCCGTCGTCGTCATCGGTGTCGTCGTCATCGCTGTCGTCGTCATCGACCGAGCTCGACGTGTCGTCGTCGGTGTCGTCGGTGTCGTCGGTGTCGTCGTTCGGTGCGGTTCCCGAGGAGTCCGGAGCGTCGGATTCGTCGGGTTCCGTGGCGGCGTGACCCTCGTCCTCGCGGTTGATACGCGGGACGACATCGCCGTCGAGCAGCAGCGCGACGAACTCGAGGTGTTCGGTTCCACGTGTGAACTCGACCTCGACCTTCGGGGTTCCGTTGATCGTCGTTTCCTCGGGCTCGGATGCCGTCCAGCCGGGCCGCACCCGGACGCGCACGATCTCGAGGTCTCGTCGGGTCGCCCGGAGCACGACCGTCCCGGCGTCGTCGACCCTGAACTGCCGGTCGCGACCGTCGTCGGGGTCGGCGACGCTCGACCGCGTCGCATCCGTCACCTCGGGCACCGTCGACAGGCCCGCGACGGCGGAGGCGGGCGCAGTGTCGGTCTGGCTGCTGAAGGCCGCGTTGGTCGCGAACGCGGCACCCGCAGTGGCCAATCCGACGCCGAGCGCGCCGGCCAACACCATCCATCGTCGGTTCACGTCACCAACGGTACGGGCATTGGCGGGAATTGTCTCCCGGATCTGGTCGGATTCCATCCAAGATTCGACCAGGAGGGGCTCACGTGCGGTTCGCGAGTGCGAATCTGTCGAGGTGCAGATTCTGATCGTCGAAGACGACGAAGCCCTGGCCGAAGCGCTGTCGGCGATGATGGTGCAGGCCGGCCACGTCGCCCAGCGGGTTCGTACCGGCACCGACGCGTTGGCGCGCATCGAGCGGGATCACCCAGAACTCGTGTTGCTCGACCTGAACTTGCCCGATCTCGACGGTCACGAGGTTTGTCGGCGCGTCCGACTGACGAACGATGTTCCGGTGATCATGCTCACCGCCCGCGACGCCGAACTGGACCGCGTCCTCGGGCTCGAGGAGGGCGCCGACGACTACGTCGTCAAGCCATTCAGTCCTCGGGAGTTGTTGGCCCGCATTCGGGCCATCGAACGAAGGGTTCGAATCGGTGCCGGATCGGAACCACGAGAGGTTGGCGGGCCGGTGGAGATCGGCGGTCGACTGAGCATCGATCGTCGTACCCGCTCCGTCGCGGTCGATGAGCAGCCGATCCACCTGACGGCGAAGGAATTCGACGTGCTCGCGTTTCTTGCCGATGATCCTGGCGCGGTCCGGGAGCGGTACGAGATCATGGAACACGTGTGGGATACGCACTGGTACGGACCGACCAAGACGCTCGACGCCCACGTCGCGGCGATTCGTAAGAAGCTCGGCGACGCGCGCTGGATCGAAGCGGTCCGGGGCGTCGGATTCCGGCTCCAAGCCCCCGAATGATTCGACGCCTCCTCGCGGTCATCGTCGGTCTCACGCTCCTGGTGCTGATCGTCCACGACGTGCCGCTCGCATCGCATTTGCGGGCGGTCGAACGCGACCGACTCACGACCTCGTTGGAACGTGACGCGTTCACGTTGGCAGGGCTGGTCGAGGAGCGACTCGAGGAATACGAAACTGGGGTCACGACCGACGTCGCGTTGCTCCAGGAACTGAGTGAGAGCTACGGCACCGTCGCGGGGAGCGCGGTGTACATCATCGACGGTCGGGGATCGGTCGTCGCCGCGACCGATCGCGACGCCATCGGATCCGACCGCTCGGGTCGCGCGTCGATCGAGTTGGCAATCGACGGCATCCGCAGTTCGGAGATCATCGATGACGGATCCGAGGTGCTCGATGTTGCCGTGCCGGTGCTCTCCGGTCCCGAAGCGATCGGTGCGGTCGAGTTCGTGCGACCCGCGAACGAGATCGATCGGCGAACGAACGAGCGACTCCGGGGCATCTTCGCCGCGGCCGCCATCTCGCTCGTTCTGGCCGCGGTCATCGGATGGATCCTGGCTCGAACGCTGACCCAGCCACTGCGCCGCCTTCGACGAACCACAGCGGCGATCGCGGGCGGTGACCTCGAAACGCGCGCCGTAGTGCCGTCCGGTCCGCCCGAGATCCGTGCGCTCGCTGAGGACTTCAACACCATGGTGGAACGGCTGGCACGAGTTGTCGCGGATCAGCGCAACTTCGCAGGAGATGCGAGCCACCAGTTGCGAACCCCACTGACGACACTGCGGATTCGTATCGAACAGACGATGACGAGCAGCGGGCTCGACGCGTCCCAGCGCGAGAGCCTGCAGTCGGCGATCGGCGAGTTGCGTCGGCTCGAACGTCTGGTCGAGGGGCTGTTGGCGCTCGCTCGCGCCGGTGCCGATCCGGTGACGACATCGGTCGACGTGTCTGCGATCGCAAGAGAACGTCTCGACGCGTGGGTCGCGTTGGCGGAGGAGAACGGCGTCACGATCGAGTCGCGTCTCGGCGAGGCCATTCGTGCGATCGCCGTTCCGGGCGCGGTCGAACAAGTCATCGACAACTACCTCGACAACGCACTCGAGGTCGCACCGCGCGGCTCGACCATCGAGGTCGTGCTCCAGCAACAGAGCGGGTGGGTCACGCTCGAGGTCGCGGACGCGGGCCCAGGGCTTCGGCCCGATCAGATCGACTTGGCGTTCGATCGATTCTGGCGGGGCGACAATGCGGCAGAGGGCGGAAGTGGTGTCGGGCTTGCCGTCGTGCGGCGACTCGCCGAAGCATCCGGAGGCGAGGCGGCGTTGCGGTCGAATGCGCGCGGCGGGATCACTGCGACGCTTCGGATCCGCTCGGGCTGAGGGTGCTCGCCGGGTGCCGTGCCGTCAGGCGACGTCGTCGGGGAGTTCGTCGCGGTCCCCGACGCGGCCCTGCGGAATGTGGAATCGGAGCGCGGCTCGTGTTTGTGGTCCGGCAAGGACCTCGATGCGCCCGCCGACGGCTCGTACGAGGTGATGCAGTTTCTCGATCCCGGTTCCCGCGACCACGCCACCTTCGATCTCGATGACCAGTCGGTTGCCGCGCCGTTGCGCAGTGATCCGAATGTCGGTGTTGGGGCCGTGTCGGCGAGCGGCCTCGTCGATCGCGGTCACCAACAACTCGTGCAGACGATTCGGTTGGGTCGTGATCGCGAGCTGAGCCGAGCACCGCACGACGACTCGGCGGGTGCCGAGGGGTTCGGCGCAACTGTCGGCGGCTCGGGCGATCACGTTGCGCACGAGAACGGTTGTGTGTGGTGCCCGCGCGTCGATCGGGTCGGCCGGCGTCGCCGCGAGTGCCGTGATGACCTGGGTGAGTTCGTCGGCGAGGTGGCGGGCCCTCCAGACGAGGTCGGGCGCAGTTCGGGACTCGGTTCCGACCCGCTCGAGTGTGAACCGCGACAGTGCCTCGACGATCGCTTCGACCGGAGGTTGCAGGTTGCGCGCGAGCGTTCCGAGGTGCGGGTCGGTCGAGGTGTCGAGTTCGCGCGTTGCCACCGAGTCTCCGAGATCGTCGCCGGTCGAGTCTCCGAGTTCTCGATCGGCCGTTTCCGCAACCGAGTTGAGGATCGGGGAGACTTCTCGCTGCAATTGGGGTCGTGCCGGCCAATTGGGTCGAGTGGGGTCTCATCGAGAAACACGGGCGCCGTGCCGCGGCGCCGGGAGAGGGAGTCATTCCGTGAGCGTTGTCCGAATCAATGCCATCACCGTCCCGCCCGACCGCGCGGACGAACTCGTCGCTCGTTTCGCGCAGCGCGCGGGCGAAGTGGCCAAGATGCCGGGATTCGAGGCGTTCGAGCTGCTGCGGCCCACCGACGAGCGCCACGTGTTCCTCGTCTACACGCGGTGGGAGAACCAAGCAGCATTCGACAACTGGTTGAGCAGTCGTGCCTTCGAGCAAGGCCACGCCCAGCACTCGGGTCGAGGTCCGGTGTCGACCCACGCCGACCTGTGGAGCTTCGACGTCGTCCAACGCGAAGAGGCGACCGACCGATCGAGTTGATCGGTCGGTCGCCTTCCTTCGATCGCGGCACCGTGCCGGGGTGGGGGTCGGTACACGGTGCCGCGAACATCGACGACGATGATCCGCGCGAATTGCGGGCTCGCGGGATCAGTTGTCGTCGTCGACGATCGTGATCGTGCCGTTCGCGTCATGCACCGGGAGTGTCCCGGCGCTGTCGATGTGGACGGTGGCGAGTTCGAGCGCCGACTCGATCGAGGTCTCGCTGCTGACCGTCACGACGATCGTTGCCGTCGTCTTTCCCGCGAGCACCTTGACGCTCGATGAACGTGCCGTGAAGTCGGCACTCGCCGTCGCGGAACCGTCGATCGTGTGGTAGCGCACCACGATGTCGGTCGCGCGGGGAGCGTCGAGCGTCACGACCAGGGTCACCGTCGTCGTTCCGGTGTTGCCTTCGACCGTCTCGGCATCGCCGACTCCGACCCCGATCGACGGAAGATGGTCGTCATCTCGAATGGTCACGTTGACGACGTCGTGGTCGGTTGCGATTCCCGACGCGCCCGTACCGTCGATCTTCACCTTGAACGTCTCGTCGCCCTCTTCGACGCTGTCGCCGATGACCGGCACGACGATCTTGGCGCTCGTCGCACCGGCGGCGATGTTCACGCTCGCGGCCTTGGCCGTGTAGTCGCTTCCGGCGGTTGCGGTGCCGTCTGCCGTCGAGTACTCGACGGTGGTCGCGGCGAGCTGCGGAGCCGACAGGTTCACGGTGACGGTCACGTTCTGATTGCCGGCGTTCCCCTCGTGAACCGCGACCGCGCCGAGACTGACCGACGGGTCGAGGGTCGTGTCGTCGTCGACGATCGTGCCGGTCGCGGACGGTGACGCGAGTCCGATCGCGGCGGGGGTGACGGCGGTGAGGTCGAGGGTGAAGGTCTCGTTGCCTTCGACCACTCCGTCACCGGTCAACCGCACGACGACCTTCGCAGTCGTTCGACCGGCCGCGAATCGTGCGATGCCCGACTTGGCGACGTAGTCGAGACCGGCAAGCGCGGTTCCGTCGGCCGTGGAGTAGTTCACCAGCGTCGTGCTCGGTTGCGCTTGCGTCATCGCGAGTTGGAACGTGAGGTTCTTGCCCGTGCCGGTCGGACCTTCGGTGATTGCCGCGTCCGCGATGAAGACCGAAGGGTCGTCGGGGTAGAAGGTCGCGGCGACTGGAGTGGTCCCGGCGACCGAGACCGTGCACGTCGCGGCCGTTCCACCACACGCGCCGCCCCAACTCTGGAGGTGGTATCCAGGATTGGGTGAGGCGGTGAGCGTCACGCTCGTTCCGCCGTCGACCACCGTGAAGCAATCGACGCCGCAGTCGATCGGTCCGGGGTCGGCCGAGGCGATCGCTCCCGAGGTCACGGTGCCGCCGGTGTCGCCGAGTGCGAGTCCGGTGAACACCGAGATGTTCAGCGCCGACCGCGCGGTTGTTGCCGTCGCGATGTCGGCCGAGAACATCTGGCGCGACAACCGGGTCGTCCCGATGAAGTTCGTGCAGTCGTTGGCCCCACCGGCGCCATCGCACGCCGGCGTGTGGCTGTCGTCGTAGGGCCCGGTGTAGGCGAACGTGTCGATGACCCACACCGTCGCCTCGTCGGCCGACGACACCGGATCGTCGTCCATGAGGCTGTTGCCGCCGTCGATCAACTCGAACTGTCCGTCGAGCATCGAGTTGGCGATCGTCTCCTGAACGACGACGTTGCCACTCATGAGATCGTCGAGGGTCACGTTGGTTCCGGCGCTCAGCGCGTAGCGCTGCGCCCACACCGCGTCGGGTCGATCCTGGCCCGGTTCCGGTGGTTCGGCGTTCTCGACCTCGACGCGCACGACCTCGCCTTGCGGGGTCGGAACGACGACGGCTCGAGGCGCGACCGGTGCGGACGTGGGGTAGTGGTTCCCCTCCGTGGTTCCTCCGTACTCGATGAGGGTTCCGGGATGCGCGCTGTCTTCGCAGAGCCACGAATATCGCTGGACCCCGGCCGGCGCGTTCAGCGAGATGCCGAAGTGTTCGATCGCTCCGATCGGCGTGGTGGCCGACCAGCTCGATGTGTTCACGTTGTAGGTCGCCTCGTAGCGAACGGTGACCCCGGTGTGACCAGACGCGAAGGTCGTGTTCGTCACCGACCGGGCGCGCCCGTAGTGGTAGTTGCCGTAGGTGTACCAAACGTTGACGTCGTTGATGTCTTCGATCTCGACCTCGAACCCGTGGCACTCCTTGTCGGTTGTGTCACGGACGTCGAAGTTGCTTGCCCATCCGAGGATTTCGGGTGGCGAGGCCTCGGCGTCGGGGCCGGCGACACCCAATGCCACAACTGCCACCGTGACGAGCGCCGCGAATCCTCGGGTCAACTGCCGCTTTCGCATGATCTGCCCCCTGAGCTCGACGGTCTTTCCGCGAACTGCGCGGAACTTACGAAGGCGACGTCGGAGAACGACCTCGTGTCAGTCCAAGAGTTCGCCAAGACCCGCGCGCGCCGGCTCGTGCTGCAGATGCGACACTGCGCAATCCGGCGATACGGTCCCCGATTGCGAACTTCGATCAGGCGAGGAGAACCGATGGGCTTCGACTGGACCGACAAGCGGGTGCTGGTCACCGGTGCGTCGTCGGGGATTGGTGCGGCACTGGCCGAGCGACTCGCCGCCTCGGGAGCGGTGGTGGGTTTGGTCGCCCGACGAGAACGCGAACTTGCCGAGGTGCTCGAACGGTGTCGAGTGCACGCGCCTTCATCGACCTCATGGGCTGTCGACCTGGCCGACCTCGACGCGGTCGACGTCCTGGCGCGTTCGGTGGGTGATGCGTTCGGGCCGCTGGATGTGCTCGTCAACAACGCCGGAATGCCCAACCGAAAAGGCGTGCTCGACATCGATGCCGACATGGTCGAGCGCGTCATGCATCTCAACTACGTGTCGCCGGTTCGACTCACGCTCGGCTTGTTGCCGGCAATGGTCGAACGTGGCTCCGGGCTGATCGTGAACGTCGCGTCCGTTGCGGCGACGCTGTCGTCGCCGGGCGAAGGTGCGTACGACGCGTCGAAGGCAGCGTTGGCCGTCTTCTCCGAAGCGATGGCCATCGATCTCTGGGACACTGGGGTCAAGGTCACGACCGTGTATCCGGGCGTCGTCGACACGCCGCTCTTCGCGATCCCCGACAACGATCCGCTTCCGCCCGACATCACCCCGATCCCGGTCGACGAATTTCTCGAGGGCTTGTTGGCCGGAATCGACGAGGATCGTCGCGAGATCTATGTGCCCGCGTGGTTCAAGGACGTTGTCAAGCACAAGGTCGACGATCTCGACCGGTTCCTCGCCGGGAGCGCCGACTACGTCCGCAAGAACCGCGACTGAGCGGCCGGAGATCGGTCGTCGCGACCCGCCTACGATCGACGAATGGCCAAACTCGCCTCGTCGTCGGTTCGTTCGATTCGTCGTCATGCCGTTCCCGCCTGGTGGCGCGACGCGAAACTCGGAATCTTCGTGCACTGGACACCCGCGTCGGTGCCGGCGTTCGCACCGACGACCGACGAGATCGGCGAACTCCTCGCCGCCGGCCGACCCGACGCGCTGGCCTGGTCGCCGTACACCGAGTGGTACGAGAACTCGCTGCGGTTCTCCGACAGCCCGGTCGGTCGGCACCACCGCGAGACCTATGGGTCGAGGCCGTACCGTGAGTTCGCTCGAGACTGGGAAGCGGGGCTCGCGACCTGGGACCCCGACGACTGGGCGCGACGCTTCGCCGCGACGGGCGCCCGTTACGTCGTCTTCGTGACGAAGCACCACGATGGTTACTGCCTGTGGCCGTCCGACGTTCGCAACCCGCACGTTCGCGATTGGGAGTCTCGCCGCGATGTCGTCGGCGAACTTGCCGAGGCGGTGCGTTCGGTCGGAATGCGATTCGGTGTCTATTACTCCGGAGGACTCGACTGGACCTGGAACGATCACCCGATCGGCAAGGTCACCGACCTCGCGGTCGCCCAACCGCGCGGCGATTACATCGCCTACGCCGAGGCGCACGTTCGGGAATTGATCCGCCGGTATCGACCATCGGTGCTGTGGAACGACATTTCGTGGCCGGCGCCCGCGGCCAAGCTCGCGCCGCTACTGGGGGAGTACTACGCCGCGGTCCCCGACGGCGTGGTGAACGACCGCTTCTTCACGTGGTCGCCCGCGTTCGCGGCCGCGAAGGCGGCGCCGGTTCGCAAGCTGATCGACGCCGCGGTGTCGAAGTCGGCGAACAAGGACCGCGGCATCATTCCGCCAAAGCCCGCGATGTTCGACGTGCGCACGCCCGAATACACGGTCTTCGACGAGATCCAACGCGATCCGTGGGAGTGCGTACGCGGGATCGACAAGAGCTTCGGCCACAACGCGTACTCCGACGAATCACACTTCCTGCCGAGGCGTGAGTTGCTCTGGTCGATCGCCGACATCGCGTCGAAGAACGGGAACCTCTTGTTGAACGTCGGACCTCGAGGGAGCGATGCGGCGATCGCGCCGGCTCAACTGCGCCGCCTCGACTGGCTCGCCGAGTTCCGGCCCGCGCTCGACGGTGGGTTGCGGGCGACGCGGCCGTGGACGACGCCCGAAGGCGACGGTCCCGGGTTCGACGTCCGTTACGTCGCCCACGACCGTGAGGTTCGGGTTCTGGTTCGTGCGACCGATGCCGGCTCTACGATCGGCGAGGTGACCCTGGCCGCGGTCGCGGCGACGCCGACCACCGAAGTGTCGACGGACACCGCGGTTCCACTCGCCTGGGCACCGACGCCGGATGGGCTCCGCATCACGCTCGACGCACCGGGCGTCGACGCGGAGACTCCGGCCGTGATCGTGCTCCGCGACGTCGTCGCCGCATCGCGGCGTTGACGAGGTCGAGTTCCGTCACGCGCGCGGGTGCCCCGGGCGAACCCGGGGCACCCGTCGATCGAACCGGGCGTTCGGTCAGGGAGTGACGAGGAACGTCGTCACCATGCCGAACATGCCGTCGTGGCGTTCGGCATGGTTCAGGATGTGACAGTGGAACGCCCAGATCCCGACCGGGCCGAACGGCGCGTCCTCTTGGGTGTTGAGCAGCGCCTCGGTGGCCTCAACCATCACGGTGTAGCGCTCGCCCGGCGCGACGTTCAGGGTGTCGACCCGGTACGGCTCCGCCAGCGGAATGCCGTCCTTGGCGATCACCCACTGCGTCGGTCCGTGCAGGTGCATCGGGTGAATCTGCAACCCCTCGTTGTAGTACTCGAGTTGCACCCACTGACCCACTCGGGCGACCACTGGTGCGGTGGCGGGGAAGCTCTTGCCATTGAAGCTGAGGCCGATCGCTCCAGCGTCGTTCAAGATGAACGGGATCCGCACGTCGGCCTTCGGCTTGCCGGTGAGCGCTTGGATCTGTTCGGTGAAATCGCCGACGAGAATGGCACCGAACAGCCCGTCGGGGATCTGGTGTTCACCGTGGTGGTGCGAGTGGTACATCGCGGCGGCGGGTTCGTTGCCCACGGTGAACTCGTAGGTGAACTTCTCGCCGGGCAGCACGGGATTCTGGGTCACGAACGGAACACCGTCCATCGCGACCGGGACGCCCGGAAGCCCGTGCCAGTGGACCGCGCTCGACTGGGGCAGTTCGTTGGTGAAGTTGACCCGCACCTTGTCGCCCGGTTCGAGCACCATGGTCGGTGCGGGAATCGTGCCGTTGTACGACCATGCCCTCACGGTCGTCTTCTCGTCGACCTGCCAGTCGATGACCTTCGCGGTGATGTCGAACACCTTGGTGTCACCGTCGGTCGTGAACGGGAGTGTGGGCGGGCCGAGCAACGGGTTGGTCGACACGTCGTCGGGCTCGTAGAGCGGGTACTCGGTGTTCGGCTCGTACAACGTCGGGTCGAGAGCGTTGGCGAGGTCGCCCGCGCCGGCCTTCTCGAGGAAGTTGTCGTAGATCTTCTGGATCTGGCCGACGTAGGAGACAACCGGCTCGAGCTGCAACGCGTCGTCGGCTTCGTTGGAAGCGCGGAGTTCTTCGTCGCTCGCTCCGGCCGAGCCCGACTCCTGACTCGCGGGCGACAACGGGACGCCCACGGCGATCGTCCCCCGCATACCAGCCTCTTTGTGACCCGAGATGGCGCAGTACATCTCGTATTCGCCGGGTTCGAGGCTCGACAGGTCGAGGGTGTCGGACTCGCCGTTGTTCAGGTCCTTGGATTGCAGGTCCTCACCCGAGATGGCGAGATTGTGAACCGCGGTGCCGTTGTTCACGACGTTCAGCTTGGCGCCTTCGTCGACTTCGAGCGTCTTGGGGTCGAGGCTGAACTCCGCGAGCCCGACGGTCGTACTTCCTGCGGCGACGGTTCCGCCACCGGCATCGTCATCGTCGGTCACCACGACGACGAGGGTCGCGAACGCGAGCACCATCGCCAACAACGAGAACACGATCGACGCCGTGTTGACGGCGTCTCGATCACTCTTTCGGAACAGACCCACTGGGACTCCTCGGTTCGACGGCATGCAGCTGGTCGACGGCCTCGCGAACGCGCGCGACCACCGGTTGCAGCCAACCAGCGGGAGGCGCGTTGCGCGAGGGCCGAAGGTCCCAGATCTGCGGGGCCAGGGGTCGCAAAATGGGTAGGTCGGTGCTCCGCCGCTGCATTCAGTGGGGCCGAAGGTCCCGGGCACCCGAATTCGTAGCGAATCGGTGCCGGTAACCTGCGCCGCCGTCGTCGTGTTGGTCGGTTGGCCTCTACCTCTACTTCTATCTCTGGGAGATTCGCCGTGCCCTCGTTGTCCGAAGTCGCTGCCCAAGTCACCGGCCCCGGGGGCCCGTTCGAGATCGTGGTCGGCGAGGTACTGGGAAGTCCGGTGCAGATGTACAAGGAGCGACGCCAGAACCTGCGCTCGCTCATGGAAGACAACGCGCTGCGGGCCGACGTCACCTTCCTCGTCCAGGGCGATCGACGCTTCACATTCGCCGAACACGACCTCGCAGCTCGTCGGGTCGCGCGCGGACTGCAGGAACTCGGCGTTGGCAAAGGCGACCGCGTCGCGATCGTGTCGGCGAACAACCCCGAGTGGGTCATCACGTTCTGGGCCTGCGCGATTCTCGGGGCCATCGCGGTGCCGCTGAACGCGTGGCAGAAGAGCGACGAACTCCAGTTCGCGCTCGACGACAGCGGTTCGATGGTCGTCGTTGCCGACCGCAAGCGCCTCGACCTGATCGTCCCCGTGCTCGACGACTGTCCGACCGTGCAGCACGTGTTCGTGAGTGACGTGCTCGATCCCGGTGACATCGCGATCGTTCGCCACTACGACGAGCTGTACGGGCCCGCGTCCGACCCCGGCATGCCCTCCGGCGATCTCGACGAGGACGACATTCTCGCGATCCTCTACACGTCGGGCACGACGGGGCGACCGAAAGGCGCAACCATCACGCATCGTCAGACGATCGCCAACCTGCAGAACATCGTGTGTACCGGGGTCATCCAGATGCTCGCCGGGGTCGCGACGCGTGGTGGCGACGACGGACTGCAAGACGCGGCGTTGCTCGTCGTGCCCCTGTTCCACGTCACCGGATGTCTGGCAACCATGGTGGTCAACTACGCGCTCGGCGGAAAACTCGTGTTGATGCCGCCGGGTCGGTTCGATCCGGATCAGGCGATGGCGATCATCGAGCGTGAACAGGTCACGAGCATCGGCGGCGTTCCGACGATCATGTGGCGCATCATCGAGTCGCCGAACTTCGACAAGTTCGATCTGTCGTCGGTGAAGCGCGCAAGCTATGGAGGCGCGCCCGCAGCACCCGAGCTCGTCGAACGCATCGAGCAGGCGTTTCCGAACCTCCGCAAGACGCTCACGACGGCCTACGGGCTCACCGAAACCGCGTCGGTCGCGACTGCTCTGGGAGGCGACGAATACTTCGCGCACCCGACGAGCTGTGGGCGAGCGGTCCCCACGGTCGAGGTCGAGATCCGCGACGAAGACGCACGTCCGCTGCCGACCGGAGAGCAAGGCGAGATCTGGATCAAAGGACCGACCGTCATGTTGCGCGGCTATTGGAATCGGCCGGACGTGAACGCCGAAGTGCTGGTCGACGGGTGGTTCCGCACCGGCGACATCGCCAAAATG
>SXGT01287730.1_pt1 | contig 15072 bp, 13 predicted proteins | sample 3176221 | NCBI WGS metagenome assembly SXGT01 (sample SAMN11356862, study PRJNA531348) | freshwater metagenome | isolation source: freshwater sample F1-120 | place: China: Fuxian Lake, Yuxi | collected 2017-12-25
CCGAGATCGACGTGGACGCCGTCCGCGACGCCCGGCTGTACTGGTCGACGGTCACCGGCCTGTCCGAAGAGCCGAGCCGCGGCGCTCATTTCGCCGCCTGGGCGGCGCGCAAGCGCGCTCCGCTGACGGTGCTGGACCTCGACTACCGCTCGATGTTCTGGGAGACGCCGGCCGCGGCCTCCGAGCAGGTGCAGCGCGCGCTGGGGCCCGTCACCGTGGCCGTCGGCAACCGCGAGGAGTGCGAGATCGCGGTCGGTGAGACCAGCCCGCACAAGGCCGCCGACGCGCTGCTCGACCTCGGCGTCGAACTCGCCATCGTCAAGCAGGGCCCGCGCGGCGTGCTGGGAAAAACCAAGCACAGCTCCGTGACCGTCCCGCCGAACGAGGTCGACGTCATCAACGGCCTCGGTGCCGGAGACGCTTTCGTCGGCAGTCTCATCCACGGTCTGCTGCGCGGGTGGCCGCTGGAGAAGACGCTGCGCTACGCGAATGCCGCGGGAGCCATCGTCGCTTCCCGCCTCGAGTGCTCGACCGCCATGCCGACCGCCGCCGAGGTGGCCGAGCTCGCCGAACAGACCGCTGTGGAGGCCGTCAATGTCTAGTTCCGCCAAAACCTACGCCGAGGTCACGGACGTGCGGGCCGCCGATCCCGGTGCCGTGGCCAAGGCCTGGCAGGCCCGCACCACCCGGCCCACCGTGCGCGGCGACGGCCAGCTGATGATCGTCGCCGCCGACCATCCGGCCCGCGGCGCGCTCGCAGTGGGGTCGCGCCCGACGGCGATGAACAACCGGATCGATCTGCTGGACCGGCTGCGCGCCGCACTCGCCGATCCGGGTGTGGACGGGGTGCTGGCCACCGCCGACATCCTCGACGATCTGCTGCTGCTCGGAGCGCTGGAGGACAAGGTGGTGTTCTCCTCGTTCAACCGGGGCGGGCTGGCCGGATCCTCCTTCGAGCTGGATGATCGGATGACCGGTGCAACCGCAGCCTCCACCGCCGCGGCCAGGATGAACGGCGGAAAGATGCTGTGCCGCATCGATCTCGACGATCCCGGCACGGTGTCCACCCTCGCCGCGTGCGCCCAGGCCGTCGACGACCTGGCTGCCAACGGCCTGATCGCCATGCTGGAACCGTTCATGTCGACACGGGTCGACGGCAAGGTCCGCAACGACCTCTCCCCCGATGCCGTGATCAAGTCCGTTCACATCGGTCAGGGGCTGGGTTCGACATCGGCCTACACCTGGATGAAGTTGCCGGTCGTCCCCGAGATGGACCGGGTGATGGATTCCACGACATTGCCCACACTGCTGCTCGGCGGCGACCCCACCGACCCCGACGAGGCGTTCGCCAGCTGGGAGAAGGCCCTGTCCCTGCCCGCGGTGCGCGGCCTGATCGTCGGGCGCACCCTGCTCTACCCGCCCGATGACGATGTCGCCGGCGCCGTGGCGACCGCAGTGAAGCTGGTGCGCTGACCGTGAAGAGCACGTGGTACATCCCGGCCAACACCGCGGTGGCCCCCTACACCGTCGACATCACCCCGGCGTCGGCCGGCTGGGCCGAATCCAGCCTGCATGTCGTCGACCTCGATGATGCGGAATCCGTCAGCAGACGGACCGGCGACAGTGAAGTGATGATCCTGCCGCTGTCCGGCGGCGGCACCGTCACCTGTGACGGTGCGACCTTCGAACTGGCATCCCGCGCATCGGTTTTCGACGGTCCCGCCGATATGGTCTACCTCGGCATCGATCAGGCCTACTCGCTGTCCGGGCACGGTCGGGTCGCCATCTGCGGTGCGCGTGCCACCCGCTCGTTCCCCAACCGCCGGGTCGCCGCCGCAGACGTGTCCGTCGAGTTGCGCGGCGCCGGCAACTGCAGCAGGCAGGTGCACAACTTCGGCACAGCCACCACCTTCGAGGCGGACTCGCTGATCGCCTGTGAGGTCATCACCCCCGGCGGCAACTGGTCGAGCTACCCCGCCCACAAACACGACGAGAACACCGAGTTCGAGACCCAGCTGGAAGAGATCTACTACTTCGAGATCGACGACAGCCCCGCCGGAACAACGGGATTCGGCTACCACCGGGTGTTCGGCACTCCGCAGCGCCCCATCGAGGTGCTCGAAGAGGTCCGCTCCGGTGATGTCGTCCTGGTGCCGCACGGCTATCACGGCCCATCGATCGCGGCGCCCGGCCACCACATGTACTACCTCAACGTGATGGCCGGGTCCGGTCCGGATCGCGCCTGGCTGATCTGCGACAACCCCGACCACACCTGGCTGCGGAGCAGCTGGGAACACCAGGAAATCGATCCGCGCCTGCCGATGCGCAAGACCCAAGGAGAGTGACCATGGTTTCGACCGCCCCCAAGGCAGGCGCGAAGCTGGCCGCCACCGAGTCCTCCGTGCGACTCACCGTCGCGCAGGCCACCATTCGGTTCCTCGCCAACCAGTACGTCGAACACGACGGTGAGCGCACCAAATTCTTCGCCGGATGCTTCGGCATCTTCGGGCACGGCAACGTGGCCGGGCTGGGCCAGGCGTTGCTGCAGGATGAGGTCGAGTCGCGGCAGGCCGGCCGCGAACCCGGGCTGACGTACGTGCTCGGCCGCAACGAGCAGGCCATGGTGCACAGCGCCGTCGCCTACGCCCGGCAGAAGGACCGCCTGCAGACCTGGGCCGTCACCGCGAGCGTCGGCCCCGGCTCGACCAACATGCTCACCGGTGCCGCACTCGCGACGATCAACCGGCTGCCGGTGCTGCTGCTGCCCGCCGACACGTTCGCCACCCGGGTCAGCTCCCCGGTGCTGCAGGAACTCGAACTGCCGGCCTCCGGCGATGTCACCGTCAACGACGCGTTCAAGCCATTGTCGCGGTACTTCGACCGGGTATGGCGGCCCGAGCAGCTGCCCGCCGCACTGCTGGGAGCCATGCGGGTACTGACCGATCCCGTCGAGACGGGCGCCGCGACGGTGTCCATCCCGCAGGATGTGCAGGCCGAGGCGCACGACTGGCCGGAATCGTTGTTCGCCGAACGCACCTGGCACATCGCCCGGCCGTTGCCCGAGCACTCGGTGATCGCCCGGGCCGCCGAGGTCATCGCGTCCGCCACCACACCGCTGATCGTGGCCGGCGGCGGGGTGCACTACGCGTTCGGCGAAGAGGCGCTGGCCACGTTCTGCGAGCAGACCGGCATCCCGGTCGCCGAAAGCCAGGCCGGTAAGGGCTCGCTGCGCTACGACCACCCGCAGAGTGTCGGCGCCATCGGTTCGACCGGCACCACCGCCGCCAACGCGTTGGCCGCCGAGGCCGACGTGGTCATCGGGATCGGCACCCGCTACAGCGATTTCACGTCCGCTTCACGCACGGCGTTCAACAACCCCGATGTGCGGTTCGTGAACATCAACGTCGCCTCGCTGGACTCGGTCAAGCAGGGCGGCATCAGCGTGGTCTCCGACGCGCGCGAGGCGCTCGAGGCACTGGCAGCCGCCCTGTCCGACTACCGCGTGAGCGACGAATACCGCTCCCGGATAACCGAACTCGCCACCGAGTGGGAGGACACCGTGTCCTCCGCATACGCCACCGAAGAGGGTGTGCCACTGAATCAGAGTCAGGTCATCGGCCTGGTCAACACGCTGTCCGACCCGCGCGATGTGGTGGTGTGCGCGGCCGGTTCGATGCCCGGTGATCTGCACAAGCTGTGGCGCACCCGGGACCGCAAGGGCTACCACGTCGAGTATGGCTTCTCCTGCATGGTCTACGAGATCGCCGGCGGCATCGGGGTCCGGATGAGCGCACCGGACCGCGATGTGTTCATCATGGTCGGCGATGGCTCGTACCTGATGATGGCCACCGAGATCGCCACGGCGGTGCAGGAGGGCATCAAGGTCATCCCGGTACTGGTGCAGAACCACGGATTCGCTTCCATCGGCGGGCTTTCGGAATCCCTCGGCTCACAGCGGTTCGGCACCGACTACCGCTACCGCAGTGCCGACGGCCGACTCGACGGCGACAAGCTGCCGGTCGACCTGGCCGCCAACGCCGCCAGCCTCGGCGCCGACGTCATCAAGGTGACCACCGCCGCCGAATTCGCCGACGCGGTGAAGGTCGCCAAGTCCGCCGACGTCACCACGGTCATCTACGTGGAGACCGACCCGCGAATCTACGCCCCGGACAGCTTCTCCTGGTGGGACGTCCCCGTCAGTGAGGTCTCCACGCTGGAGTCCACCCAGACTGCCTACGAGCGGTACTCGGACTGGAAGAAAGTACAGCGTCCGCTGATCAATCCATCCGACCGTTAGCAGGAAGCGTTCGATGTCGTCAATTCTGGTGGGATCCGCCCCGGATTCCTGGGGCGTCTGGTTCCCCGACGATCCACAGCAGACCCCGTACACCCGATTCCTGGACGAGGTCGCCGAATCCGGTTACGAGTGGATCGAACTGGGGCCGTACGGCTACCTGCCCACCGATCCGGAGCAGCTCTCCGGCGAGCTCGCCACACGTAACCTCAAGCTGTCGGCCGGCACGGTGTTCGAGCACTTGCATCACGATGACAGTTGGGATGCCGTGTGGTCGCAGATCGAGGATGTCGCCAAGCTGACCGCGGCGGTCGGCGGCAAGCACGTCGTCGTCATCCCGGAGATGTGGCGCGACCCGGCGACGGGCGCGGTGCTGGAGGACCGGAACCTCACCACCGAGCAGTGGCGCAAGAAGACCCACGGCATGAACGAACTGGGCAAGGCCATGTTCGAGAAGTACGGTGTGCGTGCGCAATACCACCCGCACGCCGACAGCCACGTCGACACCGAGGAGAACGTATACCGCTTCCTCGACGGCACCGACGGCGAGTTCGTCAACTTGTGCCTGGACACCGGGCACATCAGTTACTGCGGCGGTGACAACATCGCGATCATCCGCCGCGCCCCGGAGCGGATCGGCTACCTGCATCTCAAGCAGGTCGACCCCCAGGTGCGCGCCACGGTCGAGGCCGAGGATCTGCCGTTCGGTGAGGCCGTCAAGCTCGGCGCGATGATCGAACCGCCCCTTGGCATTCCGGAGATGCCGCCGCTGCTCGCCGAGATCGAGAAGCTGGACATCGACGTGTTCGCGATCGTCGAGCAGGACATGTACCCCTGCCAGGTCGACGCTCCCCTGCCCATCGCCCAGCGCACCCGGAAGTACCTGGGGGCGTGTGGCGTGCCCTCCGTTCGTTTCAACTAGATCTGTAGGAGTTCAGGACATGTCCGACCTTCGCGTAGCCGTGCTCGGCGTCGGCATCATGGGCGCCGATCACGTCGCCCGCTTGACCAGCCGGATCTCCGGGGCCCGGGTCGTGGTCGTCAATGACTTCGTCGCCGAGAAGGCCGAGCAGATCGCGGCCGGTATCGACGGATGTCGCGCCATCGCCGATCCGCTCGACGCCATCGCCGCCCCCGAGGTCGATGCCGTGGTGCTGGCCACCCCCGGGCCCACGCACGAGAAGCAGTTGCTCTGCTGCCTCGAACACGGCAAGCCCGTGCTGTGCGAGAAGCCGCTCACCACGGATGTGGCCACGTCTTTGGAGATCGTCAAACGGGAGGCCGAACTGGGCAAGCGCCTCATCCAGGTGGGTTTCATGCGCCGCTTCGACCACGAGTACGCGCAGTTGAAGGCACTGCTGGAGTCGGGCGACCTGGGCCGCGCGCTGGTGATGCACTGCGCACACCGCAACCCCGCCGTCCCGAACGGTTTCGACAGCGCCATGGTCGTCCGCGATTCGCTGGTGCACGAGGTGGACGTGACGCGCTTCCTGTTCGACGAAGAGATCGTCTCGATCCAGATCATCGCGCCGTCGGCCAATCCCGGTGCGCCGGAGGGTCTTGCGGACCCGCAGATCGCCATCCTGCGCACGGCATCGGGTCGGCACGTGGACGTCGAACTGTTCGTCACCACCGGGGTGGCCTACGAGGTACGCACCGAGGTCGTCGCCGAGAAGGGCAGCGCGATGATCGGACTCGACGTCAACCTGGTCCGCTCGCGCAGCGACGGCTCGCGCGGTGGCCAGATCACCCCCGGCTTCCGTGAGCGTTTCGGGCAGGCCTACGACACCGAGTTCCAGCGCTGGGTGGACGCGGTACGGGCCGACACGAACGTCGACGGGCCGTCGGCGTGGGACGGTTATGCCGCCGCCGCGGTCTGCGAGGCCGGTGTGCAATCGCTGCACAGCGGACTGCCCGTCGAGGTCGCGATGGTCGATCGCGCATCCATCACGGGCGCCTGACCCTCTTTCACCACAAGCGTGCGTGTCTGCTGGCCGACACGCCACTCGCCGGCCGGACTTTCCGCACGCTGGCCACCAGGATCGCGATCGAACCCCTGCCGTTCTCGATCATCGACACCGTTCTGCTCGACGCAGAGTCCGCGGCCACCCTAGTTGCCAGAGACGTGCTGGGCAGGCGGTGGCCGACCGAGCCCGTTTCCTACCACTCGCCAATCGGTGCGGCGGTAATCGCTACTTCTGCAATCTCCGCATTGATCCCAGCACCAGCCGATCGCTGGCCAGCTCATACGACTGCCGCTCCGACAGCGATTCCACCGAACGCAACATCGCCTTGATCTCCTTGTGCACCCGTGGCTCTGCCGGCAGCAGCGCCGCGACCTTGGCCGCGACAGCCGCATCGAGTTCGTCGACGCCGTCGGCCACTTCGTTCAACAGACCGATCCGGACTGCTTCTTCACCCGATACTGGTGCGCCGCTGGACGTCAACCAGAATGCCGCGCGTCGCCCGACCATACGTGGCAGCCAGGCCAGCACGAGTGCGGGCGCCAGATTGATACGCACCTCGGGAAAATTGAGCTGCGCGGCGCGGGTCGCGATGGCGATGTCGCACAGCGCGGCCAGACCCACTCCGAAGCCCGCGGCATCCCCGTGCACCCGAGCCACCGTCACCAGCGGGGTGTCGGCGAGCGCGTCGTTGACCGCGACCAGTCTGCGCACCTCGCCGGGCAGATCATCGGGGCTGGTGGCAGTTCGCTCCCGACCCATACAGAAGGTGTCGCCCTCGGCCGACAGCACCATCACGTGGGCCCCCGCCGGCGGCGCATTCAGGACAGCGGACAGCGCGTCACACATCGCCATGGTCATCAAGTTGCCATCGGGGCTTGCCAGTCGCGCGGTCAGCACCGAACCCTCCAGTACGAAGCTCAATCCAGGCGCCGCGGCAATGGCGCTGTCACGTAGGAGATTCGTCGTCATGTCAGTTCAGCCTTTCCAGGGCGATTCCGCCGTACCAGTCCACGTCGTCTGGCGCGGTCCGCACGGTGACCGCGCGCACGTGGGTGAAGTCATCGAATGATTCCCAACCGCCCTCCCTGCCGTGCCCGCTCTCGCGGACACCGCCCCAGGGCGAGCATGGGTCGAGCCGGTGATGGTCGTTGACCCAGACGATGCCGTGCTCGAGCCGGGACGCCACCCGATGGGCACGGGCCACGTCACGGGTCCAGATCGACGAACCCAGACCGTAGGGCGAATCGTTGGCGATATCGATCGCATCGTCCTCATCGCGGAACGGGATGACCACCAGAACCGGCCCGAAGATCTCCTCACGCGCCACTCGCATCTGATTGGTGACGTTGGAAAGCACTGTCGGCGCAACGAAGTACCCATCGAGTCCGGGCACCTGCCGGGCCACTCCCCCGGTTGCCAGGGTGGCGCCCTCGGCCACGCCGATATCGACATAGTTGAGGATGCGTTGCCGGGCACGTTCGGAGATCACCGGTCCGAGCTGGGTGGCGGCCTGACTGGGATCGCCGATTCGGATGCGTTCGGCCTGCGCGACCAGAGCGGCGACGAAACTGTCGTAGATGTTCTCCTGAACCAGGATCCGCGTTCCCGCAATGCAGGTCTGGCCGGCACCCACGAAGCCACCAAATGCCGCACCCCGCGCGGAGACCTCCACCGGCACGTCGTCGAACACCAGTACCGGCGTTTTGCCACCCAGTTCGACGGTCGACTTCGCGAACCGAGATGCCGTGGCCACCGAGATGATCCGGCCCACCTCGGTGCCACCGGTGAACACCACCTTGTCCACCGACGGGTGCTCGGCCAACCCGGCGCCCGCCACCGGGCCCAGTCCGGGAATGACATTGAAGACTCCAGGCGGGACTCCGGCTTCCAGCGCGAGCTCCCCGATCAACAACGCCGTCAGTGGCGTCTGCTCAGAAGGCTTGAGTATCACGCTGTTACCGGTCGCCAATGCCGGTGCGACACTCTTGGATGCGATCATCAATGGATGGTTGAACGACGACAGCGTCGCAACGACACCGAGCGGAAACCGAGAGGTATACGCGTGGTACTCACCCGACATCGGAACCACTGAATCTCGGCTGGCCAGCAGCAGCGCCGCGTTGTACCGATACCACTCGGGCAGCCGCGTGATCTGCGCCTTGGTCTCTGTGATCGGCCTGCCGTTGTTGTCGGTCTCCAAGCGGTACAGCCTGTGCATGTCACGTTCGAGTAGATCGCCGAGCTTGTTCAGGATCCGTGAACGCTGGTGGATCGGCATCTGAGACCAGACGCCCGAGTCGAAGGCGGCACGCGCGGACTCCACCGCAAGATTGGTATCCCCGGCACTTGCGCTGTGGCACCGCGCGAACACCTGACCCGTCGCGGGGTTGATCAGCTCAAGGATGTCACCACCGCCCGGTCGCAGTTCGCCGTCGATGAGCAGGCCGTGTACGTGATCACCGTCCATGTCGAGCCTCGAGACGGCAGTGCTCACAACCGATTCAGACATAGTTCTACTTTCCAATCACAGATAGGAGTCAGGCGCTTGCAGGGGTGGCGGAGCGTTGACGCGATGTGGCTTCGAGTTCCTCGAACCGCCGCAGGATCGATGACTCCAATACGGCCACATCGGTGTTCGATGCTTTGCGCGGGCGTGGCAGATCGACGGGGATGTCTTCATGGATCGTGCCGCCCGGGGCGAGCATGAGGATGCGATCGGATAGTTCGGCCGCCTCGCTGACATCGTGGGTGACGAACACGACCGTCTTACGGGTCTGCGCCCACAACTCCTGCAGGTGCTCGCGGAGCCCGCGTGCGGTGATCGCGTCGAGATGACTGAAGGGTTCGTCCATCAACAACACATCCGGCTCGATCGACAGCGCCCTGGCGATGCCGACCCGCTGTTGCTGTCCGCCCGACAACTGCCCGGGCCACTTCTTCTCGGCATGCCCGAGCCCGACCCGCTGGAGCGCCGAGTGGACTCGCTCCTTGGCGGCCTCATCGCGCACCCGTTGGACGTACATCAGGTTGTCGAAGATCGACCGCCATGGCAGCAACCGTGGTTCTTGGAAAACGTATGCCATTTTGGCCTGCTGTCCAGGCGATCCGACAGTCACCGTCCCCGATGACGCAGATTCGATACCGGCGATGATGTTGAGCAGTGTGGTCTTTCCGCATCCTGACGGCCCGACCAGAGACACGAACGAGCGGTCGGCGATCTCGAAGTTGAGGTGGTCGATGACGGTCTGGGGTCCGGTGGGTGTGCCGAACACCTTGAGTAGATCGGTCACGGTGACATTGGCCATGAGGTCTCCTGAGGGTGTGAGGGCTAGGCGGCAGCAGCCGCAGTGGGTTCGCCGGGGGTCGATGCGTTGTCACGCCAGCGGAATGCCCGTCGAGACAGACGTTCCAGCAGGATCCGATCGGTGAGAACCATGAAGACGATGAAGAAGGCGATCCAGGCTACGAAACCCGGCAGTTGATTGGCGTCGTACCAGTAACGGGCACGGTGGCCCACCCCGTCGGCGGAGCCGAACCACTCGGATAGCAACAGCCCGTTCCAGCCCGACATCACTCCGAAACGGATGCCGGCAACAACGTAGCCGGTGACGGCAGGCATTGTGGCGTGCCGCAGCCGGCGCATCGGCGGCACGTCGTAGGACTGGGACATGTCCAGCAGTTCCGGCGGCACGGATCGGGCCCCTGCTGCCACGTTCACGACGACGAACGGTACCGCCGAAAGGATGACGGTGACGATCGGTGCGGTATCCGAGAACCCAAACCACATGGCGCACAACAGTGCCCAGATGACCGCCGGGATGGCGAGCCCGACCAGGTTGATATCGCCGAACAGGTTGTCGAAGAGCCGCGAGGAACCTATCGCGATGCCGATGGCGATGCCCAGCACGATGGACAGTGCCATTCCGATCGCGAAGCGCTGCATGCTGATCGAGAAGTTATAGAAGAACTCGCCGCGCTCGATCTCACTGATTGCTGCGTTCACCACCGGGATCGGTCCCGGGATTCGCTCACTGAACATTCCGAACAACTGCCAAGCGATCAGGAAGAGAAGCGCGGCGGCCATGCTGGCGCCAAAGGGCCCGTTGAGCGCATTGGGACGGGAATCTGCGGTCGTTCCGGTCGACGGCAATTTCATGTCAACGGCCCCCTCTCCAGGCGAAGAACCGGCGTTCCAGACCAGCGAGGAACACTCGTTCGATCAGCAGAATGAAGATCACGAAGAACCCCGTCCACGCCAGCACACCGGCAACCGAAAACTCCTGATATGACTGGCGAATCATGAATCCGATGCCGCTTCGTCCGCCGAATACCTCGGTAAGGGCCTCGACCTTCCAGGCCATCGCAAAGCCGTACCGCAGCGCAGCGAAGAGGAAGGGCATCACCGACGGGAGGAAGACCGACTTGATGATCTCGCCGCGTCCGATGCCGTAGACCGCGCTCATATCGATCAGGCGACGGTCCACTTCCTCGACGCCCTGCGCGACATTCATGGCAACGTAGGGCAGTGCGACGAACGCGACGACCACCACCGGCCCGATGGCTCCGATGCCGAACAGGATCAGCGCGAACACCGCGTAGGCCAGCCCGGGGACGTTACCGAGAACCAGCAGCGGTTGTTGCCAGAAGTACTTCTGATAACGCACCCGGCCCATCAGCAGGCCGAGCGGGAGGCCGACGACCGTACCGATGGCGAACCCGAGTGCGATTTTCACGATACTGGAACCGAATTGGACGAACGCGGTGCCGTCGGATGCGAGGTGCCACATCTCGGCGCCCACGGTCCACGGGGTGGGGAGTACGTATTCGGTGAAGAGCACCAGCGAGCAGAAGGACCAGATGGCGAGCAAGCTCGCGTAACCGACGAGCTGGAGGCCGACCCGGCGCGCCACCGCGGCGCCCGGGCGGGCGGGCGCCACCCCAGGATCGGGGGTGGCGCCTGCCGCATCGGCCGGCTTGTTGGTGGTGACGGTCACGAAGCGCCACCACCTTCGGATGGACGGAACTTCGGGAGTGCCTGATCCTGCTCCATGAATCCGGTCTCCTTGAGCAGCGGGAACACCTTCGATTCGTTGTCGGCCCAGGTCTGGTCGAACCGGATGTCGCGGACAAACCAGTCATGATCGCCGACGTAGTCTTGAACGAAGGAGATGTCTTCTGGCGCCTCGACCGCGAAGTGCTGCGGGTAGGTCTCGATGATCTCAGCGTTGTTGGCTTCCCATTCCTGCAATCCGCGTTGCCACACGTCGAGGAAGAATTCGACCTGTTCCGGGTTCTTTTCGGCCCATTCCGAACCGGCCAGGAACACATTGATCATCGGACCTTCGTGTCCCGGGACCACCAGTTCGGAGTACATGTCCGACGACGCCTTGCCGTCGTAGAGGACTTTCAACTCGCCGCTGCGTAGGCCGGGCGTTGCGAACTCCGGCAGACAGACGCACGCTGCCACCTCACCCTTCTCGACGAGCCCTGCCTGCTGCTGCGGGTCGGACACGATGATGTTGTAATCGCCTCCACCGGAACGGAAGTCGACATCGTGCAGCTTCTTGGCGTAGGCGCCCCACACCAGCGTCGCCGACACCGCGGTGAAGGCCGAGATGTCTTGGCCCTTGAGGTCGGCGAGGGTGTTGGCCGGGTTGTCAGCGCGGGCGATGATGACGCTGCGGTCCATGTTGTACTTGCCGATGACGATTGTGTCGCGACCGGTCTCCTTCTCGATCACCGGCACCTCATAGGACGCCGACGAGACGATGTCCGCGTGACCGCCGGCAAAGACGCCGAACTCGTCCCACGTGGAGGACGCGTCGATTTTGAAGCCCGACTCCGCTTCCATCTCGGCGAGAATGCCCTGGTCAGTGATGTAGTCCCACACCGGGTCCGGCGCAAAGGTGAAGCGGATGGTGCCGCCCTCACCACCACTCGCCTCCGAATCGGGCCGGGATACACACCCGGATATCGCGACTGCGGTGGATGCAGCGATCAGCGCGACCGCCAGCCGACGTCCCAAACCGTTCACGATTTCGTTCCCTTCATTTGGGCGCCCCTCGGCTTCGTTGCCTTGGGTGCGGGTTCTCGGTGACCGCGCTCGTGGAAACTGACGACGTCATCGCCACCGGTCGCGGTCGGGTTCTCCAACAGGTAGGACAGGATGAAGTCGTGCGAGGTCGCCAGATGCTCACGGGTGAGCGTCCCGGCCAGTACCGCGTCACCGCTCTCCACCGCATTCAGGATCGCGGCGTGCTCGGCGTGAAGGTGCTCGGTCTGGCCTATGACTTCGAGATGCATGTACAGGTAGCGGTCGGTCAGCCGACGTAGCTGTTCGACCATCTCGATCATGCGCGGTCGGTTGGCCCGCTTGTAGACGCAGGCGTGAAATTCAGCGTTGGCCGCCAACCAGATTGGCGCCTCGTCACTGGACTCCATCAGCGCAATCTGCTTGCGCATCGTCAGGATGTCGGCACGGCCCACATTGGGGACCGCAATCCGGGTCGCCAAGGGCTCAACCGCCTCGCGGAGTTCATAGAGCTCTTGGAGTTCAGGGACCGACATGCCGGTGACAATCGCCGTCGCCTTCGACGTGGGGTGCAGAAGTCCCTCGCCGGCAAGCAGCTGGATCGCATCGCGGACGGGAATCCGGCTGACCCCGAATCGTTCGGCAATGCTCAGTTGCGACAGGTGCGATCCAGGCGCGATCTGCCCGTGCAGGATTTCGTTTCGCAGTTCAGCCGCGATGCGACTGGCCGCGCTTTGGTATGCCATTCGAGTCTCCCGTGTACGAAGTCACTTGAATGTATACATCTAGACGGTGTGGCGTCAATCACTTCGCCTGACGAAGGTGGCTCCGGACACAGAAACGATCGACACCCCGCGGGACGCGGCCCGGCTCTAGAATGAGCTGGCTGGCCTACGCCTATCCCCCGGACCTCGGGATGTGCGCCCTGATCCGGAGGATTGTCGTGAGCCGCTTTACGGACAACATGTTTGCGAACGCTCAGTGGAGCCTCAACGGGATGGTGACGGGCGAACCCGACCACCCGGTCCGCCACACCTGGCGTGAAATCCATGACCGCGCGCGCCGGGTCGCCGGCGGCCTCGCCGCCGCGGGCGTCGGACACGGCGACGCTGTCGGCGTGCTGGCGGGCGCGCCGGTGGAGATCGCCCCCACGGCACAGGGACTGTGGATGCGCGGTGCCAGCATCACGATGCTGCACCAGCCGACGCCCCGGACCGATCTGGTGTCGTGGGCCCTCGACACCATCAGCGTCATCGACATGATCGCAGCCAAGACCGTCATCGTCTCCGATCCCTTCATGGCCGCCGTTCCCATCTTGGAAGAGCACGGCGTCGCGGTCCTGACGGTGGCCGAGTTACTGGCCGCAGACGGCATCGGACCGGTGCGCACCACCGGCAACGACATCGCATTGCTGCAGCTGACATCAGGCTCGACAGGGTCGCCCAAGGCGGTCCAGATCACCCACGACAACCTTGTCGCCAATGCCGATGCGATGTTCGTCGGGGCCGAGGTCAACACCGACACCGACGTGATCGTGAGCTGGCTGCCGCTGTTCCACGATATGGGCATGACCGGATTCCTCACGGTGCCGATGTATTTCGGCGCCGAACTGGTCAAGATCACGCCGATGGACTTTCTCACCGACATCCTGCTGTGGCCCAAGCTCATCGACAAGTACGCGGGCACGATGACCGCGGCGCCCAACTTTGCGTACGCCCTGCTCGCCAAACGGCTCCGCAGACAGGCGAGAGTCGGTGACTTCGACCTCTCCACCCTGCGCTGGGCACTGTCCGGGTCCGAACACGTGGAACCGGCGGACGTCGAAGAACTCATCGAGGTGGGTCAACCGTTCGGGCTGCGGCCGGAGGCGGTACTACCCGCCTACGGAATGGCCGAAACCACGGTCGCGGTGTCCTTCTCGGAGTGTGGCGGTGGGCTGGTGGTCGACGAGGTCGACACCGATCTGCTGGCCGTCCTGGGGCAGGCGGTGCCGGCGAGCAACGGCGGCAAAACCACCAGACTGGCCTGCCTCGGCCCGTTGTTGGACGGACTCGAGGCCCGCATCATCGGCGAGAACGGTGACCTGATGGCGGCCCGCAGTGTGGGCGTGATCGAACTGCGCGGCGGGCCCGTGACGAGCGGCTACCTCACCAAGGGCGGATTTGTCGGGGCCCGAAATACCCAGGGATGGTATGACACCGGTGATCTCGGGTACCTCACCGAGACCGGCAATCTGGTGGTCTGCGGACGCGTGAAGGACGTGATCATCATGGCGGGTCGCAACATCTACCCCACCGACATCGAGCGGGCCGCGAGCCGAGTCCGGGGCGTGCGCCCGGGGTGCGCGGTCGCGGTGCGACTGGATGCCGGGGATGCCCGTGAAACATTCGCCGTCGTCGTCGAATCCAACGTTTTCGACGATGCCGCCGAGGTCCGCCGGATCAAGCATGACATCGCACACGAGGTCGTCACCGAGGTCGACATGCGGCCACGCAACGTGGTGGTGCTGGGACCGGGTTCGATCCCGAAAACGCCGTCGGGCAAGCTGCGCCGGGCATCGTCCGCCGCACTCGTCGGCTGACGTTATGCATGAGCGTGCGCGAAATGCCATCCGCGAGCGGCGCGTCGCCAACAGACACGCACGCTCGCGGACGATAGGGCTGATCGCCGGGCACGGGGGCTGAGGTCACCAGAGGCCCCGGACGGGCCTGACCCCCGCACCCGGCGATGTCCGATGTCGCCGCCGGGGCGGCTCCAGGTCCGCGTCAGAGGATGTAGAG
>SXGT01058620.1_pt1 | contig 15069 bp, 12 predicted proteins | sample 3176221 | NCBI WGS metagenome assembly SXGT01 (sample SAMN11356862, study PRJNA531348) | freshwater metagenome | isolation source: freshwater sample F1-120 | place: China: Fuxian Lake, Yuxi | collected 2017-12-25
CTACTCATGTCTTAGCTCAAATATCCTTAAATCAGGTTCAAACGGGATCTAATGCTGTTTATGTAATAGTACGTGGGACAGTAGCTATCCAAGAAGGTCGGCCGGCGCTGTGGAGTCCGACACCCAGACGCTTCAGGACGCATCCTCGTCAGGACGCCACTCGAAGCTGCCGACCGCGTCTGCGAACAGCCCATCCGCCGCGCCACCGCCCTCCGTCAGGCGGACATGCAGATCCTTGGGCGACAGCGAATTCAGCGGCTTCATGTCGGCCGATTCGCGCAACATGCGCACCTGTGTTTGGCCGTTCACCTGCCGCAGGGTGCAGGAAACCGCTGCCAGACTGACGCGGCGCGCGATCTCGATTTCCTGTCGCTCGCGATCCAGCGCCTCTAGCGCTTCGCGCGCGCTTTTGCTCTCGGCAGCGATCTGCGCCATCTGGCGCAACGGGGCGGCGATGCGGCTGAGTAAAGTTTGCCATTGCGCCTTCTGGCCCTCGTTCATCACCAGTTCACCGGACTTCAGCCTGGGGGCGATGGCCAGGTAGGTCTTCATGTCCGCCTGTTCATTCAGGCCCTGCTGTGCCATCGATTGTTCGTCGAGCTTGCGCTGCGCCTTTTCTCCTGCCTTGGCGATTTCATTCAGCCGCTTGCGGAAGCGTCCGAGGTCGGGAAGCAGCAGGCTGATCGCGGTCGGCTGATTGCGCCGCACCCCCGGCTTGTCGATCACCACCCTTCTGGCGGCGATGGCGCACCCTTCCGCCTCGGTGATGCTGACATCGTCGGCGACGATGTCGCAAAGTACCGCGCGCTCGATCTTCACCCTGGCACCGTAGATGACGCAGCCCTCCGCCTCGCGGATCTTGACGTCGCCCTTGCCGGCATCGATCGTTGCCCGGGAGGCCTTGGCCTCGACCTCGACCGAACCACCGGGGGTCACGGCAGTGCCGCCGCCCAAATTGCGTTTGAACACGATACGGCCGCCATTGGATCGGATATTGCCGAAGACGTCTGCCATGAACGTCATGTTGTGTCCATTGACATTGCGCCCCTCGTGCACTTCGCCGTGTTCCTCGTATTCATCGCCGTCCAGCGTCAGGTCGCCTGTGGTGCGCATGCTGACGCCTTCGCGGTTGACGATCTTGTCCACCACTGACATCATCCCCGTGGCCGAGTCGATACTCAAGAAACCGTCACGCAGGGCAACCACAAACTCGCCCTCCGGCAGGCGCTCCACTCGCGTGCCCGGTCCCGCCATTCTTTCCATGTCCAGGTCCTTGACCTTGAGCGGAGCAAGTTCGCGGCCCTGCACATCCCAGCCCGCGACACCGTTATCGCGCGGAATCTTTCGGAACAGGCGGGTGCCGACCGTCACCTGCGGAAAACGGTTGCTGAACTGCTTGAGGTCGATGCGGCCATCAGGCAGCAGCCTGGGCTTGTTGTCGCGATGAATTCGGTCGGACAGTTCCTCGACGCTGGCGTCGTGACCGTCAACAGCATCAAGTCGGTGCGCGATGGTGACGCGCTCGGTGATGTCGCGCTCGATAGCGTCGCGCACGACGTCAGCATCAATGCCGAAACGCACGCCGCGATTCCACAGTTCGGCGACGAATTCATCGAAGTCCAGGTAGGCCCGCTTGCCCTGCGCGGGCTGTCCGTCCGGCCCCAGCGGTTCTTCCGGGTCGAGGGTGATGCGTTCGAACATGTATTCGGCGGACTTGCCGCCATCGAGCACCTTGAGGCCGCGGTAAAGCGCGCGCCGCTGCTGCGGAAAGGGCACGATGTCGCCGGCAATACGAAACAGCGGCGGACGGCAGGCCTGCTCACAACGCTCGAGTTCGCGCTCGATGTCCGGCACGTCCCAAGTAAATAGGAGCTTGCCAAACATCTTGTAGTCGAGGTCCACGAAACGCGCGCCAGAACTAAACAGGCGCTCGACAAACCCCTGGAACAGGTCGTGCGAATCAAGCGCGCTCAGGTCGACAAAAATTCCCTGCTCGCGCCAAAGCACGAAGCCGGGCAACGGGATGTCGGCCATGCCCGAGCGGGCGCTATTGCTGTCGCCGTCGCTCATCGCCTGGGTCCGTGAATCGTGGGAAGAACATTGCGCCCTCCAGTCTTGCGAAAGTAATAGTTTAACGTAGCCTGATTCTGCCGCGCGGCGCCACTGAAAAGTCGGCGCTGGCGGGACGGCGCCATGAATCAGCCCTTTTCGTCCCTAAGCAGTTCCAGGCCGCCCGGCGTGAGTCCGACCGCACAGGGGCCATGCTCACCCGTCACGCGAAAGCGCTGGCTGCCCATGTGCACCTCAACGCCTTCGTAAATCGCCTGTTCGACATCCACCTGCGATTGTTGCGAGAGTTCGATCTTGTTGGTCATGCCATCCTGATCGTCACGCATCGCGGCAATTTCGGCGGACAGCGACGCCGCCGTCGTGCGGGCTTTTTCGAGCATCTCGGGGCGCAGTTTGCCGGGGTTCTTGCGGGCAAAGTCCATTAGCTTGCTGACTTCCAGCAACTGGGTTTCCTTGCCATCGCGCTGCTTGCACATCTCCAGCAGTTGCTTGTGCATGAGCGGATTAACGCCAATCTCGCACAGCGTGCGCACGCGGTTTGGCGAACCGATCACTCGGGCCGTGATCGACAGCGTCGCCTGAACATGGCCGCCGATGATGTGGCCACGCTTCTTGTTGCCGATACGAATGTGATTGATGGCGGTCAGATCGGACTGCATGGCCATGTCGTCGATGAAGATGCTGTCGCCCGCATCAATTTTCGCCTGCTGGACATAGGCAGCATTGAAGCAGCCATCGCAATGCACATGCTGATCTTCGACGTTCTTGCGCCCAAGCGACCCCATCACGCCGCTTTTGACGACAATGCTGCCGCCTGCTTCCAGTGTCGCCATATCGACCATGCCGCCGACCTGGATGTCGCCCGTCGCCGTCACGCGCATGCCGGGTGCCACATCGCCCACGACCACCACGCTGCCATCAAAATCGATGTTGCCTGTCGCCAGGCAGACCGTATCCACCTTGTAAATCGGCTCGACCATCATGCCGCCGCGAACCACCACGGGCTGGCCGGTAATGGCCGCCTGCAGGAGATTTGGATTGTCCGGTGCATAGGCGGTGCCGGGCAGGCTGGCAGAGAACATCACGTCCTGACCAGAATTTGCCTCGATCCTCTCGCCGAACAGCGTCAAGCCCGGCTTGGCCTCGGTCGGCGGATGGCGCAGCATCAGGTTGTCGCCGACATGCACCACCATAATTTCGCCGAAATCGCGGTAATCGGTATTGCCGCCTTCATCGACCCGCGGCACGCGCGAGCGCACTTCAGGGATCAGGGATTCAAATCGGCCATCTTCACCATGCACCGGGGGCACACCCCGGGCGACCACCACTTTCGTGGCCATCCCGGCCGCTACCGCCGCGTCGACCGCCTCGGCCAGGATACCCTCGCCTATACCATTTTCGGCCAGTGCCGCGAGCACCATAGAAATCCCGACCGGCGCGCCGCCTTCGGCCGGCGTAATGTCCAGATAAGCCTCCAGACCATCCGGCGACACCTCAAGATGCAGACTGCCGTCCACGCACTCGGCCAGTTTGATTTCAAAGGCCATGCCGGCGTTGTAATTGGCCAGCAGCGGGGTAACGGCATCGGGCAGATAACGCAGGGCACCGTAACCCTCAACATCCAGTCGGACGCGCAAACCAGCCTCGTCAAGGGACTGTGCGGCCGGGTCAGGCGTCACACTGGCGATGAGAGCCCGGGTATCGGTATCGAGACGGAATGTCAGCCCCAGGAATGTTTGTGTGCTGACATTCTCATCGCTCATTGGCAAGCTCCCCGCTCAGTCGAGTTATTCGATATACGGGCGGTAACGCTGATCCTCGCCCAGGATATGATGACTCAGCCAGTCGCGTAGATAAAGCAGTACGGACTCTCCGAGGGGACGCTTACCATAAGTGACATATTCCTCCCGCAGTTCGCTCACCCAGCGCACAAACGCCGCATGGATGATCTTGTGTTCTTCGAGTTGCGGATAGCCGGCGCTTTCCATCAGGCGCTCTTCGTAATCGAAGTGGAAGGTAGCATAACTGGCCAGTTCGTCAATAATCATCAGAACGCAATGGTGATTCTGCAGGCTCTCGGCACTGGCAAGCTGGTTGATCGTGTCAATAAGGATCGAGTGCTGTTCGTCGATATGCAGGTTGCCGACACTGAACTCATCGCGCCAGCGCACTACCGAGACTTTCTCGCGTTCCGCGATCACTTCGAGGAAGCTATCGACTACATCCGGATCGAACTGCGTGCCCCGTTGCGCGCGGATCAGCGCCACTGCTTTGCTGGTCTCCCAAGGGATTTTGTAGGGTCGGCGCGAGGTCAGTGCATCGAACACATCAGCGACGGCGCAGATGCGCCCCGCCAGCGGAATCGCATCGCCGGCGAGACCGTGCGGATAACCACGACCGTCGAACCATTCATGATGCGTCAGGGCAATCTCCACGCCGAGTTCGAGATAGGGGCTACTGCCCATCGTCAGCTTGGCTTGCTTCAGCAGGTAGGCGCCGTCGGTCGTATGCCTCTTGATGATGTCGCGTTCTTCACTGGAAAGCGCGCCGGTCTTGAGAAGAATGCGGTCGGGCGTCGAGATTTTGCCGACATCGTGGAGGATGGATGCCGTGGCAATCTGCTCAACGCATTCCTCGTCCATTTTGCCAGCGAACTTTCCGGACCGCATCAGCTTGCGGGCAGTCTGTCCGACGAGACGGGCCACGCGCAGCACATGCACACCGGTATCCGTATCGCGATGCTCGGCGAAGTTGGCCATTGCCACGACGGTTGCCTTGGCACTGCGCTGCTGCAACTTGCGCGCCGCCCGCGCCTGAGTTACATCGAGATAGCTGTACACATAACCCCCGGCAGGCAGCGGGATCGCCTTGACGAGAAGCGCAATGCCATTCGGGCGGACTCGTTCGATACACAGCGATTCACGCCGCGCCATCGCCGCCAGGCGCTGCGCAAGATAGGTTTCGCGATCCTCGTCGAAAAACTCCCCGCGCGCGAGCAAATACTGCAGTAGCTCGGCATAGGGACGGCCAATGAAATTGTTGTCCGCCGGGATGTCGAGCAGACGACGGTAGGGCGCGTTATAGCCCTGGATGCAAAAACCCTCATCCAGCCAGAGCAGCCCTTGGTCAAGCGCATCGACCAGCTCGACAAATTGGGAAAGATGATTGGGCAGCATCGGGTTCATGAATGATCAGATCCAACACATAATGATAACCAAAGTAATAGCGAAGACTATCTCGAAAACTGATCGTTATCAAAAAAGTCGGCGCTGGCGAGACGGCACCACGGAAGCGGCACTATCGAAGCAGCACTACAAGGGGTTGGCGCAAAGCATCACGGTCGACTGACCGCGCCTGCCGCAGGGCGTTTTCGCTCCGGGTATCGGCGTGGGGGTGCCGGCCTCATCCATCTGCGCGGCATGCGTCTCCCAGCGCATCACGCCATTGCGATCGAGCGTCAGTGTCAGCAACCAGCCGATCTTCGCCGCGGGCAGCTCAAAGCCATCAAAGACGAAATTGCCGAGGCTCCAGATAATCGGCTTGCCGTGATAAATGTCGGCGCCCTGCGTGACATGCGGATGGCTGCCCACGACCGCATCCGCACCGGCATCAATCATCAGGCGGGCCAGTTGGTGCTGACGTGCCGAAGGCGCGGTCTCGCGCTCCCAGCCCCAGTGCATGAAGGGAATGACCAGATCGGCACCCGCCGCACGGGCGGCACGAATATCGGCCAGCACCTGGCTATCTTCGCTCCAGGCAATACCCGGCCAGTTCGCGCCCGCTTCGAAACGGCGCGGCTTGAATTCGTTGTAGGCCAGCAGGGCAATGCGCAGGCCATGCTTTTCCAGCATCAGGGGGGCGTGGGCCGCCGCAAGATTGGACCCGCCGCCGACGCTGCGAATCCCGGCCGCGTCGAGATGCGCCAGGGTTTCCATGAAAGCGGCACGCCCCTGATCGCCAGAATGATTATTGGCCACCGACAACACATCGAAACGGCCGTGCAGCACACGCATCACTTGTGGATCAGCACGAAAGCTGTAGATCTTGCTCTCCAGCGGGATGCCGCTGGCCGCGATCGGACACTCCAGATTGCCGATGCGGAAATCGGCGCTGCGCAACAGGGCATCGAAACCGGCAAGCGGATCACCACCGGCTGCAATGGTCCGCCCCGGCCCGTCGTCCAGCATGATGTCGCCAACAAACAGCAAACGCACCGGCTCGGCAAACGCCAGCGATGTCCACAGCAGGAGTAGCCACCCGAAACGTTTCATGATCGCGCCATCGTACACCAGTAACGCAACTCGCCATCGCGTACGGGTTCATAGACGAACTGCTCGCCGGTAAACCCGAAGCGACCACCCTTTGCGGTCGGATAAGGAAAATGTGCCACGTGGAGCGGCACCGGGCCATCCTCGCGATCGGCAAAGGTGGTGATCTTGATGCCGGGCAAGGTGCGTGTGGGATGCTCGAAGACTACACGGAAGATGAAGTAGGAACCCACGGCGACCGGCGTCACGGCATAAGGATCGCGCGTTGGCGCGGCGCGAATCACCCGTTGCTCGCCGCCATAATCCACGTGGCAAACCACCTCGCTCGCGCTGACCGCATGCCAAGACATTGCCAGCAAAACAATCGGGAGCGCAAGATGTCGCCTAAACACGAGGGGACGAGATGTTGGTCTGCTTGTTTTTCACGCGCGCCGTGTTGAGCAGCAGCACTTCCTGATTCAGGTCGGTCAAGTGCTCGGCCATCAGGGCCGCAATATTCTTGAGCAGAAACACCGCCACCCGGGGCTGGCCAAACAGGGCGCTCTTGGTAAAGCGCAAAACGGTCGAATCTTCAACGGCGCGAACAGAGGCCATGCGCGGGTTGTCGGTCACCAGGGCCATTTCGCCAAAATGTTCGCCTGGATCGACGAAAGCGATATGGGCCTCCGTGCCATTGCCGACATGTTTGAAAACCTCGAATCTTCCTTGCACGACCACATACATCGAATGGCCGGAAAATCCCTCCTCGAAAACCATGCCGCCGGCTTCGAAGTTTGCCTTGGCGGCGCTGCGCAGCAAGTCGGCCAGATCCTCCATCTCCAATGCCCGAAACAGAATGATGGATGACATCAAGCGCAGCAGCAGGGGTTCTATATCGTTCGTATTCATGACCTATTCATGTCGCTTTCCATTTGATCGAGCACCCGATGCTCGAAATCTGTTCGCGTGGCCCGGCCCCTGTCAGCGCCACCTCCTTCATCGCCTCGAACAGGTCGCGGCGCACAGTCGCTGGCGCGGTTTCCTTGCGCGACTCGTCAAGCCGGCCGCGATATTGCAATTCCAGTTGGCCGTTGTAGCCGAAGAAGTCCGGCGTGCACACGGCCCCATAAGACTGGGCAACCGCTTGCGATTCATCGAGCACATAGGGAAAAGGAAAATCAAACTGTTTGGCCACCTGCACCATGTGCTCCCAGGAATCCTCGGGATAGTCACTCGGGTCGTTGCTCATGATGGCAATGCTACCAACACCGAGCATCGCCAGTTCGCGCGTATCGCGCACGATGCGCTCGATCACCGCCTTGACGTAAGGGCAATGGTTGCAGATAAACATCATCAGCAGGCCATTCGGGCCGGCGGCACTGGCCAGGGTATGACGCTTGCCATCGACACCGGGCAGATCGAAATCAATGGCCTGGCGGCCAAAATCACAGACAGGGGTAGGCGTACTTACCATCGTGCTTGCTCCTCCATTTTTCTCAGTCTTTACTGGTCGCTTCCAGTGCCAGCTTGAGCGGTACATTGCCCGCGCTGGGTTCGGCTTTTTCCACTGCACGTTGCTGAATCCGCTCAGCCGCCACACCCGCCGACTTGAGCGTATTCACAGCATACTCGGATCGTGTTTGCGCCAGCGCCTGCAAGCGCGCGTCGCCGACGACCTCCTTGGTACGCACACGCTCATACAGCAGACCATAAAAATCGACGCTCTTGAGCTGATCGACTTCAGCTTCGCTCAGGTTTTTTTTCTCGCGCAGCAGACCCGAAAGGCGCGACATCATCTTGCCGGCCATGTTCTCTTCGAGTTGGCCGGGGTTGGCCTGACGGAAACCTTCCTTGAGCGCCGCCAAGTCGCTCGCACCATAGCGCTGGCCATACAAGTCTTCGAGGGCCGAACGCACCTTCGGCAGCGCCGTCGACAGTGGGCCGGGGTCGCGCTCTTCGCTAACACGCTCACCACTCTGCTTGAGGATCGTGCGCCGTAGTTGCATATCCTGCAGGGCGACCCGATCCGCCTCGGCGTAGGTACCACTAATCCCCAGCAGTAACCCGGGGCGTTTGACCATGGCACTGGCCAGCTTGGCAAGTTTTTCACGCTCGGGGGGCGTGAGCTGGCCGGCACCCACCTCAAACACGATACTTTCGAACTTTTCGCCACCGCCGAACAGGGCGCCCAGCGCCCGGAACGGTGCTGTGACGATCCTGGTCAGGACATTGCTGATCGCCTTCCAGACAATCGAGCTATAGCTGAACTCGGGATCATCCAGACTACCCGCCACCGGCAGGCCAAGATTGATGCGACCATCCGAATCTTCGAGAAGGGCAATGGCAAAATCCAGCGGCAGATCTTTGGCAGTCGGGCTTTCGACACGCTCGCCGAGCTTCAGATGATCGACGATGACCTGATTCTCGCCCTGTAACTGACGCTGTTTGATTTTGTACTGCAGGTCGAGTGAAAGCTTGCCCGAATCGATCTTGCGCCCGGCAAAGGTCGCCACGTAGGGCGTGAGGCGCGTCATTTCGACGTTATTGAACAGCACGTGGATATCCATGAAGCCGGTCGGATCGAACAGATCGACTTCACCGACCGCACGCGCCATGCCGTACTCGTCCACTTCGCCTTCCAACTCAAGCTGACCATGCGCGCCCCCCGGGCGCGATGACAGGTGGCTCATGCTGCCGCGCAAACCATGAATACGCGTACCGAAGGGCAAGATTAGCGACTCGTCGGCAAACCACATTTCGCCGTTGTAGAAGCGCAGCCGGTCAACGTTGATGAAGAAGCCATCGGCCTGCGCCGGGGCGGCTGTCTCAACCGGCGCTGGCGCCGATTTAAGGATCTTCTTGAAATTGACGACCCTGTTCTTGTCGATGATCAGCTTGGTATCGAGGCCATTGAGACGCAGCTCGCTGATATCGAGCTTCTGCGGCGACGCGGTCAAGCTACCGGTGCTGAGGTTCTTCCACGCCAGCAACACATTCTGGGTGCCGGCTTCGTTGAGGCGCAAATCGCGAATGGAAAAGTCGCCGCGATAAGTCGGCCCCTTGTCATCCATCAGCAGTTGGCCCGCGGAGGACACGCGACCGCTGGCGAACTGCACATTGGCCTTGCTGGCAATATAGACCTCGGCGGGTTTCAGGGAGAGATCCGCCAGCTTGAGCTTGAAATCTGCCAAGGCGCCGGCTGGCGTGTACTTGCCGGCTGCTTCCAACTGCCCGCCGCTCGCCACCTGGAAGGCCAGATGCACGGGCAGGGGCTGCAACAAATCCTGACTGATCCCATCGACACTCAGCGCGACATTTTCCAGCGTAAGCTCGCCCGCGGGACTGACGCTCTCATCGCGCAAGCGGACCCCCAGATCGCTCACATCCAGTTTCTCAAGACTGAATTGCCAGGGCTTGGCCGCTGACTCAGCGGGGGCTGCGACTGCCTTGTCTTTGTTGCCGCTCGCCAGCGCCTGCAGCGCTTCAACAATCGGTAGTTTGCCATCGGTACTGCGCGTGCCATCTATCTGCCCCGCAGCAATCGAGAATTTTGCCAGGCTGGCCTGACGCTCACCGAGATTGACGCGTGCGTCCTCGAAACTGATCTTGGACAGGCTGACCGAACGCTCGATGCCCGGGAGTATCAGCTGGGTGTTATCGAGCGTGATGCCCACCACGGCAAGCTGCTGCTGGGCAAGATCGTAACGGCCGTCTTTCAAGCGCACGTTGCCGATGGAAACGCCCGCCCCATTGGCGGCCAACGGGAGATGCAGTCCGTTCAGGCTGACGTCGATGCCCTCAACCACCGCTTCGAGCTGGCTGCCGCCATTCGCCACGTGATAGCGCGCGGCGAAGTCTGCCGTGCCTTTCGGTACTCCCGGCAAGACACCCTTTAGATAAGGCGCTAGATGTTCGAGCATCAGCCCCTTCATATCAATATTGCCAGAGAACGCCAGCGGATTCAGATCGACCTCCCCGGCCAGCGTCAGATCGGCACCGATGGCGGTTTTGGCCTGTAGGGAAAACTTCCCGCTATCGTCGGGCAGGGTGGAGACATCGGTCAGGATGATATCCAGCGGCTCGACCCTCGTACTGAAGACCTTGCCCTCACGGCGATCGGCAAAGGCCACGCGACCACCCGCCAGTTCGAAATGACGGATATCAAAACGCGGCAGCGCTTTCTTTTCTTCCGGCGGTGTTTCCGGACTCTTGAGGGAGGCGAGGAACGGCCCCCAGTTGAGTCCGCCATCTGTCTGTTGAATCAAAGTCAGTTCGGGGCCGGTCAGCCGGATATCGTCAAACACCAGCGCCCGCAGCGGCAGGCTGGCAGCGGAAATATCGACCATCAGTTCGTCGAACGCCAGCAAGGGCTGGCCATCGGGCTGGACCAACTGCAAGGCGCTCAGCCGCAGGCGCATGGCAAACGGGTTGAACTCGGGGCGCGCCATGGTCAGACGGTAGCCGGTCTTCTCGCTGACGAATTGCTCGGCCTGAGACTGAAGGATGGGCGGCAGCACAAGCCAAAGCAACAGGACCATCGCAACAAAAAGACCAGCGCCGAGCAGCGCAATCTTTTTCAGCAAGGACTGGGAAATTCTCATGACAGCAAGGGACAATGTGCTTGTGGAATAATCCATTCATGATACCGCGCTTCCATTGCCCCACTTCCGCCGGCACCCTGGCCCCCGGCGCCCATCTCGAACTGCCGGAAAACATCGCCCGCCACGCCGTGAAAGTGCTGCGCATGCGGCAAGGCGACCCGCTTATCCTGTTCGATGGCCAGGGCGGCGAATGGCAGGCAGAACTTGAAAAAGTCGGCGCTGGCGGGACGGCACCCATGGCACGCGTGGCCCTGCTCTCCTTTGATGAGCGCAGTTGCGAATCGCCACTGAACATCACACTGGTGCAAGCCCTGCCCTCGGGCGACAAGATGGACTGGATTGTCGAAAAGGGCGTCGAACTCGGTGTCACCGCCATCCAGCCGGTCGCTGCCCAGCGCAGCGTAATACGTCTCTCGGCCGAACGCATGGAACGCCGTGTGTCGCATTGGAACCACATTGCGGCCGCTGCCTGCGAGCAATCTGGCCGAAACAGCGTGCCCACCGTGGCGCCCATCCTTGACTTGCCTCAATATCTAGCCCTTGCAAAGGCGCAGAATGCCCTGCGACTGATGCTGGCGCCACAGGCAGAAACAGCGCTGCATGTTCTGACAAAACCCCTCGATCCAATCATCATCATGATCGGGCCGGAGGGTGGGTGGGAGAGTAGCGAGGTACAGGCGGCACACGTTGCCGGGTTTCAGACGATCCGGCTCGGGCCGCGCGTGCTGCGTACCGAAACAGCCGGCGCTGCGGTACTGGCGGCGATGCAGTCTATTTGGGGTGACTTTTAGGGGAGAGCGCAAGATGTTTGAATCTGCAGAACTGGGCCACAAGATCGACAAGGAAACTTACAAGAAGGAAGTCCCTGCCCTGCGTGCAGCGCTGCAGGATGCGCAGTGGGACCTCAAGGAAAACGGCAAGATCCCCGTCGTCGTGCTGGTCAGCGGCCAGGATGGCGCCGGAAAGGGCGAGACGATCAATGTACTTTACGAATGGATGGACCCGCGCTACATCTCGACGCTGGCTTTTTCCGCCCCTACCGATGAAGAACGCTCCCGCCCCTTCATGTGGCGTTACTGGCGCGCACTACCGCCCAAGGGCCGCGTCGGCATCTTTGCCGGCTCGTGGTATTCCAGCCCGATTCATGACCGCATCGAGGGCCTGCTCTCCAAGGCCGATGTCGATGCGCGCATCGACCAGATCAACCGCTTCGAGGCCATGCTGGTCAACGAAGGCGCGCTGGTGCTCAAGTTCTGGTTCCACCTCACCAAGGACGGTCAGAAGCGCCGCCTCAAGGCACTCGAAAAAGACCCACTGACCGCCTGGCGCGTCAGCAAGTGGAACTGGGATCGCCTCAAGACCTACGATCAACTGCAGGACGTGGTCGGCCATGTGCTGCGCATGACCAACACGCCGTGGGCGCCATGGACCATCATCGAGGGCGAGGATGATCGCTATCGCTCGCTCACCACTGGCAAGATCCTGCTGGAGGCGATTCGCCAGCGGCTCGCGAGTTCTGGCAAGCAATTCACCCCGGTGGCCCCGCCGTCACGCCCCAACATCGATGGCCGCGACGTGCTCTCCGAACTCAAACTCAACCGCAAGCCGATCACCAAGGACACCTACGAAACGCAACTGGCCAAGTGGCAGGGCAAGTTGTCGGAACTGGTCCGCGATCCGCGCTTCAAGCAGCGTTCCGTGGTCTGCGCCTTCGAGGGTTCGGATGCCGCCGGCAAGGGCGGGGCCATCCGCCGCCTGATCGCCGCGATGGACGCCCGCGACTACCAGATCGTGCCGGTCGCCGCGCCGACCGAGGAAGAACGCGCCCAGCCCTATCTGTGGCGTTTCTGGCGCCAGATTCCGCGCCAGGGCCGTGTCTCGATCTTCGACCGCACCTGGTACGGCCGCGTGCTGGTCGAGCGCGTCGAAGGCTTCTGCGCCGAAGCTGACTGGCTGCGTGCCTATTCGGAGATCAACGACTTCGAGCATGACCTGTCGGATGCCGGCGTCATTGTCATCAAGTTCTGGCTGCAGATCAGCAAGGAAGAACAGCTCAAGCGCTTCAAGGAACGCGAGAAGATCGAATTCAAGCGTTTCAAGATCACCGACGAAGACTGGCGCAACCGCGAGAAGTGGGACGACTATCACCAGGCCGTCTGCGACATGGTTGACCGCACCAGCACCGGTAACGCGCCGTGGACCCTGGTCGAGGCGAACGACAAGAACTTCGCCCGCATCAAGATCATCCGCACCATCTGCGAGCGCATCGAAGCGGCGCTTGACCAGATGGCGCCTGTCGCATCTGAAAAAGGCAAGAAAGGCAGCAAGAAGGCTTGAGCATGGCGGAATCCGAAAACACCGCGCTTTCCGACGCACGGCTGGTCGCCTGGGTACGCCAGGCGGCGCCTTACATTCATGCGTTCCGGGGGCGCACCTTCGTCATCGCTTTCGGTGGCGAAGCGCTGGAGGATCGCGCCAGCGCTCTCGCCCTGATCCACGACATCGCGCTACTCGACAGCATGGGCATCCGCCTCGTGCTGGTCCATGGCGCGCGTCCGCAGATCGATAGCGAGATGCAGGCGCGCGGCCAGACCCCGCGCTTTCACAAGGGGCTGCGTGTGACCGATGCAGCGGCATTGGAATGCGTCAAGCGTGCCATGGGCATCACGCGTATCGAGATCGAGGCGATGTTGTCGCAGGGCCTGCCTAACACCCCGCTGGCCGGCGGCTTCCTGCGGGTGACCGGCGGCAATTTCATCTCGGCACAGCCGGTGGGGGTTGTCGATGGGGTCGATTACCAATACACCGGTGCGGTGCGCAATGTCATTGCCGAGGAAATCAAGGGTGATCTGGCACAGGAAAACGTCGTGCTGATCACGCCGATTGGCGCTTCGCCCTCCGGCGAAATCTTCAACCTCGCCTGGGAGGAAGTTGCCGAAGCCGTCGCTACCGCCATCGACGCTGACAAGCTGATCTTTCTGTGCGATGCCCCCGGTCTGCTCGACCGCAAAGGCCAGCTGATTGAAGCCCTCACCGCCGACGAAGGCGATGCCCTGCTCGCCAAGCGTGTCAAACAGGCACCGGAAGTAACCCGCGTACTGCGTGGCGCCCTGCGCGCCGTGCGCGGCAAGACCGGCCGCGTACACTTCCTCGACCGCAAGCGCGATGGCGCGATGCTGATGGAGTTCTTCACCCGCGACGGCATCGGCACCGTGCTGACGCACGCCCCGCTTGAGCGCCTGCGGGATGCCACGATTGCGGATGTCGGCGCCATCCTTGGCCTGATCGCGCCGCTCGAAGCGAATGGCACGCTGGTCAAGCGCGGCCGTGAGCGCATCGAAATGGAGATCGAACGTTTTTCGGTGCTGGAGCTCGACGGTGTCATCGTCGGCTGCGCCGCGCTCTACCCATTCTCTGCAGAAAAAGGCGTACCGCGCGCCGGTGAGCTGGCCTGTCTCGCCGTCATGGCCGAATATCGCGAGATTGGCTATGGCGACCGGCTGCGCAAGCACATTGAGGCACGCGCCAAGAAACTGAGGCTCAAGCGTCTGTTCGTGCTCACCACCCGCACGGCACACTGGTTCATCGAGCGGGGTTTTGTCGAAGAGGCCATCACGGCCCTGCCCTCGGTACGCCGCGAGCTTTACAACTACCAGCGGCGCTCCAAGGTTTTCATCAAGACCCTGTAGAATTCTCGCTTTCCGGTACCGCAAGAGGAGTTTCCCCATGGCCAGAACGATTAACTGCATCAAGCTCGGTCGCGAGGCCGAGGGTCTCGACTTCCCCCCCATGCCCGGCGAAGTGGGCAAGCGCATCTTCGAAAATGTCTCGAAAGAAGCCTGGCAACAGTGGGTGCGCCTGCAAACCATGCTGATCAACGAGAATCGTCTCAATCTCGCCGATGCACAGCACCGCAAGTATCTGGCCGAGCAGGTCGACAAGCATTTCTTCGGCGAAGGCGCAGATCGCATCTCGGGTTTTGTCCCGCCGCGCGGATAAGCTGATGCATTATCGAGTAGGGGACGAGGTTACCCCCGTCGCCCTCTCACACCACCGGACATGCGGTTCCGCATCCGGCGGTTCATTGAACACACTGGAGTCGTCGCACCGTATCGAGCAGCGACACCAGACCTAATCGATCAAAGAAGGAC
>SXGT01197305.1_pt1 | contig 15067 bp, 18 predicted proteins | sample 3176221 | NCBI WGS metagenome assembly SXGT01 (sample SAMN11356862, study PRJNA531348) | freshwater metagenome | isolation source: freshwater sample F1-120 | place: China: Fuxian Lake, Yuxi | collected 2017-12-25
AGCGCGTGCTGCTCGACGCGCCCTGTTCGGGGCTCGGTGTCTTGCGTCGCCGACCGGATGCTCGCCACCGCATCACGCGTGAGCTGGTCGCCGAAGTCGCCGAGCTCCAGCGACACCTGCTCGTCGAAGCGGCGAGGGTGGTGCGACCTGGCGGCACCCTCGTCTATTCGGTGTGCACGCTGACCCGAGCCGAAACGGTAGGAATCGACTGGTTTGCGAACAGCGAACTGCCGGAAATGATCGCCATCGATCCGCCTCCGGCGCCGTGGCGACCCGCCGCGCGCGGCGCGATCTTGCTGCCGCACGTGGCCGGAACCGACGGGATGTTCGTGTTGCGGCTCCAACGTTGCGACGCTGCGACTGGGTAGGTTCACATCGATGCGCCCCGTGAAGCTCGCACCGTCGTTGTTGGCCGCCGACTTCGCCCACCTCGCCGACGATGTCGCGCGGGTGTCCGACGACGTCGAGTGGCTCCACGTCGACGCGATGGATGGCCACTACGTCCCCAACTTGTCGATTGGGCCACCCGTCGTTGCCGCGCTGCGCAAGGCCACCGACTTGTACCTCGATTGCCACCTCATGGTGGCCAACCCTGGTGACCTGCTCGACATGTTCGCGGAAGCCGGCGCCGACGGCATCACCGTGCACGTCGAGGTCGGCGACACCGACTCGCTGCTCGATCGCATTGCCGCGCTCGGATGCAAGGTCGGGCTGACCCTCGAACCGGCAACTCCGTTCGCGGCCGTCGAGCCGTTTCTCGATCGGATCGACACGTTTCTCGTGATGAGCGTCAAGACGGGCTTCGGGGGTCAAGCGTTCATCCCTGACGTGCTCGACAAGGTTCGCGCCGCTCGGAAGATCATCGATGCACGCGGTCTGCGCTGCGAGATCGAGATCGATGGTGGGGTGAAGGCGCACAATGCAGGGGACTGTGCCGCGGCCGGCGTCGACGTCATCGTCGCGGGCACCGCAGTGTTCGGTGCCGCCGACCCCGCGGCCGCCGCGCGTGAGATTCGCGCCAACGCCGAAGCGGCACGCGCGTGACCGAAACGTTTCCGGCCAAGGTGCTGACCGTTTCCGACGGCGTGGTCGAAGGGGTGCGCGAGGACAAGAGCGGTGCCGCGCTCGTCGAAGCGCTTGTCGCCGCGGGTTTCGATGTGGTCGATCGACGCGTCGTCGCTGACGGTGTCCAATCCGTGCGCGATGCGCTTGTCGACTTGTGCGACGACTTCGCCGGGCTCGTCATGACCACCGGCGGCACCGGATTCGGCCCGCGTGACCTCACCCCGGAAGGCACGCGGGCGGCGATCGAGCGCGAGGCGCCTGGGTTGGCCGAGGCCATTCGACACGCTTCCAACGCTGGTGGGCGCAACTTCGGCTTGCTGTCGCGTGCCGTTGCTGGGACCCGCGGGCAAGCCCTCATCGTCAACGCCCCGGGCAGCAGCGGGGGAGCCGTGGAAGCCTTCGCCGCTGTCGCGCCCGTGGTCGCGCACGCGCTCGATTTGCTGCGCGGCGGCCGTCCGCACTGATCCCGACGGCCGCAACCCCGCGGGCGCGGAGGGAGTTCCGGGCGCCCGGGTCAGGGCGTCCGTGACGGCGACGACGCCAGCGCATCTCGAATGCGGCACGCCAGCTGGGTGATGTCGACCGGCTCGGTGGTGTCGACGTCGATCAGGGTCCCACGAAGACCGAGGGGACCGGCGTCGGCCACCCAGCGATCGAACATGTCGAGCCCGTAGCTCTGATCGAAGTGGCAGGGGTGGCGATGTCGGTTGGCGTACCGCTCCCGCGCCAGTTCGGGCTCACAGGCGCAGTGGACTTCGATGAGCGCACCGTCCAACGCGTCGAAGCGGTGGGCGAACGCCCGGTGGAAGTTGCTTTCGAGCACGGCCGATCCCGCCTCGGCCGCAAGGCGCCACAGCACCTCCATCGCCGCAGCCCCGAGTTTGCTCGACCACGCCCGATCGCCCGGCCCGAGCGCATCCCAGAGCGACTCCTTGATGGTGTCCTTGGCAATCAACGCGAGCCCGAGTTCGGCGGCGAGCGGTGTGGCGAGGGTCGATTTGCCGGTCCCGGGAATGCCGTGCACGACGATGTAGGGCACACCGCCAGTCTGGCACGGTGAGACTCACCCCTCCTGAAATAGAACGTGTTCTAAAAATGGCGGGTAGCTGTGCTAAGGTGCGGTGATTGCCCCGGTCGGCGGGGTAGAACGCGTTCTACGAGGTGCTCGTGTCCGGGGTGACAGCGGCCGAACGAAGCCTGATGCGCGTCGCGGTCGATGCCGCGACCGAGGCTCGCCGAAGGGTGGCGCCATGGCCGCACGTCGGAGCGGCGGTGCTGACCGACGACGGCACGGTCGTTGCCGGTGCCACTGGATCGTTTCCGACGGGACCCCACGCAGAGGTCGACGCGATTGCCAACGCCGGGGCGGCCCGTCTGGCCGCGCTCGCCACGACGCTCGAACCCTGTGATCATCATGGCAACACGCCCCCTTGCACCGACGCGATCATCGCTGCGGGAATCCCCCGCGTGCTCGTCGGCATCGAAGACCCGGACCCGAAGGTGGCGGGCCGCGGGATTGCTCGCCTGCGGGCCGCGGGGATCCAGGTCGACATCGGCGCGGAAGCCGCGGCCGTCGAACGACAACTCGCCGCCTACTTGCACCAACGACGTACCGGGCGGGCGTACTGCGTTGTCAAGGTCGCCACGAGCCTCGACGGTCGGATCGCCGCGGCCGACGGGACGAGTCGCTGGATCAGCGGCGCCGAAGCGCGTCGCGATGCCCACGAACTGCGGGCCGACTCCCAGGCGATCATCGTCGGAGCGGGAACCGCTCGGGCCGACGATCCCGCGCTCACCGTGCGCGACGCGGGTGGACCGCCGATTGGCGCGCAACCGCTGCGCGTGTTGCTCGACGGACGAGGCCGGGTACCCGCGACGGGTGCTTTGGCCGACACGTCGTTGGCTCCGACGCTGGTCGTGACGACCGATCGGGCGCCCCGCGACTACCGAGCCGCGTGGCAGGCGAGCGGCGCCGAGGTGGTCGAGGTTGGATTCGTCGTCGACGCTGCGGGATCGGGCGTCGACCTGGCCGCAACGCTGGAACTCCTCGGGGCGCGTGGGGTGTTGCAAGCGATGGTCGAAGGCGGTGCCTATCTGCACGGCGCGCTGCTGCGGGCCGGGCTCGCCGACCGGATCGTCGCGTATGTCGCGAACACGTTGCTCGGCTCCGACGGCCTCGCCGGCTACGGACTGGGCGGTGTGGCCACCATCGCCGACGCGCCGCGTTGGCGTCTCGTCGACGTGGCCCGCTGCGGCGACGACGTCCGTCTCGACTATGTCGCCCCGCCGAAGGAGCGCTGAATGTTCACCGGAATCGTCGAAGAACTCGGTCATATCCTCGACATCGATCGTCATGACGGCGGAGCCCGGGTCCGGATCGCGGCCCACACCGTGCTCGACGACGCGGAACTCGGCGCATCGATCGCAGTCAACGGCGTCTGCCTCACCGTCGTCGAGTTCGACGCTGCGGCGGGGTGGTGGTTGGCCGATGCGGTCATCGAAACAATGCAGCGAACCAGCCTGGGAGATCTCGGCGTCGGCGATCCCGTCAATCTGGAGCGGCCGGTACGCCTCGCCGATCGTCTCGGCGGGCATCTCGTGCAAGGTCATGTCGATGGCACCGGCACCGTCGTCGCCAAGCAGCCGAACGGCGACGGTTCCACGTCGTTGCGGGTGTTCGCGCCGAGCGAGCTGCTGCGCTACGTGATCGAGAAGGGTTCGATCACGATCGACGGCATCAGCCTCACGGTGGTCGACGTCGACGACGAGTCGCTCTCGGTCGCGGTGATCCCACACACGCTCGCAGTGACCAACCTCGGCACGACCGCGGTTGGATCGCGGGTGAACCTCGAATGCGACCTCGTCGCGAAGTACATCGAAAAACTCGTGCCCCAAGGGCGCGCAACGGAAGGACTCTGAGATGCCGTTTGCCGAGATCGACGAAGCGATCGACGCGATTGCGCGTGGTGAGCTCGTGCTCGTCGTCGACGACGAAGATCGCGAGAACGAGGGCGACCTGATCATGGCCGCCGATCTCGTGACGCCGGAGCGCATGGCGTTCATGGTTCGTTACACGAGTGGGGTCATTTGCATGCCGCTCGAAGGTGCCCGCCTCGATGAACTCCAGATTCCGTTGATGGTGCAGAACGAGGAAAACACCGAGGTGCAACGAACCGCGTTCACCGTGTCGGTCGACTACCGCCACGGCACGACGACGGGGATTTCCGCGGCGGATCGATCCGCAACCGTCAAGGCACTCATCGACGACGCAACGCGACCAGGCGACTTCGCGCGACCGGGGCACATCTTCCCGCTGCGCTATCGCGACGGTGGCGTCCTCAAACGCGCCGGGCACACCGAGGCGGCGGTCGACCTCGCCCGACTCGCCGGAGGGACGCCGGCCGGCATCCTCGCCGAAGTCGTCAACGACGACGGCACCATGGCGCGCATGCCCGAGCTCGAGGCGTTCGCCGAGGAGCATGGTCTGGTCTTGGTGTCGATCGCCGATCTCGTGCGGTATCGGCGCCGGCGCGAGAAGTTGATCCGCCGCGTCAGCGAAGCCCGAATCCCGACCCAGTTCGGCGACTACACGGCCCATGTCTTCGAGAGCTTGCTCGACGGCACCGAACACATCGCGTTCGTTCGCGGCGATGTCGCCGAAGAGGAGAACGTGCTCGTTCGAGTGCACAGCGAGTGCCTCACCGGCGACGTGTTCGGATCGATGCGCTGCGACTGCGGACCGCAACTCGAACTGGCGCTGCGCACGATTGCAGAAGTCGGACGCGGGGTCGTCATCTATCTGCGCGGCCACGAGGGGCGGGGCATCGGCCTGGGTCACAAACTGCGCGCGTACCAACTGCAAGAGCAAGGTCGCGACACCGTCGAAGCGAACCTCGAGCTCGGTTTTCCGGCCGACTCGCGCGAGTACGGCATCGGCGCGCAGATGCTCGTCGACCTCGGTGTGACCACGATGCGGTTGCTGACCAACAACCCGAGCAAGTACGGCGGGATCGAGGGCTACGGACTCGAGGTCGTCGAACGTGTGCCGTTGCTGCCGAAGCCGAACGCGGAAAACATCGCGTACCTCCGGACGAAGCAGAACAAGCTCGGCCACTTGCTCGACCTCGACGACAGCGAGTTGGGAGGAGGAGACTGATGGGAGAGTTCGCGCTGACCGACGCCGATCTCGATGCCCGCGGGATGCGCTTCGGCGTCGTTGTCGGACGATTCAACGAAGCAATCACCTCGGAGCTGTTGGCTGGCTGTCTCGCCGAGTTCACCGATCGTGGTGCTTCGGATGACGACATCACGGTGTGTTGGGTGCCGGGAGCGTTCGAGCTGCCGGTCGTCGCGAAACGTCTTGCCGAACGATCGGCCGTCGACGCGGTGGTGTGCCTCGGCGCCATCATTCGGGGCGAGACCGCCCACTTCGACTTCGTCGCCATGGGCGCGACGCAAGGAACCCTTCAGGCTTCGCTCGACACCGGGGTGCCGGTCGTCTTCGGCGTCCTGACGGTCGACTCGCATCAACAAGCCCTCGATCGCATCGGTGGGAAAGAGGGCCACAAAGGGCGCGAGGCCGCGCTCACCGCGATCGAAACGGCGATGCTGTTGCGTCGTCTTCCCTGACCGATACCGGGCTCGACGTCACTGGGCTCGACGTCACTGGGCTCGACGTCGCAAACGCTGCTGGACGCGGTTCGTTCGACCGGTCTCGTTTTCACCGTTGCTGCGTGCGGTTGCTCGCTATGGTGCTGCTGCGTGCGACGTTCACTGGGATCGAGCTACGACGAAATCGGCCAGAGCTACTCGGCGACGAGGCGCGAGGATCCGCGCATCGCCGCGGTGATCCACTCGGCGCTCGGTGCTGCGAAGTCCGTGCTGAACGTCGGCGCCGGGACCGGGAACTACGAGCCACGTGACCGGACGGTGATCGCACTCGAGCCGTCGGCGGCGATGATCGCGCAACGATCGGGCGGAGCCGTCTCGGCCGTGCAAGGAGTCGCCGAGGCGCTCCCCTTCGCCAGCGATTCGTTCGATGTCGCGATGGGTGTGCTCACGGTGCATCACTGGAGCGACCGCGTGCGCGGCATGCGCGAGTTGCGTCGAGTCGCGCGCCGACAAGTGCTCTTCTTCTTCGAGCCGGCCAAGGTCGACGCAACCTGGATCATGCACTACTGGCCCGCGATTCGCGAGTTGCCGACCGAGGTCGATCCGCCGGGCGAGGCGTTCTTCCGCAGCGAACTCGCGGTCCAAGACGTCCGACCGGTGCTCGTCCCGGCCGATTGCGTCGACGGTTTCGGTGGCGCCTATTGGGCGCGACCGGAGGCGTACCTCGACCCCACCGTGCGCGGAGGTATCTCGTCGTTCACGCAGCTCGACCCAGCCGAGGCCGCAGCTGGGCATCGTCGCTTGGAACGCGCGCTGGCATCGGGGGAGTGGGACGAACGCTTCGGCGACCTGCGCGCGCTCTCGGAGTTCGACATCGGCTACCGCATCCTCGTGGCGGGGGACTGACGCGCCGTGGCGACCGAGGCCGACGTTCGCCGGATCGCGCTGTCGTTGCCCGAGACGACCGAACAGCCCTGGTACGGAACGCCGGGGTTTCGGGTCAAGGGCAAAGGGTTCCTGCGCATCCGATCCGAAGCCGAAGGCGGACTCGTGGTGTTCGTCGCCGACTTGGACGAGAAAGAGGCGCTGCTCGCCTCCGATCCGAAGAAGTTCTTCACGACCCCGCACTACGACGGGTATCCCACGGTCCTGGTGCACCTCGCGGCGGTTGGGGTCCGCGAGCTGCGTGAGCTGATCACCGACGCATGGCTCCTCAAGGCCCCACCCAAGGTCCGTTCGCGGCTCGACGCACTGCAGTGACCGCGTCGCCCCATTCGGTGCGAACCCCGGAATAGGTGAGAGGCGGCGGGGGAGCTGCCGGTACCCTGCTCGCCCATGCTGCGGCTGGTGATTCCGAAAGGTTCGTTGGAGCGAGCGACCCTCCAATTGTTCGAGGACGCCGATCTGCCCGTGCAGCGATCCAGCGACGTCGCCTATCAGGCCACGATCGCCGATGCGCGTGTCGACGAGGTGCGGATCCTGCGCCCACAGGAGATCGGTCGATTCGTCGAGCAGGGGCTCTTCGATCTCGGGATCACGGGGCGCGATTGGGTGCAAGAACCGGATGCCGACGTCGTCGAGTTGACCGAGCTGCGTTACGCCAAGAGCACCGATCGCAAGGTTCGGGTGGTGCTCGCTGTCGCCGCCGACAGCCCGTGGACCTCCGCGGCGGACCTTCCGACCGGCGTGCGCGTGCAGACCGAGTATCCACAGCTCACCGAGCGATTCCTCTCCGAACGCGGCGTCACGGCCCAAGTTGCCCTGAGCTACGGCGCGACCGAGGCCAAGATCCCTGAGATCGCTGACGCGATCGTGGACATGACCGAGACCGGCCGCGCGTTACGTGCCGCGGGTCTGAAGATCATCGACGAGCTTCTCGTCAGCGACACCGTGCTCATCGCCAACCGAACCGCCTACGCCGATCCCGCCAAGCGCAAGGCGATGGAGCAACTCATGGTGTTGCTCACCGGTGCGCTCGACGCTCGCGGCAAGGTGATGGTGAAGCTCAACGTCGACGAACCGAACTTGCAAGCCGTCATCGCGCTGCTCCCCGCGCTCAAGGCACCGACCGTGAGCAAGCTCTACGGTCAAGATGCCTATGCCGTCGAGACGGTCGTGGCGAAGTCGACGATCAACACCCTGATTCCAGAACTCGTCGACGCGGGCGCGACCGGCATCCTCGAACTGCCGATCAGCAAAATCGTCGCCTGAGGTCGGAGGCCACGACATGCTCGGAACCGATGCCGGAGTCGTCGTGGAGTTCGACGACCACCGCGGGATCGGCGTCATCAAGACGAGCGACGGCCGTCGGTTCGGGTTTCACTGCACGCAAATCGTCGGCGGAAGCCGCACGATCGCGTCCGAGACGGCGGTGAAGTTCAAGATCGTCGCCGGACCCTTGGGCCGACTCGAGGCGACGAGCATCACCCCGGTGTGATCACGTCTGCGTCCGGGTGGAGTTCGTCGTGGCGTTCGTGTTGCATCGCCGACAACGACCGGACGACGACCGCACACGCCGCCGCAGCGAACACGTACAGCACCAACCAATTGGTCGTCAGCGATCGCGCGCTCGTGTACGAGTCGATGAAGCCGCCTTGGTCGAAGAAGTTCATGTCGCTCTCGTCGGGTTCGGCTCCGCGTGCGCTGAACGCCATGAGTGCCGTGAGCGTCCACAACACGCCCCACGTGATCACCCGGCTGAGCCTGCGTCGCCGTGCCGGCTGAGAATGCCGCCAGATGTCGCCGACGACGAACTGCGGCATGAAGGCGTTCAAGCACGGTGCAAGGCACGCGCCGATCGCCCAGCCCGGAGCGAGGCCCGGCTGCCCGCCCAATGCCGACGCGTTCGCTCGAGCGCGTACCAGCCAGATCGTGAACACCACACCGGTCGCGAACGTGAACAACGCGACGAAGACGATGAGCAAGTTCGCAGTTGATTCGAGGCCGGCGAGGGCCTCGACCTCGGCGAACGATCCTGTGATCTCCGACCCGTCGTGGATCTCGCTCCACGTCGTCGACAATCGCAGGTTGGCGACCAGCGCGCCGACCGCGCCGAGCGCGCACACCCCGAACATGATCGTCAACCACGTGGTGAGGCCGCGCAGGGGCTCGAACGGCCGACTCGATCCGGGCGGCTGCCACATCGCGGGTCCCGGCGGCGTCCATTCCGCAGGACCCGGTTGACCCGGTTGACCGGGTGGCGGTGGCGGTGGTGGCGGGTTCGCGGGCGTCACCACCGCCATGCTGGCGGCCAGTCGCTCGAACTCGTCGGCCGGCGCGCCATCGTCGTCACCGAGATCGAAGGCATCCGCGGTCGGTGAGGACTGCAACCACGCTGGCCTCTCGGGTGGGGTGTCGGGCGGTGGCGTGGTCGGCGGTTCGGTCACGACTCGGTCACGACTCGGTAGCGGCCTGCAACGCATCGGCCGCCTGGACGTACAGCATCTGGATCTGGCCGACGGCGTCGCGCAGGGTTTGCTCGTCCTCGCCGTAGCGGGAGCCGAGCCCTTCGACCAGCGCGTTCATGGCGTCGATGACCACACCGGCCTGGGCAAGATCGGGCATGGGGATTCGGCCCTGCTCGTCGGGTGGGGTGCCGAGCCCGAGGTAGACCAGCGCCAGCTCGAAGAGCTGAATCACGTGGTTCGCAACGATCGCAGCTGCCGGAGTCGCTCGAATCTGTGCCTGCATCTGCAGCACTGCGGCGATCTGTTCGGGGGAGATGTCGTCCGCGTCGAAGGCGCCCGAAGGTGGGGCGCCCATCCCGGCGGGACTGCCACCAGCACCACCCGCCGATCCCGCGTCGGAGCCGGGGGTCGGCTCGGGTTCGGGGCGGTACTCGCCCGATGGCGTCCAGATGCTGCTCACGCTGGTACCCTTTCCAGAACAACTGAATGGCAAGAGGGCAGGTCACCCCGACCGTTGTCCCGACTCGACCCCGCAGGCACATCGCGGTTTGTCGTCCGGGCTCCGGCCGATCGTCCTGCCCCACCCGGCCAGCCCGCAGGTTCACTGCAGGTTGCGTCCAGGTCCGACCAGGCAACGGCAGCGTAGCCGTGGCGATCCGCCGGTTCGGCGGATGTCGCGTCGACGCGACTGGTGTCCCCGGCGGCTTGTCGTTCGACCGCCGGTGTGTGAACACCGGCGTCATGACATTCACCGACGCAAGGAGCTGCCGTATCGCCACTGACGACGCCAGGATCAACGAGCGCATTCGCGCCCGATCGGTCCGCCTCATCGACTCCGACGGAACTCAACTCGGAGTCAAGCCGCTTCCCGAAGCGCTCCAGATCGCGCGCGACGCCGGTCTCGACCTCGTCGAAGTCGCCGACAAGGCCGATCCGCCCGTGTGTCGGATCATGGACTTCGGCAAGTACAAGTACGAGCAGGACCAGCGTCGTAAGGAAAGCCGCAAGAAGGCCAGCAACGTCGTCATCAAAGAGATGAAGTTCCGGCCCAAGATCGATGAGCACGACTACACGACCAAGATGAAACACGTCGAGCGATTCCTGCTCGAAGGCTCGAAGGTCAAGCTCACGATCATGTTCCGTGGTCGAGAGATGGCCCATCCCGAACTCGGGCGCAAGATTCTCGACCGGGTCGCGGAGCAGGTCCAAGAGTTCGCCATGGTCGAGTTCGCTCCCCGCCAAGACGGACGCAACATGACCATGGTGCTCAACCCGACCAAGAAGCCGGTCGTGAAGAAGCCGAAAACCGAGTCGCTCGCCACGGTGAGCGCCGCCCTGACCCCGCCGGCCGCACGCGAACCGGCTCCAACCGAAGTTGCTCCGGTCGCACCGGCACCCGCCGACGCCGCCGAGGTCAGCTGACCCGAACGTCGTCGGTCTCGACCGATACGCACACGCATCAGAACCGCAACCAACGAGGACCACCATGCCCAAGATGAAGACCCACCGCGGCGCGGCGAAGCGCTTCACCCTGACCGGAACCGGCAAGATCCGGCGCCGTCAGCACGGACGCGCTCACCTGCTCGAGAAGAAGCCGTCGAAGCGCACCCGACGCTTGGCCCGCCCGGCCGAGGTCGTCGGCGGCGATGCCGACCGCGTTCGCAAGATGCTCGGAATCTGAGGGGAGTGACGACATGGCACGCGTGAAGCGTTCAGTTAACAGCAAGAAGGGTCGTCGCAAGGTCCTCGAGCAGTCGAAGGGCTACCGCGGTTCGCGTGGTCGGCACCTCCGGGCCGCCAACGAACAGGTCATGCACTCGGGTCGCTACGCGTTCCGCGACCGTCGGGCCCGCAAAGGCGAGTTCCGTCGACTCTGGATCGTGCGTATCAACGCAGCGTGCCGCGAGCACGGACTCAGCTACAGCCAGTTCATCGCCGGTCTGAAAGCAGCCGAAATCGAAGTCGACCGCAAGGTCCTCGCCGATCTCGCCGTGCGCGACTCGGCGGCGTTTGGCGCGCTCGTCACCACCGCCCGCGAGGCGCTCGTCGCCTAGTGCGCCGTTGAGCCCGCTGGGGGCCTCGCACCGCGAGGTCAAACAACTACGTCGCTGGCTTCGCGACCGCGAGGCGCGCGCGGCTGACGATGTGTTTGTCGTCGAAGGCCCGCGCGCGCTGAGTTCGTTGGTGGCACGAGGCGCCGTGCCGCGTGCGGTCTACTGCGACGTCTCCAGCGCCGCCAACGACGAGTACGAAACCCGAACCGTCGAGGCCGGGGTGCTCGACCGCGTGAGCGACACGCGGACATCGCAAGGCGTCATCGCAGTGTTCGCGCGTCCGAACGCGGCCGACGTGCGCGCCGCCATCGGCTCGGCTCGGTTCGTCGTGGTGCTCTCGCGCGTCAACGATCCCGGCAACCTGGGCACCGTGGCGCGCTCGGCCCAAGCCGCGGGCGCCGACGCGATTGTCGTCGGACCGGGCTCGGTTGACCCGTACAATCCGAAGACCGTGCGTGCTGGCGCCGGAGCGATCGGATCCGTGCCCCTGTGGGCAGCCAACGAGGAGGCGGAAGTGCGCGAGTTGCTCGACGAAGTCGCCGTCCGAGGCGGAGTCCGTCTGGGTGCGGTCGCCGACGGCGCATTCCCCATCGACGCCGCCCCCTTCGATGTCGAACCGCTTGCCGTCGTCTTCGGGCACGAGACGTCAGGACTCGCGCCAGTCCCGCTCGACGCCACCTTCGCGATTCCGATGGCCGCGGGCACCGAATCGTTGAATCTCGCCATGGCCGCGACGGTGACGTGTTTCGAGGTCGCTCGCCGTCGAAGGGGCGGGCGATGAGCGCTTCCGAACTCGTCGCCCGAGCCGAAAGTGCGGCGCACGCCGCAACCGCCGCGCTCGTCGCGGCCGCCGATCTCGACGAACTGCGTCGGATCGAACGCCAGGTCGATGACGAACTCGCCGCGGTGAAGAAGGGAATCAAAGACCTCGAAGGCGCGGACCGATCGGCGGTTGGCAAGGCACTCGGTGTCGCGCAGACCCAGGTACGCACCGTTGCCGACGACCGGCGCAGCGAACTCGAACGCGTCGCGGCAACGGCGCGCCTCGCCGGCGAACGGCTCGATCTCACCGCGCAAGGCCACGGATCTCGCCGCGGTCACCTGCATCCGGTCACCCAAGTCTGGCGCGAGCTCGAAGACATCTTCTGCGGTCTCGGCTACGAGGTGCACGGCGGCCCCGAGGTCGAAGACGATTGGCACAACTTCGAGGCGCTCAACTTTCCTCCGGGTCATCCGGCGCGGGCGATGCAAGACACCCTCTATGTCGACCTCGGCGCACCCGAACAGGTGCTCCTGCGTACCCACACCAGCCCGATGCAGATTCGGCTCATGGAGACGCAGGCGCCGCCGATCTACGCCATCATCCCGGGACGCACCTTCCGCCGAGACACACCCGACGCACGCCACTCGCCCGTGTTCCACCAAATCGAGTGCCTCGTCATCGATCGTGGCATCACGATGGGCGACCTCATGGGCACGATCGATGTCTTCTTTCGGGCGCTCTTCGGCGATGTCGAAGCCCGCTTTCTCCCGAGCTTTTTTCCATTCACCGAACCGAGTGCCGAACTCAGCGTGAGTTGCCCGTTCTGCGCCAAATCCGGATGCCGCACCTGTTCGCAGACGGGTTGGATCGAACTTGGTGGATGCGGCATGGTCGACCCGAACGTGCTCCAGGCCTGCAACCTCGATCCCGAAGAGTGGTCCGGGTTCGCGTTCGGGTTCGGCATCGACCGCATCCCGCTGTTGCGCAACGAGATCGATTCGCTGCAGACCTTGCTGTGGGACAACGACGTGCGCTTCCTGCGCCAGTTCTAGAGGATCATCGTGCGCGCACCGCTTTCTTGGATTCGGGAGTTCACCCCACTCGAAGCGTCGCCGGCAGACATTGCCGACGCTTTGAACCAACTCGGTCTCGAGGTCGACGACATCGACGAGCCCGGCGCCGAAATCAACGGCGTCATCGCCGCGCGCATCCTCCATGTCGCGCCGCACCCCGACGCCGACAAGATCCGCCTCGCTGACATCACCTTCGGCGAGGGCAAGGAGCTGCGCGTCGTCTGCGGAGCCCCGAACATCGCGGCGGGCATGGTGGTGCCATTCGCGACAGTGGGTGCTCGGTTGCCGGGCGACTTCGTGATCACGAAGCGCAAGATCCGCGGCATCGTGAGCGAGGGCATGCTGTGCTCGTCGCTCGAACTCGGATTGGGCGACGATCACGCTGGCATTCTCGAACTGCCGGACACGGCCGAACTCGGCGCCGATGTGCGCGACATCCTCGGCCTCGATGATGTCGTCTTCGAGTTGTCGATCACACCCAACCGGCCCGACGCAATGGGCATCGTCGGAGTCGCTCGCGATCTTGCGGCCCACTTCGGTCTCCCGTTCGTGGTCGCGTCGGCCGACGCGGGAACGGTGAGCGATCACATCGACGACGTCACCGTCTCGGTCGAAGCGCCCGACCGCTGTCCGCGATTTGTCGCGCGCATCGCTCGTGTGGCCATGGGCGAGTCTCCCGAATGGATGCAACGGCGACTTCGGTTGGCAGGGATGCGGCCGATCAGCAACGTCGTCGACGTGACGAACTACGTCATGCTCGAACGGTGTCGACCGCTGCACGCGTTCGACCTGGGCCGTTTGGCCGGGCGCGGCATCGTGGTTCGTCTCGCGCGCGACGGCGAGCGGATGACCACCCTCGACGGGGTCGAACGGATCTTGCAGGGCACCGATCTGCTGATCTGTGACGCCGAACGCTCGCCGCAAGCGATTGCGGGCATCATGGGCGGACGCGACAGCGAAGTCGATGCCTCAACGACCGAGGTATTGCTCGAATCGGCGTACTTCGAACCCGGCGGGATCTCGAAGTCGTCGAAACGCCTGGGACTGCGTAGCGAAGCTTCGGCGCGTTTCGAGCGGGGAATCGACCCGAACGGTGCCGCCGCTGGCGCCGACCTCGCCATCAGATTGCTCGCCGACGTCGCGAACGCCTCGGCCGATGCGCGCTCGATCGATGTGTACCCGACTCCGGTCGAACGACCGCGGGTGCTGGTGCGCACCGCACGCGTCAACGCCGTGCTGGGCACCGAACTCGACGCACCATCGGTGCGCGCACTGATCGAACCGCTGGGCATCGACGTCACGGCACAGGGCGACGACACCGAGGCGGTGTGTCCAACCTTCCGCCCGGATCTGACCCGCGAGATCGATGTGATCGAAGAGGTCGCGCGACGCGTCGGGCTTCAGAACATCCGTCGCACCGTCGCATCGGCCCCGGCCGGATCGGTCGGACGCCTGACCCAGGCCCAACGCGAACGACGGCTCGTCGTCGACACGCTCGTGGGGTGCGGGTTGTGCGAAGCGATGACGATGCCGCTCATCAGCCCCGCCGACCTCGAACGAGTCGGACTCGCGGCGAACGCGGTGGTCACGGTCACCAACCCGCTGCGGGTGGAGGAGTCGATCTTGCGATCGTCGCTTCGGTCCGGATTGCTGACAGCCGCCGCAGGAAACGCCGCACGCGGCGAACGGTCGGTGGCGTTGTTCGAACTCGGTACGGTCTTCGCACCGCCCGTCGCAGGAGCGTTGCTGCCCGACGAACACCCGCACCTCGGCGCGGTGTTGACGGGCCCAGATGTCAGGGTGGGCGCAGCCGTCGATGTGATCCGCTCGGTCGAAAGTGCGTTGCGACTCGAACCGTTGGTCCTCGACGCTGGAACGCTCGCAGGTCTGCATCCCGGGCGCGGTGCGCGGGTGCTCGCAGGCGACATCGAAATCGGTGTCGTCGGTGAGGTCGATCCGGCGATCGTCGACGCCCACGGGCTCGACCGTGCGGTCTTCCTCGAACTGAACGTCGACGCACTACTCGACGCCGCCCGACGTGGCGCGCGCTACGTTCCGATCTCGTCGTTCCCGCCGGTGAACTTCGACCTGGCC
>SXGT01697257.1_pt1 | contig 15067 bp, 13 predicted proteins | sample 3176221 | NCBI WGS metagenome assembly SXGT01 (sample SAMN11356862, study PRJNA531348) | freshwater metagenome | isolation source: freshwater sample F1-120 | place: China: Fuxian Lake, Yuxi | collected 2017-12-25
AACATGGCAGCGCCGTGGCCGCTGACGATGACGCAGGCCGAACTCGTCGCTGCGTCCAGTCTCGCAGATATCATCCTGCCCGCAGAGGGCGATTATCCCGCACCGTCAAAACTCGGCGTCCCCGCCTTCATCAACGAATGGGTCAGTGCGCCCTATCCCGACCAGCACAGGGACCGCGTGCTGGTCATCAATGGCCTCGCCTGGCTCGATCAGGAATCGCGTGCGCGCAGCGGCGCCATCTTCGCCAGCGCAGACACGGCTGCGCAGAAGGCTCTGCTCGACGAGATCGCCTACAAGACCCACATCGGTGAGCACATAACCCGGATTGGCCATACGTTCCACAGTGCTGTCGGCCTGCTCTTCAAGCTTTTCGATGGAGAGGAGTCCCCGCGAGTAGGAAGATGCATAGGTTTTCGAAGGCTGATTCGGTTGAGCAACACCTGGTTGTTGACCGATCAGCATGAGAAAAACGACTGCTAAACCCGAAGCATGCGGTGTGCCAATTCGGAAAAGGGTAATGAATGTAGGTGTTTTCAAGAGAATATTAATCATTAAAAGAAGGCTTTAAGCTCCACCAGACTCTCGCGCCCGCGGAATTGATCGAGATCAAAACTAAAATCGCGAAAGCCATAAAGGCGGTGGCGGAAAAACAAGGCAGATCGTGGGCCAAGGTTGATGTCGAATCCCACGCCCACGGCCCATCCCTGTTGGTTTCGGGGCTTGTAGGTCACCAAATCCAAATCGGTGGCGTAGTTGCCCAGCGTCCATTCATAGGCCGCATAAGCACAGAGCAGCGCCGTTCGGCTTAAGGCCTTATAGGCCTCCAATTCATGGCTATACTGGCGTAAATAGGCGTTTGATGCAAATTGGGGCAGGGCTGAGGCGGTTTTTTGAACGCTGTTCAAGCGGGTGAGGTACATGACATACAAAGGACGGGCACCCGCTCCCGAACGCCAACTGATTTGACCTTCTAGGGTTGAGAAGTGCTTGCGGTTGATGGCAATGCCAGCGCTGTCGTCGGACAGGGTCACGGTTTCGAACACATCGCGGTACATCACCGACTGCCGACCGTATGGACCAACCTGCTGGGGGAACGTCCACCTCCAAAACCGCGCGCGGGTAAATTGATTGACAGGATGATTATACGTAATGCGGTTGGAGATGGCCTCAATTTCACGTGCCATGCCCATGCCCAGATTAAACCGAAGCTGACCTAAAGTCCAGCGGGTATTCAGGTTGATCCCCTCACGGTTATTGGTCATCAGGCCGATAGGCAACACCGCACTCGCAAAAGGGCGGAGCACAGCATTACTACCCACGCCGCCGGTTACGGTCTCTCCGCTGCTCGGGGGTATGGCCTCACGAACAGAGACATTCCAAAAAAGACCGTTGTTATTGACCACTTTAGGATCTATATGATAGGCATGCACCTCAATTGGAATACCGGTTAGGCTCGGTTTCGTGAGCACTTTGAGATGCCCCATGGGAGCCCATCCCAGTTTTTGGGCCGGATCCTCATACTTTCCCAAGCCCCATTCGCCGCGCGCTTCCCATTGAGGAAAGGCATAGCGCCCTTCGAGGGTGTTCACCTGATATGCGCTTCGGTTGGTGCCGGGTGTATCGAGCGCCTGAAAATGATGAAACGTATTAACAGCTACCCATCCTGATGGCGACGGAATCCATTGTATGCGCCCCCCCATGCTTCCAGATGGAATGCCACCAAGGCCCGCATTCAACTCGGTTTTTCCTGCGAAAACACTCGACTTCCACCGATTATTGTGCGGATTCATATCCCATATAGCCCCGTGAACCGCTCGTTCACCAAAACGACTGTCCTGGTTGACCTGGCCCGATGTGTACAATTCATCATATCGACTACTCAAATCCTGTCCGATGGGATCCCACGGATTTCGTTCAAAAAGCGACCAACGGTAATAGCCACGAAAGGAAGCAAGCGTGAGGTCTGATAAGGAATACCAATGAATGCCTCCCAACCGCAGTTGGTGACTCACATGCCGATCGCTCCAACTCAGTCCTAAATTCATACCAAGGTTCATGCCGAGTTGGTTGGCCAGGCGCGGGCTTCCCAAAGGAGCAAAGGGATTCGGCCTTGACGCGTTGGGCACCTGCCCACTATAGGCCGAACCATGTCGGCCATCGAGAAATTGAAAAGCAAATAGGTCGAACGACCACGATAAATTGCCTCCCGGTCTCCCACGCACGTTGAGCCAAAGATTCGGCAATTGCGCATCGTCGCCGACAAAAATCTGCTTAGGCGGGGGTGCAAGCGCCTGCGGCGTTCTGGGATAGGCCAATTCCTCGACGCGGTAGGTGCCCGTAAACCGATAAAACCCGCTGACCTGAATTTTACGGGTTGCAGGCAACGGACGAACAGGAAACAGCCCCCAATTACTATCCACTTCAAAACGGGTGTTGGGTTCTGCAATCCTGTTTGTAATGGCAGAACGCTGAGCGTCCAAACCACTGTCGGGCAGATGCTTCACTCCACCCTTCGGTTGAACACTTGCCCATGCCGCGTGCAGCCCTCCAAAGAAAAAGAAAATGCAGAAAAGCTGGGGGCGGTTCACGATAAATTAGTTGATATAATTTATTATTGTAAATATGATGGTGATGAAAGAGAAGGGTTCGACCACCTGAAGCGTTGGTGGTTAGCCGGATTCATTGCTTTGGGTAAAACATAAAGCGGCAGGTTGGCGTAGCCCGATTTTTGTTGCTCATCCACCACATAAACATACAATCGATAGGCCCCCTCGGCAGAAGGAAGGTCGATTTCAGCTTGTGGGCTTCGAGATCCCTTGATCCTCAAAGCGGCCGGATTGAGGCTTTGCTCAAAGTCACCCCCTGCGCCGGTGTTTGTGGCTTCAGGAAGTATTTTCCATTGAAATCGGTACGATTCGCTTAATGGCTCCAGCAACTGCACTTCGGCCTTGATGCGTTGACCCCCATAAGCCTGTATGTATCGCTGACTGATGGAATGCTGCACACCCTTTTTTGATTCCTGATTACCCGCATTTGGACTTGGGGCCATCGATTCATCCAGAATGCGGATGCTCGTTACCCGAGGTCCAGTACCACTCAAAGCAACACCCTTCTTCCAACCTTGCTCAAGGGCATCAATCGATCGGGTCGGTCTGTTGGCGACATCAAATAATCCGTACCAACTTTCGGTGGTCTCTTGTTTTTGTCCCCATAAAAACGCATAGCTTCCTATGCAGCTCTTCAGCGGATTCGCAGCGATATATTGGGTGTAGCGCTCAAGGTAGGTTTCGTATTTTGATTCACTACTTTGTTCGATCGGCGCACCCCAAGGAGCCTTGGCCACTTCCCAATGCCCATTTGGGCCCCATTCGGTGATGACGTATGGTTTGTTCCAGCCAAAAATCTTTATTTTCGACACCGCAGAGGCCAAATCCCCATAGGTATTAACCCCCAAAATATCAATGTCGGGGGCCATGGTATTGATCCAATGCACTTCCATTGAGTCCAAACCAGCGGTAACGGTAGATGTGGGGTGATGAGGGTCGACCTGATGTATGTAGGCAGCCAAATCTTGAATGGCACTCCATACCCGAATATTGGAGTAGAAGAGATCGACTTCATTGCCGATTACCCAAATTAAGAGCGCAGGGTGATTTTTGAACCGATCCACAGCCGCAGCGAAATGCCTGAACTGCTCGCGCACCGCTAAAGTGTCGTCATAATCAAATCCATGCCGTTCATGGCCCATCCAAAAGCCCAGCATGACACTCAAGCCCAGTTCATGTGCTGAATCGAGAATATGCTGTGCCCGTTCAATACCCCAAGTCCGCAGTGAATTGCCTCCTGTAGCCACCACATGAGCCATGTGCACATGACCACCCGCTCCTTTGATTTCATAGGGCTTTCCATCCCTCGTGAGGGTCCACATCCCGTTCTCTTGCGCAATACGTACAGGAATAGGCTGTGCTTCTACATCATCGAAGCAGCCAAATGAGAGCCACAGCAGGGCAAAAAAACGGAACACGCTGCTGGAGAACACGCTGCTGCAGAACACGCTTCGGCAGAACACGCTTCGGCAGAACACACTATGAATGAAATCGGAGGCCATTTTATAACTCAAAAGTGAAACCTTTATCGAGGAGCTCGCCGTATCTGGTTTGATCGAAAGTATAGAGACATGCAGGCCGCCGGGTGTTTTTGGTTTGCTTTTCATCGAGTTTCACCAAAAAATTCATCGCTAATATTTTCTTCCGGAAGTTCCTTTTGTCGATTGGCCGGTCCAGAATAGCCTCGTAGAGCTTTTGGAGCTGGTTGAGGGTGAAATTGATGGGGAGCAATTCGAAGCCAAGGGGCTCACGCCGCACACGAGACTTCAGTTTTTCGACCCCTTTGTTTAAGATTTCGTTGTGGTCGAAGGCGAGTTCGCCCACCTCGGGCAAGGTAAACCAACGCACATTATCTGCCCACGAGGAAGCCCGGGTTTCGTAGTGTTCAACACGAATGAGGGCAATAAAGGCCACGGTAATTACCCGTCCAAGCGGGTGGCGATCTGTTTTGCCAAAGGTTTTGATTTGTTGCATAAAGACGTCACGGATACCGGTCAGGTTCTCGAGCACCCGTTGTGCGGCAGCATTCAGATCCTCATTGGGGTAGACAAGATCACCCGGGAGGGCCCAGTAGCTTTTGTAGGGGGCAACACCCCGTTCGATCAGGAGGATTTTGATTTCTTGGCCGTCGAATCCAAAAAGAATGCAGTCGACCGACAAGCCAAACTGAAAGAAATCCTCCAGAGGGATCAGGTATTGAGCCTGTTCATCTTCCGGATTGCCCTCGGAAAACCGAAGGGCAACATTTTTACCCTTCACCAATTCATCGATATCTCTGCGCATGGGCGAAGGAGATTATTTTTGGATCACCAAGCGCTGATGTCCGCGCTGCTGTTTTTGGGTCCAATGAACTAAATACAAACCAGACGACAAGCCATCGGTCGATATTCCTGTGTGCACGGCCTCCCTCAAGGCTTTTTCTATAAGCACACGTCCACTGGCGTCGGCCAGGTAGAGGGTTCCATCGGGCTGTCCTGCATCCATCCATTGCACATAAACCGCATTGCGTGCCGGATTTGGATACATGCGCAAAGCGGAATGTTGGGTTTCAGGTAAGCCAGCCGCCTGTCCACAGGGCAGGCAACTTTGCCAGCAAACCGCATCGAGCGTATCATTGCCGCCGACAATATAGAAGCGATTAATGAAGGTTGAGGTGGTTTGTGTGCAGGGATCGCCAGGGTTGAGGACTTCTTCCACATTCCACCCGTCTGTTGTAAATTTATACTGTATGGTATCGATCGGTAGATCGATGTCGATTTCATAAATGCTGTCGTTGTTGGCATCGGTCATCACCGCACAAGTACCACACCAGCCATTGAAAGTACCATTGAGGTTCACCTGATTATAGGGAAGACCGGTATATCCCCGCATATCGACCTTAAACCGCACCCGACCCGAAGTCGGACCCCCTGCGCAAGGGTTACAAGACCCCCAACACACCGCGTCGAGTGTGTCATTACCGGTCACAATGTATTCCCTGTTGGTAAAAGTACCGGTTGTTCGTGTACATAAACTGCCTGCCAGGAGTGTTTCCTGACCCGTCCAACCATCTACCGTGAACTTATACTCAATGGTGTCTAAAGGCAAGACCACACTGAGTTCATAAATGCTGTCGTTATCGGGGTCAGCCATAGGGGCGCAACTGCCACACCAGCCATTGAAACTGCCGTTTAGGTTCACAGTGGTGTAAGTGGGGCCGGTGTATCCGTTCATATCTACTCTGAAGCGAATAGTACCCGACGAAGGCGTACCCGAGCAGGGTCCGCAAGATCCCCAACACACCACCGGCAGGGTAGCATTTCCCGCCACCGTATAAATACGGTTGGTGAAGCTGCCCGTGGTTTGTGTGCAGGTGCTGCCGGGCAAAAGTGATTCTTGGGCAGTCCAATTTCCCCAAGCAAATTTATATTCAATGGTACCCGCCGTGAGTGAGTCGACCGTCACCTCCCAGATCTCATCGCCATCGGGGTCCGACATGGGATCGCAATTTGCCCCGCACCAATTATTGAACGTGCCATTCACCTCAGGAATACCATAGGAACCGTTGTAATCGTTCATATCGAGCCGAAAAGTAACGGAGTAGTAATTCTGTCCCCAAGTGGAGAGGCTCATCAAACAAAAAAATGTGAAGAGTGATAAAACTGAAATTTTCATGGGTATTAGGAATGTGTAAAAGGGTATTAGGAATGTGGAAAAACTTGTTCAATTCTACGCGCAAATATAAAGTGTAAAATGTACACTATCACAACTTCTTTTTTACTTGCTTTTTTCACAAAATACCCGGTACTTAGCGCTCCTATGCTCAAAATCTTCTTGAAAGGCGCGTTTTTCGCTGCAGTTTTGGGCTGCATCGTACCAAATTCCGTCTATGCTCAGGTTGCGCCTGGCTCATCTGTTGAGCAGACGCCGCTTCAATGGGGTCAAAAAAATCCTGGGGATTCAACACTTCTAGCCGAACAGATACCCATTGCAGAGGCCCTAGATAGCTTAATGCACCTGCACCTCTTCGACAATAAGATTGTTCCTTCCCAGAGACCCATCAACAAATATGGCTACCGACAAGACGAAGTACCCCGGTTTTCAGATTCAGTAATTTCGTTCCGAATACAGCATATTCCTTCGCCTATGAAATTGGCGTACAATGCCCATGTGCGTGGATTTATTGAGTTGTATGCGGTACGACGGAAGGCTGCTTCGGAGCGTATGTTGGGTCTAGCCAATTATTATTTTCCCATTTTCGAAGAAGCATTGGAGCGGCATGGCTTGCCCCACCAGCTCAAGTACCTCGCCATTGTGGAGTCGGCGCTCAACCCCGTGGCGGTTAGCCGTGTAGGCGCAACCGGCCTGTGGCAGTTTATGTATCCCACCGGCAAGCAATACGGACTCGATGCCGATTATTATTGTGACGAGCGACGCGATCCTTGGTTGGCCTCAGATGCGGCTGCACGACACTTGAAGGACCTCTACCGAATCTATAATGATTGGTTGTTGGCTTTGGCAGCCTATAATTGTGGTGCGGGCAATGTTAACAAAGCCGTTCGCCGTTCAGGTGGGGTCACCGACTATTGGTCGCTTATGCCCTATTTGCCGCAAGAAACGCGTGGCTACGTGCCCGCTTTTGTGGCGGTTACCTACATCATGCACTATGCGGCAGAACACAACCTCAACCCGGTGCGCTATACAGGATTGCCGAGCCATGTCGATACCTTACACTTTAAAGGACCCCTTTCCCTGCCTGCATTCGCGGCGCAACTGGGCATGTCCACTCAAGAAATGTGCCTGCTCAATCCTCAATTTAAGCAGCAAGAGATCCCTCGAAGTTTCGAGTCATACCCCATACGGCTACCCGTGTTAAAGGTGGCCGAATTTGAACGAAATCGATCGAATATCCTGGCGGCGCTTCAAACCCCGCCTGTTATGATGCCCGCACAAGATGGTGATTCATCCCCCATGCTTGCCCAGGGAAGTCCACTCAACCAACCCGCTTCTCCAGCCAGTGGGGCCTGGATTATGAAACCCACCCGATATCATTCTGTGCGCAAAGGTGAAACCCTATCTACCATAGGTAGACGTTATGGAATCACCGTTCAATCGCTGCGCAGTTGGAATCAGTTATCGGGCAATAACATTGGTGTCGGTCAGAAGCTCATTGTTCAGCGTACCAAAGTGCCCTCGGGCGCTCCGGTTGTTGCCGAGCAAATGCAGGCAAAATCGACAAATTCTGCCGTGCGCGTTCAATCAACAGGCAACGGATCGGCAACACAAGCCTCCAATCAAAACAATCAACAGAACAGCCAAGCTGCTGCGGCTTCAAATCAAAACAATCAACAGAACAGCCAAGCTGCTGCGGCTTCAACACAGGCTACAACTCCTGCTGCCGCATCAACAGAGGGCCATTCGACCGACACCCAAACGGAGTCTGAAGGGGCTCATCCAACTGCTGCTGGTCCCGAATCTTTAACGGCAACACGTCAAGCCACCCCAACGGTTCGCATGGCGCAGGTCTTCAACTACTACACCGTGCGTAAGGGTGATACGCTTTGGGATATCGCTCAGCGCAAGGGTATTACCGTTGCGGAGCTTCAAAAAGCGAATAAACTTACCCGATCGAGCCGCCTGCAGCCCGGACAAAAACTAAAAATAGCAGCGGGTTAATGAAATGGAGGAGCCAACTCCTGGGTGTCATGTGGGCGACCCTGTTGTTGGCCTGCGATGCAGATCATCCCACCGCTACCCGGCCAGAGCCGATTGGGCAATCGGGTGAACTCATTGTCGTTTGCGAGCCGGCGCTTTGGAATGGAGCCACAGGTAAGGCCATTCGGTCCATCTACGGGGCCTCACAACCCGGAATGCCACAGGCAGAGCCGTGGTATAAAATCTACCAATTTCGGCCCGACCAGATCAGCGCTTTAACGCGCCGATATCGGAATCTGCTGTTCGTGGCTACGGCCGACCGCAACCAAACCGCGTCCGATTTGGAGCAAGATTTATGGGGCGAGGCCAAACGACCACAAGACCGCGGTCAAGCAGTGGACTTTACCCTTGCTGAGAAAAAAAATCATTGGGCCAATGAGCAACACATTCTTTATGCAGTGGGGCGCAATGATGCCGAGTTGGCGCAGGCCCTTCTTCAAAGAAAAGAACCGCTTCTGCAACAACTCAACGCCTCAGAAAGGAGTCGAGGTATGGCGCGACTGAAACGGATACCTCCCCTAAAAGATGCGGTTGATGGCTTGCGCGACAGCCTGGGACTCGACATGCACATCCCCAATACCTATGCAGTTAAGACGTTGAACCGCGATTTTGTGTGGTTGGCCCGCGATTTGGGAGACAAAAGCTACAACCTGTTGATTTGGTCGCGCCCATGGCCGGAAAAAGATCAATGGCCCACGTCAACGCCTGCCGCAACAGCCGACAGCATTCTATCCTGGAAAGACCGCACCACACAGATTCATGTAGCCGGCCCACTCGAGGGTAGTTACTACACCACCGAATACCTGGAGCCGCCTGTTTTTGCTCCCATAACCATCAACAATGCACAAGTGGGAACCGAGATTCGAGGGCTGTGGAAGATTGAACATGATTTTATGGGAGGACCATTCTATCACCTCACGCGATCCGACAGCATCGGTCGTCGTTGGATCCACATGGAGGGATTCATCTACTTCCCCAAGGAATCTAAGCGCGAATTGTTGCGCGAACTAGAGTGCCTCATACACAGCGGTGAAAGTCGGTCTTCAGCCATTCTTGGCCGTTAATGCAGTGTTTATCTTTAGCCTGTAACGTCCATTTGAGCAATGAACAAACAGCTATTTCCTTGGGTGACGGATGAATGGGGCGCCAATGCCATGATGTCATGAGCCGGGTATGGGGATTGTAATACGCAGAAGTTTAAATGCCACTTTGGTGGGCTATGTGGGATTCCTTTTGGGGGCATTCAACCAGGTTATTTTGTTCCCCGCCTGGCTAACACCTGCCCAGTTAGGCATCAAGGAAGTGCTGCTGAGCGCAGCTCTATTCATATCCATGTTCTCCCAGTTTGGGGTCCATTTCATTATGGCTCGGTTCTTCCCCTATTTCGAAGACCGCACGAAACAACACAATGGATTCTTGTTGTTCTGCCTCCTGTTGGGGTCTGTCGGTTTTCTATCCGCCGCCGTAGGTGTGGGTCTGGGCCGCGAACAACTTCTGATGCTATTCGCAGAAAAATCACCCGGAATGCACCCCCATTTTTGGTTGGTCTTGCCCCTGACATTTTGCATAGGTCTTCAAAACATCCTGGAAACCTGGTCGCGACTGCACATGAACATCATGGCCAACACCCTCACCCGCGAGCTTTTGTTGCGCGTGGCACTCACCATATTGGCATTGCTGTTTGGCAAAGGGCACATCGATTTCGGTCAGTTTTTGCTCGGCTACACCTTGAGTTATCTCATTGTCTGTTTGTTGTTGGCGGTGCACCTCAAGCGCATGGGCATTATGTTCCTGGATGCCACCTATCTGAAGGTCGACAAGAAGCGGTTTGCCGATATGCTCCAATATGGGGCCTACGTGATTCTGGGCGGTGCGGGCTATGTGGTGGCAGAGCGGATCGATGGACTCATGTTGGCGTCTATGACGGGTCTCGAGTTCACAGGGATCTACAGCATGGCATTCTTTATTGCCGCACTGATCGAACTACCCCGCCGTGCCATTAGTCAGTTAACCGCTACCCTCTTTGCCGGGCATTGGAAAAATGAAGATTTCCCTGCCATGCAGGCCCTATTTCGCCAGGTGTCGATCAATCAGTTTCTGCTTGGTGCGCTGATTTTGCTGCTGATCTGGACCAACCTCGATTTCCTGTTCTGGATGATGCCCAATGGTGAAATCTACCGAGCTGGTCGCTATGTCGTACTCATTATTGGACTCACCAAGGTCGTTGACCTCCTTTTTGGGGGCAACCACGAGATATTGCTGAATTCGCCCGCCTACCGATTTAGCCTGATTGCGCTTGTTTTTTTGGGTGTAATTTCCTTTTCCATCAACTATTTAATGATACCTATTTATGGTATGAATGGTGCGGCGGCCGGAACAGTGGTCTCGGTGTTGCTCTACAACAGCCTTAAAAGCGGGTTTATTTGGTTTCGATACCAACTTTGGGCCTTCGACCGCAAGACGATGTATGCGCTGTTGCTGGTGGGAGGCCTTTTCGCATTGCAGGCCATTTGGCCTACCCAACACATGAGCAATCCCGTACAATTGCTGTCGGTATCATTGGTTAAATCAGTGGTGCTGATGATCCTATTCACGGCCGTGCTGTTTCGCTATCAACTATCACCAGAGATTTCGGAAATGTGGCTTAAAAACAAACATCTGATCTTGAATCGGTTCACGAAAACACCAAAATCATGACCCCGGAAGATGTACCCGTCTTGTTTTTGGTATTCAATCGCCCCGAAACCACCGCCCAGGTTTGGCAGCGGATCTGTGATGCTCGCCCGGCGCGCTTGTACGTTGCGTGCGATGGGGCACGGGCCGGACGCGAAGGTGAACAAGAGCGTGTCGATGAGGTGCGGAGAATTACCGAAAACGGCATCCTTTGGCCCTGTCGGATACAAAGACGCTACCGAACCCAAAATCTCGGGTGCCGCCAGGCCGTAAGCGACGCCATTAGTTGGTTTTTTGAACATGAGGAGCAAGGCATCATACTCGAAGACGACTGCCTGCCTTCGGCCGACTTTTTTCGGTTTTGTGCCGTACTCCTCGATCGCTTCCGAAACGATGAGCGCATCTTTATGATTTCGGGCAACAATTTCCAGCGTGGCCGGCGGCAAACTCCTTATTCCTATTATTACTCTTGGTATACCCATATTTGGGGATGGGCCACCTGGCGGCGAAGTTGGGCAAAAGTGGATCTGGAAATGAAGTCCTACCCCGAGTTCATCCGTAATGGAGGTGCGCGCCAGCTCGTGCGGCACGCCGACGAAGCCCGCAGGTGGGAAAAGACCTTTGCCCGCTATCTGGAGGGGCGCTACAACACTTGGGATTATCCCCTCATGTTTGCATCATGGTGGCACAAGCAGGTAAGCATACTTCCCGAGGTGAATTTGGTGACCAATATAGGGGCTGGGGCAGGCATCGATCAGACCCACAGCTTTGATCCCTCGGTCGATGCGCTCTTTCACATACCCACCCAAGCCTTGGGCGAGATTCAGCATAATCCAGAGGTTCAAGTAGCCCATGAGGCCGATTACCATACCTTTTCGCACCACATCTATCCCTCTTGGGATAAAAAACTCCGTGCCCGTGTCTGGAAATGGTGGCGTTCCGTTTTTAGGGCGCATAACCTCAAATAGATTTTGTAATTTGGCTCTTTCATGCGCGATTCGCTCCATACGCCCACAGCATCATGAGGTTGTTGCTTGAAATCAGTTTCCGTGGGGTGTATTATTGGCTCACCGATCCCATGTACCGAGCCTTTATTGGGCTGGTGATCCGCTATGGCGATCAGAAGCGAAACCGTACAAAGCGCATCCAGCTGCTCGGTCAACCTTGGTTGGTTCCCGATGCCTATTCATTCATTTGGCAATTCCGGGAGATTTTCACCGACCGCAGCTACGCCTTCCCCTGTACCGACCCCCATCCCGTAATTTACGATTGCGGAAGCAATATTGGATTAAGTATATTGTATTATAGTAAATATTACCCTAATTGCAGGGTTGAGTCTTTCGAACCAAACCCCAAAGTGGCCGAGGTATTGAAGCAAAACACACAAGGTCTAAAGGGATGCACCATCAACCTACACCAAGAGGCCGTATGGATTCGCGATGAGGTACTGGCCTTTGGCGTTGAGGGCGACCCCGACGCGGGACGTATTGGAGATCCGGACGCGGTGACAGGGACCGTTCAAGTACAAGCCCGCGATTTGCGCAGTATGCTCGATCGAGAATCGCGGATCGATTTCCTAAAAATAGATGTGGAAGGTGCCGAATCCGCAATCATCCCCCACATCATGCCCTGCCTGCACAAAGTGCAATCGCTTTTTGTGGAATACCACAGTCGTCCGGGCGATCCTCAAGCATTGGGTACGATTTTACGCTGTCTGGAGGAAGCGGGCTTTCGCTACTACCTAAAAACAGAGAATCGTCGCCGCCAGCCGTTCATTAACCACGGACAGGAATTGGGGATGGACTACCAAACCAATGTTTACGCTTTTCGGCTTGGGTCATGATGGGCATATTAGGAAAGGTCTATAAAAAGCAGGTGTTTAATCCCGGAATACCAGGGATTTGGCTGAACCCATTCTTTTTTATCAGAAGAGCCATTTGGCGCGAGGTCAAGCTTTTGGCGCCGCACCTCAAGGGGCATTTACTCGATTTCGGTTGCGGCTCAAAATCCTACCGTTCCTTATTTGCGGTCGACCAATACACAGGACTCGATGTGGAGCAGGAAGGGCATTCTCACGAACAGGAAGATGTGGATGTGTTCTACGATGGCCGGGATATTCCTTTCCCTGAGGGACACTTCGACTCCTGTTTCAGCAGCGAAGTTTTCGAACATGTATTCGACCTACCCCATTCCATCCGTGAAATCTACCGGGTGCTCAAACCGGGTGGATCAGGACTGTTTGTGGGTCCTTTTGTGTGGGACGAGCATGAGGTGCCCTACGATTTCGGACGCTATTCCTCGTTTGGCTTGCATCATTTGCTGAAAGAGGCCGGCTTCGAGTTGGTAGAATCGCGGAAGGACAGTCACTTTTTCCTCGTTCTCCTACAATTGTGGAATCTGTACTTGTTTAATTTTTGTCCACCGAACAAATACGCCCGCCTCGTTTTCACAGCCCTCTTTATTTCTCCTTTTACCTTATTGGGGTGGGTGTTGTCGGCCATTCTACCCAAACAAAGCAGCCTGTATTTCAACAATGTCGTATGGGTCCGGAAACCCGAATAAAAGTACTGCAGCTGTCGACCTCCGACCGTTCGGGGGGCGCTGCTTTGGCCTGTATGCGGCTGGCCGAAGCCCTGCAATCGAACGGTCATTCGGTGCGCATGCTTGTTCAGGAGAAACGCTCACAAGCCGATTGGGTGCAAACGGCCAGTACCACACACGCGCACGTTTCGAAGTATCTCAAGCATGTGGAATATGCTGTTTCTAATCGGTTTAAGGTGCGCAAGGGCTATCAGTTTGCTTCAGAACCCTGGTTGGCGCATCCCATCGCCCGTCACCCCTGGCTGGAATGGGCCGATGTGATCAACATTCACTGGGTGCAGCATGGTTTTCTGGGTATTCGTGAATGGGCTCAGATAGGCGCCCTGGGCAAGCCGGTGATCTGGCACCTCCATGATTTTCGTCCGTTCACGGGCGGGTGCCACTATCCGGGCAACTGCCGTAACTACCTTCAGACTTGCGGACGATGTCCTGCGCTGCGCAGTTCATCGGCGGATGATGAGTCGGCCGGGCAGTGGCAACAACAGTCGATTGTCTTTCAGCGCTACCCCATGGTTTTGGCAGGTGCCAGCGCGTGGATTACCCGTGAGGCGCAGCGTAGTGGACTGGGTGCCTGGGTGCGGACGGTACATATGCCCAACCCGATGGATACCGGGCAATATTCACCCGGACCGCGTGCAGTGAGCCGCGCCGCCTTAGGCCTTCCCCAGGATGTGCCGCTGCTGCTTTTTGCCTCTATGAATGCGGCCGATGAACGGAAGGGATTTCGGCAATTGATCGAGGCCCTCAACCACCTGAGTCGCTCGAATCCCCGGGTGGAATTGATTGTGGTGGGCAAGTCAAAGCCTGAATGGGCCCATTCCTTGCCCTGCCGCGCCCACCTGCTGGGCAGTCTTTCGCCCGACCGAATGATCGATGCCTACCGGGCAGCGGACGTTTTTGTACTCCCCAGTCTCGAAGACAACCTGCCCAATACGGTTTTGGAGAGCATGGCCTGCGGCACGCCAGTGGCCGCGTTCCGCATCGGGGGCATCCCCGAGATGGTTCAGGATCCGGATAACGGGGCTCTGGCTCAGGCCGGTGATGGTGCTGATCTCGCTCGTGCCATTGCTGCGCTTATTCATCACCCCAATCCGGGGGTCCTGGCGGGAAATGCGCGGGCGTGGGTGGATGCCCATTTCCACCCAGATCTTGTAGCGCGTCGGTACACCCGATTGATGCAGGCGCTGTTGAATGGTGAAACGGATTTGGAGTCTGCGGTGTATGGATCTTAATTTACTTAAGCTCGCGAATGGCTTACTGCTTTGGAAATGGCTTACTGCTTTGGAAATGGCTTACTGCTTTGGAAACGGCTTACTGCCTTGGAAACGGCTTATCGTTGTGAAATTGGTTTACCCTCCGTTAACGTCTCGCCGTCCTTACCCGGGTCGCCGACCTTAATTTGATTTTCATCTATGGATCATCCCCAATTCAGCATCATCACCGTTACCTATAATGCCGCACCTTTGTTGGAGGCTACCTTTCGTTCGGTTGCG
>SXGT01628386.1_pt1 | contig 15066 bp, 9 predicted proteins | sample 3176221 | NCBI WGS metagenome assembly SXGT01 (sample SAMN11356862, study PRJNA531348) | freshwater metagenome | isolation source: freshwater sample F1-120 | place: China: Fuxian Lake, Yuxi | collected 2017-12-25
CCTTGTTGGTCTATTTTTTTATGTGTGCATGACTCATCGGAATGAAGCTAATTATTTGATTAATAATTAGGTTTGCTGAACTTAAGAGTTAGATGAAAAATGCGCAATAATTGAAGTGAGTTTTAAATGTCTTAGATACGCAAATGCAAAAACTTAGGTGAAGTATTCTAAGTAAAGCGCTGAGAGTTTAAGCCAGCCGAGGCTAGCGCTTTTACTGTCTCGATCCTGAGGATATTCGCCACTCAATCTAGAAGTGGAAAAATTTATTACCCCATAGTTATTACAATGCATACCCCGGATGACTTTGCTTTTGTTGGTAGCTCTATTTCAACGTTTCATCGCCATAATGCTTTCTAGGTCTGATTGTATGATTCGCATTTTTAATACGTGTGCTAAATCACCCTTATCAAAGTTAAAAGTTTGCATGCTGTTAGCGCTGACCCCATCGCTTGTGTTTAGTGTTACGGAAGATTTAGATGATAAGCAATATAACAAAATGTCGTTGAAAGAATTAACGAATTTGGAAGTTTTTGACGCTGCCTCCTTATTACCGACTAAGCGAACTAAAGCTGCAGGTACGGTGTATAGTTTTCAACGTGACGATTTCAACCGTTTAGGGGTACGTAGATTAGATGATCTACTGACTTATGTCCCCGGAATTCAAACCAGTCAGTATCGAAAACGCCACCGTTCACTTTGGGTGCGAGGACAACTCAATCCATTTAACGACAAATTAGTATTATTAGTCGATGGCGTTAGACGCCAGCATGTCTATTATGGCAATTTTTCCTTGGGGGATAATTTTCCTCTCGAAAAAATAGAAAAAGTCGAAATTATTTTAGGTCCTGCGTCAACGCTCTATGGTGCTAATGCGTTTGGTGGCATTATTTCAATTACCACCCGCAATTTTGCTGCGCAACCAACACTAGAAATGACTGCGGAGGGGGCCAGCAATGCCCGAGGCAAAGGTACGCTGTTTTATAATCAACCCAAGTTACAGGCCTTTGGGAGTTTTCTAAATCAGGATGCGCCTTTTAGAGCGGATCGGGTAAGTTTTATCGGCGGCAATACCCAACAACCGTTAGACGAAGACTACGGTAATTTATTTTTGAAAGCTGCACCGCTAGACGGTTTGACCCTTAGCGCTGATTACTACAAAGATAGTACGCCGTTTTTATTTATCCCCAAAACCCAAGATGCTTTTGTCCAAGATGAAACCCTAACATTATCTGCCAACTATGAGGTAGGTGAGTTAGAACAAGGTAAACTGCAAGCTAATTTTTACTATACCTGGGGCAAAACCCTAGAATACGAAATTGAGCGTCAAACACAAAAATTGGGTTATCAAGAAAATCAAAATGCGGCCATGGCGGGTTCAACTATCACTGCTTTTAAACGCTTATTTGAAGAACATGTGTTGGCTTTAGGTTTTAATTGGATGCGCACTGAAGCGGTTAATATGGATTATGAACGACGCTTTCATTACCAGTATGGTTTTTTGCAGGCACCGGAACGGGGTTCGTTATTGACGAATCCTAATGTCATTAATGACGATTTTGCGGTCTTTACTCAGGATGTCTGGAATCTATTGCCAGAACTTGAGTTGACCCTCGGTGGACGATTTGAGTCTTTTAAAGCATTTGGGGGGTATTTCAACTATCGTGCTGCCTTAGTGTATACCCCAACTGAGCAACAAACGCTTAAGCTATTATATGGCACGGGTATTCGCACGCCCACATTTCGTGAGTACTTGAAGGTATTACAAGGAACGGCTTTTATTGCGCCTAAGCTCGAGCCAGAACGGATCAATACCTTGGAACTCAGTTATGCATATCAATGGGATCAGGCCAATGTGACCCTGACCTTATACCAGAACCACATTAAAGATTATATTTATCAAGTGCCTACGCCTGATCAAGCCGATAATTACTTTGCAAATAGTGCCAGTAATTGGGATATGCGGGGCGTTGAAACGGTGATGCATCTGCAATTAACGCAGAACTTAGACATCCGTTTAAGTGGGGCATTTTTGGATGCACAAACCAATCAAACGCAAAAATTGCCTTATTTAGCCAGCTGGACCGGAAATTTGAATGTTAATTATCATTTTTTAACTAAACACCACATCGGTTTGACCCTGAATTACAGTAGTAGTCGACCAGATATGAATGCTAATGCCAATGATAATCCTAAGGCATTTATTACTGCGAATGTATTTGGCTCGGGTGAGCTAATGCCATGCCTTACATATATTGTCGGAATTGATAATATCTTCGATGCTCGCATTTATGATCCAGCAGCAGATTTTGGCGATCAACACAGTACCGAACGCAGTGAGCGCGAAGTGTGGGGACGGTTAAAATGGAGTTTTAATCCTTGAAAACATTTTTTTGCTTGATGTTTGCCAAAATCAGGTGGCGCAAAGCGAAATTTTACCTGTGCTCGATAGTTGCATCGATGTTAGCGACTCCTGGTGTTGCTGACTCGAATGGCATGCGAGTCGAACAAGTTAAAACTGCTTTTGTGTTGAATATTGCACGCTTTGTCGAATGGCCTAGTGTTGCTAATCAACCCAAACCCTCGAGTCAACTTGCAATTTGTTTACAGCATGCAAATCCCATGTTTGAGTCCATGCTGGCGATTTCAGGTGAAACCATCAGTGAACGACCGATTACGATTAATCCGATCAGTCATTTCAATAATCTAACGACTTGCCAAATAGTACTTATCGCAGAATCTGAATTAACTAAATTTCAGGCTGAAGTCGCTACAGAGTTAAATCAGCCCATCCTAACCATCCTCGATATGACTGAATCCAATCAGGCCAATAGTGCACGGAGTAATATTTTAGTGACTTTGGTGCGCAAGGGCGCGCGTATAGGTTTTGAAATTAATCTGGAAAAAGCCCGAGGAGTGAACTTGCGTTTAAGTTCTGAATTGCTCAAGCTCGCGACCATAGTCAAGGAAGGAGGGTAAGTTTGTGGGTCTGTTAAGCAATATTTCCATTAGAAAAAAACTGATGCGCATGTTATTGCTCACCAGCAGCGCTGCTTTGCTCTTATCCGTGATTGGATTTGGAATAAACGATTGGTTTGCCTTGCGCAATGCTATGTTTGAAAGGCTGCAAACTCAGGCGGTGATTATTGGGCATAATTCGATTGCGGCCTTAACCTTTGATGATAAGGAATCAGCCAATACTACCTTAAGTAGTTTAGAAAATGAGGAGGATATTATTACCGCGGCTTTGTTTACGAGTGATGCTCAATTATTTGCACTTTACCAACGCTATCCTCATCAGTCGACTCCCACTCTACCTAGGGAGAATTTCGGATTAACTGATGGGCATTTTTTTGCGGTTTCGCCCGTAGAACTGGATGGTAAAGGCATAGGCTACACTTTAGTTATTTCAGATCTGAGTTATTGGAATCAAAAGCAAATTTCGCAACTCACCATCGCGGGGGCTGTGTTTTTATTATCATTCTTGTTTGCGTTAATTCTGTCGAGTCGCTTGCAAAGATTGGTTTCTGAACCGATTTTAATGCTGGCGGCAACTGCGCGTAAAGTCTCAGAAAATCAAGATTACACCTTGCAAGCTGAAAAATTTTCTGCAGACGAAATCGGAACCTTGGTTGATGATTTCAATAATATGTTGCATCAAATTAAACAGCGCGATTTTGAATTGCAAAAGGCACGTGAATATCTTGAGGAGCGCGTCGAAGCACGCACCCGCGAATTAACCGAACTGACGCGACAGTTAGAACACCTAGCTTATCATGATACTCTGACCGGGGTCTCTAACCGTATGACATTTGATGATCATTTGCGTTTGGCGATAGATCAAGCAAAACGGCATCAGTATCATTTAGCAGTATTTTTTTTAGATCTAGACCGCTTTAAGTTAATTAATGACACCTTAGGACATGCTGTTGGAGATAAATTATTAATTGAAATCTCAGAACGTTTAACCCGCTGTTTACGTGATGGTGATACCTTAGCGCGTTTAGGTGGGGATGAATTCGCCATCTTACTGAATCAGATTCGCCATAGTCGCGATGCGTATGAAAAAGCCGTTAAAATTACTGAAGCAATTGCCGAACCGATTTTAATTGATGGTTATAACTTACATGTCTCCAGCAGTATTGGCATTAGTGTATTTCCTGAGGATGGCGAGGAAGCAGAGACGATAGTCAAGAATGCTGACACTGCCATGTATCGTTCAAAAGATCGGGGTCGCAATCAATTTACATTTTTTTCGGTGGAGATGAACGCCCGAGCGGACCGCAGGTTAGCCGTTGAAACTAAATTACGTGCAGCGCTTGAGCAAAAGCTGCTTAAGGTGCATTACCAACCCCGCTACGATACACAAACTTTAAAAATTGTTGGGGTCGAGGCTTTGGCACGCTGGTACGATTTGGACAATGGTACGATTTCATCGGCTGAATTTATTCCGTTAGCAGAAGATTGTGGCCTGATTGCCAGTATTGATGAATGGGTACTGGAAACCGCCTGCAGACAAATTTTACCGCTGAAGACCTTAGAAAACTCTAATTTGCGTTTAGCCGTCAATATCTCACCCGCACAATTTATTCGCGAGGATTTTTTTGACGTGATTGTGGCTATTTTAGAACGTACGGGTTTTCCAGCGGATCGATTGGAGCTAGAAATTACTGAAAGCCTCTTTGGTCCTGGCAATGTGGATGTCTGCGTAGTCTTGGAAAAACTACGAAGTTTAGGTATAGAACTCAGCATTGATGATTTTGGTACCGCGTATTCATCTTTGAGTCGCTTGAAACAACTGCCGCTGAATACGTTGAAAATCGATCAATCCTTTGTGTTAGATTTGGGCAAAGATGTGAACGATGAAGTGTTAGTCAAAACTATTATCACCATGGCGCATAACCTAAATCTAAATGTGGTGGCCGAAGGCGTCGAAACTGAAAAGCAATTTAACTTTGTGAAACAATATGCTTGTAACAATGTTCAGGGATTTTTATTTGGGAAGCCTATGGCTTTTGAGCATTTGCTTGAGCACATCGCTATAAATTCTACCTCTGATTTTCTGTGTCTGACCTAATCACGATATCTAGAGAATAACTGCACACTCTGCGGCTTTTTCAATAACATTTTCTAAGCAAGTTTTTTACCTAAATCCTCTTGTATGCCAATAAAATCAACAAAGGTAGCCTGGCTTTGATTGCGAAATACTGATGCAAAATTGCCAAAATATGCGCAAAATTCGAAAAGAATACCGAAATTAGGTATATTACGCATCCATGATTATTAGGTAGTGCGATACTAAAGTTTATTAATGTTGCGTTAACAAATGGCGCAACTTAATGCCATTTTTGTGGCACGCTATGATTTCAGGCAGATAGAATTTATAAATCACTCGATAGCGCATCAAGGAAATTACGGGATGTCTAAAAGCCCAGTTAATCTGTTGTTTACCCCACTAGTGCTGACGATAGTGCAAGTACACGCCGATTCACGCTGTGAACCTTGGATTGCCAAACTGCAATCGGTACAAGGCAAAGTTGAATTACAACAACGGGGTGTGGTTAACTGGGAAATAATACATACTGGCGATCTCCTGTGCCCAGGAGATAAGGTTCGAACTGCAACATTTGCACGCTCAACGCTACAATTTCGCAATAATGCGGTTGTGGATTTAGATCAAAATACCATGTTAATTCTTCGCAGTCCTAAGGCTAAAAAAAACAGCTGGCTGATGGAGATATTGCATGGTATCGGCTTTTTTCGCAGTCGCGAGCCACAAGAATTTGATGTCGAAACACCGTTTGTGAATGCGGTGCACAAAGGTACGGAGTTTATCGTTAAAGTCAACGCGGAACAAACTGAAGTCACAGTATTGGATGGTGCGGTAAGGACGCAAAACGCGCAACATCAGCTGGAGGTGCAACAAGGCTATGTGGGGATTGCAAAAGCGGATAAAACCCTGCATGTTGAAGCCTTAAAACTTAACCCGCAAGATGCCGTGCAGTGGGCTTTATACTATCCCCCTCTGATTGATGTTAACTTAAATGCTTTGCCTGCAAACTCTAAATTAAAATCCTTACTAACCGACTATTACCAGGGTAAAACCGCTGTTGCTTTGGAGCAATTGAACTCGCTGCCACCCACTGCTCAAGATTCTAGTTTTTTGAATTTGCATGCTGGTTTATTGTTAAGTTTAGGGCGTGTGCAGGAGGCGGAGTCAGTTATTCAACAATTGCAACAATTTGATCCTAGTGCGGCATACGCATTTCAAGCGATTATTCACCTGAGTAAAAATCAAACAGCTTTAAGTTTGGATAAAGCAAGACAAGCCGTAACGCTCAAACCTGATAATGCCATTGCTCATGTCGCCTTATCCTATGCACTACAAGCGAATATGCAATTGGACGAAGCCCTGAATGCTGCGCAACAAGCTAAACAATTTGCGCCAGAAAATGCACTGGTCTGGGCCAGACTCGCTGAATTACAATTAGCGACGGGAGACTATCAATTAGCATTAGCCAGCGCTATTAAGGCGAAAACACTCAATCCCCAGCTGGGCCACACGCATACTGTCTTAGGCTTTGCCCACCTCTTAAATCACGATACCGATGCCGCGCAGCAAGCTTTTCAAGATGCTATTACCTTAGATAGTAGCCAACCCTTAGCGCACTTAGGGTCCGGTTTAGTGCAATTTAGACGCGGTGATGCTGAATCAGCCACCCAAGCGCTAGAAACGGCGGTCACTCTCGATGCTAATAACGCACTCTTACGCAGTTATCTTGGAAAAAGTCATTACGAACTTAAAAACCCTGAATATGCGGCCAAAGAATTTGAACTCGCCAAAGACTATGATCAGCATGATCCGACGCCCTGGTTTTATGGTGCTTTGCTGAAACAAAGTCTCAATCAGCCTATTGTGGCGCTGCAGGATATGCAAAAAGCTATTGACTTAAACGACCAGCGGGCAGTGTATCGTTCGCGTTTAATGTTAGATGAGGATAATGCGGTGCGGAGTGCCAGTCTTGGGCGTATTTATAAAGAGCTGGGGTTAGATGATGTTGCGCGTGTTCAAGCGACGCAGGCACTGAATATTGATCCAAGCAATGCAAGTGCGCATCGCTTGTTGGCGGACAGTTATTTCGCCAGGCCTCGGCAAGAATTAGCTCGAGCGAGCGAAGTTTTGCAAGCGCAATTATTACAACCGTTAACCTCTCATTCTATGTCGCCGCAATTGGCGTACAGTGATTTAAATATTCCCAAAGGGGCAGGGTTTACCGATTCTTCGTTCAATGAATACAGCCGCTTATTTGAGGGGAACCAGCAACGCTTCACAGCCACTGGCTTGTATGGCTCGAACGATACCCGCTCAGATGAAGCCGTAATCTCTGGCATCTATGATAAATTGGCCTATAGTGTCGGACAAATGCATTATCAAACAGATGGCTTTCGTCCTAATGCTGATTTAAAACACAATCTTTACAATGTGTTTGCACAATATGAATTGACACCTCAACTCAGCATGCAAGCAGAATATCGCTATCGTGAAACTGAACATGGAGATATTCGCATGCTTGGCGCGAAGCAGAATAATTTTAACGATACCAATTATCGGCGTTACCTACAACAAGATACTTACCGTTTTGGGAGTAAATATTCGCCATCGCAAAATTCTGATTTTCTGGTGTCTTATCTTTATGCCAATCGCACTGAGAAGCAAAACTCAGCAGACATTTTTAATGCAGCCACTCAGCAAGCGGGGCATCAGTTTGAATCCCAATATTTATACCATCAACACGGTTTGAACCTAACTTTAGGTGGGGGAAAGTATGTATATAATCTTGATGACAGCGTTAAGAGTTTCGATATTTTAAATGCAATGCAGTATCCGAACGGGCAAGATTTTGCTTATCTTTATACCCAATTTTCACCGATTAATACACTCAATGTGACGGCTGGCGTGGCGTATGATCATTATTACGATAATGATCTGACTCGGAATGTCACTGTCAGTCAATTTAGCCCAAAATTTGGTGTACAGTTGCAATTCAATTCTATTTTTACCTTTAGAGCGGCTGGTTTTCAGACGGTAAAAGCGCCGATTGTCGTTAGTCAAGCATTACAACCTATGCAAATTGCAGGTTTTAATCAGTTTTTTGATGATCCTAATGGCGTTCGAGCGACGCAATACGGGGTGGGTTTAGATATAAAACCCTCAGATACGCTGTTCTTAGGCATCGAAGCGTATAAACGTGATTTAACAGAAAACTTTTATTTTCCAGCCTTCGAGGACATGCCTGCAACAACCAACACGTCTAAAGTGCGGGAAGAGTTATACCGAGTGTATTTTAACTGGATGTTACACCCCCATTGGGCCTTAAACTCGGAAGCTCGCTTTGAAAATTTCCATGCACAAGCCCCACATCCCAATGCTAAAGTCGAAACCGCCTATTTGCCATTAACTATCCGCTATTTTAATCCGACCGGATTTTTTGCCGATATGACCGGACAATTGGTACACCAAGTTGTCGATACAAATCCCTTTATTGGTGAGAGTTTTAATACCAATTTTATGTTGTTGGATGCCGCTGTCGGTTATCGCTTTCCGAATCGCTATGGCATGATTAGTCTAGAAGCTAAAAACTTGCTGGACAAAGAATTTAAATACCGTGATCGCAGCTTTCAACTCAATGAGTATCGATCCTCGGATTTAATCCCACAGCGCCTGCTGTTTGTGCGCCTTTCGTTAAATTTTTAATCTCACACAGGAATAAAAAATGCAAAATGCAACTGAAGTCCAAAAAATTAGTGATAGTACTCTAAAAGAATTACAAGCATTAATTGGCGGGGATTTGGCTTATTTAATCGCCATAGACAGCAACAACAATATTACGCCACTCAGCCCAGCTTCTGTACCTGCGGAAGTAGGTAGCTTAGCTAAAGCGACACCTCTACAAGGTCAAATAACTAGCCTTAATACCATTACCTTAGGGACTTCTGTCGGGGGATGTTGTCAATGGATATTTTTTAATGGTAATTGGTATTGCATTAGACAAGGTTGCTAATTCACTATTGATTTATAAGTAAAAACTATCAGCTAAGTCCTTATCTCTAGATTCAAGTAATCTTAATGCAGTTCCTAATTTTTAGATGCATTCCCGACGAATTGATATTTCGAAGCAACCCTTATGCTCAACTTTCTGCTGAGCATAAGGGCTAATAACACTTTAATGCATAAATAGACTTTTAGACTACCGTTTGCAGTATGCGTTTGCTAGCTATAAGTGCAAGCAATACATTCAGTCAAATAACCTAATATTTGAATAATTATCGTTAAATAACATTGATTAATTTATAGCACTCATTAATCCCCAGTAAATTAGTTGGTTATGTCCTGGGGGTTAAGATAAATTTGGTTGAGAAGTTTGGGTTATTAGCGAAGTTTTGATGTGCTTACACCCGGCAGAGCGCTGTTTTTGCGTTTTTTCTATTGATTAAAGTCGTAGCATTATGGCTTACCTTGAAAAAATCCCCAGTATTTAAATTTTTGGAGTCATCAAAAAGATCCCAGTTAAAAAGTGAATTTATTTGCATTAATTGGCATCCAATTTGCTGTTTTTAAGCTTTTAAGCTTTAGCAAAGAAAAATAATGAAAATCAGTTATCAATTTTTTGCATCCCTCGTTTTTATGCTTGGGTTTGCAGGCGTGCTTTTATTACTCAATAATCACTACTTAGATCAGCAACCTGTAACAGGGCACGGAAGTCCAGAAACCTTATTGCGTAAGTATCAATTGTGGAAACAAGATTACCTTAGCCAAAATGGACCTACCAGTCTAAAAATGCCGCTTCGCTACAGTAAAGCTTTTGCTGTGCAGGAGACAACTGCAAGTGGCACACTCGACATTAATCTTTTGCAAGGGCAATTAACAGCTAATTTAGAGGGTTTGGAGGAACGTCAACGTTATACGCTCTGGTTAGTTGGGAGGGAAAAAAATGCTCTGCAGCCAGAAAAAGCGATAAAAATCCAGGAATTTGCCACAGCAAGCACACAAGCAGAATTTGCAGTGCAATTGGATAAACAAGCACTGCAGGATTTAACTATCCAGCGTATGGTCGTGACCAAAGCTGAACAGTCAACACCCTCTCCAGCAATTTTGGCGGCAAGTCCCAGTTTATTCCAACGGATGTTTTTCAGTGATCAACTCTGGACTATAACGGGGGTAGGTGATCTGTATCCACTAAAACCAGAATTAGCGTTTGGGTTCTTGTTACCTCAGCCTGCTATGGCGGCAAATGAGGCAGTTGATCTTAATCAAGTTCTTGGGCAGCAGATCGCCGAAGGACGACAATTATTTGTGAACGAGACCTTTAGTGGCAATGGTCGAACGTGTGCGACCTGTCATCGCTTAGATAACAATCATACGATTGACCCCAAATATATTGCCAAGTTACCGCAGAACGACCCGTTATTTGTGGCGGAAAACGTCCCCGAACTTAAAGAGTTAGAGAATTCAAAGTTATTGCGGCAATTTGGTTTGATTTTAGCTAATGTCGATGGATTTGATCGTCCCGGTGTCCTAAGAAGCGTACCCCATACGTTGGCTTTAGCCACTTCCATCACTCCAGAGGCGGACAAAGAAGGCCGTTATACCACACATGCTTTGGGTTGGTCGGGTGATGGATCGCCAGGTGATGGCTCGTTACGCATGTTTGCTGTCGGTGCTGTTGTGCAACATATGCCTAAAAGTCTACAGCGTATAACCAATAAGGATTTTCGTTTACCGACGGATGCCGAATTGGATGCACTGGAAGCGTATATGCTGTCTTTAGGTCGGTCGCAGGATTATGATTTAGATAAATTTGTGTTTTCATCGCCGGTCGTTCAACGCGGGAGAGAATTATTTCACAGTAAAGATTTAGGGACCGCACAGTGTAAAGGTTGTCATTTTAATGCGGGAGCAAACAGTTCAACGACTTTTCAAAATGGTAATCGCGACACTGGGGTAGAAAATATGCCCGAGAATCCCGCTAGGTTGACCTGGAAACCCACCCCTGTTGATGGTGGTTTTGGAAAGCATGAGCGGCATAATTGCGGTTGGGATCAAAAGCAAACCTGCTATGGCAATGGTGAATTTAATGTCACCACTGTAATTGAAGCCGCTGATACCGCGCCATTTTTTCATAATAATTCAGTTAACACTATCGAAGAAGCGGTTGCTTTTTATAACAGCAATGCCTTTCATAACTCGCCTGGGGCGAATCCGATTGATAGTGCGTTGATCCCGCCACGCACCACCTGTGATCGCTGTACGCATTTAGAATCGACGCAAATTGTTTCTGTGGCGTTATTTTTAAGAACGATTAATGCCATGGAAAACGTACGTAGTTCAAACGCGATGTTGCAACAAACCCAAAAATTGGGCATTAAGAGTGGCACAGAAATTCTCATGTTGGCAATAGCAGATACGGAAGATGCGATTGAAGTCCTAGAAGGTGGACAAATTATTGCTAATCCAGAATCGTTGCAGTTACTTAATGCGGCGATGGATGTCGAAAAGTCAGCTTTAGATAAGTTTTTTGTTGCTGAGCGTAATGCCTTATTAGATAAGGCTATTAATCTAAAAAATCGTGCTTCTAATTTATTACTCAGCGCTGCGCCTAAGGCAAGCTGAAATAAATTTCTCAGAGCAGTTACATTGATCAAAGTGGGTTAAGTTGCCATGGCCGTTGCTGACGCTAGGGTACTAACCCCTTAATATAAGTACTATTATGCAATTTAAAATTATTCATAGCATTTTTCTTCCCCTTAATTTGGTCATCGGTATCGCTACATGTCAAGCGACCAGCTATCAATTTGTCACCTTGGAATTTCCGCCAACCATTGAAAGTGCCATCGCTTACGATATCAATAATTTAGGTCAAATTACTGGAGTCGCCTACGATAGCAATCACAACGCGCATGGTTTTGTAATTGATGGCAAAAAGTTCACGTTACTCGACTATAGTGGGGCTACCCAGGGAACCTATGCCTTTGGAATCAATGAAAAGCAAGATATTGTGGGAAATTATGTGGATAACTCTGGCAAACACGGCTTTATTTACAGCCAGGGCAGGTATACCACGCTAGATCATCCAACGGGCTATGAAACCAATGTTACGGGGATCAATAATTCCGGTTTGACCGTTGGCAATTACCGCTCCGGGACAGGTATCTATGGATTTCAGTATGCGCAAAATATCCAAACCTTTTCATTAATCAATAATCCAGCTGCCGCTGTAGGCAATACCACGGTGAGCAATATTAATGATAGTGCCGAGGTTGTGGGCTTTACCTATAAATCCGCTGCCAAAGCGTTTAGCTATGCAAAGGGGGTGTATAGCGATTTTTCTCATCCATATGCCACCGCTGGAACCTTTGCCTATGGGATCAATAATCAACAGCAAATTGTCGGTGTGTACTATGATGCTAGCGGAGTACGTAGTTATTTGTTCGATGGTAAAAACTTTACCACTTTGAGTGCCCCCAAATCCAGAAGCACTACTGTTAATCAGATTAATGATTTAGGTCAAATTGTAGGTTTCTTTACCGATAATTTAGGCAATCATGCATTCATGGCTAACCCGGTATCCGATCCAGTGCCAGGAACCTCGGCACACTTGGAATTTGTGGGGGGACAAAATAACTATCATGCTGGGGATGTTGTTGCATTATCGCTAGAAGAGATGCAGGTGAGCCGAGATGAAGCGTTTGACCTTTGGGTGGGGCTGTTAACGCCCGAAGGTAAGCTGCTGTATCTATCAGGTTCAGAGACGTCAGAGTTTAGTCAAACAGCTAAACCATTTGCGCGTAATGTGAGCACTTCTAAAAAGCAACATGTGCTGATTAATTTAACGCTACCGTCTGGTATAACAGGGCGTTATCAACTGTATGCGGTCTTTACGGCATTAGATAGTAGCATTAATGATTTGACCCATACGGCACGTTCTAACATTGCGCAGATTCCGTTGGAGTTTAGATAATCAAAGTAAATTGGTTTTTTAGAGTAGGCCTCCAGAAACGTTTTTTTTCTGGAGGCGTGGTTCGAAGGTAACTCTCTGGCCGCGAACACGGGGAGGGTACCTACTTGCGACCACTAAAACGTGATACAAGGTTTTTATATTGCTGAGATCCCAATTAGCTTTGACTGACTTGTTTCGCAAGCTGACAACCTGCTTCATAAAAGGGATGAATCACAAAATTGGCTCCCAATGTTTCGAGCGTCCGTTTTTCGTGGCTATGAAAACACAAGGTGCCGATTTGGCCGTTAAAGGCTTTAGCGCGAATGGCTTGTACGGTTTTGCAACGTACTTCAAATTCTGGCATTGTCAGAATAATCCCCTTCAAGCGATCTAACGGGAGACGGCTCCAGAGTTCGCAATCTTCAGCATCGGCGTACACTACCCGTAATTTTTTTTGCAGCATTTTTTCCAGCACGATGGGATCGGAATCAAAACCTACGACCCGTTTATCTTGCTCATGCAAGGTGATATAGGCCGCTAACCCCGTTCTGCCCATACCAAATACCAACCATTCAGCCATACCTAACGTATCGGGCAAGCGATCTGGATGTGCTGATTTTCTTTCGTAGCGCGACAAATACGGCTCTATCACCGAAAAGATTTGATGTGAAAAGCGGTTTAACGGTGCCGCAATCGCCAGTGAACTTGCCACGGCCAGACTGATAATGGATTTCCATTCGGGCGCCAACAATTTTGCCCCGACCATCGCGTCGGTAGTAATTAACGCAAATTCGCTATAGGTCATTAACGTTAACGAGCACACAAACGCCGTTCTGGCGCGTAGACCCGAAAGTATAAATAGTAAGAAGAACAATACGCCTTGCATGGGAAGATACAACAACAGCTTCAAGGCTTCGATAATGTCTTGTTGCTGCGGCAAATCTGCTAAGCCAATTTGTAAAAAGAACGCAACCAGCAGCATTTCTTTTAAGCCCCAAATTTTGTTTGCTAAATCCTCGCTTTTGGCATGTGAAGATAACATCATACCCGTCAGCAAGGCACCGATGTCAGCGGTCACCGAGACCGATTCAGCTGCGACTCCGCCCGCTAACGCAAAAAATACTCCAAGGAGCAGACGTAATTCAGCACGGCTATGATTTAAAAAATAATGCGCAATGGGTTTTAATAGTGGCAAGAATAACAGGCAAGCTGCCCAAGGTGAGGGGTGTTTCCCGGCTGCAAATGCGAGTAAGGCAATAGCGACTATATCTTGTAAAATCAAAATACTCAACACATCACGGCCATGAAAACTGCTACCTTCACCGTTATCTTCCAGCACTTTAATGGCTAATACCGTGCTAGAAAATGCCAAACTAACGCCTAGGATTAAGGCACCCGTAATTTTTTCGCCTAAGCCAAAAAAGACGCTGCTAGACACTGCGCTGACGATTAAAAGATGTAATCCGCCGACGCTTAAAACTTCCTTGCGGATCAGCGAGCTCAGCTTAATTTTGAGGCCTACGGTAAACAATAATAATTGAATTCCAATATCGGCAAGGTGCGTGAGATTATGCATGACCTCAAAATGGAAATAATTCAGTGCATAGCCCGCCAATAAATACCCGACTAGCGGGGGAAAAGATAAGCTACTTGCAAGTAATCCAGCGATATAAGCAGCACCGAGACATACAAATTCCTGCATAAAATCCTGATCTAAAGTAGTGAAGTTTCCCTAGAATGAGAGAACCTATTCAGTTGCAAACATGGCTGTTAGCGTGAGCGGTTGTTCGCTATTGCAAAAAATTAAAAAACAAGCTAATTTCTGATGCGAGTTTAAAACATCTATCATGAGATAGTTAGTATTTTTCCAATTACAACCTGAATTAAGAGGTAGGATGTAAGCCGCATTGTCACTGGAAAAATCAGCGCCATAGATGGTTGAAGCAAATGGGTGTTAGTAAAATTCAACTGCTCTCAAGACGCCTTGCCCAGTATGTGGATTAGCTAGGATTACTTCATCTGCATAGTTAAACCCGCACTACAAAACATTACCTGATCACATGCTTGCCCC
>SXGT01552931.1_pt1 | contig 15065 bp, 14 predicted proteins | sample 3176221 | NCBI WGS metagenome assembly SXGT01 (sample SAMN11356862, study PRJNA531348) | freshwater metagenome | isolation source: freshwater sample F1-120 | place: China: Fuxian Lake, Yuxi | collected 2017-12-25
TCCGCGGCGTCGACCCGGGCCGTAGCCAGCCTGAGCGGTGGGGCTCCGCAGGGACTTTCAAGGATCGTCGCAGCCGAACAGAGGGATATCCTACGGCGGGAACTCCGTTCCATATAAAAGACGGTTACTATAAACGAAGAACATGAGGGAGCTCCCGAGCGAAGGAGGCATCGGTGCAACGAATCGAGATTGAACGGGTGTTCGAACACCCGATCGAGGTGGTGTTCCGTCGCTATACCGATCACGAGGGCTGGAGCTCCTTTGCCGGCTTCGGCCGGGTGCGGCTGGTGAGGGAGGGCTCGCCGGAGCGCGACGGGGTCGGGGCTGTCCGCGCCTTCTCGGCCGCTCCCGGGCTCCGGGAAGAGGTGACCGCCTTCGAGGCGCCGGAGCGAATGGAGTACCGGGTCGTGGCGGGCGGGTTCCCGCTCGCGGATCATCGCGCCGAGGTCCGATTCTCGCCCGAGGGACGGGGAACCCGGGTGACGTGGAGGGTGTCGTTCCGGTCGAGGGTCCCCGGGCTGGGCTGGGTGCTCTCGCGGGGGATCGAGGCGGCGCTCCGGAGGGTCCTGGCGAAGCTGGCGCGCGATCTCGACGAGCGGAGAGCGCACGGCTAGCGCCAGATGAAGTAGCCCTGGTAGTTGAACGTCGTGGTGAGCGCGTTCGTGACGTCGCCGCGTTCGTTGAACCGATTGTGGCACCAGCTCGTACCCAAAAAGCCGCAGCTGTAGCCCCAGTGCGTCCGCCAGAACGCGCGGCACGTGTTCAGGGGAACGAACCACGAGCCCGCGCCGGCAGTGCCCGAGATCGTCAGGGTCGCGTTGCCGATCTCGGGGCATACGTTGTAGTAGCTGGCCCAGATGTTGTTTCCCGACTGGTACGCCCCGCCATACCAGTCGGTGAGGCACCACGCGTAGTCCGCGTTGGTGGAGCCGCAGCCGTACCCGTTGAAGTCAGAGAACCACTTCGTCCCGCAGTAGCCGGACGTCAACCCCGAGCTCACGCTGCCCACGCTGCCTACGCCCGGAGCCTCCCCACGATGAGGCTCAGGTTGCCCGTGCGGTACACGACGGAGACGGCGTAGAGGGCCTCCGGCGCGTGCGTGGTCGGCTCGACCACCTCGACCGTCGACGTGGGATTCCCTGGAGGTTCGGGGTAACTGGCCTCGAGCCTCACCGCGAACTTGTGATACGCCTCGCCTGCGCGCTCGATATCGAAGTACTCCGAGAGGAGCGCGACACCTCGATACGAGTAGTGCTTGGGCCCAGGATCGGTGGTCCTGGCGAGCGCCACGGCGACGCGACCGTACTCGGAGCCGGTCTCCACCGAGGGGACGACCAGCGCGGTCAGTCGAAAATCGCCTGTGCCGACGTCGAGCCCGCCGTCGTTGTTGTCCATGCGCATGTGATCGCCTCCGGCGAACCAGGCGCACAGCCGGCCTCCGAAGGCCACCGCCAGGGGGGGAGTCCCGGTGGGCTTCGCGTGGCTCGCCCCGGCCATGTTCCGCCATGAGGAGATCTTGTCGCCGTCGGCCACGAGCGACTCCGGCGTGAGGAAGACCACGTCGCCCGCCATGGGGGCCACGCCGCCGTCCTCGGGCAGGGAGCCGTCGACGGGCGCGCCAGGCCCCCCTGCCGCCTCGGGAGCGGCGCTCCTCGACTCGATCCCGAGGATCCACTGGCAGCCGCAGAGCGCCAGCAACGCAGCGAACAGGAGGTTGCTCCGGTTCTTCATGAGGCAACCCTACCACGCGAGGATGGCGCTCCGTTTCCCCGGGCAAGGCCATGACGACCGGGGATCCCGCCGCCACACGCCGTTCGGCGGGGCAGGCCTTCGGCGTCGAAGGATGTCATCGAGCTCATGATCTCCAAGCTGCCGGAGATAAAGCCTGGCGCCTGGCACGGGCGGATCGAGCATGCTCGCAGGAGCGTAGCATCGACGAGGAGGTCCTCAGGAATTCGTACCCGCGGTGCGGCTCGGTATTCCGAGGGTAGCACGCTCGTCCCGCGGTGTTCGCCCACGAGCTCGCGGCGGGGAGCGGGCGAGAATCGCTTGACCAGGAGCGCCGGTTCTCGCATAGGGACGTTCACCATGCTCGTGTCCGAGGTACGTGAAAAGCTGGGAGACCTCCAAAGGCGCCTCATGACGCTAAGGGGGCATCTTTGACCTCCCCAAGCTCAAGCGGGAGATAGAGGCGCTGAACCAGGAGTCCATGGCTCCTGGCTACTGGGACGACCAGAAAAAGGCCCAGCTCGCGACCAAGAAGCGGGGCAACTACGAGCAGAAGGTCGAGCTCTTCGAGAAGCTCGATCGCGACGTGAACGACGCCGCGGAGCTGCTCGAGCTGGGCATCGCCGAGGGCGACGAGGCCACGCTCGCCGAGGTGGAGGGCCTGCTACCGGCCCTGGAAGGTCGCGTCCGGGGCGCCGAGCTCCAGCGGATGCTCTCGGGCCAGGTCGATCACGCCAACGCCATCGTCAGCGTCCACCCAGGCACCGGCGGCACCGACGCCAAGGACTGGGCGCAGATGCTCCTTCGCATGTACCTGCGGTGGTGCGAGCGCCGGGGCTTCAAGACCGAGGTCGTCGACTACCAGGAGGGCGACGAGGCCGGCATCGACGGGGCGTCCTTCACGGTCGCGGGCCCCAACGCCTTTGGCTACCTCCGGTCCGAGCACGGGGTCCACAGGCTCGTGCGCATCTCCCCCTTCGACGCCAACGCCCGCCGCCAGACGGCCTTCGCCGCCGTCGAGGTCACCCCCGACATCGACGACGAGATCGACATCGTCGTCAAGGACGAGGATCTCGACACCACGACCATGAGGGCGGGCGGCAAGGGCGGACAGAACGTCAACAAGGTGGAGACGGCGGTGCGCATGAAGCACGTCCCCTCGGGGATCGTCATCGTGTGCCGCGCGGAGCGCTCCCAGCACCAGAACCGCGCCATGGCCCTGAAGATGCTCAAGGCCAAGCTCTCCGAGCTCGAGATGAAGAAGCGCGAGGAGGTGAACCAGGCCTACCAGGCCTCCAAGAGCCAGATCGCGTGGGGCAACCAGATACGAAGCTACGTGCTCGCGCCCTACCGCCTGGTCAAGGATCTCCGCACCTCGTACGAGATGGGGAACGTGGACGCCGTGCTCGACGGCGACATCGACAACTTCCTGGAGGCCTACCTGCTGGCCGCGGCCGGAGGCTCCCTCAAGAAGGGCGGCGCCGTCGACGAGGTGGAGTGAGGCGGAGCGATGCTCACCGCTGTCTGGGGGCGTGGGCCGAGAACCAGCCTGCGGTGAGCACGTCGAGCATGGCCTCTAGCTCCGAGGCGCGGAGCGCGAGGGCGCGCGCCTCGCCCGCCGCCTTGGCGTCCAGCGTCACCCTCTGCCACTGGAAGAGCAGGTCGAGGACCCGCCCCGCGATCTTGCTGCGGAGCGCCTCCTGATCGAGGCGTATACGCTCGATGTGGGGCTCCTCGTCCGCGAAGAGCAAGCGATCGAACCGGAAGGTGAGCCTCGCCTCCAGGCCCACGTTGCGCGAGCTGCTGTCGATGAGGCGGCTCTGCTCCGGGAGGCTGTCCACGCTGGCTCGCTCGTCGAAATAGCGGGTCACCCTGAGGCGCGCCTCGGGGAGCAGCCCGCTCGTGCGCGCCCGGGACACCATGGACTCCAGCCTGGATCCATCCGCCGGGACGCCCGCGCTGCGCCAGGCCGCGAGCACCGTGGCGCGAGCGAGCGCGGTGGTCACGGTCGCTCTGGGCGTGTCCGCCACCGCCACGTTCGCCGAGGCGCTCTCGTCCGTGTAGAGCGCACGCTCGGGACGGGGAGGGGCGGGCCTGGGCGGGGCCAGCGCGTCGAGCGGGAGCCCGAGCACGGCGAAGACCCCCATGTCCTCGCCGCGCTCGCCCGTTCGCAGCACTCCGCCGAGCGTCAGGTAGGAGCCCGGTCTGGTCCAGGTGGAGACATGGCTCCTGACCGCCCCGTAGGGCAGAGGATCGAAGGCGTCCAGATCGCCCGAGGCAAAGGCGTCCTCGAGGGCGGTCCCGCGAGAGCGAGGCTGAGCCGTGGCTTCGTGGGCGAAGAGCGAGAGCAGAAAAAGGAGAGGGACGCAGAGGTGGAGAGGGGAGGGCGGAGCGAGGATGGAGCGCATGCTTGGCTCTTTTCCACGCGCCGTGCCAGCCCGAAACCCTCGTGCTTCGCCGGGAAGGAGGCGAGAGCGGCCTGTCCCGGACGAGCGCGCTCCGTCCCGGGACGCCCCGGTGAGCCCGGGGGCTCGCGCTGCTTCCGTTTGATTTCTCGCGCTGAAGCGCGCGATCATGCGGATGGAGCGCAGCGCAGCCACGAGGGCCAGCGCGCCCTCCTTGCTCTCGTTTTCGTGGAGATCTCGTTTCAATGAAAGCGGGGGACATCGTCGCCGGAAAATTCCGCGTGGAGCGCGTCCTCGGAGAGGGGGGGATGGGCATCGTGGTGGCGGCGAGCCATATGCAGCTAGGCCAGATGGTGGCGCTGAAGTGCATGCGCCCCGAGGTCATAAGCCCTTCTTATACGAAGCGCTTCATGCGCGAGGCCCGGGCCGCCGTGAAGCTGAAGAGCCAGCACGCCGCCCGGGTGCTCGACGTGGGCGAGTTCGAGAACGGCTCGCCCTACATCGTCATGGAGTACCTCGAGGGGCAGGATCTCTCGCAGCTCCTCCACGAGCGAGGGCGGATCCCCATCCCGGAGGCGGTGGAGTACATCCTGCAGGCTTGCGAGGCCATCGGCGAGGCCCACTCCCACGGCATCGTCCACCGGGACATCAAGCCGGCCAACCTCTTTCTCACCCACGGCCCCAGCGGGCAGGGCATCATCAAGGTGCTCGATTTCGGCGTCTCCAAGCTCCTCGATGCGAACGCCCAGAGCGTCGAGACCAACCCCGGAGGCCGCGTCCGGACCGACAGGCCTCGCCCTCCGCCCCGCCCCCAGGACAGCGTGGTCACCCGGGCGACGGATCTGCTCGGCTCACCGAGTTACATGGCCCCCGAGCAGATCCTGAACGCCAGCGCCGCCGACGCCCGGAGCGACATCTGGTCGCTGGGGATCATCCTCTTCAAGCTGGTGTGCGGGCGGGGCCCCTTCCTGGCCGAGTCGCTGGGCGAGCTGGTGCAGCAGGTGATGCGCAACCGCATCCCCACGCTCGCGGAGCTCCTGCCCGACTGCCCTCCGGGCTTCAGCGAGGTCGTGGCCCGGTGCCTGGAGCGCGATCGGGTCCGCCGCTACGCGGACGTCCCGGAGCTTGCCCGGGCCCTGGCCCCCTACTCGTCCTTCGCGGCCCCCTCCCTCGAGCGCGCGGCCATCCTCGGTCCGTCCTTCAGCTATGCGCCCGCTCAGCCCCGGATGGCCGCGCCCCCTTCGGCGATGCCGCTCGGGGTCGCGGGCGCTCAGATGCCCCAGGACCACCTGGCTCCTTCCTCCTCGTTCCGCAGGCCGATGCAGCCGTCCTACGCCGAGGTCTCACCCCCCGCGGAGCCCCCTCGCTACGGGCTGGTCGTGGTGACCGGAGCGCTCGCCGTGGCGGCCTTCGTCGCCGCGGCCTTCCTGGCGATGCACGCCCCTGGCCCAGCGCAGGCCCCCCGCCCGGTCCCCGCTGCTTCCTCGCCCGCTCCCCTCGCCCCCTCCCCTCCCTCCCCCCCCGCCCCCTCCTCCCCCCCCGCCCTCCCCCCGCCCCCTCCGGCCAAGCTCCCTCTGGCTCCCTCGGTCGTCTCTCCTCCGCTCGGAGGGCCCGTGCTGCTCTCCCCTCTGGTCCCACCCGCTCCCTCGCCTCCCCCGTCCGGCGCCCCCTCGGGCGCCCCCTCCTCGGGGCGCTGATAGGATGGCCAGTCAAATCAGGAACGAGCTTTGATGACGAACCGGTGAACCGTTGGCAACTTCGAGCGAGGACGCTTGACCTCGGCCTCGCATGTCCTCACCGTGCGGCCCATGGGAATTCAAGATGTCATCCGCTGGCTCGTCCCGAAGGAGGAGCACTTCTTCGACGTGCTGGAGAAGCAAGCCAAGACGGCGCGCGAGGGTGTGGCTGCCTTCGCCGCAGAGAGCGACGTCAACACCGCCTGCACCGTGATGCAGGACTACGAGCACCGTGGCGACAAGCTCGTTCACGAGATGGAGGAGGCCCTGGCCAGGACCTTCGTCACCCCGATCGACCGCGAGGATCTGCACATGCTCTCCTCCGAGCTCGACGACATCATCGATCTGGCCAACAGCGCCGCGCGCGCCTGCATGCTCTTCGGGGTGGAGCGGCGCACCCCCGTGATGCAGGAGCTCCTGGACGTCCTGGTGCAGTGCACCCAGGTGGTCGACAGGGCGATCCCTCTGCTCCGCAAGCACGCCTACGACAGGATCGTCGAGGCCTCCCGCGAGCTCCGCAAGCTCGAGAAGGAGGGCGACCGGATCTACAAGGCGGAGGTCTCCCGGCTCTTCAAGGATCCTTCCGTCGACGGCAAGGTCCTGATGCGCGAGAAGGCCGTCCTGGACGATCTGGAGAACTCCCTGGACCACTGCGACGCGCTCGCGGACACGCTCGCCAACCTCTCGGTCAAGCATGCTTAGCCTGCTGATCGCGGTGGTCGTCGCCGCCATCATCTTCGACTACATCAACGGCTTCCACGATGCGGCCAACGCCATCGCCACGGTGGTGTCGACGGGGGTCCTCCCCGTCCGCACCGCGGTGATCATCGCCGGTATCCTCAACTTCGGCGGCGCGGTCACGGGCACCGCCGTGGCCAAGACCATCGCCTCGGGCTTCGCCGACCCTGCGATCGTCACCCAGAGCGTGGTGCTCGCCGCGCTGGTGGGAGCCTGCACCTGGAACCTGATCACCTGGTGGTTCGGCATCCCCTCGAGCTCCTCTCACGCCCTCATCGGCGCCCTGGCCGGGGCCGTGGTGGGCCACGCCGGGCCCTCGGCCTTCAAGTGGAGTGCGCTGGGGCAGAAGGTCCTGATCCCGCTGGTCGTGTCGCCCACCCTGGGCTTCGTCGTGGCCTTCTTCGTGATGATAGGGGTGCTCTGGATCGTGGTGCTCACCAGGGGGCGGGGCACCACAGTGACCCTGGTCTCCCGTCGACTCCAGCTCGCCTCGGCCGGCCTGATGGCCTTTGCCCACGGCTCCAACGACGCCCAGAAGTCCATGGGAATCATCACGCTGGCCCTGCTCTCCTACATGAAGGCCGGCCATGTGCTGCCTGCCTGGGCCGCGCCCAAGGACGAGGGCGTACCCACCTGGGTGGTCGTGGCCTGCGCCCTCGCCATCGCCGGGGGAACCATGGCAGGCGGCAAGAAGATCATCAAGACGATGGGCACCAAGATCATCCACATCTCGCCCATCCAGGGCTTCGCCGCCGAGGCCAGCGGAGCCCTGGTCATCCTCGGGGCTTCCCACCTGGGCGTCCCGGTGTCCACCACCCACGTGATCAACGCGTGCATCATGGGGGTGGGCGCGTCCAAGCGCTTCTCCGCGGTGCGCTGGGGCGTCGCCGGCAACATCGTGGTGGCCTGGGTGCTCACCCTCCCCCTGAGCGGCCTGATGGCCTACCTGGCCATGCTGGTGTTCGACCGTATCCTCTGAACTTCTTCCTTGCCTGGAGAGTCTTCCAGGGGGCCGTCTCAGGGCGCTGGAGCGCCGATGCCTATCCCTGTCGGCGCGCTGACCGTGCGCTTGATGGTGAGCCACAGGGTCTGGATCCTCCTGTCCAGCGAAGGAAAGAAGTCCACGTGCTTGACCAGGGTCTCCGTGCCGAAGGCGAGGGTGTCCGGCACGTCGTTCTTGGTATAGCCATGGACCATGAAGACAGGGTGCTTCACCGGCCCTCCCGCGGGGGTCATGGTGATCTGCGCCGAGCTCGTCCCGTCACAGCCTAGCTCGAAGGCGCCGTAGTTGGAGTTCCACCCCGCGAACGGGTAGGCCGCCGTATCGGTGCGGGCGATGCCCGGCGCGCCAGAAGTCGTGACCGAGCCTCGGGCCGCGACCAGCCGGGCGTCCAGGCTGGCCTCCACCTGGGCGATCTGCGCCTCCACCGCGCCCTCGCTCTTGCCGCCCAGCACCATGAAGACGCTGTGCCCCTGGTAGGGATACCCCGAGAGGTTCCTGTCGTCGCCATAGGCCGCATACGAGCTGGAGCCGATGGAGCCGTTGCGCGTGCCCCACGCGAGCCGCTTGGAGCGCGTGTCCCCGGCGGTGATCTCGTACTGGTTTAGCTGAAAGGGCCAGTTCCAGTCGATGGGCATGGTCTGGCTGGCCGGGGTCCCCTGGTTTATCACCTTGTTGGCGCTGGTGCGGCCCCAGTTGACGTAGAGCCATGTGCCGCCTGCGTCCTTGTTCGTCCAGTCCAGGGTCTGGACGCTGCCCATCTCCGCGTCGGCCGAGCTGCTCCACATGTGCACGTGGGGGACGCGGTTGGGTTGCGTATAGTCCCAGGCCGAGCGGACGGTGACCGGGCCGGCGCCGGTCGTCTTGAACCTGTAGCGGTCGCCCCATGCCACGCCGTCCACGTTGGAGCCCGCCCCGTTGTCCCACTGGAGATCCCCGTAAGGAGAGCGGTCGTCGGCCTCCACCCGGTTGGCCGAGGTGCCCGTGAGATCGTAGGTGACGCTCCAGAGCGGGTGATCACGCCCCGTGGTCATCAGCCAGTGAATGGTGATCTTGACCGGGCCGCCGGGCCACCCGACGGCGTTCCAGGCAAACTCGTGGATCGCGTGGTGAGTGCCAAGAAAGACCTGGCGGAAGGTGCCTGGCTGGTAGAGGGAAGACCAGAGATTCCCGGTGCCACGTAGGTGGTTGATCGTATATCCCCACCCGGGGTGGTCCGCGGGTGAGCCATGGATATCCATGGGCGTACCGTTCAGCTTCTCGTAGGTGAAGCGCCGGAGGTAGCCGCCGAAGTAGCCGCGGAGATCGGGCCCGTCGTTGCGGACGAGCGAGGCCGAGCGCTCCTTGCCCCGGCTGTCCTTCCACGTGAAGACGTCGCAGCGCAGGCCGTCGACCACCTGGTTGGTGGTGAGGAGGAGCTGCCCGGGCACCGGGGGAGGGGGCTCCGCGTCCTTGCCCGCCTCGAGCCCGACGGAGGAGTCGGGGAGCGGGGGATCGCCGCTATCGTTCGCCGGAGGAGGCTCCGAGGCGTCGGAGCCAGGGAGGGCCGTGGCGTCCTTTGGTGCTTTCGGGGGGGCGCTCGAGGAGCATGCAAGGGGAGCCAACGAGGCTGACGAGATAAGGGAGAAGAGGAGCGCCGGAAGTTTATTGCGCATCGGGCTACTTTAGCAGCCTGAGCGGTCAGTAGCGCTCCTTTGGCTCCTCGGCCGACAGCACCTCGACCTTGGGCAGGACCTCGCGGGCGAAGCGGTCGCGCACGTCCTTGGCCCTGGCGTCCTCGCCTCGCGAGGGGACCGCCATCCCCACGATGAGGCAGGCCTTGCTCCCCCAGGCCGGGTAGGCGGCGTAGACGGCCGCGTAGCTGTCGCGGGCCACGATGGTCGCGGTCTTGGCGAACACCGAGTCGATCTCGACGATCCTGGCGGTCTTGGCGTCGTCGGGGCGCGCGTGCCAGCCCACCGCGATGGGCGGCTCCCGGTGGAGCTCGACCTCGAAGGCCTCTATCCAGGGGTTGGCCCAGGCCTCGAAGCTCTTGGTGCAGGCGCCAGGGACGGCGTTGTCCTCGACGTGGGTGATGAAGGCGCCCACCACCGCATGGTGCTCTTTTCCATAGCGAAATCCGACGAGGCTGGGCACCGACCAGAAGCGCACCCTCATCCAGGTGGGCGCGTCGGGCAGGGGGATCATGATGCTGCCCTGACGATCGTCGCGGCGGGCGACGGGCGCCGTCTTGAGCTGCTCCAGGGCGGCCCCGTGCTCGGCGCCTCCACTCCCTCCCTTGGCGGCGCTCCCGTCGTCCTTGGGCGGGGCTGCGGCGGCCACGGGCGCCCTCGTCGCCGCCTGCGCCGAGGTGCACCCCGAGGCGAAGGGGAGGACGAGAACGAGCCCGAGGAGGGGCCCGAGGAGGGGAAGGAAGGCATCGGAGGGGGGATGGGAGCGGAGCATGGAACCTCGAGAATCTTGGACGGAAACCTGCCCCGTGTCATGGGTCCGGAGAAAAGTATCTGGCGAACCGCCCGGGAAGAGGAGCGGACGGGTGCTCGAGAAGGATGCGGAGGCCACGGATCTGCGTTAGACCGAGGGCACTCATGAGCACCTCTGCCCCCAAAACGAACAACACGCATCTTTCCACGTGGGTCGAAGAGATGGCCCTGCTCACCAAGCCCGACCACATCGTGTGGTGCGATGGCTCGGCGGAGGAGAAGGCCCGTCTCACGAAGCTCGCCGTCGACGCGGACATCCTGGAGCCCCTAAACCAGGACAAACTCCCCGGCTGCTACCTCCACCGCTCGAGCCCCAACGACGTCGCCCGGGTGGAGCACCTCACCTTCATCTGCACGCCCACCAAGGAGGGCGCTGGCCCCACCAACAACTGGATGGCCCCCCAGGAGGCCTACGAGAAGCTGGGCAAGCTCTTTGACGGCTCCATGAAGGGCCGGACCATGTACGTCGTGCCCTACCTCATGGGGCCGTCCGGCTCGCCGATGTCCAAGGTCGGCGTCGAGCTGACCGACAGCGTCTACGTCGCCCTGAACATGGGGATCATGACCAGGATGGGCAAGATTGCCCTGGACGCGCTGGGCACCTCCAACGAGTTCAACCGGGGGCTTCACAGCACCCTGGACCTCAACCCCGAGCGCCGCTTCATCTGCCACTTTCCCCAGGACAACACGATCTGGAGCGTGGGCTCCGGTTACGGCGGCAACGTCCTCCTTGGCAAGAAATGCCTGGCTTTGCGTATCGGCAGCTACCTGGGCAAGACCGAGGGCTGGCTGGCCGAGCACATGCTCATCATGGGGGTGGAGAGCCCCGAGGGCGAGATGACCTACGTGGCCGCCGCCTTCCCGAGCGCCTGCGGCAAGACCAACTTCGCCATGATGATCCCGCCCAAGCGCTTCAAGGGCTGGAAGATCTGGACCGTGGGCGACGACATCGCCTGGATGCGCGTCGGCGAGGACGGCCGCCTCTACGCGGTCAACCCGGAGTTCGGCTACTTCGGCGTCGCTCCCGGGACGAGCAACGAGTCCAACCCCAACGCGATGAAGACCATCTCCCACGACACCTTCTTCACCAACGTCGCCCGTACTCCGGACGGGGACGTGTGGTGGGAGGGCAAGGACGGTCCTGTCCCGCCCGAGCTCATCGATTGGCAGGGTCGGCCCTGGACCCCCGGCTCCACCGAGAAGGCGGCCCACCCCAACTCGCGCTTCACGGCTCCGGCCACCAACAACCCGGCCATCTCCAAGTTCTACGATGACCCTGCGGGGGTGCCCATCTCGGCCATCATCTTCGGGGGCCGCCGCGCCACCACGGTGCCCCTGGTGATGCAGGCCTTCAACTGGCTGAACGGCGTCTTCTTCGGCGCGACGCTGGGCTCCGAGACCACGGCCGCGGCCATCGGCAAGGTGGGCATCGTCAGGCGTGATCCCTTCGCGATGCTCCCCTTCTGCGGCTACGATATGGGCGAGTATTTCCAGCACTGGCTGGACATGCAATCCCGGATGGTGAACCCGCCAAAGATCTTTTTGGTGAACTGGTTCCGCAAGGACAAGAACGGGAAATTTCTCTGGCCTGGCTTCGGGGAGAACATGCGCGTCCTCAAGTGGGTCGTCGATAGGGCGCGCCTCCGGGTGGGCGGCCAGGAGACCCTGTTCGGCTGGGTGCCCAAGGCAGGGGATCTGGACCTGTCGGGCCTCTCGATATCGTCCGAGCAGGTGGACGAGGCGACCCACATCGATCTCCAGGAGTGGAAGCAGGAGCTCGACTCGTTCAACGACTTCTTCACCGTGATCGGCTCCACCATGCCCAAGGCGCTCAAGCTCCATCGCGAGCTGCTCCTCGCCCGCATGGAGAGCGCCGAGAAACGGCACTGAGCTCACAGCCCAACGAGGCGAACCCCAAGTCTCCTCTCCTCCCTGTAAAATCCTTCCAGCCCTCAGCCCAGCGAGGCGCAGCCAGAAGGAGAAGGTTTTCCCACCTCTTCGCTCCCCTCTCTCTTCCCTCACTCTCTCTCCCTGTAAAATCCTATTATCTCTCCGCTCGCCGAAGCGTTGTGGTTAGCCAGAGAGGGAGAATTCACAGGGAGAGAGGGGAGGTGCCCAACGAAGCGTTGTAGCGAGCCAGCGAAGGGGAATTCACAGTTCCCACCGGCGTGCCGCCGACCCTGACGCACGAAACGGTGGCATGCCGGCTGCGCCGACCTATCACCTCCAGGTGAGTTTCTCTCTAGAGAGAGGAGAGGGGACGGTGTCGGGCTCACCTGCAGCTTCACCTTTCCGGCGGAGGCAGCGCCGAGAGGTCCTCTTCGGGGATCAGGATACCCCGCACATGGAGCGGCGCGATCACCCGCCGGGCCACCGCCTGCGCGAAGGCCGCGTCGTAGGCCCGGCAGTCGAGCACGCCCAGCTCGCCCCCCGGGGAGCAAGGCCCGGCGAAGACAGGGGCGAACGCGCGAAGGGAGGCGCCGGCCACACGGCCGAGGTGAGCCCGATCCCCGTCCGACAGGCGAGGAGCGGCCCAGTCGAGGAACCAGGAGCCAAGCTCCGCGTGGCCGCTCTCGTCCCTTGCGATGCGCCCGATCACCGCGCGGATCAGCTCCGACGGCGATCTGGCCTTGGCCGTCTTCAGGATCGGGAGGGTGAGCGCCTCGCCCACGCAGCAGGTCCTCACCACCAGCTCGGCCGCGCGGAGGAGCGGCGCCTCGGCCAAGGGCGGGCGCACCAGGCGCTCCAGGTCGACCTCGAGCACCACCGCTCCGCCAAGGCTCATGGCCACGCGGGAGCAGAGCTCGGTGTGGATGATCTCGTCGGCCACGAAGTCGCCCGCCGCGGCCACCAGATCGATCGGCGCGCCCGCCGAGAGGAGGCACGAGGCGATGCTCGCGAAGGCGGCGGCGCTCGCGTACTCGCTGAACGCGCTCTGCGTCCACACCCAGCGGGCCGTCTCGAGCTCCCCGGCCGAAGCGCCCCCTGCCAGGGCGGAGGCGCTGCTCCAGGGCAGGGCGTCGAGGCCTGCTCGCCGCCTGGCCAGGCGGCGGCCCCAGGGCCCCCCCAGGGCCTCGAGTTCGAATAGCCTCATGGCCTGGCCGGGCTCATTTGGGCCGTCGGACCTCGCTGCAGAACTCGCTGGGCTGAAACTCCGGCTTGGGAGTCTTGCGGACCAGGTTACCGACCAGCGGATAGCCGTCCTTGTCGCAGAGGGGACGGACGTGGGCCGTCTTGGCGAGCGCGCCGGCGCGCCCGCTCGTCAGCAGCTCGTCGCGCAGGGCGAGGAGCGCCGGATCCTCGGACATGGCCCGCTCGGGGGGAGCGGCCTGCCCGGGGGCGGGGGGAGCCTGGTCCGCGCTGGCAGGAGCGCCCTGCCCGGGAGCCGCGCGGGCTGCGCCAGGAGCGCCCTGCGCGGCAGGGGCGCCGGTGATCTCCTGGGGCACCGGGACGGCCTGGACGCCCTCCGCCGGCGAGCGCGTGCAGCCCGCCGCCGCCGCGGTGAGCGCCACGGCCAGAACCTTGTACGTCACGACCGCGCGAGGCTTGGTGTGGGTTGCGAGGACTCGAGGCTTCGCCTTACTCTCCATCTCATCCACGGTACACTCGCCATGACGGGATACGAAATCCGGCGTGCGCTCCCGGAGGACACCAAGTCCTGCGCGCGGGTCGTCTTCGGGGCGCTGCTCGAGTATGGGATCGAGCCCGAGCCCGAGGGCGCCGATCGCGACGTCTTTGCCATAGGTCGACGGGGAGGTCGGTTCGTGGATCTCGTCGCCGTCGCCGGGGAGGCCGGCGAGGTGGTCGGCGTCGGGTGCCTCGAGCCCTGGGACATGGGAGGCTGGATCTCCAAGCTCTTCTTGGCCTCTCGCGCCCGGGGCCTGGGCCTGGGCAGGGGGCTCCTGGACGCGCTGATCCAGGAGGCCCGACGGGGAGGAATGACCCACCTGGGCCTGCGCACGAGGACGGTGTTCCGGGAGGCCGTCGCGCTCTACGAGGCCGTCGGCTTCACCCGGGACGGACTCCCTCCGCAGCGAGGAGCAGGCGAGGATTGCTCGTTCCGCCTCGACCTTTCTCGCTAGGCGCCGCGGCGCTTCGCCTATAGTTCGCGGCCGAGTTTTATCCCGAGGGAGCACCATGACCGAAAGCACCGAGCCCCACACCAAGGAAGAACGACGCTTCTTACCCTCGCCGGAGTTCTCGTCGCGGGCGCGGGTGAAATCGCACGCGGAGTACACCGCGATGCACGCTCTGTCGCTCGAGGATCCGGAGGCGTTCTGGCGCGAGCAGACGCAGGATCTCGTCTACCGCGAGACCTGGACGGCCTTCTCTTCGTGGAGCCTCCCCCGCGCCAGGTTCTTCGTGGGCGCCAGGCTGAACGTCACGGAGAGCTGCCTCGATCGGCACCTCAAGACCGGCACCCGCACGCGCGCGGCCATCGTCTTCGAGGGCGAGCCTGGAGACACCCGGACGCTCACCTACTTCGAACTGCACCGGCAGGTCGTGAAGCTCACCGCCGCGCTCGCGGACCTCGGCGTCGTGGCCGGGGATCGGGTGGCCATCTACATGGGGATGATCCCGGAGGCGGCCATCGCCATGCTCGCCTGCGCTCGCCTTGGCGCCACGCACTCCGTGGTGTTCGGCGGCTTCTCGTCCGAGGCGCTGCGCGATCGCATCAACGACTGCGGCGCCAAGGTGCTCCTCACCCAGGACGGCGCCTGGCGTCGGGGAAGCGTGGTGCCGCTGAAGAAGATGGCCGACGCGGCGCTCGAGCAGACGCCCACCATCGAGCACGTGATCATGTACGAGCGCATCGGCAGGGCGCTCGCGCCCGTGACCATGAAGGAGGACAGGGATCTCCACTGGGACGATCTCCTGGCCCGCCAGCCGTCGCCCGAGAGCCTCGCAAGGGCCAGGTCCCCGGAGGCCTTCGACGCGGAGCACCCGCTCTTCGTGCTCTACACCTCGGGCTCCA
>SXGT01666091.1_pt1 | contig 15065 bp, 15 predicted proteins | sample 3176221 | NCBI WGS metagenome assembly SXGT01 (sample SAMN11356862, study PRJNA531348) | freshwater metagenome | isolation source: freshwater sample F1-120 | place: China: Fuxian Lake, Yuxi | collected 2017-12-25
CTTGTTGAAATATTTCAGCAATCCCTTGTAAGGGGACCTCCAAGAACGCATTGATGGTCTGTGTAATAAATGTTCCAAAAAGATCCAGGAAAAAATTATACATGACAACAAATATGCCATTGTAAAATAGATTACCAAACAATGAGCCGACGCATGCCCCTGCAAATCCAAACCACACCCAACCGCAATCAAAGCTCGCCTTAGGGAGATGATAGATTGAGGTATCTGGATTAATATCGATCATGTGTGCAAACATCAGCGGTTTGAAGCCAGGCTGTCCTGGCAGTTGCAATATCGTCGAGTTATTCGTATAGCCATAGACTGTTACAGAACTCAGGTTATCGTCTACTGGGCGCGAAGCACTACCGGTGAAAACAGGCGTTTTAACCGTTTTTATAGCCGTTGAAGCAGGGGGTTGATTGCTAGTGCTGGTGGGAGGCGTCCCGTCAATCAACTGTCTTACGGCCTCTACTTTAGTAACATCATGGTTCAACCAAGTACATAATAACCCAAAATCCCCTTGGCAGCCATTTGGACTGAAGGCCGACGTCAGGGAGTCTGCCGAAAAGTCGCTATCCTGCAAGCCCGTATCACTATCCGTTAAATTATTTGCACCCCCTTGACTCGCCTGCACATTAAGATTGACCAAATTAAAAAAGTAACTTCCGGCCATAATCCAACCTTCCGTTGAGGCCGATTGTATAAATGCCCTACCATTTTTAGCTGCCTGCGAATTGGCTGCCTGCATCACTAGATTCAGTGTTGGCAACATGATGCCATTGTAATCAAGAATCGCACCAGGAAACTCTGTGCCATTAAACATAGGAGCATTCACGGTGTTGCTACCATTTGAAGTACCGCCCCAACTAATGCAATTTTGAGTAGTACTATTAGGACAGATGCTACCCGCTGCCGTTTGTGGCACACCAAATTGCTGAACAGCCCAAGGAGCGAAATTGCCACTGGCATCCGTTTGATTATAATTCTGCTTACCGAGGAGAGGGTCATTCCCCACCATGGCTTGCGCAACACTAGCCAAGTCCATATACATTTGTGCAAGAGCAATCACCCTCGACTTTGATGCTGTTTGCACATCATCATTAGTCAAGGATGGGATTTGCTCTTGCGCGTTAGTCAATTTGTCTTTTGGAAATGGTTTCCAAGCTATTTTTCCACAAATGCCATTCAAGGCGTAGAAAGGAGAATCCTCGCTGAAATTAGGCATTTTTACCGTAAATGATTCATCCTTAGGATGCTTATCCTGGTAAGCGACCAGATCAACCGTTCCGACAAAACTTGGCACTTGATTTGTGTTGCAAAACGCCTTCATTGGCAAGGCTGGTGAAAAACAGGGCCCCCCTGATGCCTTCGCCTGGGCTTGGTAAATTTGTAGCTGGCTATTCAGCTGAGCCTGCAATCCAATCATACAGACTTGCCCTGCTAGTATCACTTGGGCGGCATATGGAATCCCTGAATCCCCCGCTGACGTCAACGATTTTGTTGGGTCCATTTGTGCTTGGATGATAACGCCGCCGCGATTAAGGTAGGATAGAGCGGCGTCCCAAATTTTATCGGCAGCGCCAACACCCTGCACCACGACCCACATTACAAAAATTTGCATCAAACAATAACCCGATTGCTTAGGAATCAATAAGGCCAATCCCATCGTTGAGCGAACTGGAATCCAAATTGACGACCATTTTTGGCCAAGCATTTGCCCTTCATGCGCCGTATTCATCGTCGACACCAAGAGGGTATACATGATGACAATGCCGCCCAATGCAAGAACTGCTGAGTTAAATACGGAAAACATGGCGCCCATGATTTGACTGCCCGTGCCATGCAAAACACCGTCTACAATTCCAAAAATATTACCAAGAAACACAACTGAATAATCACTAGGGGGTGGTGCAAAACTTAATGAGCTATCTGCCAAAGCCAATATCGGGAAGAAGGAGAGAAGTATCGCTAGTAATTTATTCATCATTTATCACCCTTTATACTTCGCTTATACCATTCTTGGATCGTGCATCCCAATTTTTGTTCTTTAATTTGGAAATACCAAAAGTGATAACGGAAAGCCAGTACCAGGGCAATGGACATCACCACTAGACTTAAAATACCGCCCTTAAAACTAAGATAGTAGAAGAGGTAAGTGGCATAGGCAAAGAGCAAAAAGGCGAAAACCACCATCAGTATGCATACTCTTAACAACCCCTTTTGGCGCATGAGTAGATCATTATCTGTTAACTTCAAGCGTTTTTTAGCCTCTGCAAATGATTCTTTCTCCGTGCTTTCTTGAGGCACAAAGAATTTTTTAATCGCTTTTACCAAGTATCGTGTAAATGACCTCATGCGATCCCAATCAGACCATGCTCGCACGTTTAAGATACTGACTAGAACGCGCCCTATTCTCGAACCAGATTTATTTTTCATAAATTTTACTGTTTTCCAATAGACATTTACTCTTCATAATATATGATAATAGTGAGTGAAGGAGCAACCATCAATGTGCTTACCGTAAAAAAAGAGTAAAAAATGCCCGATCTGAGCCATGAAGCAGCCGCACAATATTGGAATGACTATGTTGATCCGATGATTTACCGGGTGGTGACTTTTATGGAAAGTGTTGAAGACTGGACCCTTGATGGAAATCCTGAACTTGAACAAGCGATTAACCAGTTGGGTAGAGAACTGGATGATATCGCGTCAATTGACATGGGCATGTTAGGTGATGAAGACAAATTTATTCGCTTAGTGGGCAATATTAAATCCGGCCGAGGACTTCGTTTGTTGCAAGCCATAGACACCGCTCACCCTGGAAGCGCCTCAAAAATACTTATTCATGCAGAAGAGACGAGCACCGACAGTCACGATGCGGCCGGTTTTTTTCTCAAACGCAATATTGTCTTTGAACGTCTTCGTTTATTAGCTCGGGTTTTTTCCGAATATCGATTAAAACTGATAGCGCGCGCTCTCGAGGGGGAGGAATAATGAAAACTATATATCGCCTGGGGCTACCCAGCCTGCTGTTGACAACAACCCTGCTCTCCCCCATCGCCTATGCGGATGATGGGGCTGACCCAAATGCTATTGGTGACAATACAAAAAGTATCGCCGATTATTTGCAAAATTTAGGCTCCTATCTAGGTTTTGATGTGACTAAAGCACCACAGACCACTGCATCACCCTCATTGTTAGTGGAGACCAGCACGTTATTACTCAGCTCCGCAGGTAACCAAACTTTTTTACAAAATGTACTTTATGCCTTTGTCGGTGCAATACCTGTTAATGCATTATTCAAAACATTTGTTCCCCAGGGCTCTGCTTACGAGACCATTAACAGCTACGCCAATGCGGCGCTCCCCTCGTATGCGTCTACCCAGTCATCAACATCGTCGCCTGTAACAGTAAACCCGATGATTGATCAACAACCCTATATGCAAGATCCAGTGAGTCAAGGTATTTTAAATATTCTTGGTACACCCAATTACACATACTGCATGGATAAAAATACGAATACATGGTCTGGCGCACCTCCCATGTCGAGTGGAGGTGGGAATAAAGACTTTCCCGACTGTGTCCTTCAATATAACACCAAAGTCATGGGCGACGTATTAGGATCTCTGCCTAACGCCCTGCAAGTATTTACAGCCGACTACAATCAGCAATTTCTGAGCCAACTGAACAGCAATAACTTAATTGCGCCGTTAGTCTATTCAACCACTAGTAGTAGTTCAACCGGAGGATCGAGTGGCGGTAGTCCTCAACCACAACCCCAAGGTAAAAACTCAGGTTTACAAGCGGCAAGCCAAGCAGAGCAGGCAGCCAACTTCATTCGTTATGTGACGAGTGCTGTTGTACCGGTTACCCTACCTCAATATACAGACTATTCTAATCTCTACATGGCGGCCATGGCGACAGGCGCTACCCCTAACACCCTGACCCAAGTACAAGCGCAAGCTACATTAGCGAGCTATCTCACCAAGCTTCGTGTTTATGCGGCTCAAACCTCTGTGGCCTACAGCAACCTCTATTACATATTGTCGAAAAGAATGCCACAAGGCGCAACGGGAGCAGACTCATCCTCCCAGACCAGCCAGGCATTGAACGAATTCACTATGGCAACGTGGCGTTTATATAACCCTTCAGGCACTGCCAACCCACAATGGCTCAATCAAATTAATTCTGCATCCACATCAACTGCAACCGTACAAAAAGAAATGGCGATACTACTGGCTGAAATAAACTATCAATTGTACTTATCTCGCCAGCAGCAAGAGCGCCTGCTATTGACCAATACCATGTTACTGTTACTGAGTGCGCGCACGTCTCTACCTCTCGCAACGGATCTCAGCACATCGACGCAAAATCCTCAACAATAACTCCGCACACGCAGAACACCTGTTAGTACAAGTGAAGAACAGCCACTTGCACTAACAAGTGTCGGTCGTCTAACGATCGTAATAACCGCTCAATCAAACTGCGCCTACATCATCGAGAGCGCGATGATGGATCTCTCGAATATTAGTTAAAATATAGTCAGTTTGAGATCCCTCACTACGTTCAAGATGACGACGCTGGGAAGCTACAATGTGATTTATGGCGGCAATAGGATTGACTCAAAACAGTTTCTAATTTGGCGATCACCGCATCGACGCTGATGAGCTTCATCGTATCGTTGCCATGCACCTGTGTTCCCCAACGAATAGTGTCAGGCGTACTCTTCAACACGGTTCTTACAGCGTCTGGATAACCGTCAACCGCTAAATGTTGGTAGAGATAGGGCCCCGATACGCGAGCGCTCGTCACTGCGTGTAGGGCGACTACCGGTGTTGACACAGCAGTCGCCACATGTGCAGGTCCGGTGTCTGGGCAAAGTAACACATCCGCGCATTCAATCAGAGCTAACAATTGCTTGGGTTTAGTTTTACCAATCATGTTGGTTATGAGCACCACCTTTTCGATAGCATCACCCAGCGCTTTATCATGCGCACCAGGCCCTCCGGTTAATACCACGTGCGCGGACCCATTCGCGGTCGGCTTGCTGTATAGGTAAATTCCAACCTATCTTTTTTTGTTCAACTCCAAGTGCATCGGCAAATTTAAGAAAGCCATCTAACGTATGATCATGCCCCGGTTTAATGAACTCATGGATAAACCAACCATGTCTGTCTTTCGCGCGCACGGGATCATAACCAATTTTTCGAGACGCCCGAATCAGCGGATACAAAAAATTGGCGCGAAAACACGCCTGCACAGCGAGTAAAACATCAAAATGCCTACTGCGCATTTGTTTTTTAAATTGCCAGTAATCAAACACATTATTGGGTTTATTAATGACGATAAACTCAACACCATCCATCCCCTCCACGAAATCATAGGCCGGGCGTGATATAACCCAGGTGAGGGCGGTGTTTGGCAAATAGGCTTGTAGCGTCCTTATTAACGGCACCAACATGAGCACATCACCCAATGCAGATAAGCGGACAATGCAAATCGATTTAGGGCTAATCATCATTTAAAATGAAGCGGGAACCGCAATAGGGACAAACCTCAGTGCCCGTTCGCTCGATGGGCAAATAGACTTTGGGATGAGCATTCCAAAGCTCCATTGCGACCGTTGGGCAACTTAAGGGCAGGTCACGGCGATGCACAACATAGCTCTTCTCAGTACATGCGGTTTTTTTTTTAGTTTCAGACATAATTAACTCCTGCTAGGATAGGATTAAAGCCAGGGCTGTCCCTTTAAAATATCCTGATAGTAACGAGATTTGATGTGTCAATGCGCCCTAAGTTTCTTCAAAAGGATTATCCAATATTTGCTGCATGATAGCCATGATCTCACCTGTACTTGCAGGATTTTCCGCCACAAAGGCATAGGTATCAGGCCAGTGCCGCAACCAGGTTAGTTGCCTCTTGGCTAATTGCCTGGTGGCGGCAGTGCCATTCGCACAAAGAGTGGCATAATCATACTCTCCCTGCAAATGAAGCAGCACTTGACGATACCCTACACTGCGCATTGATGGATGCTGCAGCGTCAATTGCCACTTCTGCAATAGCCCCACCACCTCATCAACAAGACCATTCTGCAACATATGTGTAAACCGCTGGGCAATCCGCTCATGTAACCAGCTGCGCTCTTCAGGAATCAGCGAGAAATTAACAAAACGATAAGCAGATGGAGCTTTTGCAGTCTGCAAAAACACCGATAATGGCTTGGTCGTTAACTGATATACCTCAAGCGCACGCTGTATTCGCTGCGAGTCATTGGGGTGAATTCTTGCGGCAGTTACTGGATCAACACGCCCTAATTTTTGATGCATATATGCCCAACCATGCTCTTCGGCTTGCTGCAACAGAATAGCGCGGATGCTCTCATCCGCCGGTGGCAATGATGACAACCCTTGTTGCAGAGCACGAAAATACATCATCGTCCCCCCCACCAGCAAGGGAACTTTTCCCCGACGTTTGATCTCGTCCGTCAAGTGAGCCACATCATTACAAAAACAGGCCGCCGAATAACTGTCAGGGGGATCGATCATGTCAATTAAGTGATGGGGAATTCGTGCTAAGATCTCAGCATCAGGTTTTGCCGTACCAATATTCATTTCGCGATAAACCATCGCTGAATCTACACTAATGATTTCAACCGGGACCTGTTGTGCTAACTCACACGCCAGTTGCGTTTTACCCGATGCCGTCGGACCCATCAAACAAAAGATAAGATTAGTCATGACAATGAAACTCTAATAGTTCTCGGCATTTATCAGTATCTAAACGCAAACAGCCGGAGATGAAGGAATTAGACGCTGTTAACTGTTGATATAGATAATCAACTAACACTGATTTATCGTCTTGAGTTAATTGATATGCATCCAACGATTGACAAGCCACTAATAGCGCCAATAACTCCATTTGATCAGGGGGGACAAGGTTCCTTTCCAAGCGGCAAAGCAAACGCTTAAGAAATTGATTGATATCCAATTGAGGGAAAAGCAAGGGGATGGTTCGCATCACAAGCTTCGTATTACCCATCAAATCAAGTTCTATTCCTAAAGGTATCAGCATGGAGCAGTACTGCTCAAACAATTGGCCATCTATTTTTCCTATAGTATAGCTCACAGGGAGAAGAAGCGGGCGACTAACTAGCGGCAAGGTTTGCTCGTGTAAATTAGATAAAAACCAATGTTGTTGCACCTGTGCGACATCCATCAAATAGGGCTGCTCATGCAGAAAGACCAATGCAAACTGCGCATTTAAATTAACCCAATTGTATACCTTAGAGCTTTCCGCTCCCACCACTGCACGGTGGGGTTTCTGGATATAAACCTCACCAACGTCAGTGGAAGTCTGTGCCCTTGTTAATGCAGGAAAAAGTGCTGGCGTTTTCGTTGGCTTTAACTGCGTCAATGCCTCTGATATCTGTGAGCTAACAAAATCATGTACTAATCTTGGCTGCTGAAAGCGCACCTCGTGTTTGGTCGGATGCACATTGACATCAACCTCGTGCGTTGGGAGCGTTAAATAGAGCAAACAGGAAGGATAGCGGCCTGGATGAAGTAAATTTTCATACGCCTGTTTAATAGCATGGTGAATTAATTTATCTTTCACCATGCGTTGGTTGATATACACCCATTGCTTATCACTTTGACTACGTTGGTCTTCTTGTCCACTCACCCATCCTTGTAAGCGCATCCCAGCCTGTTCTACCTCAAGATAGATGGCGTGTTCAATGAATATTTTTCCTAATAGTTTTCTAATCCGTAACAACCTTGTTTTTTCACAGGTTGCAGCGGGTAATGCAAAAATTGGTTTTCCATTGTGCTGTAAGCTCAACGCAAGATAAGGCGCGCTTAAAGCGAAGCGCTTGACAACAAGCTCAATGGCTTGGTATTCACTACGTGCTGTTTTAAGAAATTTTTTACGCACCGGCGCATTAAAAAAAAGGTCAAGCACATCAACCGTTGTACCCTGGGTCCTTGCGCAAGGCGATAGTTTAGGGGGGAAATTACCATCCACTTGCAGCAGCATCGCATGATCCTGCATCGCAGGCTTAGAGCTTAAAGATAACCTTGAAACCGCCGCAATACTGGCTAACGCTTCGCCACGAAATCCCATGCTAGAGATGGCATATAAGTCATCCAATTGCTTTATCTTGCTCGTCGCATGTGCAGCTATGGCTAAAGGAAGATCGTCTGCAATGATTCCGATGCCATTATCACTGATTTTCACCTGATTCAAGCCACCAAAACCGATGTCAACACTAATCGTGTCAGCACCCGCATCCAGAGCATTTTCAAGTAACTCCTTTACAACGGAAGCTGGACGCTCGATCACCTCACCCGCAGCAATTTGATTAGCAACAGCTGCCGATAATTGCTGAATTCTAACCTGGTTCATGTTAATGATGTCGGAATACTTAGCTTTTGCCCAGCTTTAAGCCGCACATCCGTTAAGCGATTGGCCGCCTTTAAAGCGGCAATAGAAACATGATAACGAGCGGCAATGGTAGGCAATGACTCACCGGACCGTACAATATGCAAGTTCGCCGCCGACATCACTTCTAGGCGAGTGCCCTGTGGAGGGTGGTCAAAAAAATAACGCTTGACCCCTTCAAAGATCGCTTGTGTAAGCCGCTCTTGATACAAAGGGCTACTTAAATTAGTTTCTTCACGCGGATTGGTAATGAATCCTGTTTCAACCAGAACAGAGGGAATATCGGGTGACTTCAATACAACAAAACGCGCCTGCTCAACCGCACTGTTATGCAAACTAGTGATTTTATCCATATGATGCAAAACTTGGCTTCCCATTTGCACACTGGCAGTAATCGTGGCCGTCTGCGACAAGTCAAGCAAGACGGTGCGAATTAACCCATTCTGATCATCTAAACTGGACAAATTGACTCCACCTAGTTCTGAATAATTTTCCTTCTCAGCCAGCCAACGTGCGGCTTCACTAGTTGCCCCTGTTTGAGATAGCGCGAACACCGAAGCCCCATTAGAGTGTTGGTTGATGAACGCATCTGCATGGATAGAGATAAATACATCCGCATTGTATCGTCTGGCCATATTCAATCGCTCGCGCAAACCTACATAATAATCACCGTTGCGCGTTAATACAGCGCGCATTCCGGGTTGCTTATCCACTAAGTGTTTTAATTTAAGAGCGATAGCCAGCACTACATTTTTCTCTGCTATACGCCTTGGACCCACTGCGCCAGGATCTTTACCGCCATGACCTGGATCCAAAACAATGACCACATCTCGCAACGATTTACTGGGAGTATGTTGTACGCGCACAGGAATTTTTGATCTATTTTTATTAGTGACACTCACGCCCTCAACACCCTTTTGCCCCCCCCCACTGACCGCGGCCCCCAGGAATGGAGGTGTGCTTTTTTTTCGAGCAACAACTGTATATTTTTTTTGTAATATATCGATACGTAAACCTTTTAACGTCACATTATTGGGGTTCCATGTTGTCGCTCTAATATTAACCGCTTGTTTCACATCAAAAACCAGTCGTAACATGTGTGGTCGTGGGTACCCACTACGCACATGAACAATCAACCCTTTGCCAAGAAACACCTTGCTGACATGAATAGCCGTGGTTGTTTCGTCCAAATCAACAACAACGCGAGCGGGGTTTGACAACGTAAACACCTTATGCAGAAGTGAGCCTCTCACTGTAAAAATAACCGCTGTTTTTTGAGCCTCTGCTTTTACAACCAGTGACTCCAACGTTGAAGCCATGGCCGAACCAGACAGCAATATAACAAGAACCCGCAATACAGTCCGCATGATCATTCTTCACCCGCAAGACAAGACAAAACTGCAGCACCAGCAGGACTTAATGCACCAATAGACATTTCGCGCCCTGCCCCTTTTACACTCAAGGTAAACCCAACATCCGCACATGCAAGATAACGGCTTGCTCGTTCTGGCCATTCAATACAACAGATGGCGTTGTCTCTGAAATAATCACGAAAACCAATATAATCAAGCTCCGCTTCATCATGAATACGATACAGATCAAAGTGATGTATTTGCAAGTGATTGCCCTGGTAACTTTCAACCAACGAAAAGGTGGGGCTTTTAATGGCTGAATTCACTCCCAGACTACGCAGCATGGCTCGGATAAATGTCGTTTTACCGGCGCCGATGTCGCCGCTGAACGTTAACACCAACGGTGACACCAAGCAAGCCGCTGTTCGTACTGCCATTTTTTCGCTAGTAAGCTCTGTAGGTAAGTCAATAACCATACTAGGATTCATCATACACTTATACACATTTGTTGATTTGTCGGCGTAAATAAGGCATCAAATCACTTGCCATTAAACCACGCTCACCTTGTGAAGAAACGGCGTCATCTGCTGCACGAGCGTGTAGCCACACGCCCAACTTGCCTGCGTCAATAAGAGCTACCCCTTGAGCAAGCAAGCCACCGATAATACCACTTAAAACATCACCCATGCCTGCACTGGCCATGCCAGGGTTCCCTGCTGTACAAATATAGGACTCTGACTCCCCTGTATTAACCACAGAACCAACGCCTTTCAACACAACACATCCACCATATTGTTGCTGAATACGATGTGCCGACTGGCAACGGTCAAACTGAATCTCGGCCGTAGAGCAGCCAAGCAATTGAGCGGCCTCGCCCGGATGTGGAGTAAGTATCCAATTGTCATCATGTTGTGGATTATGTGCCAATAGCCGCAAAGCAGACGCGTCAATCACGAGCGGTAGTTGTGCGCTAATTGCCGCTCCAAACAACCCTTTTGCCCATTCGCTGTCACCCAGTCCTGGTCCAATCACACAGACGGTCGCTTTCGCGAGCAACGGCAACAATGACTCAACATCCTCAATACCATAGATTATTGCCTCAGGTAGCAATGGCAGGATCCGTCCTGCATGCTCTGGTCGCGTTGCAACGGTCACCATTCCAGCACCGGTACGAAGCGCTGCCAGTGCTGCTAAATAGACAGCCCCTGGCATACCAGCCCCCCCCCCAATGACCAACACGTGGCCATAAAGACCTTTATGAGAATTTTTACGACGAGGAGTGATGATCCCTCGTAACAATGGTTCATCAAGTCGGTAAGCGGCAGGCTGTAATGTCGCTAAACAATTATCAAGCTGCAAACGATGGCACACAATTTTTCCACATTGATCAGGGCCGTCCAGCGTGAATAATCCAACTTTCTCCGCAATAAATGTTGTGGTGACTGCCGCATTGATACAGACACCTAACACACTTCCAGTATCCGCATCTAAACCAGAGGGGACATCAAGAGCTAAGACAGGCAACTCACTGTCATTGATAAGTTGTATGGCATGTGCTATCGAACCACGCACCGGTCCTTTTAAACCAATACCCAATAAACCGTCAACAACCAACTCCACCTCACTATCGATAGCCTCATCTAACGGTTGGCAGCGAACACCCGCGGCAATAGCTTCCTCTGCGGCCTGTTTGGCTGCCGCGGGTAAATCATCTATTGCCTTAAATGAATAAACAATAACCGAATATCCTTGGATGTGAGCAAGCCGAGCCAACACATACCCATCCCCAGCATTATTTCCTCCACCACAAAAAACAGCAATGACATGAACATCTGGATAGAGCGCTTTTAGCGTATTAAAAGCCGCCGTACCAGCACGCATCATTAACTGATTTTCGGTTATCCCTAACTCATCTACAGCCCAACGCTCGCATAAACGAATATGCTGGGTTAAAAAGAGCGCTTTTTTTAGCTTGCTCGTCATGGGTGGCTCCCTACACAGTTGCTAGCATGTCATGCAGACAGGACTGACGAAAAATATTCTACACTCCAGGCTGTCATCGTTTGACGACAGCACCGATGTTTTAAGCGAACAGATAATGACTTGCTGGTGGTTATTTAACCAGCTTCAATGCAGGTTTATGACGCCCTTTTTTTTCTGAGAGGGATGACGCAGGAGGGGGAGGCGGTGGTTGTCCATCATATTCATCACCAAACTCCATCCCCCGCCCATTTTCCTTCGCATAAATGGCAAGCACAGCATCAGGACTCACAAAAATTTGCGTGGCAAGTCCAGAAAACCGCGCAGTAAATAAAATTCTATCGTTTTCCAAGTGTAAACCACGGCATGCTTTGGGGGAAATATTTAATACAATGCGACCACCATTCACATGTTCTTGCGGCACTTCAACACCAGGAAACTCGGTGTTGACCAACAGATAGGGAGTTAAGTCATTATCAACAAGCCAGTCATAAATTGCACGGATAAGATACGGTCGATTTGAGGTCATGGTCATCATCATGCGGCCCTTAGCTGCCTCTCAGCATCGGTTAAACTGGCTTGAAATGATTCCCGTTTAAATAGGCGCTGCATATAGGCATTTAAACCTTTATCCTGCGGTGAAATGTCTACACCCAATTGTGGCAGACGCCACAGTAAGGGAGCTAATGCGCAATCTAGTAGTGAAAACTCATCACTCAGGAAATAAGGTTTATCAGCAAAAATAGGCTCAAGACTTGTCAAGCTCTCAAGTAATAGTTGTTGTGCTGACAACACATCATCTCCAGCATTGATCCGTTGCAGCAAACAATACCAATCTTGTTCAATGCGATGCATCATTTTGCGCGTTTCAGCACGAGCAACGGGATACACCGGCAACAGCGGTGGGTGCGGAAACCGTTCATCTAAATATTCCATAATGATTCGCGCTTCGTATAGTACCAACTCACGATCGATGAGCGTTGGCACTGTGCCATAGGGATTAACAGCCAATAAATCACTAGACCCATCACCGCGCTTAGCCAACATGATCTCGACATTTACCCCTTTTTCCGCCAACACAATTCGAACTTGGTGACTGTATACATCATCACTGTCCGAATACAAAGACATAATCGTACGCTTTGCGATAATAGCCATCAACAACTCCTCGTCATCCGTTAATTCATTAGAGGTCACTATTTTACCACACTTTCGTTGTTCGTGCTGATATCGCACAAACAGAAATAGGTTATTTAACGAACATCTTGCCAATAAGATTTCTTCAACTGCCGCGCTACAACGAGAAAAAGGAATAAAAACAAAATAACAACCACCCCTATACGGTAACGAATCAATTGCACAGGCTCTGCAACATAAACAAGGAAAGTGACCAAGTCTTGCAGGGTACTATCAAATTCTTGTTGGCTCATTTCACCTTGTTTAACAAGAACCAGATGCAAAGGTACGTGATGATCTGCATTATCATCCCCATGCTTCGCGATCACTTTTCCCTCTAGAGGCTCAAGAATATTAGGCATAGCCACGTCCGGAAGCAGCGCATTATTCGCTCCGAATGGACGTGTTTTATCTGCATAAAAGCTTTTTAGATAGGTGTATATCCAATCAGGACCACGCTCACGTGCTGATAAAGACAGATCAGGCGGCAATCGACCAAACCACTGACGAGCATCGGTTGCAGGCATACTGTTTTCTATAGGATCCTGTACTGTGGCTTTAGTTAAAATAAGATTATTAACCAACAGATCACTATCGATATCTCCCGCAAATGTGATCAACCCAAGGTCTTTCGCCATGCGGTTATAACGCATAAAACGCAAAGAATGACATCCTGAACAATAATTCATAAAAATTTTCGCACCCCGTTGTAATTTTGCCTTATCATGCAAATCGATAGCAACCGGGAGCAACTCAATATCGGCCGCAATGATAGGACTGCAAGCAAACGCGATGATCAAGCAGAGGGCTAGTTTATTCATACGATCCTCGAGGGGACGGGTCGCGATTGCTCATAGCGGCTATAAAAAGGCATAAACAAAAAATATGCAAAATAAATGGCGGTACACACTCGAGCCACATATTGTTTCAAGGGAGTAACACTGACCGTCCCCAAGTAACCAAGAGCAAACAAGCTGGGGATAAAAACCAGTAAGGCATATTTTGAGTAGACTCCCTTGTAACGCATAGATCGCACGCTACTTTTGTCTAGCCAAGGGATAAAAAACAAAATAACAATCGCTCCGCCCATAACTATAACGCCTGACAATTTATTGGGTATTGCGCGTAACATCGTATAAAACGGCGTCATGTACCAAACAGGCGCAATATGTTCAGGGGTAACGAGTGGATCAGCCGGAGCGAAATTTGCGTGCTCAAGAAAATACCCACCCATATCTGGAACGAAAAAAATAACGGCAAAAAAACCCATCAAAAACACCAAAACACCAACAAAATCTTTGGTGGTGTAATAGGGATGAAAAGGAATACCATCCAGTGGCCGTCCCTTGTCATCAAGATATTTTTTTATCTCCACTCCCTCGGGATTATTGGAGCCAACACGATGCAAAGCCACTAGATGCAATAAAACCATGACTAACATGATCAAAGGAATACCGATGATATGCAAGGCAAAAAACCGCTGCAGTGTGGCGTTAGCCACATGAAAATCACCCCGAATCCAAACGACCAACGAGTCACCAACAAAGGGGATAGCACCAAATAATGACGTTATAACTTGTGCGCCCCAATAAGACATTTGCCCCCAAGGAAGCAAATAGCCAAAAAATGCCTCCGCCATCAATAGAACAAATAAGACCATCCCCAAGATCCAAATTAATTCACGTGGCTTTTGGTATGATCCATAGAGCAATCCACGAAACATATGCAAATAAATCACAATAAAAAATGCTGATGCCCCTGTCGAATGCATATAACGTAATAACCAGCCATAATGCACGTCACGCATAATGAACTCCACTGAGCCAAACGCTTCCGTGGCAGTAGGCGTATAAAACATGGTTAACCATAGTCCTGTCAGCAATTGATTGAGCAAAACAACAATAGCCAAGGAGCCAAAAAAATAGTAAAAATTTAAATTTTTGGGTGCGTAATACTCGCTAACATGATTTTTCCAGGTACTTAGCAAAGGAAAACGTGCATCTATCCAACTCACCAATCCACTCATCTTAAATCCTTATTGTTCATCCTCTCCAATCACAATCACATGTTCACTAATAAATCGATAGGGAGGAACTTCCAAATTAATTGGCGCAGGAA